>Ga0066710_100008012_pt1 | contig 10191 bp, 5 predicted proteins | sample GraSoiAngelo_159_FD_79666 | JGI IMG/M metagenome (GOLD analysis project Ga0066710, IMG submission 79666) | Grasslands soil microbial communities from the Angelo Coastal Reserve, California, USA - 14_1009_16_40cm | ecosystem: Environmental > Terrestrial > Soil > Grasslands | place: USA...
GACGATCCGCGCTACGACGCGGCCGGCCCGCCCCAGGGCGACACCGACTTCGACCTGGGCGCGTTCATCCAGGGGGTGGAGTTCACGCGCTTCGCCCAGACCACCAACGCGCTGGTGGCCAAGGGCGTCTACGAGAGCCAGCTCAACCGCGAGCACCACCTGAAGCTGGGCGCCGAGTATCAGGTCACCCGCCTCCGGTTCGGGCACCCGGGCTACCTGGTCTACGCGACCGTCAACGGGCAGCAGCAGCTGGTCCGCCACGTGAACGAGCCCCCCGACTACCCGGCGGTGAGCGAGTACCGGCCGGTGGTGGCCGCCGGCTTCGCCCAGGACGAGGTGGAGTGGAACAACCTCCGGCTCCGGGGCGGGCTCCGCCTCGATTCCTTCGACGCCCGCGCCTCGCTGCCCAGCGACCTCGCCAACCCCGCCAACGCCATCGCCGGGGCCCCGCGCTCGGAACTGAAGCCGACCCGCAACAAGGTCTCGCTCGCCCCGCGCCTGGGCGTGTCGTATCCGGTCACGCGCGACGCCGCGGTGTTCTTCGCCTACGGGCACTTCTATCAGATGCCGGCGCTGGGCACGATGTTCGACAACGCCGACTACCGCATCCTGCGGCAGCTCCAGGCCGGCGGGATCAGTTACGGCGTGCTCGGCAACCCCGACATCAGGCCCGAGCGCACCGTGCAGTACCAGTTCGGCTACAAGCAGGCGGTCACCGACTGGCTGGGCCTGGACGCGAGCGTCTTCTACAAGGACATCCGCGACCTGCTGGGGGTCGAGTTCGTCTCCACCTACAACGGCGCCGAGTACGCGCGGCTCACCAACGTGGACTTCGGCAGCGTCATCGGGTTCACCTTGGCGCTGGACCAGCGCCAGCTGGGCCGGATCAGCAGCACGATGGACTACACCTGGGAGTTCGCCCAGGGCAACTCGAGCGATCCGCGTGAGACCGCGACCCGGGCCTCGGCCGGGGAGGACCCCCGGCCCCGGCTCGCGCCGCTCGACTGGGATCAGCGTCACACCCTCAATCTGACGGTGAGCATCGCGGGGCCCGGCGGGGTCTCATCGAGCGCGGTGCTGCGCGTGGCGAGCGGCCAGCCCTACACCCCGGCGCTGGTCTCCGGATTCGCGGGCGGGCTCGAGACCAACTCGGGCCGCAAGCCCACCGCGATGCTGCTCGACCTGCGGAGCGAGCGGCCGGTCCGGCTGGCGGGGCTCGGCGCCACGGTGTTCGCGCGGGCGTTCAACGTGTTCGACACCCGCTACTTCAACGGCTTCGTCTTCGACAGCTCCGGGAGCCCGTACTATTCGCGCTACGGGGCGGCGGATGTCGTCACCTTGAACGATCCGACGCGGTACTACCCGCCGCGGCGGATCGAGATCGGGATCGGTCTTCGTGACCACGCGCAGCCCTGATCGCCTCCGGCGCGCCTCGACCGTGGCGCGGCTGCTGGCCGCCGTGGCCCTGCTGGCCGCCGCGGGTGCTGGGGCGCAGCCGCTCCCGGTCGTCCCCAAGAGCCAGCGCGGCGGGTTCGACTCCGAGCGCATGGGCACCCACGACGCCAACAACCTCCGGACCCGGTACTGGAACTTCGGCATGGTGGGGGACTTCTTCGAGCCCCCCGACAAGGCGGACCTCACCGTGTTCCACTCCGTCGAGGTGCCGAAAGGCACCGGGATGAACTACAGCGACGGGATCACCCCGTTCGTGCTGGCCAGGGTCCCCACCGCGTTCGGCGATACCACCACCATCATGGAGACCGGGTACCGCGAGCGCCAGGCGCTGAGCCCGTTCAGCAACCGGATCATGCGCTTCGAGCCGCGGCCCGGCTACTTCCAGGCCGACCCCGACACCAATCGGGGCCGCTCGCCGGCGATGAGCCACGACCCCCGCACCTGGCCGGACCGGTGGCCCGACAAGCTCGCCGACTTGGACGACGCGGGCTGGGCGGGGTCCTGGGACGGGTACTTCGGCAAGCGCCCCGCCGCCGACCAGGAGAGCTACACGGTCATGGACGACGACTACTACGACGCCTTCGCCTACTATCCCGACAGCCGGGACTCCACCCGCCAGGGCCTCGGGCTCAAGGTGGGCGTGCGCGGGTTCCAGTGGGCAAATCCACAAGCGGGCAACGTCATCTTCTGGCACTACGACATCACCAACGAGAGCGACACCGACTACGACAACAACATCATCTTCGGGCTCTACATGGACTCGGGCGTGGGAGGCTCGGCGCGCTCCTCCTGCGACGGGGGCGGGGGGGCCGAGTCCGACGACGACAACGCGTTCTTCGACCGCTCGCTGGGCCTGAACCTGGTCTACACCTGGGACAATCACGGCACCGGCGTGGACCTGCTCGGCCAGTGCCAGCCCACCGGCTACCTCGGCTACGCCTACCTCGAGACGCCGGGAAACGCCGTGAACGGGATCGACGACGACAACGACGGCATCGTGGACGAGCGGCGCGATGGCGGCGAGGGCATCCAGATCGTCGGGCAGAGCCAGATCCTCGCCTACTGGGCCGCCCACGACGACACCGCCAAGTTCACCGCCTTCTACGGCCCGATCGCCGACCGGCCCGCGTACCGCTACGGGTCGTGGTGGACCGGCGACGAGGACATGGACTGGCGTCCCGACTTCGACGACGTGGGCGCCGACGGCGTCCCCGACACCCACGACGCCGGCGAGGGCAACGGGGTCCCGACCGAGGGCGAGCCCGACTTCGACCGCACCGACCTCAACGAGTCGGACCAGATCGGGCTCACCGGCTTCAAGATGAACCGCATCTTCTCCCCGGGTGGACAACCCACCGACGGCATCCTGTTCTACACCGACGATCAGAACTGGCCGGCCCGGCTCTACACCAAGTTCACCGACCCCAACCCCGCGGCACGCTTCGACTCGGCGACGGTCACCAACTACAACATCGGCTTCCTGTTCGCCTCGGGACCGTTCGTCCTCGCCAAGGGGAAGACCGAACGCTTCAGCCTGGCGCTGGCCTACGGCGCCGACCTGGCCGAGCTGCGCGAGACGGTGCACACCGTGCAGCTCATCTACAACGCCAACTACCAGTTCGCGGTGCCGCCGCCGGCGCCGACGGTGACGGCCGAGGCCGGGGACGGCCGCGTGCGTCTCACCTGGACCGACGGCTCGGAACGCGCCTTCGATCCGGTCACCAACGAGTTCGACTTCGAGGGGTACCGCGTCTACCGGTCGACCGACCCGGACTTCCTCGACCCCAAGGTGATCAGCAACGGCCACGGCACCGGCCCGATCGGGAACGGCAAGCCGATCGCCCAGTTCGACCTCGACGACGACAAGCGCGGGTTCTCGAAGAAGACCATCGATGGCGTGGGGTACTGGCTCGGCGACAACACCGGCATCACCCACACCTGGACCGACACCACCGTCACCAACGGCCAGCAGTACTTCTACGCGGTGTGCGCCTACGATTTCGGCCGGGCCTCCGACCTCGACTCGCTGGCGATCTATCCGTCCGAGAACTCCATCCCGGTCTCGCGCACGCCGCGCGGCGGACTGATCCTGCCTCAGAACGTCGTGGCGGTGCGGCCGGAGCCGCGCGTGCCCGGGTTCCAGGCGGCGACGACCACGCCCGCGACGCACGTCGCCGGGACCGGCACCGGCACGGCCGACGCGCAGGTCGTGAACACGGATCTCGTGCCGGGCGGGCACCAGTTCGCGCTCAGCTTCACCTCCGTTGCGCCGGACAGCTTCCGCGCCACCGCCTACACGCTGCGCGACAGCACCACCCACCACACGCTCTTCACCACCGGGCACGACTTCGTCGCCGGCGGCACCGGCGCCACCGCCGACGGTCTGCTGCCGCGGATCTTCAGCCACCCGTCGGTCACCGTGGACCTGGCGAACTCCGGCTTCACGCCGGCCTCGACCACGACCACGAGGCTCAAGGCCGCGTATCAGAGCGACGTGCTCTCGAGCAACCAGCGGCGCCCGGGCTACCCCGACGACCTCCGCATCGAGTTCTCCGACTTGGTCGAGGACACGAGCATCGCGATCCCCAACAGCTCGATCGATACGCCGGTCCCCGCCAAGTTCCGGGTCTTCGCCGAGACGCCCGAGGGCGATCGGCCCCTCGATTTCGGCTTCCGCGACGTCAACGGGGATCGGACGCTGAGTCATACCCAGGACAAGATCGTGATCGTGACCTACTCGGCCAGCGATCCCACGTTCCCGAGCTCCACCTGGGCCATCACCGTTGAGGTGCTGGGCACGATGCCCCACGCGGGGGACGTGTACCGCCTGAGACTCACCCGTCCGCTCAACGTGAGCGACCAGTTCGTGTTCGGCACGACCGCCGCCCGCGTCGGCACGGCGGCGGGAGGCGGCTTCCGCGAGGCGCCCTACGTGGTGCCCAACCCGTACATCGGGGCGGCGAGCTTCGAGCCGCAGCGGTTCGCGGTGTCGGGCCGCGGGGAGCGCCGGATCGAGTTCCGCGCCATCCCCCGGGGCAGCACGATCCGCATCTACACGGTGCGCGGGGATCTGGTCCAGACCCTGCGGCAGGACGGATCGACCCACGGCTACGTGGCCTGGGACGTGCGCACCAAGGACGATCTCGACCTGGCGCCGGGCCTCTACCTGTTCCAGGTCGAAGCCCCCGGCGCCGGCGTGGCCATCGGCAAGTTCGCGGTGATCAAATGAGCGCCCGCGGCGTGAACCTTGGGACCGGGGTCCCGCTGCTGGCGGCCGTGCTGGCCCTGGCGCTCTCCGCCGCCCCGGCCCGGGCCCAGAGCAAGACCGGCACCGCGATGGGACAGTTCCTGCTCATCGAGCCCAACGCGCGGGTCGCCGGCATGGGCAATGCCGGCGTGGCGCTGGCGGACGGTCTCGACGGCGTCTACTACAATCCCGCCGCGATTGCGGGCATTGACCACTACGGCGTGTCGGTCACGCACAGCGCCTGGCTGGCGGGGATCCGCTACGACTACGTGGCCGCGGCCATCCCGGTCGGCACCGCGGGCTGCGCGTACGCGGCGATCACCGGGCTCAACTCGGGCGACATCGACGTGCGCACCGTGAGCCAGCCGCTCGGGACCGGCGAGCGGTACAGCGTCTCGGACGTGGCGATCGGCCTCGGCTATGGACGCCAGCTCACCGACCGCTTCGCCGCCGGCGGCCAGATCAGCTTCGTGCAGGAGACCATCTGGCGCAGCTCGGCGCGCACGTTCACGCTCAACGTCGGGACCCACTACCAGGTGTCGGAGCGGGGACTCCACATCGGGGCGAGCCTCTCCAACTTCGGCACCCAGACGGGCTACAGCGGTCGCGACCTGCGCATCACCTACGACAACGACCCCGGCCGGTTCGGGGACAACGGTGCGCTGCCGGCGGAGATCTTCACCGGCGACTTCCCGGTCCCGTCGGTCTTCCGGCTCGGGGCCGGGATGCCGTTCCGGCTCAGCCCGGACGCCCGGCTCGACGTCGAGGTGGACGCGTTCCATCCCAGCGACAACTCGGAGAGCGTGAGCCTCGGCTCCGAGCTGACCCTCGGGGAGCGACTGAGGCTCCACGCCGGCTACCAGAACGCGTTCCTCAAGGATTCGGAGGTGGGGCTGACGCTGGGCGCGGGGGTGATGGGCAACTCCCCATCGGCGCGCTTTCGGCTGGATTACGCCTGGGCCGACCAGGGGCGCCTGAACTCCAGCCATCGCTTCACGGTGGGCGTCGTTTTCTAGAGGCCGTGCGATCTCGGCGGCCGCATTAAGGAAGGACCGGACACCATGCGCAGACTCATCCTCGGGCTGGCGACACTCCTGCTGTCGGCCACGGCGGCCGCCGCCACGCCGACCGACGCCGTCCTGGATTCCGTGCAACACCGCGCGTTCGGGTTCTTCTGGTACGAGGCCAACGCCGGCAACGGGATGATCCGCGACCGCAGTCAGTCGGGGTCGCCGGCGAGCATCGCGGCGGTCGGCTTCGGGCTCTCGGCGATCTGCACCGGCATCGACCACGGCTGGATCACCCGCGCGCAGGGGGCCGCCCGCGTGCTGGCGACGCTGCAGACGTTCTGGAACGCGCCGCAGGGGACCGCCGCCAGCGGCACAGCCGGCTACCAGGGGTTCTTCTACCACTTCCTCCACATGGGCGACGGGCTCCGCCAGTGGGAGTGGGACACCGAGCTCTCCACCATCGACACCGCCCTGCTCCTGGCCGGGATCATCGACGCCAAGCAGTACTTCAACAGCGGCGATGCCACCGAGGTGCAGATCCGCACCCTGGCGGATCAGATCTACGGGCGCGTGGACTGGACCTTCGTCCAGAACGCCAGCCCGCCCGCGATCAAGCACGGCTGGAAGCCCGGGGTGGGCTTCATCGACGGCGGCGCCTACTGGACCGGCTACAACGAGATGATGATCATGTACCTGCTCGCCCTGGGCTCGCCCACCCATCCCGTCCCCGCCAGCGACTGGACCACCTGGTACAGCTCGTACTACTACACCGACCCCGGCTACGGCGGGCACGCCTACGTGATCTTCCCGCCGCTCTTCGGCCACCAGTACTCGCACTGCTGGATCGACTTCCGCAACCGGCGCGACGGGGTCATGCAGTTCCTGGGGTTCGACTACTTCGAGAACTCGCGCCGCGCCACCTACGCCCAGCAGGCCTACTGCATCGCCAACCCGCTCGGGCGCGTCGGCTACGGCGCCACCCAGTGGGGGCTCACCGCCGGCGACGGACCGACCGGGTACAACGCGCGCGGGGCGCCGCCGGCGCAGAACGACGACGGCACGATCGCGCCCACCGCGGTGGTCGGCTCGCTGCCGTTCGCGCCCGAGATCTGCCTGCCCACGATCCAGCATCTCTACGACACCTATCCGCTGCTGTGGGGCGCCTACGGATTCCGGGACGGCTTCAACCTGACCTCGAATCCGGACTGGTACGACACCGACTTCCTCGGCATCGACCAGGGCCCGATCGTGATGATGATCGAGAACTACCGCACCGGTGCGATCTGGAGCCGCTTCATGCAGAATGCCGACGTCCAGCGCGGCATGACGGCGGCCGGATTCACGCTCACCACGGGCGTGGCGCCGCCGCCGCGGACCGCCCAGGACCGGCCGGTGCTCTCGAGCAGCCCCAATCCCTTCACCGCCTTCACCCGCGTCCACTTCCGGCTCGCCGCCGCGGGGCCGGCGCGGCTGGCGGTCTACGACCTCGAGGGACGCGAGGTGGCGCGGCTGCGCGAGGCCTGGACGGAGGCCGGGGAGCACACCGAGATCTTCCGGGGTGATGGCCGGAAGGCCGGCGTCTATTGGTTCCGCCTTGAGGCCGGCGGCCGCGAGGTGCTGAGCAAGGGGATCCTGGTCCGGTAGTGCGGCCGGGCGGCGTGCGCCCGGCCCCGATCGAGAGGCGCTCATGGTGACGATTCGCGACGTGGCGCGGGCCAGCAAGGTGTCGGTCGCCACGGTCTCGCGCGTGTTCAACGAGAGCCCCCGCGTCCGCGAGGCCACCCGGGTCCGCGTGGTCAAGGCGGCGGAGCGGCTCGGCTACTGGCCCAACGGCATCGCGCGCAGCCTGATCACGCAGTGCACCCACGCGCTCGGCGTCCTGCTCCCCGACCTGCACGGCGAGTTCTTCTCCGAGGTGATCCGGGGCATCGACCAGGCCGCGCGCCTGAGGCACCTGCACCTGCTGGTCTCGAGCTACGCCTCGACCGAGGCGGACCTCATGGCCGCGCTCCGCGCGGTCCGGGGCCGCGTCGACGGGCTCATCGTCATGACCCCCGGCGTGGACGCCTCCCGCGCGCTCCATCCCCGCGGCGTGGGCGCCAGGACGGTGCTGCTCACCCCCGAGATCGAGCTCCCCGGGCACGACAGCATCTCGATCGCCAATGTCGACGGGGCGCGCGCCATGGTGCGGCATCTGCTCGGGCTCGGGCACCGGCGCATCGCGACCATCACCGGGCCGGAGCGGAACATCGACGCCCGCCAGCGGCTCGAGGGCTACCGCTCGGCCTTGCGCGACCACGGCCTCGAGCCGTCGCCGGAGTTGGAGATCCTGGGCGACTTCACCGAGCGCTCGGGCTACGAGGGCGCCGCCGTGCTGCTCAAGCGCAAGCCCCGACCGGACGCCATCGTGGCGGCCAACGACTACACCGCCATCGGCGTGCTGGGGGCGCTCCAGGATGCGCGGGTCCGCGTGCCCGAGGATCTGGCCGTGGCCGGGTTCGACGACGTGCCCATGGCCCGCTTCCTCACCCCGCCGCTCACGACCGTTCACGTGGACATGCTCCAGCTGGGACAGCGCGCGGTCGAGCTGCTGCTCGGATCCGCCGAGGCCGCCGGCGGCAGCGCCCGGCACCAGATCCTGTCCACCACGCTGGTGGTGCGCCGGTCGTGCGGATCCCAGCCGCCGGGCCGGGCGGGCTCGCGTCCGCGCTGGGAGCGTCGCCGCGCGGTCGCCGCGACCCCGCGCGGGGGCCTGAGGACGTGAGGCTCTTAGGGGCGATCGCGGCACTCCTGCTCGGTCTGGCGCTGGAGGCCGCGGCGGCGGCGGCGCCTGAGCCGCGCGGCGCGGGCGGCGCTCAGGCCCGGGTCGCGCTGCCGGCCCCGACCATCGCCTTCCTCGACACGCTCGAGCGCGGCACCTTCGCCTGGTTCTGGGAGCTCAGCGATTCGAGCACCGGACTGACCCCGGACCGGGCGCCGACCCGCTCGTTCGTGAGCGTCGGCGCGGTCGGCTTCGCCCTCACCGCCTATCCGATCGGCGCCGAGCGCGGCTGGGTGACGCGCGCGCAGGCCGCCGAGCGGGTGCTGCGGACGCTGCGGTTCTTCTGGCAGGCGCGCCAGGACTCCGCGGCCTCCGGGATCACGGGCTACCGCGGCTTCTTCTATCACTTCCTCGACCCCAAGACCGGCCAGCGCTTCGAGACCGTCGAGCTGTCCCCGATGGACACCGCCCTGCTGACCGCGGGCGCCCTGTTCTGCCAGTCGTACTTCGACCGCAGCGATCCCCGCGAGGCGCAGGTCCGCGCGCTGGCCGAGTCGCTGTACGCGCGGGTGGACTGGTCCTGGATCCGGACCCGGCCGCCGACGCTGTCGCTGGGCTGGACCCCGGAGCGCGGCTTCCTGCCCTACGACTGGCGCGGCTACGACGAGGCGCTGCTGCTGCACGTCCTGGCGCTGGGATCGACGACCCATCCGGTGGGGCCCGAGACGTGGGGGGCGTTCACCCAGGGCTACCGCTGGGGGAGGTTCCACGGCTTCGCCCACGTCGGCTTCGCACCCCTGTTCGGCCACCAGTATCCGCACACCTGGATCGACTTCCGCGGCATCCAGGACGACACCATGCGCGCGCGGGGCCTGGACTATTTCGAGAACGCGAGGCGGGCCACGCTGGCGCAGCGCGCCTACGCCATCGCCAACCCCGAGGGCTTCCGCGGCTACGGCCGCGCGCTCTGGGGGCTCACCGCCTGCGACGGTCCGATCGACGGGACGGTTTCGATCGCCGGCCGCCCGCGGGCCTTCCGCACCTATGCCGCGCGCGGCGCCTCCTTCACCGAGGTCATCGACGACGGCACGGTCTCGCCCGCCGCCCTCGGCGGCTCGCTGCCCTTCGCGCCCCGCGAGACCGCCCTGGCCCTGCGGGCGATCCGGTCGCGCTACGGCCCCGACGTCTTCTCGCGCTACGGGTTCGTGGATGCGCTCAATCCCACGCTCGACACCGCCGTCGCGGTCCCCCAGGGCCGGGTGGTCACGGGGGTGGGCTGGTTCGACACCGACCGCCTCGGCATCGACCAGGGCCCGTTGCTCGCCATGATCGAGAACTGGCGCACCGGGCTCGTGTGGCGCGTGATGCGCACCAACCCGCACCTTACCCGCGGGCTCAGGCGCGCGGGCTTCCGCGGCGGCTGGCTCGATCGGGCGCCCGCCCCGCCATGAGCCGCATCCCGGGCGGGCGGGCCGCGAAGCCGGCGCGCGCGGCGTGGCGGGCGGGCACGCTTGCGGGCGCCCGGGCGGGCGCGGCCCTACTGCTGCTCGCCGTGGCCTGCCGGCCCTCCGCGCCGGCCACGACCACCCTGCGCTTCTGGGCCATGGGGCGGCACGGCGAGGTGGTCGCCCAGCTGGTGCGCGACTTCGAGCGCGAGAATCCCGGGATCCGGGTCGAGCTGCAGCAGATCCCCTGGACGGCCGCGCACGAGAAGCTGC
>Ga0066710_100008014_pt1 | contig 10190 bp, 6 predicted proteins | sample GraSoiAngelo_159_FD_79666 | JGI IMG/M metagenome (GOLD analysis project Ga0066710, IMG submission 79666) | Grasslands soil microbial communities from the Angelo Coastal Reserve, California, USA - 14_1009_16_40cm | ecosystem: Environmental > Terrestrial > Soil > Grasslands | place: USA...
GAATCTAGCAGGGCCTAGATCCCGTTTCGCGTGAGAAGGAGGGCAAGCGATCGGACGATAAAGACGCGGCGTGCGATGAGAAGGGTCTAGGGTGTTTGGGGGCGAGGGCGCTGCCCACTTTGGGAGGCAGCGGCGGACAATCCATTGCCGGCGTGATGGCCACGGGTTCGCATGGCGGCGACATCTTCTTGCCGCCGATCGCAGATTGCGTCATGGCAATTCACCTGATTGGCCCGGGCGGGCAGGAGTGGTGGATTGAGCCATCCCATGGGCTCACCGCGGGAACTGAGGCGGAGACTCAGAGGGAACTGCAGAATATCGCAACCACCGTTCGCGGCGCTGCGGCCGAATTGTGCAAGGACATTCGAGTCGAGAAGGACGACGATTTCTTTCGCTCCGTCCTGGTCTCAGTCGGCCGCATGGGATTCGTTTATTCGCTGGTCGTGAAGACCGTACCCGCCTTCAAGTTGCAGGAAACCCGGTCCGACCAGGTGTGGGAAGATTTTAACATTAATCTAACCGCAACCAATTTCGCCAATTTCGTCGCGAACCCGAGCCTGCACTTTCTGCAAGTGCTGATCCTCCCTTTCGCGAACGGGCAAAACATGCATGGCTGCAAGCTCGCCCAGAGAATCAAGTTGAAGGACTGCCCGGCTGACCAGGTTGTGGACGGGACTGGCTTCGACTTCGCAGGTTTCATCTGTAGACAGCAGGACGTGAGGATATTCATCCCCCTGCTCTTGGCGGCGCTCGCCGGACTTATAGCAGTCGCAGCGTTGGTTGCCCTCGCTGCCGCCGAGTTCGCCGCTGCTTCCGCTTTAGCTGCAATTCCATTCGTCGGGTGGGCCCTGGCTGCGGCTCTATACGCCGCCTGGGCGGCAACTCTAACCGCAATCGCGGCACTCGGGGTAACCATTGCCGCGCTCACCACGCTGATCGGATACCTAACCGTCTCGGGCAGCTTGACATCGGGGGAACTGATTGCCGCGATCGCTAATTTCGCGTTTGCGTTCGGGCTCAAGGATCTGATGAAGGCCGCCCTCCTCATGTTGTTCGACAATGCCTACCCTACGAAGTCGAAGGGGCAGCCGTGGACGCAAACTCGCATTAGCTGGAAGATCATGGATACATATGGTTATAAGTATGAAGATCTTTGCCAGAAAGTCGACTCGATGGAGATCGCCTTCGATGTCGCTGCGGCAACCGACGTGAAGCAAGGCTACATCGCCTTCGTCGACGAAGTGCTCGCCATCTTCGGCGATCTCTACAACCGCAACATTGCTGTCGCCGGGCTGATGTCGCTGCGCTACACCTCAAAAACCACCGCACTCATCGGCATGTCGAAGTTCCCGAAAACGTGCCACATAGAAATTCCACTGATTCGAAAATTTGCGGGGAATGCGGAGTTCATCGACCGCGTCCAGCGCGCAGCCATCAATCACGGTGGAGTGCCCCACTGGGGACAGCTGATGACCACCTACACCGGGGCCGACATCGACAATCTGCATGGTTCCGATCTCACCACCTGGAGGAACACCCTCACGACGCTCATCCAGGCCGGTGGCGGATCCAGCAATCTCACTTTCAGCAACGACTTCACAATAACCTACCACCTGGAACCCTTTGGATTGCCCGATAACTGCGCGGTCGGTGGGCCTTTTCCGCCCGTCAACCTGGGAAGCTTCAGTGGTGCCGGATCAGCAGTGAAGTCGGCAAATGGAGATGTAACCGTCGACAAAGTGGACAGCGGCTTAGTCCTGGATCTTACCAGCCAGCACGGCAGCATCACCATCGCTCATAAAATCGATCAAAATTCCAAGGCCACGCTGACTGCCTGCGGTGCCGTGAACATCGGCGAGAAGATTGATCAGCACTCTCGGGCCACGATCCTGGCCCACGGCGACGTGAGCATCGGCCAGAAGATCGATCAATGGTCGAGAGATATCATCATCACTTCGACCAAGGGCGGCATCGACATCGGTGAGAAGGTCGATCAACACTCTCAGGCGAGGTTGACTGCCGCAACCACGGTTCACATCGGACAAAAGATCGACCAGCACTCCGAGGTCACTATTGTCGCCCAAGGCGATATCACCATCGATGAAGGCATCGACCAGCACGCGGTCGCCGACATCACATCGGTGAACGGAAATATCATCATCGGACAGGCTGTAGAGGGCGAGGCGGTGGCAACGCTGCGGGCACCGAAAGGTCACATCACAATCAAGCAGAAAGTCGCGGGCGGCGCGACGGTCAACTGGTCGGCCATTACCTTTACCTGCCCAGACCAGAGTGGAGGAACCGTCAACCCCATCTGAGCGCAACCAAGATTCCGCCTTTAGGACCCGCCTCGAAACCTGATTGAGGTTCATTGTTACGGAGGGCTAAGGTGATCCTGTTCGCGGGAAAGTGGTAGGCGAGATCGTAGGCAAAAAGCAGAGCGGCGGACGTTCGTGGGAATCCGCGAATGTCCGCCGCCTAATCTGTCACAGCATCGCCACTGCTGAGTGCGTCCGAACTCGATCCTACGCGCGGGCGCCGACTGCAGCCGGCTCGGGCGCCCCGACGCTCTTCTCTTCGCCGTTGGCCTTCTGCTGGGTCGGCTGGCCGCCTTTGCGGATGTCGATGCCGCCCTTGAAGAAAGCGCCGTCTTCGATGGAGATGCGGGCGGCGACTACGTCTCCGGTGAGGGAGCCGTCGCTGCGGATGTCGACCCGGTCGCTGGCGGTGAGGTTGCCGCGTACCTTGCCGAGCACGACGATCTCGCGGGCGTTGATGTTGGCTGCGACTACGCCATTGCGACCGACTGTGACGCGGTTGCCGGAAAGGTTGATGGAGCCTTCCACGCGGCCGTCGATGTAGAGCGACTCGGAGCCGGTCACCTCGCCCTTGATCACCAGCGATTTGCCGATGGTCGCCTGGTCTGCCGTGGTAGTGGCGGTCGCCGGACGCGGGGCAGATGAAGGCTCATTCGCCGTCATCGCTGGGGCGCTCGGAGAAGACATGGTCGGACGCTCGGGCTCGTTCGGCCGGGCAGCGGTCTGAGGCTGATTCGTGGGCTTCCACATGGGATCAACAGTATCCTTTCCTAGTTGGGATCAGGGGTTACGGCCGCACTTGTGTGACCAATTTGCATTGTACTCCGCAGGTACAAGAGGAGCGCTGTGGAAAATGCGGATTTTGGGCGGAGATTGCAGGACGGGGATGTACTTCTGAGTTTTTCCGAATCGAACTGGGGAGACTGATCGTCTTGATCTATAGACTAGCTATGTAAAGACTCCCGGAAAAGAACGCAGAACATGCGGATTTCACACCAGCGGGGAGTATGCTCATTGGATTCCACAACTCAGAATGGAGGAAATCAATGCTTGAGGAAGTAACTGCCTCTCCAGCCCTGGCAATCGGCCGGCCCCAGTCCGGCGAGCACGCGCCATATTACGACCGCTACATTTCTTTGGTTCAGGGAGAGGACATTCTTACGACGCTCGACGAGGAGCGGCGGAAGACTGTGTTGCTGCTTTCGGGACGCAGTGAAGCGGAAGGCGATTTCCGTTATGCGCCGGAAAAGTGGTCGGCGAAGGAAGTGCTTGGGCATGTGAACGACACGGAGCGCATCTTTGGTTACCGGGCGCTGCGGATTGCGAGGGCGGATGCTATGCCGATGGAAGGGTTCGAGCAGGATGATTACGTCCGCAATGGGCCGTTTGCGCGGCGGCCTCTCTGCGATCTGATCGAGGATTACATGGCGGTGCGGCGGGCTACGTTGTCGCTGCTGCGGAATCTGGATGAGGCGGCTTGGATGCGGCGCGGAGTGGCGAATAAGAATGAAGTTACGGTACGGGCACTGGGCTACATCATTGCGGGGCATGAGCTGCATCACCGGAGGATTTTGGAGGAGAAGTACTTCGGGGGTGAGGATAGGACTCAGGTCTTGGGTGTTAGGTCGTAGGTGTTTTGGCTGTTGGACCCTATTAAAATTACACAGCTCGTCGCAGGGATCGGGGCAGGCCTTCTTTTCGTGGTTCTTGCGTTGTCGGGCTCGCACCGTCCACCGTCCTGGGTTTCTTGCCGAAGCTTTGGCGTACATGGAAAGCGAGAAAGCCCTAAAAGCAGTCTCTGTCCACGCCACGCTCCTTTCTGTCTTCAAGGCCCTGTCATCCTGAGGTCCGCGTCCTTTGCGGTCCGAAGGACCTGTGCAATCTCAGGGACGTACATGGGTGCTTCCCCTTCGACAAGCTCAGGGTCACGATGACAGAGCCAGGGGAATGACACCGCGCCGTGCGGTATGCTGAGAGCTGACAGCTCCCATGCTCTCCGATTCCACCATCCTGAAACATATTGCGCGGCAGCCCAAGCGTGCGGCTGGGTTCAAGCAACTCGTCCGCGAACTTGGGGTGCATGGGGAGGCGCGGCGGGAACTCGATGAACGGCTGCAGAAGCTTGTCGCCAGCGGGGCTGTGATCGCGGTTGATTCCGATCGCTATGCATTGCCGCAATCAGCCGCTGACAAGAATCTGGTTGCGGGGCGGCTTACCATGCATCGCGACGGGTTTGGGTTTGTGATTCCGGATGCGAACTCTTTGCCTGCTTCGCTGAAGTCGCGGCTTGTTGGCGACATCTTCATTCCACCGCATCTGATCGGGAATGCCATGCATGGGGACCGCGTGCTGGTGGACATCACCGCGGTTCGTCCGGATGGGCGGGCTGAAGGTCGCATCGTGCGGCCGGTTGATCGTGCGCATCCGACGGTGGTTGGGATTTTTCATTATGGGGCGCGGCGCAATTACGTGACGCCGTTTGACAGCAAGATCAGGCCGGAGATTGTGATTCCGCCGGGGATGGAGTATCCGGATGCAACCGTGCCGCCCTCGTCGCCGCCTGCTGCTGTCGCAAGTTCGTCTTTGCAGCGGGGCCGGGGCCAGGATGCCCCCGGGACAGCCGGCGGGTCGCCGGCGCTACGAAAAGGCCCGAGGTCTGTCGACCGCGTGCTGGGTGAGGAGGCGGCTCGGCGGGTGGAATGGGATGACCTTGAGGGCGTGGTGGTTGACGTTGAGATTACGGATTGGCCCACGGCTACGCAGAGTCCGCGCGGGCGCGTCATTGAGATTTTGGGGCGCGAGGACGATTTTGGGGTTGATGTCGAGATCACCATTCGAAAATTTCATCTGCCTCATCATTTTCCGGAGGAGGTGCTGCGGGAAGCACAGTCGGCCTCGGCTGTCATTTCTGCTCGTGAGATTCACCACCGGCGCGACTTTCGTTCGCTGGCGATCGTTACTATCGACGGCGAGACGGCGCGCGACTTCGATGATGCGGTTACAGTGCGGACACTGGCGAATGGAAACTTCGAGTTGCAAGTGCACATCGCGGACGTGGCCACTTATGTGACGCCGGGCTCGGCGCTTGATCAGGAAGCGCGGCTGCGCGCTACGAGCGTCTACTTTCCGGATCGGGCTGTGCCCATGCTTCCGCTGGAGCTTTCTACGGACATCTGCAGCTTGCGGCCACAGGTGGAGCGGCTGGTGCTGTCGTGCGTAATGGAGATTGACCACCGCGGGGAGATTGTCGGCTACGAGCTTTGCCAGGGGGTGATCCGGTCGGCGGAGCGGATGACTTACACGGCGGTGAATGCCGTGCTCGAAGGGGATGGCCCGGTGCGCGAGCGCTATGCGCCGCTGGTGTCGACGTTTGAGCTGATGCGTGATTTGGCGATGATTCTGAACCAGAAGCGCCGGCGGCGCGGGTCGATCGATTTTGATCTACCGGAGCCGGTGATTGAGTTTGACGAATTTGGGCTGATGAAGAGTATCGGGCGGTCGGAGCGTAACATTGCGCACCGACTGATCGAGGAGTTCATGCTTTCGGCTAACGAGTGCGTGGCGCAGTATCTGGAATCGAAGCGGATGGCGTCGATTTATCGCGTTCACGAAAAACCGGATGCGAAGCGCGTTTACGACTTTGAGGTCATCGCGTCGACTTTTGGATATTCGCTTGGCGTCGGGCCCTTGCCCATCCACCGGGTGCAGATGAAGGCTGACCGGCGGGCGGCTCACGGCACGGGCAAGCGTGTGGGCGACATTGAAGTTCCGAAGGAAGTCCACATCACGCCGCGGATGTATCAGAAGCTTGCGGAGAAGATTGCGGGCAAGCCGGAAGAACGAATCCTGAGTTACCTGATGCTGCGTTCGCTGAAGCAGGCGCGGTACTCGGAGGAGAATCTGGGGCACTTCGCGCTGGCGGCGCCTTGCTATACGCACTTTACTTCGCCGATTCGAAGGTATCCGGACTTGATTGTGCATCGGATTCTGAAGGAAGTTTTGCGGGAGTCGGCGGAGCGGCATGAGGGTGAGACTGCGGTGGGAGTGTATCCCGTGAGTGGAGATAGCGCTGGCGCTGAGAAACAACGGGCTTTCAGCCCGTCATCGGGCCGGCGGGACGCCAGCGCTACCCCTTGGTCCAAACGGCGTGATCACGCTGCTCATCGTGAGGCGCTCGAGGCACTGCGCGGTCCCATCCCGCTTGAGGAGTTGCATGAGATCGCCGAAGAATCGAGTCAATCGGAACGGCGGGCTGACGATGCCGAGCGCGAACTGATGGAGTGGAAGAAAGTGAAGTTTATGCAGGACCGCGTGGGTGAGGAGTTTGACGGGCTCATCACCAGCGTTACCAAGTACGGTTTGTTCGTCGAATTGACGGATTTGTTTGTGGAAGGGCTCGTGCCGCTGAATTCGCTTACGGACGATGATTACTTTTTCCATGAGAATACTCGCGAGTTGATTGGTAAGTATTCACGCAAGGCCTTTCGCATGGGGGATCGCGTGCGGGTGCTGGTTGATCGGATTGATCCGGTGGAGAGGAAGATTCAGTTTGCTTTGGTGCAGGAAGAGAAGGCGCGGGTTCCGCAGCGGAAGAGGAAGGGACGGCGGAAGTGATGGGTGCGCGACAGGTCGCGGCGTTCTCTTTCGCCCCGTGGGGGCTTGCTTTGGATCCACATTCGACCCATGGCTTGCGCCGTGGGCTGCATTCTTGCGCCGCTTCGCGGCTTCTTCTAGCCTCTCAGAAGGTTTTATGAAAGATGGCGGAAAGATGACTGCGCCGCCGTACAATTGCTCTCGATTTTTGCTGGCAACGGGAATCGGTTCCGCGACATCTTAGGCACTTCCCCGGCCGCGCGGCGCATGGTTGCGGCGGAGGAAGGTGGGGAACTGAAGGACGCTTGCAGAATATTACCTACAGCCTCGTGATTCCCGCCTATAACGAGGGCACCCGGCTGGGAGCCAGTCTCGAACGCGTGCTCGAATATGTCGGGCAGCATGGTGGCGACACTGAAGTGATTGTCGTCAACGACGGCTCGCGCGACAACACGGCGGAGATTGTCCGCAGCTTTGCGGCCAAGAATCCCGCGCTGCGGCTGATCGATAATCCGGGCAATCACGGGAAGGGATACAGCGTTCGCAATGGCATGTTGAGCGCTCGCGGGCGGATCTTGATCTTCAGCGATGCGGATCTTTCCTCGCCCATCGAAGAGGTTCCCAAGCTGCTGGACGCATTGACGCACGGAGCCGACATCGCCCTTGGGTCGCGAGGGCTACGCGCGGAAATGCAGACACAACGGCAACCTCTGCATCGGCAAGTGTTCGGACGCATCTTCAACCTGATGTTGCGTGTCACGCTGGGACTGCAGTACAGAGATACGCAGTGCGGCTTTAAGGCTTTCACCCGGCTGGCGGCGCAGGCCATCTTTCCGTTACAGAAAATAGAGCGCTGGGGATTTGATCCGGAGATTCTATTTCTGGCGCGGAAGATGGGATTCAAAGTTTCGGAAGTTCCGGTTACGTGGGGACACAGTGGCGGATCGCGCATCAATCCGCTGGTGGACGGAGCGCGTATGTTCACCGAGATGCTGAGGGTACGGTGGTACGACCTGACGGGGAAGTATGATGCGGCGCCTGCGGTCAACCCGGTTACGACGCTTCCCGGAGGTCCTGGTCCAGCCTAGTCATCAGGACGCTGCCCCGACTATCGTAGGTCAGAGTCAGTTCCGAAGCGCAATGGTCGCAATAACCAGAAAAATTCTGCGCCGCGCACAATCTTCGTGGCGTCGACTGCAACCGTATTCCGATCCTCTTCCGGCACCATTTCCATGCGGAACAATTTTCCCTGGTGGAAATAGCGGAATAAAGCGAAGCACGAGGGGTTGGCACACTTTGACAGCATAAGCGTTTCCCGCTTGAGCCGGTTCTCATAGCAGCAGACTGGCGCTGTAATCTCCATTCGAACCACGGTCTGCTGGGTATTGTGCAACCAGGTTAGATGCAAAATATCCGCGGTGGTTTGGCGCGGAAGAAGGCAACCATTTCTTGATTACTGGGGCAGCGAGCGGGAAACTCTTACAGTCTCGGCAACCCGCTGGCCCATCGCCGAGGTGGAGATAGCGGGATTTTTCGCGCTAGCAAGATCTGCCGTGCGATAACCTTCGTCGAGCGACGAGGAGACCGCATTCTCAATGCACAGGGCTTCGGACTCCAGGCCGAAGGAATGCCGCAGCAACATTGCCGCCGAGAGAATTGCGCCAAGGGGATTAGCGATGCCCTTTCCGGCGATGTCGGGAGCGGAGCCATGCACCGGCTCGTACAAGCCGATGACGCCGCCGATGCTGGCTGAGGCCAGCAGGCCGAGTGATCCTACGACTCCGCCTGCCTGGTCGGAAAGAATGTCGCCAAACATGTTTTCAGTGAGCACGACATCGAAATCGGTAGGGCGCTGCACCAGCAGCATGGCTGCCGAATCCACGTACTGATGGGCGAGCTTCACATCGGGGTAGTCTTTGCCTACGCGAGTGACTACTTCGCGCCAGAGGCGTGAGCATTCGAGGACATTGGCTTTGTCGACGGAGAGAACTTTCTTGCGACGCTTGCGGGCCAGATCAAAGGCGACGCGTGCGATGCGTTCGATCTCGGACTCGCCGTAGCTCATGGTGTTGATGGCTACTCGGGATCCGGGGGCTCCCTCAATCGAGCGCGGCTGGCCGAAGTACAGGCCTCCAAGCAATTCCCGCACGATCAAGATGTTGGTGCCGCGCACGACTTCGGTGCGCAAGGGGGACGTGTCTTCGAGCGCTGGAAAGCTCACTGCTGGACGCAGATTGGCGAACGCGCCCAGTTCTCTCCGCAGGCGAAGCAATCCCGCCTCGGGGCGTAGGTGATTCGGGTAATGATCGAAGGCTGGACTGCCAACGGCGCCCATCAGGACTGCTGAGGAGGAGAGGCATGCCTGGATGGTGTCGGGAGGCAACGGGTCGTTTGCGGCTGTCAGAGCGGCGCCGCCGATGTTTTTCTTCTGAAGTTGCAGTTGGTGGCTGAAGGCTTCGGCAATGGTCTGCAGAACGAGCACGGCTTGCTCGGTAACTTCGGGGCCAATGCCGTCGCCGGGGAGGATGGTCAGGTTCAGGAGCATTTGGGAATCAGTGTAACGGAAATTGTGGCTGGCGCCTGCGAAGTCGGCATTTCTGCACCACAGCCGGGCTTTGCCCGGCCGGACAGCCGAGGCGGCTGCCCCCACATGGATCTTACTGATTCATGCAGCCGTGGCTTACACACCCCACAGATAGTCTTCTTGTTCGTGGTGGCTTTCGGCTTGTGCGGGCACTGGTACGCCGAACGCGTTGGTCTGCGTGGCCAATGGAAACGGCTTCGGCGTCTCCGGAACGTTCGATGGCGTTGTTGCTGCTGCGGTCGCGGACGCAGCGGCCGCGAGGGGTTCGATCAGCGGCGTCGCTGATGTTGAGGGCTTGTGCGTATCGCGGATCAGTTCGAGCAAGTGATCATCCTCCACGTGCTTGATCTTGTCGGCGAGGCGCACGAACCTTCGGTAGATGTCGTCGAGGGCGCGGCGATCGAACTGATAACCGAGTTGCTCGCAGCGCATGCCCAGGGCGTGACGTCCAGAGTGCTTGCCTAGCACGAGCTTCGAATCCGGAACGCCTACTGACTTCGGGGTCATGATTTCGTAGGTCAGCGGATTCTTCAGCACGCCATCCTGGTGAATTCCAGCCTCGTGCGCGAAGGCGTTGCGTCCCGTAATTGCCTTGTTAGGCTGCACGGGCACGGTGGTGATCTCGCTCAATAACTGGCTGGCGGCAAAAATCTGCTCGCTTACCACGCCCGTGTCGTAGGGATAGCGGTCAGGGC
>Ga0066710_100008016_pt1 | contig 10190 bp, 5 predicted proteins | sample GraSoiAngelo_159_FD_79666 | JGI IMG/M metagenome (GOLD analysis project Ga0066710, IMG submission 79666) | Grasslands soil microbial communities from the Angelo Coastal Reserve, California, USA - 14_1009_16_40cm | ecosystem: Environmental > Terrestrial > Soil > Grasslands | place: USA...
CGTCACGAGTTGTACGGCGATCGCGTCCTCCGTACAACTTGCGCCACGAGTTGTACGGCGATCGCGTCCTCCGTACAACTTGCGCCGCGAGTTGTACGCCGGTCGCGTCCTCCTACAACTTGCGCCGTGAGTTGTACTATTTCCAGCCGAAAGCAGCTAACTCATTGAAAAAACTGTCAGGAGGCGGATTTCCGTCTTTTCAAGGAGGCAATCCGAGCTGTAGCGGCGGTCTATGATCGCCGGTATTTCGTTGATTCCAGGAAAAGCCGGCGCTCATAGAGCGCCGCTACAGCTGGAAGAATTTTTACCGCTGTCTCGTCCGCGGCTTTCGCGAGTGGAAGGAACGTGCTCTCGGACGGTATTGTAAAAAGAGCGCTTAACGGATGGTACGGTTCGTGCTTGACCCCTCTGGAGGAGTCCGTGAATGAAGTCCAACCTTAACAGCCTGAAACAGGATGAAGATCGAAAGGCAACTCAGCACGAAACCGTGAAGGGTGAACTGCGGGAACAGGTCCATGATGAGATCAAACAAAGGGCGGATATCGATGAGCATGAGAAGGCGGAAATCGAATCCGTCGCCCATGAGCTAAAACACAAGGCGATTCATGAGGTCTCCACGACGGAACAAGAGGTCACACGAGCGAGACAATTCGCGCGGATTTCGCAGGTTGTGGATTACCTCTTCGGCCTGGTGTACGGCTTGCTGGCCCTGTTGATCGCGCTGGAACTATTGGGCGCGCGCCAAGGCAGCGGTTTCAAGCAGTTTCTGGATACGGTTACCTATCCACTCGTTGCGCCATTCAGAGGCCTGATGCCGGATCCGCGCGTCGGTAATTTTCAATTGATGCTTTCCTACGTGATCGGTCTGATCGTCTATGCATTGATACATTTTGCGATCAAGGGACTGATCCGTCTGATGGCTCAAAGACCGACCGTAATTTAACTGTAGCGGCGGTCTATGACCGCCGGCAATTTCGCAAGCTCTGGATTGCCGGCGCTCATAGACCGCCGCTACAGGTTAATTATTGAACCGGACGCTTGCAACGATCTGGTCGAAGGTCGGCTTGTACCGGCTGAAGTCACGTTCAGGTGCGACGCCCACGAAGTAATACAGGAGTCCGTCGGGTCGAAGGACACTCACCAGCAAGTCCGATTCGCGTCCGCCTGCCGGCGAGTCGTTAGTCAACTCGATCGCCATAGCGGATTGGCCATCGATCCGGCGACTTCGGTCATCGGTGCGAACCACTCTCATGTTCGGATTTGAGCGCCGGAGTTCATCGAGCAACTGATCGGTAGCCCGTGAGAGTGTCGTTCTGCCGGACCGCTCGCCCGGACCGACCAGCGGAGTTTGTCCGTACAGAGTGCTGCCTTGTGGGTCGAATGTGGCGATCCTCATTCCGTAAGCCAGATCACCCGATACCATCCCTTCAGTAGGCGCTATGGAGAGCACGTCTCCATCCTCGGAAACGCGCCAGTTCTCGGGATAACGTAAATCAAAGTCGCGTCCTGAGTAAGCGACCATTCTGGTTGAAGGCAGATCAGGCGCGTTTGTGCCGGTTCGGTCGCGATTGACGGGTTCGGTACTTTCACCTCGCAGATGACTCTGGACCGTATGCAGGTCCGGCGAATCGCCCCGGAGGTTACGCGGCATGCCTCCCATGCTGTCGGCCTCGCGCCGCACTCGTGCAACGCGATTCGCGCTGGTGGGATGACTGTTGAAGAAGTCGGTCGTCAGGCTTCCGGACTTTTGCTGCACGGTTTGAAAGAAGAGCGGCATCTGTCCTGGATCGAATTGGCTGTCGTAAAGAATTTGCGCTCCCATCAAATCCGCCTGGCGTTCCTGCTCGGCCGAATATTTCAGAGCTATCGAATTGGGATCGAAATAGAGATCAAGGTCCGACATCACGGCCGACACGGACACTCTGCCCGGAGTCGAATTCGATGCTTGAGCGGAGTAGGCTCTTGAAACCTGCTGGGTACCGTGACGCAGCACCACATGTGCGATTTCATGTGCAATCACACCCGCCAATTGCGGTTCGGTTGGCGCGGCCTCAACAAGACCGCGAGTTACATAAATCGAACCGCCCGGAAGCGCAAAGGCGTTGATGGTTTGCTCGTTCACAATCTTGAACTGATACGGATACTTGTACCCGGGAGCATGGACGGAAAGCTGGTGCCCAAGCGCGTCGATGTAAGTGTTGGCCATCTCGTCGCTGACCGGCGATAATGAGCTGTCGGCTTCGTCTGTCAACGTACGGCCCATCTCGATATCTTGCTGGACCGTAAAAAGGTTCCAGGCTGTCCTGAAAACGGTTCGGTCTGCCAGAACCGGCAGGACCAGCATCAATATTGCTGCTAAGAAAGTAACAGCGCTTTTTGTTCTTAATGACATAACTCACGTCTCCCCTGACGCAGGAGAAAATGGGGTCGTCGCCGCGAATTACGCCAATGTTTTGCGTAATTGGCGTAATTCGCGGCTATGACCCCGTTTTTTCTCCCTGGTGTGCGCCTCCTAAAAATAGACTCCCGCCCGGGCAGAACATGAGAGAGTTAGTCGTAAGGTGTTGAAAGCAAATAAAGCCCGCCGACGAACCGGCGGGCATTTTCATGTAGTTGACTCAGAAATCGAAGCGAAGCTGAGCTTTGAACTCGCGGAATTTTTCCGATCCCGTCACGGATGGACTGCCCTTGTCCTGGATGAACCCGAAGGGAACATCGCTGTTGATGTTCAACCCGGGCGGTGTGGTGTATGGGTTGTTATTGACATTGCTGAGAGCCAGGTTCGGCAACGGATGGTTGAGTATGTTGGTGGCATCCACACGGAATTGCAGGCTCTTGGATTCGGCAATTCGCATTCGTTTGCTCAACGCTGCGTCAAAGCTCCACTGCCCGGGCAAATACAATGTCTGCCTGCCGAGCGTGCCACGCTTTCCCGGCTGCGGATTCTGAAGAAGGATCTGTCCCGACTTGGCATCCGTCACGGCCTGCAGCGTGCAATATGACCTCAGCTCTGCTGCGACAGCGGCGCATTGAGGATCCGCCGTCTTTGCGTAGGTGTTCGGTGCAAAGAAATTCCCGAAGTCGCCATTCCAATTCACCTTTCCGCTCTTCACCGAAAACGGTCCGACGACATCCGGAACGGAGTTCGTGTAGAGCCCGGTCGGATAAGCGGTCCCCGATGAGTTGTAAGTGGCGCCGATACTCGCGGGACTCCCGGTACTGAGATTGACGATGAAGCTTGTTTGCCAACCTTCGATGAGCCGTGCAGTCCATCCAGAACTGTCGCGGAAAAATAGTTTGCCCGGACCGAATGGCAGATCGTAAATACCGAAGGAACGGAAGTCATGCGTCACGTGATTTACGTTGAGGATGTAGTCCTTTTCCCTTTCAACGGGATTCGTGTATCCGTTGAGAGTCGTCGGAACTTCCAGGGCCCTGGACCAGACATAGGTTCCTTGAAACGTCAGGCCCTGCATTGCCCGCACCGTGCTCTGTACCTGGAGCGAGTGGTAATTGGATTTGCCCGAGTTGGTGTAGAAGTTCGCGTTGTTCAACTGGGGATTCGCCGTGATCCAGTTTTCCGGGAAGAGGCCAGCCGGCACTACAGGACCTCCTGCAATGGCCGTCCCTCCCGGCACGTTGAATCCTTTATTCGCCCGCCGAAGCACGGTGCCGCGTTCTCCGGGTACTCCAACGACCGTACCCGCGGCGCCCGTTCCAGTTCCGTTGAAGATGTTCAGCCCGCCGGCGAGCGAGGCGTAATCGCCGTTGGCGAGGGCCGACCTGAATGTGGGTGAACCTGCCGCTCCCGTTGCAGACACACTCTGCCGCAAATGTGCGGACCCTCTCTGCGTTCTACCATCAACCGGGCCGCACAATGCGGCCGGGTTGGACGGATCGCAGCCGCGAACGCCGGGATTGAGGTTCAATCCCGTGAACATCTGATCGAACAGCGGTACGTCTTCACCCCTCCGCGTTCTTTCGAGCGCATCGAACAGCGTGGGGTTGTAGAAAACATCGGGCACATTGAGATTGTAGACTCCGTTCAGCTTCATGCCTCGCGTGCCGATGTAGCGGACATCCAGGTTCACGTTCCGCGAAATATCGCGGGTTACGGACAGCGTCAGGTTCTGAATGTATGGAGAAACATAGTTGGAGTCGAAAGCATTGCCGTCCTGGCTCGGCTTCGTTAGCGGAATCGGAGCCAGAGGCAGGGAACTTGGCGGTATGGGGATCAAGCCCGGAAGATTTTGGAGATTGAAGTAACTGCCGTTGGTCGGTCCCTGCGTCTGTGCCAGATTGAGAAAGCCCTGGGTCAAGAATATGCTGTTGACCAGGGTCGAGAGGCTGGCGCCTTTCACGTAGGTGATTTGATATCCACCGCGGACGTTCGTCTTTCCTTTTCCAAACCAGGGAAGCTGCCAGGCAAAGCCCACGGCCGGGCCAAAATCGTTCCAGTCATTTTTGTAGAGCGATTTGTCTGGGTTTGGTGTGTTGGGCCCCACCAGCTCCATCTTCGTCAGAAGGCTCGTGTCTACGCCGTTATCCGGACGCATCCAGCGGTCGAAGCTTCGGCCTGAGACTCCGAACAGTGCGATGCCTCCTCCGACCGGCGCGGGTGTCAATCCTGCGCCTTCATACGGCACTCCGTAGTACTCGTAACGCATGCCGAGGTTGAGCGTGAAGGATGGACGCACTTTCCAATCGTCTTTGAAGAATACAGAGAAGTCGTTCTGATGGGCGTCGGTCAGTTTTCTGGTCTGATCCAGGTAACTGCTCCACTGAGTCAACTGGTCGGGTTTCTGAATGAAGTAATACTGTTGAGCGCTATTCAGCGAGCCGGCCAGGAAATACAGAACCTGGTTGGCCATGGTTTCGTTGTTGGCGACCAGGCTGGGCATGCTCGGGTTGTTCCTGAACACCTGTGTCGGGTTCAAACCCGCGCCGCCCGAGGCTTTCGGGATGGGGGCCGTCGGTGTCTCATATCCCCTCGAGTATTGAAAGCGAATATCGACGCCGCCTTTGAACGCATGCTTGCCTTTAGTCCAACTCATCGTGTCCGCGTAATTGAACAGCGGAGTGTGATTACCCTGCTGGGCGCAATCCGTCATGCAGCTGAAGTAGTTTCCGTTGACCTGAAAGTTGTCCGGCGCTGTCGAACCGATAGTGGCCGGTTGATAGGCGATCGGATACCCCTGGCTTCCTTGTTGAAGCAGCGACAGCGGCACTTCGCGTTGTTTCGCATCGGGGACTTCCCATGGCGCCCAGACGTAATGCCAGTTTGCGCGGTATCCGAAGCGGGCTTCGTTGAGGAGGTTCGGCGTCAGCGTTGAGGTGAAGTTGGCCGTCAGCACGCGCGGGCGCCGGATCGTCGGCGAAGAGTAGCCGCCGGGCCACTGCACGGTTGGATTTCGGATGTATTCGTTATCGACCCATTGATGGCTGTAATTGACGGCGACCTTATGCCGCGCATTGAAGTTGTGATCGATCTTGATGTTGATCTGCTTGTTGTCGGCCTCGTAACTGGTTCCGGAAGCGGTTCCCAGGTTCGCGTTGCCGTGAGCGCTGCGCACCCACTGATAGATTGCCGTATTCAGACCGTCGCCCCCATCGAAAATGTTGGCATGCGGCATCACGGTCAGATATTTCTGGCTCACCCCGGCCGGATCGATTCCGGTGCGAAACGAGTCCCATGGTTTTTGTTCAACAATCGCATCCGAACAATCCGGTCTTGCGGGCGAATTGAGGAGCGGACCGAACACGCTGAAGTATCGAAGCTGACCGGTGTACGGTGTGCCGTTCGGATTTGTGGCGGGACGCAGCGGATTGCCGGAAGAGTCCACCGCGGCGATGGTCGGATTGTTGCCGATCGTACTGGTCACCGTGTTGATGTTGCCGTTCGCCCAACCGTCCCAATACCGGAAGATGCCGTTTCTCGCACAATCCGTGAGCACCGCGGGTCTCATCGTGTTGCGCTGGCGCTCGAACTGCTGGCTCCAGAGGGTAAAGAAGAATGTCTTGTTCTTGATGATCGGTCCACCCAGGCTTCCCGTGTATTCGTTCTCGTTCTGCCATCTCGGCCGGCCGGGCGTCCACACGCCCCGGACGATTTGCTTGTTGTTGCTCCAGGTGTTGGCATTGAGGGCGGAGTTCCGGATGTTCAACACACCGCTTCCACGAAACTCGTTCGTTCCGGAGCGCGTGATGATTTGAACCTGTCCGTTGCCGCGGCCTAATTCCGCGTCTACGGGCGTAAGGATGACCCGGAATTCGCCAACCATGTCGGGGTTGACGAGCGTGGTCGCACCCACACCGTTTTCGTACCGCCCCTCCTGCACACTGATGCCGTCTCGCACCGTGTTGACGTAGTTCGTGCTGATGCCGGCAAACGTTGTGGAGGTACCCAGACCGCTGCCCCGGACGCCAGGCATGGTCTTCATCAGATCGAGCACATTGGTGCTTACCAGTGGAAGATCGCGGACCTGCTGTTCAGGCAACACCTGACCGATTGTTGCCGACGATTCGGCCAGCAACGCGGTGCGCTCTGCGGTTACTTCAACCGACTCCGTGACCGCGCCCACCTCCAGCGTGAAGTTGATTCGGGCCGACGCGTTGGCGCCCAACTGCACATCGTTGATGATATGCGGGCGAAAACCGGGAAGCTCCGCGCTCAGCCTGTAGGTTCCCGGCAGCAGGCTTGGAATGTTGTAGGCGCCGGCCTCGTTCGTGATCACCATGGCGGCAACACGGGTCTGGGTGTTGGTTGCGGTCACTGTTACGCCGGGAATGAATGCCCGGCTCGCATCCTGAACGAATCCGCCGACGGAGGCGTTACCAGTCTGAGCGAATGTGATGTTGGGTAAGAGGAGACAGACCAATGCGGCCGATGCGATGAAAAATTTCTTCATGGTCAACCTCATTTTCTTGCGCTCAAATGGAAAACATCGTCGGTCTGCACGTAGCCGTGGGCTTTATGCCCGCGTTCAAACACAATTAAAGAATTCTTCTGGCGGTATTTGTACGCGGGCATAAAGCCCACGCCTACGTGCTAAGACCAACTTGATTCCATCTGAGCAACGCGAACTCGTTGGCAAAGGTTTTTTGTCAGAAATCGAGGCGGGATTATAACTCCGCGAGGTTCCAATTGACATAACAGAACCGGTCGTTATATCACTTCCGAAAAAAGTTTCTGATCAAAGTCGAAGCATTCTGGACGAACCCTTTGAAGGATGGAGGAGAACCCCACCATGAGAAAACTTCTCGTCACTGCGGCAGTGTTGTTGTTTCCAGTTTTGTTCGCGATATAAGGTTAGTGCGGAATTGCCCGGTTTTCAGACCCGGACCTACAGCGATGTCAATCTTGGGGTTTCGCAGCAGGTCCGCTTGAATTTCGCGCTGCAGGTGGGCAGCGTCGCACAGGCCGTTGAAGTGACCGTGGCGGCCGATACGTTGATTGCCACATCGTCGTCATCGGTGGGTACGGTGCTTCCTGAATATAAGGTCCGCGACCTGCCGTTGTTGACACGCAATGTGATCGATCTGGTTGGGACCACGGCCGGGACGCAGGGAAGCAACTTTGCCGGCGGACGCCCGGGCCAGGTGAACACGACAAGGGATGGAACAACATCGCTCCCGCCGTTGGTGTGAGCTGGTCGCGGCCGTGGTGGGGAAAAGACAAGACCATCGTTCGCGCGGGATACGGCGTCAGTTATCAGGGCGCAGCCACGTATATCGCTGTTGATGGCGCCGTCGGTAATCTACCCGGCCTGAACCTGTTTGTCGAACAGACAACCAATAATTACCTGGGTCTCTCCAACTTCAGTCTGCCCGTACCGGCGAGCACTACGAAGCCTCTCGAGCCAATTCCACTCACCGACCGGCAACAGACGATTCAGGGATACGAGGATAAGCGGGTTAATCCATACGTCCAGAACTGGAACCTGGAGATTCAGCGCGAGCTGGCGAAGAATCTGACCTTCGAAGCCCGCTACGTGGGCAGCAAAGCCACAAAACTCTGGGCTCCGTTTCCGCTCAACGATGTGAATGTTTTCGAGAACGGAATCCTCAACGCCTACAACATCACGCGGGCAGGAGGTGACGCGCTGTTGTTCGATCAAATGCTGCGTGGACGCGATCTTGGGTTGGGGATAGTAAACGGCACGACCGTTACCGGATCCGCCTCGCTGCGCAATAACTCGCTGTTCCGCGCCTTCATCGCTAACGGTGACGTCGGGCAGTTTGCGAACCTGCTGAACACATCTCCGACTGCTACGGGTCAAGCCGGCGGGTTGGTCCGAAACGGCGGGTTTGCGGAGAATTTCATTGTGGTCAATCCGCAGTTCCAGAGCGTCACGCTCAATGGAAATTCGCCCAACTCCACCTATCACTCGATGCAACTGCAGGTGACGAAGCGCCTGTCGCAGGGTTTCACAAACCAGACGTCGTACACCTGGAGCCGCGCCATAGGCCTGGCCGGTACCGGGGACACTAATCCGGACCGGACGGCAAGCTATCGGAATCCCAGGAACATCGCCCTGGACAAAGGCTTGCTCAGCTTTCACCGAACGCATGCGATCCGCAGTAACGGCACCTGGCAACTGCCGTTCGGGCCCAACCAGAAATTTCTCGGCAATGTCCCCGGATTGGTTCAGCGGCTGGTTGAGCGCTGGCAGCTCGGCGGAATCATGAGCTGGAACTCGGGTGCTCCTCTGGACATCAATGGCTCCACATCATCAATTAATGCGACCACGAGCATCATGACGCCGAACCTTGTCGGGAATTTCCCGAAGAATATCGGAAAAGTGACGAAGCTTGCGAACGGCGTAACGTACTTCGACGGCCTCCAGGTGGTCACCGATCCGACCCGGGCAAATGTATCGTCGCTGCAGGGACTCCAGGGCGCATTCAGCAACCGCGTCATCGTGGATTCTCAGGGCCGGATTCTCCTGGCGAATCCAGCTCCGGGAGAAGTCGGCAGTCTCGGCCTGAAGTGGATTGAAGGGCCCGCGCGGCTTAACCTCGACATGAACCTGGTCAAGCGAGTGAGGCTTACGGAGACGAAGGAGTTTGAGTTGCGGATCGATGCGATCAACATTTTGAACAAACCGATTTTCACGGACTTCGGCAACAACAATGCCAATCTGGATATCAATTCCCTGAACTTCGGCCGCATCACGGGCGCGATAGGAAGCCGAGCCTTTACTCTTAACGCGAGGGTGAATTTCTAAGGGAGGCAAAGGCACAGGGGAATTAGCCGCCAATGACACGAATTACGCGAATGGGCGCACAAGAAATCGTTGATGCGCCCATCGCGTAATTCGTGTCATTGGCGGCTAATTCCCCTGTGCCTTTGTGTTTTCTACGGCTTTTCCACTTCCAGTTCGTTCTTTACGTCGAATACTCCCGGCACACCGCGTGCGGCCATATAAGCAAGTTGACTATCCATCGGATTGGCCACTACACCTTTCAGCGTGACGTGCCCATCCTTAACGATGATGTGAATCGGCGGGACGGCCCGAGTCGCGTACCGGAACAGCGGCCCGTTGTAGTTGAAGATGGCTCGATAAGTCGCGAGGCGGATCTGGTCGTCGTTGGGCGAAAGCGGCAGGACTTCGATCTGGTTTACAACCTTTGCGACGCTCTCGAGCTTTTTCACCCGCGCTTCTGCATCGGACTTGGTCGTCGGAGCGGCAACGAACCCACGTAACGTCACGGAGTCATCAGGAGCTACCGTGCCCTCGATCCAGTCAAACACACCGTAGTTGGGCAGCATGACCAGTTGATGCCGGACTTCGTCGGCAATGAGCGCAGTCGTTCGGCCCCGATTCGCACTCGACTTGCCTTCCAGTTGCGGCTTGTTTTGTTGCGCCGCAAAAGCCGTGCTGTATGGCGCCGGCGCTAAGCTCAGCAAAAGACTCGTTACTGCTAACGCGCCGAAAGTTTTCATGATATTGCTCCCTTTGATGGTTTCTTTATCTATTGTATACACTACGTCGACCGACTCTTTTATAGATGGAGGAAAAGCTTTGAGGAGAACAACAATGAGGACATGGTCGAAAATCGCCATAGCGGGAATGGCGGCCGGGTTCGGCATGATGATCGCGGCGCCTGTGGCAAGAGCCGCCGAAGTCACCGTCATGTGTTCCAACGCCTTCAAAGAGGTGTTCCTCGAACTCGTTCCCCAGTTCGAA
>Ga0066710_100008017_pt1 | contig 10190 bp, 10 predicted proteins | sample GraSoiAngelo_159_FD_79666 | JGI IMG/M metagenome (GOLD analysis project Ga0066710, IMG submission 79666) | Grasslands soil microbial communities from the Angelo Coastal Reserve, California, USA - 14_1009_16_40cm | ecosystem: Environmental > Terrestrial > Soil > Grasslands | place: USA...
CGCCTCGGCGACGTCGGACACGTCCACCAGGGCGTCGCGGTAGAGCCACTCCTGCTGAACCCAGGCCAGGTCGGCGCCCGACTTGTTCTCGACCATCGAGACCAACTGGGGCACCGCGCTGCCGCCGGCGGCCTGAATCTGGTAGTCGATCTTGATGCCGGTGGCCTTCTGGTAGGCCGGGATCATCACCTTGATGAAGTGCTCGTCGAAGTTCTTCACGTACGAGCTTTCGCGGGCGAAGACGATCGTCGACGGCTTGGCCTCGACCTTGCGGGCGATCCAGGGCGCCCAGGCGATGCCTGCGGCGGAGGCAGCCCCGGCGGCGAGCTTCAGGAAGTCACGACGGCCGGTCTTGGACTTCGCGGGTTGTGCCATCCCTTGTCCCCTTTATGTATGGCGGCGGTTCTCTGTGACGCCAGTATCGCAGTCACGTGCCCGGAGTGCGCTCGAGCCGGGACCGGCGCCGGTCCGGCCGGTCCGCCACCACTGTCGCGCTGGGATCGGCCGTCGCGTCATTCTACTGCGGAACCGACACGCCGGGCTGCAGCCTTTACCCTCGCCGACCCAAAACATGCCTGGATCGATGCGCGCCCTTGCTACGCTGAATTCGTAACTCTTCATTTGACGGGATCGCTTCGCATGGCGACTCGCGATCACCCAGAACGACGTCGAGCTCGTACGGCTGCTCATCGCGCGCGGCGCCGACGTCAATGCCAAGCGCACGTTCGGTGATTCAGCGCTGAATCTCGCACGGAACTCGAAGGCCATCGAGCAGATCCTCAGGGAAAACGGCGCCCGCTGAGCGTCGGGCCGCCCCCTCCCTCGTCTCTCCATTGCACCGACGTATAATTCCGCGGGTGAGCTCGACGGGAGACGACCGCGCCGCAGGACGTCCACGCCGTCCACTCCCCTCGCTCGTGGTGGTCGTCGTGATCGCGTTGATCTGGGAAGCCGCCAAGGCTCTCTTCGCGCTGCCGAGCTATCAGCTTCCCCACCTCCACGAGATCGCGCTGGACTTCCTGCGTGAGGGCGCCGGCGGCGAGCGCTGGTGGTGGATCATGACCCAGAACGCGAGCTACACGGCGCTCGAGAGCCTGATCGGGTTCGCGCTGGGCGGCGTGACCGGCCTCGTTCTCGCCATCGGCTTCGCGCACTCGCGCTGGCTCGAACGCGGGCTCTTGCCGTACGTCGTCGCGTCGCAGACGGTGCCGATCCTCGCCATCGCGCCGATGGTGGTGGTCTGGCTGGGGACGTCCTGGTTCTCGAAGGCGGTGAGCGCCGCGTACCTGACCTTCTTTCCGGTGACCGTCAACATGTCACGAGGGCTCCGGGCCGTCGATCCCGACGCCCTCGCGCTCATGCGCGCGCTGGCGGCGAGCTCGCGACAGGTCTTCTTCAAGCTGCGGTTCCCGGCCGCTCTCCCCTATCTGTTATCTGTTCACGGCGCTGCGCCTCGCGGCCACCGCCAGCGTCATCGGCGCGATCGTGGGCGAGCTGCCCGTGGGGAGCCGTTTCGGCATGGGCGTCGTGATCATCAACGCCGCGCAGTACTACAACTGGCGCCCCGCCAATCTGTGGGCCGCGATCCTCGTGTCGGCGGTGATCGGCATCGTCTTCTATCACGCCGTGGCCGCCGTCGAGCGGCGGGTCGTGGCCTGGTCGCGCACCGCGCCGGCGATCTAGAGGCTCCATGGGCGCGCCGATCATCGAGCTCGAGGGCGTTGGTAAGACCTTCGCGAGTCGCGCCGGCGCCACCGAGGCGCTGCGGGCGGTCTCCCTCGACGTGGAAGCCGGCGAGTTCGTCTCGATCATCGGCCCCTCCGGGTGCGGCAAGTCCTCGCTCCTCCGCGTCGTGAGCGACCTCGTCGAGCCGTCGGCGGGGACGGTGCGCGTGAAAGGCAAGAGCGCGCGCCAGGCCCGCCTCGATCGCGATTACGGCATCGTGTTCCAGACACCGGTGCTCTACGAGTGGCGCACCGTGCTCGAGAACGTGCAGCTGCCGCTCGAGCTGGCCGGCCGGCCGCGCGCCGAGCGAGAGCAGCGGCCGCGGGCGCTCCTTCGCCTGGTGGGCCTCCAGGAGTTCGCCGGCCACTATCCCTGGCAGCTTTCGGGCGGCATGCAGCAGCGCGTGTCGATCGCCCGCGCCCTCGCGCTGAACCCGTCGATACTCTTGATGGACGAGCCGTTCGGCGCGCTCGACGAGATGACCCGCGAGCGGCTCAACCAGGAGCTCTTGCAGGTTTGCGCCGAGACGGCCGCCACCGTGCTCTTCGTCACGCACAGCATCGCGGAGGCGGTCTTTCTGTCGAGCCGGATCGTCGTCATGAGCCCGCGTCCGGGCCGCATCGACCGCATCGTGACCGTCGACCGGCCGCGCCCGCGCGCCGAAAAGACCCGCGCGCTCGCGCGGTTCTTCGAGGTGGTGACCGAGGTCCGCCAGAGCCTGCGGGAAGACACGGGGCTCGGCGATGATCGGACGCGTCCGGGAGGCTCGATCACGCCATGATGCGCCTGCGCGAATACGCGCCGGCGGCGCTCGTGCTCGTGATGGGGCTTGCCCTCTGGGAGGCGATGGTCTTCGCGTTCTCGATCGAGTTCTACCTGCACCCCGCGCCGCACGTGATCGTGCAGAGCTTGCGCCAGACCTACCCCATTCTCGTGGAAGCTGGGCTCTACACGTTCACGGAGGCGGTGATCGGCTGGGCGCTCGGCTGCGGTGGGGGAATCCTCGCCGCAATGGCGGCCAGCATCTCGCCGGGCTTCGCCGGTCTCGTCCTGCCCTACGCGGTGGCCTCGGCGTCGGTGCCGATCATCGCCCTGGCCCCGCTCGCCATCGTGTGGTTCGGCGTCGAGCAGGGCTCGAAGATCGCGATCGTCGTGCTGATGACGTTCTTTCCGACGTTCGTCGGCACGCTTCGCGGGCTCCTGAGCACGACGCCCCAGTCGCTCGAGCTGATGCGGAGCAGAAGAAGTAGGCGCTAGTCGGCGCCGCGCGCGTCCACGAAGTCGACCTCGGCGTGATCCACGCCGGCGAGCGTGCGATAGCCGGGGCCCCGATCGAAGAACGGCCGCCGGCCGCGGGCCGCGCGCAGCCGGTCGCGCAGCGCACGAGTGGCGGCGCTGTCCACTCGCGGGGCGCCGTCCGCTGGGCACGCGCCGTCGGCGCCCGCCAGCACGACGCCGTAGTCCTCGCGCGCCGCCCGCGCGCTGATCTTGCCCTCGAGCGCATCCAGCGCGACCAATTCGGGCTCACGGTCGAGCGGATCCCCCCATCCGCCGCCGCCCGTCGTCTCGACGCGCACGAGCGTGCCGGCCGGGACCGGCTCGTCGTCGACGAGCCCCGGCAAGACGTGCTCGTTCGGGCCGCCGGGATCGATCGTGACGCGGAAAGGCGCGCCCGCCTTGCCTCCGCGCAGCCCCCAGCAGGAGAGGATGGCGCGGTCGGCCACGCAGAGAAACGCGCTCTCGCGGAGCACGCGGAACTCCTTGAGATACCCGAGTCCGCCGCGCCGCGCGCCGGCGCCTCCCGAGTCTGTCGCCAGCGCGAGCCGCTCGACGATCAGCGGAAACCGCGTCTCGGTGAACTCGACGGGCAGGTTCTTACTGTCGGGAACGACGTGGATCGTATCGGAGCCGTCGGCGTAGTAACGGCCGCCCGAGCCGCCGCCGAGCACCTCGCGCATGAGATAGAACTGTCCGTCCGCATCGACGCCGTGGAACCCGGTGTAGCGGATCGTCTCCTGATCAGCCGGCATGCGCCCGCCGACCGCCTTGGCGATGACCCCCGCGAGGATACCGAGCTGGCGCAGGAGGACGAACGTCCGCGCGTTGGTCGGCGCCGGGAAGACGGGCGTGAGCAAGGTCCCGGGTGGCGGGAACCGCAGCTCGATCAGGGGGACGACGCCCTCGTTGACGTCGAGCTCGGCCATGCGCTCGGGCGAGTCGGCGAGGTTTCTCAGGATGGGCGCCAGCCACTTTTTGAGGAACACGCCGTCGGCGTAGTCGCCGGCGTGATTGATCGGCCCCTTCGCCTGCGGGCTGGTCCCCGCGAAGTCGATGATCAAGCGGTCGTCGCGTTTGGTGAGCGTCATCCGCTGCGTGTGCAGGCGCGGCGGATCGACACCGTCGTGCTCGGCGTAGTCTTCCCACACATAGGTTCCATCGGGAATCTTCGAGAGGAGCTCGCGCCGGAACGTCTCGGTCGTCCGCTCGAGGATGGCATCGAAGCAGGCCTCGACCTGCTCCCGGCCGTAGCGGTGGAACAGATCGCCGAGCCGCTCGGCCCCCATCCGGCACGCCGCCACCTCGCTGTCGAGATCGCCGCGCAGGCTGTCGGGCAGCCGCGAGTTTCGCACCAGCACCTTGATGAGATCGTCGTTCGGCACCCCGGCCTGGTAGATCCGGACCGGCGGAACGATGAGGCCTTCCTGATAGGCGCTGGTCGCGTGCGAGGGCATCGAACCGGGCACGGCCCCGCCGATGTCGTCGTGATGGCCGAAGGCCTGGACGAACGCGACCACGAGGCCGTCGGCGAACACCGGCACCGTCACGCAGAGATCGGGCAGATGGCCGATCCCGCCCTCGGAGCCGTAGACGTCGTTGTGGAAGAAGACGTCCCCCGGCCGCATTGTCGCCGGCGGGAAATCACGCACGATGGGCTGGACGAGCGCGGAGTACGAGCGTCCCGTGAGCTTGCGGCACCGGCGGTCGTGGATCCCGGCGCGAAAATCGCGCGCCTCGCGGATCATGGGCGAGCGCGACGTGCGCTCGATCGCGGCCTCGACCTCGGCCTCGACCGAGGCGAGCGTGCCCTCGACGATCTGGATGACGATCGGGTCGATCGCTGGTCCCTTCTTCACGCCGTTCCCACCGACGCGCCTGCGCGCGTGAGGATCAGATTGCCAAAGCGATCCACCTCGATGCGCTGGCCGGGATAGACCACCGTGGTCGCGCCGTACTCCTCGACGACCCCCGGTCCGGCGAGCGTGTCGCCCGGCGCGAGGCGCGTGCGCTCGTACACCGGACATTCGACGGGTTTCTCCGAGAAGACGACCGTTCGCGTGCCGGTGAGCGCGCGGGCGGGCCGCCCGTCACCCGGCGGCCGCTCGCGCAGCTTGGGCCGTGCGATCGGCCCGACGCCGGTGACCCGCAGATTCACCCACTCGACCGTCTGGCGCCCGGTCGCCCCGCGCTCGGCCGCGCGCCGATAGCTGTAGCCGTAGCGCTGCTCGTGGGCGTCGTGGAAACGCTCGGCCGCCACGGCCGCGCCCGGCTCGTCGACCGTGCCCGAGGGCAGCTCCACGGCGACCTCCCACGCCTGTCCGAAATATCGCAGATCGGCGCTGCGCTCGACGCGCATCGCGTGCTCGGCGAAGCCCTCGGCGGCGAGCGCCGCGCGGGCCAGCGCCTCGAGGCGTGCCAGGTGTGCGTTCACCGTCGCGTAGTCGAGGCGATCGTGGCGCTGGACGAAGGTCTGCACGTAGTCGTTCTTGAGGTCCACCGTGAGCAGCCCGAAGGCCGACACGTTGCCCGGTGAGAGCGGAATCAGCGCGGCCCGCAGGCGCAGGAGATCCACGAGCCGTCCGGCCAGCAAGGGACCGGAGCCGCCGAAGGCGACGAGCGTGTAGTCGCGCGGGTCGAGCCCGCGCTTGACCGACACCTGCTGGATGGCGTTGGCCTGGTTCCAGGCCGCGATCTCGAGAACGCCTTCGGCGGCCCGAGCGGGCTCGAGGCCGAGACGCGCCGCGAGCGCGGCGATCCCTTCCCGGGCGCGCTCGACACTGAGCGGAATCTCGCCGCCGAGCAACCGCGGCGGGATGCGGCCCAGCAGCAGATGGGCATCGGTCGTCGTTGGCTCAGTACCGCCGCGTCCGTAGCAGAGCGGGCCGGGATCGGCGCCCGCGCTCCGCGGGCCCACCTTGAGCCCTCCGTCGGGCGCGACCCACGCGACGCTGCCGCCGCCGGCGCCCACGGTGACGATGTCGATCATGGGCACCTTGACCGGGAAGCGCCCCACCGCGCCGTCGGTGGTGAGACCGGGTACCCCGTGCTCGACGAGACAGACGTCGGTGCTCGTGCCGCCGGCATCCGCGGTGAGCACGCGGTCGAAGCCCGCGGCCCTGGCGAGCAGGCTCGCGCCGAGCGCGCCCGCGGCGGGGCCGCTCAGGATCGTCGTGATCGGCTGGGCCGCGACTTCACGCGCCGAGATCACCCCACCGTTCGACTTCATCACGTAGAAAGGCACGCCCGCTCCGAGCTCGGCGTCGAGGCGCGTCTGGATCGCGCCCACGTAGGCCGCCACGCGCGACTTCACGAAGGCGTCCACGAGCGTCGTCACCGTGCGCTCGTACTCGCGATACTCGGGCAGCACCTCGGACGAGATCGACACGTGCGCGCCGGGGTGCTCGCGCTCGAGGACGGCGCGCATGCGCTGCTCGTGCTCGGAGTTTGCGTAGGCGTGGATGAAGCTCACGCCGATGGAGTCGATGCCCTTGTCCCGGAACCAGCGCGCCGTCGTGACGGCGGCCGCTTCGTCGAACGAGCGCAGGACCTCGCCGCGAAAATTCAGGCGCTCGGGGACCTCGCGCACCAGGTGGAGCGGAACGATGCGCTCCGGCTTGACCCAGAAGTAAGAGTTGCCGTACCCGCGCGGGACGGCCTGCCGCCCGATTTCCAGGACGTGACGGAAGCCCTCGGTGGTGACGAGTCCCAGGCCGGGAAAGCGCTCCTGGAGGAGCGCGTTGGTGGCCACGGTCGTTCCGTGCGAAACGGCGGCGACGGTCGGTCGCGACGGCGTCGCCGACGGGATGGACGACCCGTCGCGCGCGACCCGCAGGATCTTGCGAATGCCGTCGAGCACGCCGATCGACGGATCGTGGGGCGTCGACGGCGTCTTGGTGGTGAAGATCGCGCCGGTGGCCTCGTCGATCGCCACGACGTCGGTGAACGTGCCGCCGGTGTCGATGCCGATGCGGAGGAGACGAGTCACCGGCGCGGACATCCGGCGAGAGTATATGAAGAGGGCGAGGGGCGGTCAAACGCGGCGGGGCCGCACCGTCGGCTCGCTCAGCGCATGTTGCCGGTGTGGCCGAGCGAGTAGCGCCCGGGCTGTGGCCACACCGTGAGGCCGTGCGGCTCCTTGCCGACGGGAATCGTGACGACCTCGCCCGTGGTCGTATCGATGACGTACACGACATTGTCGTAGCGGCCTGAGAGCCAGAGACGCTTCCCATCGGCGCTCACGTTGCCCATGTCGGGGCTCCCGCCCTTGGGGATGGGCCACGTCGCCACGACCTTGCGCGTCGCGAAATCGATCACCGCGACGCTGCCGGGGCCGCGCGGCTTGCCGCCGATCTGAGACGAGCCGCGGTTGGCGACATAGAGCTTCGTTCCGTCGCGGCTGGGATAGAGTCCGTGGGTGCCGACGCCGGTCTTGACGAAGCCGATCTCCTTGAACGCATCGCCGTCGATCACGTAGACACCGCCACGTCGTAGCTCGGCGACGTAGAACACCTTGCCGTCCGGGCTCACTCGGATGTCCTGGGGAATGCCGCCGCCCGACAGCTTGAGGTAGCTGAGGACCTTGCGGTTGATCCAGTCGATCTTCACGAGCCGGCCCTGGTACTCGCACGTCATGATCAGGTATCGGCCGTCGATCGAATAGTCGCCGTGGTTGATGCCGGCGCATCCGGGGGCCGCCAGCGAGCTCTGCAGCGCCATCGTCTTCGGATCGCGGAAGTCGAGCCGCTTGAGCGCCTCGGCCACGACGATGGCCGAACGCCCATCCGGCGTGAAGTACATGTTGTACGGATCGTCGACGGCGACGGGCGGGCCCGGCTTGCCCGTGAGCGGATCGATCGGGGTCAGCGTGCCATCGGTGCGATGCTCGGCGTTGTTGGTGACCCACAGGGTCGTGAGATCCCAGGACGGGACGACGTGCTGGGGGTTCACGCCCACGGGAAATCGGTCGATGACCTTGAGCGTCGCCGGATCGATCACGCTGACATCGTTGGACTGCAGATTGGGCACGTACACGCGCGGCAAGGCCTTGGCGGCCGCGGCACTCAGCTTGTCGGCCGTGGTCTCGCTGTAAAGATTGGTTGGGTCGACCACTGGCGGCATGCCGGGGACGGTCTCGACGGCCGCCACGCCCCCGACGGCGACGACACTGAGACCCAGGACGAGCGCGAGCCTCGTGAGACCGGTCATGGGCACTTTCACCTCTTGGAGCTCTCGATTGATTTACGAATGGCCGTGACAGACTGCGTGACGATCAAGTCGACGCCGAGACGCCCGAGCTCGGCGCTGGCTCGTCGAGCATCACCCTCGACGCCGCTGCGCTCGCCGGGTGCCGGCTCTTCGCGCGGCGTGGCGCGGACCAGCCGCGGCTCGAGCGCGAGGGTGAGCGAGGTGTCGGCAAGTCCGGCATGCTGACCGATCTCCTCGGCACGATACCCTCGGGTCTTCAGCAGCGCTTCGAACCCGGCGGTCGCCGCACGATAGTACTCCTCGATCGCGTGCACTCGAACCGGTGTCGCCGCCCACTCGCGGTTCAGGCGCGCGGCGACGGCGCGCTCGCCGGACTGCGTCGAGCCGTGATCGCCGAGGAAGACGATGTCACGGAACCCGTGAAGGCGGAAGCTGCGCGCCGCCGAATCCAGTGTCTGACGAAACGTCTCTTCGCGCACGGTGATGGTTCCCGGGAAGCGCATGTGGCCGGTCGGCGGCTCTATGGTGCCCTCGGGAACGTACGACAGCACCGGCGCGACGAGGGCGTTACCGAGGTCGTGCGCGATGCGCTCGGCGAGCGCTTTGACCCGGACGTTGTGTTTGCCCAGGGCCATGTGCGGGCCATTCTGCTCGGTGCCGCCAATGGGCATGAGCACCGTCGTCTTTCCGGCGCGCACCAGGGACCGCAGCTCGGTCCACGTCAGGTCCTCGAGCCCGAGCGGGGTGGGACCCTGCGCCCGGGCGGGCACGGTTAGCGCCAGGACGAGCCACAGCGCCGCGAGCAGCGATGTCCTCACTCCTCGTACTTAGCGCACGCGGGCACGCACGGTCTACAAATTCCGTCTCAGCCCATCCCGGCGGCGGCCCGACACGATTCACCTCGCTCGATCGACCCGTTGCCGGCTCCCCTCGGCCGGCGTCGCACGTCGCTTGCGTGGACAGGCGATATAATCGCCCGATGGCGGCCAGCGCCCGGCTCACACTCGGCGGCTTCTTGGCCCGGTTCGCCTTCGCGCTGCTCGTGGTCGGCGCCACCTACAATCCCACCCGCTACTCGTTCTACGCCTGGGTCAGGAGCACCGGGTTCGAATGGCAGCCGCCGACCGTCTTCGCCGGCGTCGTGCTGCTGATCGGATGGTTCATCTGCGTGCGACTTGCCGTACGCTCGTACGGCGGCTTCGGCCTGCTGCTGGCCAACGCGTTCCTGGCCGCGCTCTACTGGCTCGTGGCCAGCTGGGGCTGGCTGCCGATCGAGAATGTGGCGGCGATCTCATGGCTGGGGATGCTCAGCGTCGCCGCCATCCTGGCCTTCGGCATGTCGTGCACGCACTGGCGCCGGGAACGGTTCACGCGGCCGGGGTAAGCGCGCTCGCCTCAGCCGAGTCAGCCGCTCGCCGTCCGAGATGAGCACGCGCTCGACGCGCGTTACACGCCGACCGTCTTCCGGATGCTCCCCATGTGCTCGTCGATGTGCGAGACCAAGCCGAGCATGATGAGCTGCTCGGCCGTCATGGGCGGCGCATCGGTGAACACGGTTCCGCTCTTGGCCAGCTGATCGTCGGACAGGCCACGGACCACCGCGGATGCGGCCGCCGCGCCCTTCTGGAAGAGCGCGAGCGTCTCCGCGCGCGCGCAGTCGGCGTGCTCTCTGGCGTGCTGAGCGTTCATCTGGTCCAGCACGGCGCGGGTGAAGCCGCCGCGCGGCGGCGCGCCCGTCACGATGCCGCTCACGATGCCCGCCACCGCCTCCAGTCCCCCCGCCAGATGGTGCGCCGTCGCGCCCACCGTCCACTTCTCGGCGGCTGTGACCTTTTTCCAGTCGCCGTCGCCCAGCTTCTGAAGCGTCGTCACGGCGTCCCGGGCCTTTCCCTCGATCTGCGCGGCCAGTGCCTCCGCCTTCGCCCCCATGGATTGGCTCCTTTCTCGGAATTCATTAATACGTCGACCGAGGCCGCCCGAAA
>Ga0066710_100008018_pt1 | contig 10190 bp, 9 predicted proteins | sample GraSoiAngelo_159_FD_79666 | JGI IMG/M metagenome (GOLD analysis project Ga0066710, IMG submission 79666) | Grasslands soil microbial communities from the Angelo Coastal Reserve, California, USA - 14_1009_16_40cm | ecosystem: Environmental > Terrestrial > Soil > Grasslands | place: USA...
CCGACATCGGCCAGCCCGTCGAGCTTGACGATGAAGAACCGGTCGCTGAAGTCGATCAGCGACAGTGCGACAACAGAAGGGACGAACGGCCAGCCGAAGCCGAGCATCGTCCGGAAGAGCCCGCGGTCGAACTCCCAGCCCAGCTGGAAGCGGCGGTAGGCGAGGAGGACGACGTAGACGGCGAGCGTCCCGGTGAAGTTCCCGACGATGACGCCGAGCGGACCCTTGTCGAGAAAGACAACGAGCAGCACCGTCGCCCCGATCGTCACGAGGACGTTGGCGAGGCTCGCGATCGAGAAGCTGACCGAGCGCTCCTCGACCCGGAAGAGCGCGGTCAGCTGGTCGTAGTTCATCGACGCCCAGAGGCCGACGAATGCCGCGCGGACGAGGTCGGCGTGAGCCGGGGTCGAGAACAGCGCGCGAGAGATGGGATCGGCGAGCGCGAGCCCGGCGGCGAGGGCGAACGTCGCGCTGGTCATCGTCGACCAGAACGACGTGCGGACGATCCGCCGCCGGTAGTCCGCGTCGTCCGAGTCGAAGTAGAACCGGAAGAACGAGTTCTGGATCGCTGCCCGCAGCAGCGTGAAGAGGATCGTCGTCAGGGCGACGAGCGTCTCGATCGACCCGTACTCGCTGGGTGAGAGGTAGTGCAGGTAGAGCGGCAGCAGCGCGACGGCGAGCAGGCGCTGAATCAGCCCGCCGACGCCGTAGATCGCCGAGTGCCGGACGAGCTTCTTGATCTGGCCGGCTAGCACTTACAACCGAGCGTAGATGTCCAGCAGGCGGTCGGTCATCCGCTCCACGTCGTGCACCTCTTCGACGTAGGCGCGGCCCTCCTTGCCGAGCCGCTTGCGCTCCTCGAACGACTCGACGAGCGGACGAAGCTTCTCGGCGAGGTCGTCCTTCGTCGCCCGGACGATCGGCACCTCGACCCCGAACGCCTCTTCGGTCTGCCGCACAGCGTCCTCGTCGAGCGAGGTTACGACCGGCTTGCCGAGCGCCATCCCCTCGATCGAGAAGATCCCGTGCCAGTCTCGCAGCACCTGGTCGACGACGATGTCCGCCTGCTTGTAGCGCTCGAGCGCCTCCTCGTTGCGCACACCGTGGACCACGTCGAGGTCGACGGGGAGCTGCCTGCAGGCCTCGATCACGTAGTCCGTGCCCTTCTTCTCGAGGTTCGAGGGCGCGTGCACGATTCGCACGCGCTCGCGCTCGACCGGTGGCGCCGGCTCGTACCCTGCGAGGTCGATTCCCGGCGGCACCACCTCGGCGTCGAACGGGATGAAGCGCAGCGCAGCAAACGAGCCGACGACGCGCGCGTCCGCCTTCAGGCCGTACATGAGCTGCTCCTTCGGCCGCTCGCGAATGTCAGCGCCGAGGAAATGGAAGAGCGACTTGCGCTTGGTCGCCCGCAGGATTGGGAACTGGAGCTTCTTCGGGACGAGCGTCAGCCCGAAGTAGAAGTGGAAGATGTCCGTCTGCGGGAGGAGCTTCGCGAATGCCCGCCACTGGACTGCCTGCTGGCGCAGGAGCCCTGAGCGCGGCCGCTTCAGGTCCCAGTCGGCCTGGTCGGGGCGAAACGGCTGCGTGTTGAAGACCACGAGCCGCGCGTCGACCCCGCGGCGGCGGAGCGCCTGCACGTTCGTCCAGCCGACCCCGGCCAGGTTGACCGGGCAATGAGTGACGCGGAGCGCCATGGCGCCGGAAGTATGTAGTGGCCGGTCGAACCGACCGGCTCGGCGTGACGCTCTAAGAACGGGGGAAGAGGAAGCGGACCTTGTTCCAGCGGGCTATCTCGCAACCGTCGGTGCGGGTGAAGCGGGCGTTGACCTTCCGGCCGCGGAATGTGCCGCGCACCTCGGCCACCTGCGGCCCGCCGTAGATCTCGGTGCAGGCGACGTTCCTGGGCACGGCCGCGAAGGGCTTGTCGATCGCGGCGAGCCTTTCGCAGGCGCGTGCAGGGTGGGGCAGCGTTCCGCCCGAAGGACAGGGAGCGTCCACAACGTCGTCGGCGCGTCGGTGCCGCCCAGCGACACGGAAATCTCCAGTGAGGCCGAGATCGCTGTCGCCTTCCCGTGCCCACTCGACGTGCCTCGGGACGTACAGCCGGTCGCGACGAGAACCGCGATGGTCAAGACGGCCGCTCTCACGGAGCTACAGGGCCACTGCCGGCAGCAGAAGCGTGTACCCCTCGCGCAGGAAAGGCGTCCGGTCGATCAGCGCGCCGACTCCGTCGCTGGAGACCGAGCCCTCCTCGGTCACGATCTCGGTGATCAGCTCCGGCGGCGTCAGCTCGAAGAGGGAGCGCTCGGCCTCGCTCAGCTGCGGAGCGACAGCCGCGTCGATCGGCGCCAGCTTCACGATCTCGCAGGCGACGATCGTGGGGATGGCGTGGCCTGCGGCCGCTTCTGCGAGGAGAGTCGTGCCGATCTTGTTGTTCAGCGTCCCGTCGCGAAAGACGGTGTCGGCCCCGATCAAGAAGATCGTGGCCTCCGCGAGGGCGGCTGCCGCTTCGGCATCTTCGACCAGGTCGACGTTCATACCCTCGCCGCGCAGCTCGTCGGAGAAGGCGCGACCTTCGCCCACGGGCTCAGAGACCGTGCAGATCACTCGTGCCGGCGGCGTGTGGAGCAAAGCCTCGCGGACTGTCGCCGAGGCGGAGTGGGTCCCGACCGTCGCCTCTTGTAGCCGCTCCTGCAGCTGGATCGCGATCGAAGCGGCAGCGCGTCTGCGTCCTTCGAGAATCGCATGACCCTCTTCCTCGATCAGCTTTCGGAAGTGATCGAGATCGAGGTGCCGCCAGCCGTTCGCCGCCGCGAGGACACGCCCCGCCGCGCCGGCGATCGCGCCGACGCCGGGCCGGCTCTCGGCGAGCCTGCGTCCGGCCTCGACGAGCTCGGTCATGAGCGCTTCACAGCTTTCCGCAGGCTGCTTGGCGACTTCGAGCAAGGCCTCGACGGTGCGCTCCGCCATCCAACTCGCCCCGTGCTCGCGGTCGCCGCGAAGCTCCTCGACCGTCGCGGCAACGTCGGACATGCAGGGAAGTTTGCCTGCTTACTCCGGCCGCGACAAGAAATTGACCCGAGGCCCTCCCCGCGCGACAATCTCGCCAAGCCGGCGCCGCTCAACCCCTGAGCAGTCGACTCGCCGAGCACGGTTAGGCTTGTGGAGCATGGCCTCGACCCGCGAAGAGACACGTCCGCGTCCCCTTTCCGCCGATACCGATGCGAGCACTCGCACGATCTCGATCGTCGTCACGCTCTATGACGAAGCGGAAAACGTTCCAGAGCTCTACCGGCGAACGGTCGCGGCGCTCGACGCTTTCGGGCGCTCGTACGAGTTGATCTTCGTCGACGACGGTTCCACGGACGGGACGTTCGCGGAGCTGGAGCGCCTGCACGCCGCGGACGATCGTGTTCGCGCGGTCCGCTTCAAGCGGAACTTCGGGCAGCACTCGGCGATGCATGCGGGGCTCGTCCGCGCGCGCGGCGAGATCCTCGTGACGATGGACGGCGACCTCCAGAACGCGCCCGAGGACTTGCCACGGCTCGTCGAAGCCGTCGAGGCCGGCGCCGACGTGGCGAGCGGCAGGCGCGCCGCGCGGCGCGACTCGTGGGGCCGGACGCTCCCCTCCCTCCTCATCAACGGCATGCTGCGACGCTTCACGGGCGTCGAGATCGCAGACTTCGGCTGTGCGTTCAACGCCTACCACCGAAGCGCTGTCGAGCCGATGCTCGGCGCGATCGGCAAGCAGAAGTTCACGAAGGCCCTCGTCCTCTCCGGCGGCGCGAGCGTCGTCGAGGTCGACGTCGCCCACGCTCCTCGCGCGGGCCGCTCGCGCTACTCGCCGCTTCGCCTGACCCGGCTCGCGTTGCACGTGCTCGCCGGCTTCTGGCCGCAGCCGATCCAGTGGATCGGGGTCACGCTCGGCGTCCTCTGCTCGACCGCGGCTCTCATCCTCGGGGTCTACGGCGTCTTCTACTGGATCAGCGAGTCCAACTTCCCGGGGCCGCTCTTCGGCGGCGTCGGCGTGATCTTCGTCCTCGGCATCCAGGGGTTCATCCTCGCCCTCGTCGGCGAATATCTAGGCAGAATCCAGCGCGACGTGGAAGGCCGGCCGCTGTACACGATCGACCGAGAGCTCTAGTGGCGCGCGCCAAAAAGGTGCTCGTCACCGGCGGAGCGGGATTTATTCCGTCGAACTTCGTCCGCCACATCCTGCAGGCGACGCCGTATGAGGTCGTCTCCCTCGACGCGCTCACCTACGCCGGCAGCATGGACAACCTCGCCGCGGTCTCCACCCACGAGCAGCACCACTTCGTGCACGGCGACATCCGCGACCCGGAGCTCGTGCGCGAGGTCGTCGCCGACGTGGACGTGATCGTCAACGCCGCGGCCGAGTCGCACGTGGAGAAGTCGATCGAAGCCGGCGCGTCCGAGTTCGTGACGACGAACGTCGAGGGCACGCAGATCCTGCTCGACGCGGTCCGCGAGACCCCCGTCGAGCGCTTCATCCTCTTCTCGTCGAGCGAGGTCTACGGCACGGCGCAGTACGAGCCCATGGACGAGGAGCACCCGCTCAATCCCCGTAGCCCCTACGCGGCGACGAAGGCCGGCGCCGACCGGCTGGCCTACTCGTACTACGTCACGTACGGCCTGCCGATCGTGATCGTCCGCCCCTTCAACAACTACGGGCCGCGCCAGCACCCGGAGAAGGTCGTCCCCCGCTTCATCACGCAGGCGCTCGCCGACGAGCCGTTGACGATCCACGGTGACGGGCACGCGAGCCGGGACTGGCTCTACGTGGACGACGACGCGGAGGCGGTCGAGGCCGTCATCGAGGCCGACCTCGAGAAGGTCGTCGGCGAGGTGATCAACGTCGCGACCGGGATCGACATCAGCGTCTTCGAGATCGCCGAGAAGGTGCTCGAGGCGGTCGGCAGGCCGGGATCTCAGAAGGTGCACGTCGACGAGCGGCCGGGGCAGGTCGACCGCCACATCGGCTCGACCGAGAAGGCGGAGCGGCTGCTCGGCTGGCGGGCGAGGACGTCGTTCGAGGACGGGCTCGAGCGCACCATCGCGTGGTATCGCGAGAATGAGGCCTGGTGGAGGGCTCCGGAGCGCCGCCCGGCAAACGTCTTCTCGTCCTAGGCGCGGGGCCCGCGCAGCTTGGCCTGCTCGCGGCGGCCCGCGAGCGGGGCATCTTCGTGATCGCGCTCGATCGCGACCCGACCGCACCCGGGTTTCGCTACGCCGACCGGCGGGCGATCATCTCGACCGAGGACGAGACCGGCATCGAACGCCTGGCGGGCGCAGAACGAGTCGAGGGCATCATCGCGCCGGGGATCGACTGGCCGGTCGGCATCGCCGCGCGGGTGGCGAAGCGCTTGGGCCTGCCCCATCCGCTCGACCCGATCGCCGCCGGCCTGGCCGTCTCCAAGTTCAAACAGAGGGAACGCCTGGCCGAGAGGAGCGTGCCGCAGCCTCGCTGGCAGCTCGTCTCCGAAACCGGGCCCGATCTAGCCCTTCCGTCAGTCGTCAAGGCACCCGACAGGCAGGGTCAGAAGGGGCTTGCGCTCGTCCGGTCCGAGGACGAGCTGCCCGGAGCGATCGCGCGCGCGGTCGAGGAGTCACGGAGCGGTGTCGCCATCGTCGAAGAGCTCGTCGACGGTCCGGAGGTGACCGTCAATGCCTTCTCCGTGCGTGGCGGCTTCCATCCGCTGACCGTGACCGACCGGCTGACTGCAGAACCGCCTGCATTCGGCGTTGCGCTTGCACACGTCTGGCCGAGCGAGGCCGCCGGCGAGCAGGCGGTCGAGGTCGCGCGTGCTGCGGCCGAGGCCCTCGGCATCCAGGACGGGCCGACGTACACACAGCTCCGCATCGGCCCTAACGGGCCCCAGGTGATCGAGGTGGCCGCCCGCCTCGGCGGCGGGCACGACGCGGAGCTAGCCCACGCGGCCCTCGGCGTCGACCTGAACGGCCTTGCGCTTCAGGCCGCGCTCGGGGAGCCGATCTGGACGGCCGCTCTGCGGCCAGAGCCACAGGTCGGGAGCGCGGTTGTCCGCTTCCTCGTGCCGCCGGAGGGCGTCCTGGAAGAGGTCGAGGGAAGCGACGAGGCGCGCGCGGTGGAAGGAGTCCGGGAGGTGCGGATCTACCGCGAGCCGGGCCATGCCTTCGGTCCGTTCCGGCGAGGAGCCGACCGGGCCGGAGCCGTCCTTGCCACCGGTGCGAACCGCGAGGACGCCCTAGAGCGGGCCGACGAGGCCGCCCGTCTCATACGCTTCAAGGTCGGTGCAGAGAGTCTCGTCTGAGAAGAGGAAAACGATGCTCGGCTTCCAGCCGCCCGCGATCGGCGAGGAGGAGATCGCAGCCGTCGCCGAGACGCTTCGCTCAGGCTGGCTGACCACCGGCCCGAAGGCCGCCGAGCTCGAGCGCCGCTTCGCCGAGTACGTCGAGGCGGAGCACGTGCTCGCGGTCGCCTCCGGGACCGCCGCGCTCCACCTGTCGCTCCTAGCGGTCGGGGTCGGGCCCGGCGACGAGGTGATCACGAGCCCGATCACCTGGCCGGCGACCGCGAACGTGATCGTCCACGCGGAGGCGGAGCCCGTCTTCGCGGACGTGCGCGACTCCGATCTCAACATCGATCCCAAGCGCGTCGCCGAGCTCGTGAACGAGCGGACGAAAGCGATCGTCCCTGTCCACCTCGCCGGGCAGCCCTGCGACATGGACCCGCTGCTCGATCTCGGGCTCCCGGTGATCGAGGATGCGGCGCACGCCGCCGAGAGCGCCTACCGCGGGCGCAAGATCGGCTCGCTTTCGGACGCGACCTGCTTCTCGCTCTACGCGACGAAGAACATCGCCGCGGGTGAAGGGGGCCTGATCGCCACGAACCGAGACGAGATCGCCGAGGCAGTCGAGAACCTGCGGCTGATGCGGCGCGGCGACGGCTCGCTCTACGACATCGTCATCCCCGGCTACAAGGCGAACCTCTCGGATGTGTTGGCCTCGATCGCCCTCGTCCAGCTGGACAAGGTGGAGCGGCACCGGGGGATTCGGGAGCGCCAGTTCGCCGCCTACGACGAGGCCGTCGGCGAGCTGGACGGGATCGACCCGCTCGCGCGTGACCCCCGCGACACGCACGCGCTGCACCTCTACGTCGTCCGCATCGACCCTGAGCGGGCCGGCGGCAAGCGCGACGAGTACCAACGCCTGCTCGTGGAGGAGAACATCGCGACGAGCATCCACTTCCTCCCGGTCCACCAGCTGACCGCGTATCGCGAACGGTTTCCCGACCAGACTCCGCTGCCGGTCGCCGAGCGGGCCGGGGCGGAGGTGCTCTCGCTGCCGCTCTCACCTGCGCATTCCGACGAGGACATCGCCGACGCGGTCGCAGCCCTGCGCCGCGTGCATGCCGCGCTCAGCGAATGAACCGCACACTGCGCGTCGCGCTGACGCTCCTCGTCACCGGTCTCTGCACGGCCTATCTCGTCTGGAAGATCGATCTCTCCCGCACGATCAACGTCCTCACCGGGGCAGACCTGGGCTACTTCGTGCTCGCCGCGGGGCTCATGGTGGTGACCGTGCTGCCGATGGCGTGGCGCTGGCAGTTGCTGCTGCGAGCGAAGGGAGTCGCCGACAACCTTGCCTGGCTGACCCGTGCGTACTTCGTCTCGTACGCAGCTGGGCAGATCTTGCCGACCGGGGTCGGAGGCGACGCGGTTCGGATCTTCGAGACCGCGCGCCGCCATCCCGGCCGGGGAAACACCGCCGCCGCCTCGGTCCTGCTCGAGCGCGCGCTCGGCGGGGCGGCAACGCTCCTGCTCGCGGGCTTCGGCTTCCTGATCGCGGTCGGCCGCTACAACGTCGGCCCCTACCTCTGGATCGAAGCCCTCTTCGTCGTCCTGACGACCCTGCTCGGGATCCTCCTCTTCTCGCGGCGTGTGCGGCCGTTGCTCTCTCTCGGCAAGCGGGTGCTCGCCCCGTTTCGCCTTGACCGAATCGCAGCGGAGCTCTACTCGGCTCTCCATTCCTACCGGGAGAACGCGGGCGTGCTGATCGGCGTCACCGCGATCACGCTCGTCGTGCAGGCCGCCCGCGTGCTCTCGATCTGGTTCAGCGGCAAGGCGGTCGGCATCGACCTCTCGCCGAGGCCCTACTACGTGATGGGCCCGCTGCTCTTCCTCGTCATGCTCGTCCCGTTCACGGTCAATGGGTTCGCGGTGCGCGAGTCCTTCTTCGTCAGCTTCCTCGGCAACCTGGGCGTCGACGCGGACCGTGCCTTCGGGGCCGGCTTCCTGTTCTTCGTGATCACCGTGATCACGGCGGCGCCGGGCGGGCTGATCCTCGCCTGGGAGGGCCTGCGTGGGCCGCGCCGGATGCCGCAAGCCGATGCCTGACGCCTCGGCCGTCGTCGTCACGTACAACGCGCTGCCTTGGATCGAGCGGTGCCTCGAAAGCCTCGGCGGAACGGATGCGGAGACGATCGTCGTCGACCACGGCTCGACGGACGGGACGCTCGAGCTGGTCCGCGAGCGCTTCCCCGAGGCTCGGCTCGTCGAGCAGGAGAACCGCGGCTTCGGCGCGGGCAACAACGCAGGCATGCGCGTTGCGTCGGGCCGGTACTTCCTCCTTCTCAATCCGGACGCCTGGCTCACGGAAGGAGCGATCGAGCGGCTCGTCGCTTTCGCGGACGAGCATCCGGAGGCCGCAGTCGTCGGCCCGCGACTGCTCAACCCGGATGGCACGCTGCAGCGCTCCGTGCGCGGTTACCCGACCCCGTGGCGTATCGGCACCGAGTACTTCTTCCTCCGCAAGCTCGCACCGCGTTCGCGCGCCCTCAACGCGTTCTTCGGCGCCAACTTCGATCACGAGTCGGTTCGCGAAGCCGAGTTCCTCGGCGGCGCCTGCCTGCTCGTTCGACGCGAGGCCGTCGACTCGGTCGGGGGCTTCGACGAGGACTTCTTCCTCATGAGCGAGGAGGTCGACTGGTGCTACCGCTTCCGGCAAGCGGGCTGGAAGGTGCTCTTCTACCCGGGAGCCGAGGTCGTCCACGTCCTCACTGCATCGGTCAATCCCGCGCTCTTCAGGGAGCTCGTCCGCGGTCACCTGCGGTTTCTGCTCAAGCACCGGGGGGCTCGTGTGGCCGAGCGCGCGCGGCGCGTGATGCTGTGGGGGCTGCGCCTGCGGGGGCTCTTCTCTCGCGGTGAGCGCGGCCGGGCGTTCCGTGACACCGCCCGCTGGCTCAACTCGGGCACGGCGGCCACCCTCCTAGGAGGGCGTGGCGAAACGCCGCACTGAGCCGCCGGGCCGCGCTGCTCGCCCCGAGGCCGCGTCCTCAGTCGCACCCAGGCTGACTAGCCTGGGTACTCCCTGCGTCCTTGCCTCGGAACGACCATCGCACCCCGGCGACGAGTGACGTTCCGCCACACCCTCCTAGAATCGAGCGAGTGAAGGCTCTCGTCGTCGACGTCGGCTGGGTCAACGGCCTGGCGGCGATTCGCTCGCTCGGACGGGCCGGGATTCCCGTGGTCGCGGTCGATCACCGGACGAGCCCGCTTGGATTTCGCTCCCGCTATGCGACGCCGGCCCGTTCGCCCGACCCGGCCTTGGACGAGTCGGGGTTCGTTGCCCGGATCGCGGAGATCGGGGGGCCGGCGGTCGTCTTCCCGACGCACGACCCGCCCTTGAACGCGCTCGCACGGAACCGGGAGCGACTCGACGGCTTCCTCTTCCCCTTCCCCGACTGGGACGTGCTCGAGCGGATCCAGGACAAGCGCCACCAGCTCGAGGCTGCGTCCGCCGCGGGCGTGGACGTGCCCGAGACGCGGTATCCGGGCTCGGCCGCCGAGGCACGCGCCGCGGCGGAGGAGCTCGGCTTCCCGGTGCTCGTCAAGCCGCGGCACCCGGACGGCTTCAAGCGCCGCTTTGGCAAACAGGCTCTCCGCTGCGGGGCGGCGGGCGAGGTGGAGCGCGCCTACGCGGAGGCCGAGCCGTTCGGCGCGATGATCCAGGAGCTCGTCACCGGCGAGGACGACCAGCTCTACAGCCTTGGCAGCTACCTCCGAGAGGACGGCGAGCCGCTCGGCCTCTTCTCGGGGCGCAAGCTCGTCCAGACTCCGCCCGGGATCGGCACTTGCCGGATCGGAGAGGCCGTCTGGGTGCAAGAGGTCGTCGACGCCGGGCTCAAG
>Ga0066710_100008019_pt1 | contig 10190 bp, 10 predicted proteins | sample GraSoiAngelo_159_FD_79666 | JGI IMG/M metagenome (GOLD analysis project Ga0066710, IMG submission 79666) | Grasslands soil microbial communities from the Angelo Coastal Reserve, California, USA - 14_1009_16_40cm | ecosystem: Environmental > Terrestrial > Soil > Grasslands | place: USA...
GGCAAGAAGCTGACGGTCGATCCGAAGTCGGAATCGTTCGTGAAAGATGACGAAGCGAACGGCTACCTGACGCGGGAATACCGCAAGCTTTTCGTCGTACCCGAAAGGATCTGATCAGAGAATTCCATCACGAAAACGAAAGACGAAAGACCGACAAAAGGACAAGAGTCATTTTTCGGTCTTTCGCGTTTTCGTGATTCCCCTTCTCACACAAGATCCAGCCGCCGCTTCGTGACGCGGGCCCGGTTGCAGTCCGCGCAGACGCCGCGGATGATGAACGTGTGATTGCTCGTCTGGAAATTATGCTGCTGGCAGACGTGGCGCATGATTTCGTCCAGGGCGGCGTCCTGGAACTCAATCACGCGGCCGCACTTCTGGCAATACATGTGCTCGTGCTGCGGGTAGCCGTAGTCGTGTTCGTAGAACATGCGCGGCCCCAGCTCCAGCCGCCGCAACAGGCCGGCATCAACCAGCTTGGTAAGCGTGCGGTAGACGGTGGCCCGGCTGACCTGGAAGCCTGCCCGCTTCATGTCGTCGATCAGCTGCTCGGCATCAAAGTGATTGTGCTGGGCAAAGATGAACCGCACCATGTCGCGCTGCTGCCCCGTAAAGCGCTGCGGCCTGGGCCGGCTGGCCAGGTATTCGCGAAATTTGTTCTCGGGCGTCTGCGACACTGCGACCGCCGGCAAGGGGGCCACGCCGCCGGTTGATCCTGAGGTGGTCATGATGAGGTTCATGCGAAGGAACGGGAGCCAATCAATAATTATTCTTGATTGACATTATAGGTTACGAGGCCCGTTCGCCAACGGGGCGTTCTGGCCTCGCGTCGGCTTCGGCTCACTCGCGCTCCAGGTCGCGGAAGAGATGTTCCAGAGCGGCTTCCCATTTCTCGGCGGTTTCATACGTGCCGGCGGCGATCTCGCCGCGCACGCGGTGCACGAGCTCCCAGCGAATCGGCGCGTCCTCTGAAGGCCTTGTGGCAGGTAGCTGAACGGACTCTTCGGAAGTGTCTTGTGAACGCTTTGGGTCGCTTATGTGGGAGGCGCCGTGCAAGAACGACGTGCGGGCGAACGGGCCTTCCAAACAGTTTGGACCGTGGCGAATCATGCTGCATTTCCCTCCTGCCGGACGAGCCGCGCCTGGGGCACGGCCTGCCGTGACCGATTCATCATAGAGGATGAAGTTGAGCAGAATCAACCCAGGCCGCTAGACGGGTGCGCGCGACCAGGTTCGTGACGGGTTATGAAGATTCCGCGGGGTTCAAGGGAGTCATCCAACCGGTGTCCAACACCGGCCTCCGGCCGGCGGCGTGTTATGCAGACTTCCAACCTGCAGCGAGACGCCGAGAGGAGACCTGTTCAGCTGCTCACTCTCGCGTGCTAATCTCAATATCGTCGCGGGCGACTGGAAGGATTAGGCAATTCTCATCCTGGAAGACTGCCCAGCTTACCTAGAACCGCTCAACGAACGCTTTGAGCGCGGCATGCTTGCTGCTTCGGTGACGGCGCCAAAACGGAAGAAGCGCCGTTTCATGGCCGGAGCAAGCGTTCGCAGAAAGGCTATTGCACGGGCCGGACCGCCTCTCCCCGTTGTGCGCCATTAGCTGCTGGCCTGGCATGGGCTATTTTGCCTGCAGCGCTTGACCATGCGCAGGATGTTGCCGTGCTCGCCGCGCGGCTGGCAGGTCAGCTCGTCCATCAAGGTGCGCATGAGGAAGACGCCGCGGCCGCCCAGCCGCAGTTCACCCGGATCAAGCCAGGGCACTGCCGTCAGATCGAACGGCGCGCCTTCATCGAGGACTTGAATCTCGACGCGGTCATGGCCGAGAAAACATTGGATTTCCAGCAGTGCATCCGGCCGCTCGCGATGGGCGTGGCGGATCACATTGCTGATCGCCTCGTGAAGGGCCACCACAATGGCGTTGGTGCTGTCCACGTCGAGCCGCCCCGCATGACAGACCGACTCGATGAAGGCGCGGGCGACGGACAGATGACGCAGGTCGCTTGGCAGGCTTAGAGTCAACGGCTGGGGATCCGCGGCCATCTCCATTCCTCTTGGCAGGATTCGTAGCGACAAGCCGCTGCCTGGTCGTCTGGAGGGAGAAACAAGCAAGCGCCTTGCCCGTAGGCGGGCCAGAAGGATCGTGGGGATTATAGCGCGGTGGCCTGAAGTCAGCAAGCCGCTTCGCGGCGCAGGGAATTGACAAAGAGATGCGCCTGCCGCGTCGGCTCCGGCACGCGATAGCCACGACAGGTTGCGAGCACCAGGTCCACGGCACTGGGCAGATCGATCTTGTGACCGACCGAGACAAAGACCGGTTTGGTCTTGATCTTGGTCCGCAACGCCTGGCCGATGACTTCGCCGTCATCCTTCAGGGGCGACACGGCTCCGACCCTGGCGCGGGGCTCCCTGTACCGGCCCACGAGGACACTCTTGGCACAGCCCAGGCTTGGCCGGTCCAGCTCCAGGCCGACATGGCAGGCATAGCCGAACCGGCGCGGATGGGAATAGCCGTGGCCATCCAGCATAATGGCGTCCGGTTCGGATTTGAGCCTGGCGAAGACTTCCAGCAACGGCGGCGTCTCCCGAAAGGACAGCAGCCCCGGCACGTATGGAAAAGTGGTCCTTGTCACCACGCCCTGTCTTTCGATCACAGCCAGATCGGACATGCGCAGGACCACCACGCCGGCGTACAGGACGTCGGAGAACCGGTTGTAGGAGACATCGGCGCCGGCGATGAGCGTGCATTTCGTCAAGGGAGCGCGCGCCTCCACCCTGGCGGCGAGTTCGCGCTGGATCGCCACCGCTTCCCGCGGCGTCAGGTTCCAGGACGTGAGACCGCAAATTCGCATCTGATCGTCGTGCGCTCCCGAGAGATCGCCCTCGAGCTCACAGCGAAAGCCCTTTCGTGAGCAGCGCCAGTCCACTGCTTCCCGCCAGCAGGCTCAGGACCCAGATCCAACGGTAGCGCACCATGATCGAGATGGAGGCAAGCACGATGCCGACCTGAAAGGCCGCCACGCCCAGCGCAAAATGGTGATGCTTCTTGAAGTCGAGCTCGCTCTCCTCTTCCAGGCGCCTGGCTTCTTGCTGCGGTTCTTCCTTCTCTTTTTCATACTTGTCGATCCGCTCCCGAAAACGGCCGAGGGCGCTCGAGGTCTTGTCCGTGATCCCCTGCGCTTCGCTGAGTGCCTGGATCAACTCCCTGCCCATCTCGTAGACCTGGCCCTTGGTGCTCTTGGACTGGAAATAGGCCCATTGATCGGTGGCTTTGCTCTGGTGCAGGATGGCCTGGTTGGCCTCGTGGCCCGACAGCAGCGAGCCCAGTGCGGCCAGCACCGCCAGGACCGCCGCCGTGACCGCATAGAGGACCGTGTCCCGGCGCACCTCCGGCGCAGGCTGAGCGTGCTCCTCTTCCTCGTGATGCTGGTGCTCGACCGAGCGCTCGACGAATTCGTGGGGTTCCGGCCCTTCTTCCATGGCGTGTTCCTCCGTGGCATTGCTGCGGAAGAGAAAATCGGTCGCGTCATCTTCATGGCTAGCGGACGGGCGTCAGGCTCGCCAGCGACCGGCGGCTGGTCTCGGCTGCCTGTTCCGCCTGGGCGGCCGTGACGTCGAGATGCAGGCAGGCGCGCAACGTCTGGGCGGCCACGACCTGGACCAGGATGCCGTGCTGCTTGAGCGTGGCCGCGACTTCCCTGGCGGTAGCAAAATCGCGCTCGACCTCGATGAAGACGATATTCGTCTCGACCTCCGGCGGATCGAGCCGCAGCCCCGGCGTGTCGGCGACCGCCTGAGCCAGGACCTGCGCGTGGCGATGGTCTTCCGCCAGCCGGTCGATGTGATGCTCGATGGCGTAGAGCGCGGCCGCCGCTGCCATGCCCGCCTGGCGCATGCCGCCGCCAAACAGTTTGCGCACCCGCCTGGCCTTCGTGATGAATTCCTTTGTTCCAGCCAGCGCCGAGCCGATGGGCGCGCCCAATCCCTTGCTGAAACAGACCGAGACACTGTCGAAGTGCCGGGCCCAAAAGGCGGCGGCGATGCCGGTGGCCACCACCGCGTTCCACAGGCGGGCGCCGTCCAGGTGCATGACGAGCCCGTTCTTATGGGCCCACTCACTGATGGCCTGGATTTTCTCCAGCGGATAGATGCGGCCGCCGCCGCGGTTATGCGTATTTTCCAGGGAGACGATCCGGGTGCGCACCAGGTGGTCGTTCTGTGCCCGGATCTTGTCCTCAAGTTGGCTGAGCTCGAGGATGCCGTGATCCCCTTCGATCGTCCGGCAGGTGACGCCGCTCAATACGGCCGGGCCGCCCGCCTCGAAGTTATAGATGTGGCAGCGCGCTTCGCAAAGCAGCTCGTCGCCCGGCTGCGTGTGCGTCTTGATGCAGATCTGGTTCGACATGGTTCCCGACGGGACGTACAGCGCGGCTTCCTTGCCCAGCAGCGCGGCCACGCGCTCTTGCAACCGATTGACCGTCGGGTCCTCGCCAAAGACGTCGTCGCCGACTTCCGCAGCCTGAATCGCCGCCCGCATGCCGGGCGTCGGCCTGGTCACCGTGTCGCTACGCAGATCAATGAAGCGTTCCGGCATGAAAACTCCTCAGACTCTATCCGAAAAGGGGACAGGACTCCTCACGTTTTGCAGACGGCGTTTTTTTAGGCGGCATCCAAGAGTCCTGTCCCCTTTTCGGATAGAGTCTCACTTCGACTCTTCGGCCTTTTGCTTATTTTCGAAATACCAGCGGTTGCCGACCTTCTTCATATATACCTGGCGCTCCTTGACATCCTTAAGTTTGGCCACGGCGCTATCCTTGGTGTCTTGCCACTCGCCTTCCTTCGCGAAGCGCTCCAGCTCCTTCACGCTTGCCGGGTAGTCCGCAAGCTTGGTCTTCGTCTCGCGGACCAGCTCGTCGAACTTGCCGCCGTAAACCTGCTTGACGCGGTCGTCCACAAACTCCGGGTCGGCAAGATGAGCGAGCAGGTAATCGATGCGTTGATCCTCGATGGCCTTGAGCACCGAGGCCAGGGCCTGTTTAGGATCGGCTTGCGGATACCTGGCCAGGTTCTGAATGACGCCATAGCGGCTCGGAGGAATATCGTCCTGTCTGCTCTGGGCGACCATTGCGGGCGCGAGAAGCAGAACCGCCCAGAGCGAAAAGTACGTTCGCATCGGAAATCTCTCCTGCAGGACAACGCCGTCGCTGGTGGGATGTCAAATGATGGGATTCATTGTAGCAAAGAGGGCCGCTGTCAAAATGGGGTCTGGCAGTCTGTCCGAAAAGGTGTCTGGAACCCTGATCTAGGTGAACAAACTCCGCTGAATGTACTAGATCCAAGGTTCCAGACACCTTTTCGGACAGACTCTGAGAGTGTGCCACTGCTTGCTCTCCCCGGTGCGCGGAGCAGCTTACTGAAGGGTTAGGCGGGGCGAGCAAGCAGTGGCACACAAGCAAGGTGTCAGAAATCCTCGCCGATCACTTCTCCCCCCGCCATCGTGGACAGCGCCCGGTACGTCGCCGGGGCGATAGTCTCGTGCACGAAGCGGACGCTGCCGTCGCAGAAGAGAAAATTGCAGCCGCCGGGGTGCATGCTGCGGAAACCGGAGATCGTGTCGTACATCCCGGTCGTGGTGCTGCTGTTCGTGCAGTCGCTGGAGGAATGCAGGGCGGCGAGCACGAGCGGATTGTCCATGGGCTCATCGAAGGGCTGCGGCCAACCGCCGCGCTGGGCCGTCACGCCGAAGGACGAGCCGAAGAAGAAGCCCGTGGAATGCAAGGTTGTCGTGGCCATCGGCCCGGACGACCAGCTCTGATCCATCCAGGTCGGCTGGCCGGGGAAGAGGTCGGTGGCCGCGGTCGTGTCCGGGTAGTAATGGCGGATGCCGTAGCGCGGGTTATTGCCCGCGCCCTCGCCGATGGCGAAGGTATTGCTGGCGCCGTCGCGGATGTCGCGGAGCTTGGTTCGGACGTTGACCTCGAAGACGCCGCGTGCACGCAGCGGTGTCTGCGTCAGTTTGCACAGGGCTGCGTTGGCGCCCTTGCACAGCAGGTAATCGCAGGCCGCGGGATTGGGCAAGGGGCGTCCCGCAAAGGGAACAAGGAATTGCACATCGAGGTTGCCGGTCGTGCGGTTGCTGGGGCAGAGATAGCCCTTGTAAGGAATGGAGACCAGGTCGAAGTTGGGCGGCTCGTACCATTCCTTGCTCGCATCCCAGCGTTTCAGCCAGTTGTCCTGCTCCAGGAAGCCCAGCAGCGGCACCAGGCCGCCATAGGCTTTTAGTTGCAGGGCGTCGCCGCCCGATGTCACCATGCCGGCCGGAAACGCGCCCAGCGTGTCGTGATGATTGTGCAGGGCGATGCCCATCTGCTTGAGATTATTGATGCAACTGGTCCGGTTAGCCGCCTCGCGCACGCGCTGCACCGCCGGCAGGAGCAGGCCAATGAGAATGGCAATGATGGCGATGACGACCAGAAGTTCCAGGAGAGTAAAGGCTGACCGCTTCACGGCGCTGGTTCCTGAAGGTTTCAAAACGGGGGCTGGCTCTGGTCCGGGTCGGATCATCCTGCGTCTTTGGAACAGAGGGCCGATGCCTGTCCCCATTTTGAGAACGTCCCGAAGCTGAGGAGCTTATCTCCATTTTACCGACTCAGGCAACGAACAGGCGGAGTGCACTTGCTTGTGGACTACTGGATGACGAGGCAGATGGAAAAAGCCGCACCGAACGGCTGGGAAGAATCGGTGGAAGCGTTGCGCTACTACCTGGAATGGGAAAGCCAGCGCCGGGCCCTTCCCAACTGCACGGCCTGGTACGCGCTCGACCATTGCGGCCTGATTGCCACAGATGCCCCCGAGAAGACGCGGCAAGCAGCCGCTCTCCGCTACCTTGGCTTCGTCCCCGTTAGCCCCGACGGTGCGGCCTATGGCTATGACCCCAGGACCGACGAGGTTGTGAACCGCCGCCACGGCTCACCGCGGCGCCCGCAACTCCAACCCGGCATCGCCGACAATTCACCGCTCGGTCGGCTACTCGAGCAATTCCGCTCGCTGCGCGCCGACTTGCGCTTCCGCGAGGACGGAATCCATACGACGCTGACGATTGAGCGAAAAGGACAGGTTCAGCAAGCGAACAGAAACTGAATCAAAGAAATGGAGCTCGAGGTCGGGTCGCGGAGCTACCGCCATGTCCAAACGAAGCATCCCAGCGGGGGAATCCTTGAAGATTACAAATAGAAAAAGCCGTGGGTGCACCACCGACGCCGCACCCACGGCTCGAAACGGCAAACAGAGTCAGAAATTACGACCCTGCCGTGCTGATGACGTTGCCAACCGTGGTGAACGTCTTGTTGGCGTTCGTGCCAAGGGTGGTAATGGCGCCGATGCAGACCACGATGATCAGGGCCAGCATCACGGCGTATTCCACAGCCGTCGGGCCGTCTTCTGCCTTCAGGAAATCCACCACAAATTGACCAAGCTTCCTCATGACTTTCTCCTTTGTTGAAAGGCCAAGAAAAGGACAACGAACCCTATTGCTCCACGGAACTTTCCGCGGCTGCTTTGCCAAGGAAGATTAGGGGGGCATCGAATCAGGACGGGAATTGAGCGAGATTGCTTCGGACGGAAATTCGAAAGTCAAAGCGCCCAGCGATGGGCGTTTCGCGAGCCGCTTGTCAGACCAACTCTAGGTCGGCCCAAAGGACAAGTCAAAACGACGCGCCGGCTTTTTTTCACGAATAAGGCTTGGCCGAAGGATTCGGCGTGGATCAAAATCAGTCTGTCAAAAACGCATCCCGGCTGCTCGCGGTATCCGTTCGTTTAACGTTGCCTGAACCACTGTCCAGCAACTGAGCCTTCGACTGCGGCTCCGCAAATCGCGGTTTGCTAAAATAATGGTTCGTGAAGGTTCGCGTTGACGCCGTCTACGAGGCGACCATGCAGCAGCAAACCCCCTCCGCGGAGCATCCCACCGGCCAATTGGTGAACATCCTGCTGGTCGACGATCAGGCCGCCAACCTGCTGGCGCTGGAAGCGGTGCTCGCAGACCTCGGTCACAACCTGGTGAAGGCCTCTTCTGGTGAAGACGCCCTGCGGCGGCTGCTCACCCATGACTTTGCCGTCATCCTGCTGGACGTGCAAATGCACGGCATGGACGGGTTTGAGACCGCCAGGCTGATCCGCGATCGGGAGAAGTCGCGGCATACGCCCATCATCTTCCTTACGGCCTTCGAGAGCAATCGGCTTTCGGTTCAGGAGGCATACTCCCTGGGAGCGGTCGATTATCTGGTCAAGCCGCTTATTCCGGTGATCTTGCGCGCCAAGGTGACCGGGTTTGTCGAACTGTTCGAGAAGGCCGAACAGATCAAACGCCAGGCGGAACAGATCCGGCAAATGGAGCGCCGCGAGTTCGAGGAAGCGCTCGCCCAGGAGAACGCGCGCCTGCGCGAGAGCGAGCAGCGCTTCGCCCGCTTCATGCAATACCTGCCCGGCCTGGCGTGGATCAAGGACTTGCAAGGGCGCTACGTGTATGCCAACGACGCTGCCCTGAAAACCTTTCGCGCCCCACAAGCCATTCACGGCAAGACCGACGACGAGCTTTTCACGCCGCAAACGGCCGCGCTGTTCAAGCAGAATGACGAGCGGGCCATCGCCAGTGGCACTGGTGTGCAGGTGATCGAGACGTTGGAGCACGCGGATGGGATCGTCCACCACTCGATCGTCACCAAGTTCCCCATCGTTGGTTCGGACGGAACGTTGGCGCTGGTCGGCGGCATGGCCATTGACATTAGCGAGCGGCTGCAAGCGGAAGAGGCGCTGCGGCAGAGCGAAGCCCGTTATCGTGCCATCTTCGACGGCTCGCTCGATAGCATCGTGATGACGGATGATGAGGGCCGCTATGTTGAGGCCAACCCCAGCGCCTGCGACCTGTTCGGCCAGAGCAGGGAGCAGCTCCTCGGCCGGCGGATTGCCGATTTTGCCGAGCCGGCCTTTGCCTTCGACCGGGCCTGGCACGCCTTCCTGAAGGCGGGGCGTTCCAAGGGAGAGTTCCGCCTGGCGCGTCCCGATGGCGCGACCAGGGACGTGGAGTTCGCAGCCAGCGCGAATATTCTGCCGGGTCGTCACCTCTCGATCCTGCGCGACATCACCGAGCGCAAGCGCCTCGAACGAGAGCTGCAGCAACGGGCGTCCGAACTGGCGGAAGCCGACCGCCGTAAGGACGAGTTCCTGGCCATGCTCGCCCATGAGCTGCGTAACCCGCTGGCGCCGGTGCGCAATGCCCTGCAAATCATGAAGATGCCGGGTGTGAGCAGCGAAACCGCCAGGCAGGCCAGGGATATGATGGAGCGCCAGATCCAGCATCTGGTTCGCCTGGTGGATGACCTGCTGGACGTGAGCCGCATCATGCGCAACCGCATCGAACTCCGCAAGGAGCGCGTGGACCTTGCTACGGTGTTCGCGCGTGCCGTGGAGACGGCCCAACCGGCTCTGGACGCCATGAGCCACCAGTTCAGCGTGGCGCTCGCCGCTCAGCCCATCCTGGTTGAAGGCGACGCCGTGCGCCTGGCCCAGGTCGTCAGCAACCTGCTCGTGAATGCCGCGAAGTACACCGACAGGGCAGGACGAGTAACCTTGATAGCCCAGCGTGAGGGTGACGAAGCCGTCATCCGCGTCCAGGACACCGGCGTCGGTATCGACCGTGCGCTCTTGCCCAGCATCTTCGACCTCTTCACCCAGGCGGATCGATCGCTGGCGCGCTCCCAGGGTGGACTGGGGATTGGCCTGACCGTGGTAAAGCGCCTGGTCGAGATGCACGGCGGCAGCGTCAGTGCCATGAGTGCCGGTCCGGGCCAGGGTAGCGAGTTCATGGTGCGGCTCCCCGCCCTGGCGCCAGACCCCGTGGAAATGGAGGCAACGCCGAGTAACGATGAAGTCGGGCAAGCCGGCGCGCCCCGACGCATTCTGGTCGTCGACGACAACGTGGACGCCGCCATGAGCACCGCACTGCTCCTGAGGCTGCTTGGACACCATGTTGAGACAGTGTATGACGGGCCTTCGACCCTGGAAGCGGTGCAGGCCTTCCACCCGGAGGTCATTCTCCTCGATCTTGGCCTTCCGGGCATGAGCGGCTTTGATGTAGCCAGGACGTTACGCGCCCAGCCGGAGCACAGAGAATTACTGCTGGTGGCAGTGAC
>Ga0066710_100008021_pt1 | contig 10189 bp, 5 predicted proteins | sample GraSoiAngelo_159_FD_79666 | JGI IMG/M metagenome (GOLD analysis project Ga0066710, IMG submission 79666) | Grasslands soil microbial communities from the Angelo Coastal Reserve, California, USA - 14_1009_16_40cm | ecosystem: Environmental > Terrestrial > Soil > Grasslands | place: USA...
CTGCCAAAACAATTCAGCGAGAAGATCAAGCCGATGGCGGGTTTTCGAAACATCCTGGTTCACGAATATACCGAAATTTGACTTGAGAGAAGTCTATCGGGTATTGCAAGAGAATCTTTCCGATTTCGAAACTTTTGGAAAATACATTGAGGCTTATCTGGTGCTAGACAAATCCTAAGGAGCAGTCAGGCCACCCCGTCAAAGTCCCGCAACCCAATTGCGTTGAGGCCCAGCCCTTGCTGACGCGCGGGCTACTGACTTGCGCCTCGGCCTGTTCAGTAGCCCGACCGTGAGGGAGGGCAAGGACTTTGACTGGACGCTGGGGAGCAGTATCTCAGAGTAGCCAGCCTCCGGGTTCTGTTGCAAGATCGAATCAAAACGTTCGATCTTACATCAATCTGTGAGAAACCCCTTGCGGGCAATTTGCATCTCGGTTTTTATAAAAAGCAAAAGGGGGCTGGTTTGGAGTCAATAAACCTATTGACTTAGCTCGCCGGTCCACTATAATTGTTCTTGTGGTTACCCTAATCTAACATTGAACTTAAAACCTTCAGAAGGTGTCCTAATATGAGCATTCGAACCAAATCGACGAAAGCTTTCTTCTATTTTTTTATCTTTGCCTTCTCGCTGTTTTCCTTGTCGGTGGCGGCGGACAAGAAAAAAGATAAGGACCGTGAGAAATCTCTCCGACAAGAAACCTCTGACCAGTTCTTGAAAAAATGGCTGGAGCAGGACGTGGTCTACATCATCACTGAAGAGGAGAAGGCGGCGTTTAAAAGATTGACCACGGACGAGGAGCGCTATCAATTCATTGAACAGTTCTGGCTAAGGCGAGATCCCTCTGCTGACACGGTGGAGAACGAGTTTCGCGATGAACATTATCGACGCATCGCTTATGCTAATGAGCGCTTCGCTTCAGGTAAGCCAGGATGGAAAACCGATCGCGGTCGAATTTATATTACCTGGGGTCCGCCGGATCAAATTGAATCGCATCCCAGCGGCGGAAGTTACCTGCGTCCTCCTGAGGAAGGTGGTGGAACCACCAGTACCTTTCCTTTTGAGACCTGGCGTTATCGCTATCTTGAAGGAGAAGGGTTGGGGAATGAGGTCATCATCGAATTTGTAGATCCGACGATGAGCGGCGAATATCGCATTGCCTTCGATCCGGCTGAAAAGGATGCCTTGCTCTATGTCCCCAACGCGGGCTTGACGGACATGGAAGCGATGGGGTTAGCCAGCAAAGCGGACCGATTTTCCAACACCGATGGAACCCGTCTAGGCCAAGCCATGGGCGGCCGCGGGATTCGCTACAACCAATTTGAGAGGTTGCAGCAGTTCGTGGCTTTACAGCGGCCTCCCCAGATCAAGTTCAAAGATCTGGAAACAGTGGTTAACACCAAACTCTCTTACAATCTCCTTCCTTTCGATTTTCGCACCGACTTCATTAAGATTACCGAGGACACCGTCCTGACTCCCATCACAATCCAGGTCCATCACAAGGACTTGACCTTCCAGAACAAGGAGGGAGTGCAGCGAGCTGTGGTGAATGTTTATGGGAGAATCTCGACTATTACTGGGCGGGTGGCGCAGATATTTGAAGATGTTGTCAGTGTGGATTCACCCGAGTCTCTATTCAAGCAGACCTTGGAAAAGTCGTCTCGGTACCAGAAAGCCGTTCCTTTGCGCTCTGGTCTCTATAAACTGGAGTTGGTTCTTAAGGACCTCAATAGTGGTAATGTGGGAACTATCTACAAGGGTTTCAGCGTTCCAAAATATGAAGAGGATAAACTGGCCGCCAGCAGTATCATTTTGGCCGACGATATTCAGAAGCTCTCTCTGAAACAAGTGGCTGCTGGCCAATTCATAATAGGAGGATCTAAGGTTTATCCAAATCTTAAAGACAGCTTTGAGCGAAATAAGACAATGGCAATTTACTTCCAGATCTACAACCTGGTACTGGATGAGAAGACTCACAAGCCTTCTGCTACCATCGAGTATGTCCTAAAGAAAGGGGACAAAGAAATTTCGCGGTTCATGGAGGAGCAAGACAAGCTGGCAGGCGCCTCTCAGCAAATGACTCTGGAAAAGCTTTACCCTCTTAATAACCTCGACCCAGGACGGTATAGTCTGGTGGTGAATGTCACGGATAATTTGTCCAAGAGAACCATTTCTCCGGTGGCAAGATTCGAAGTGCGTTGATTTCCTTTGCAAAAAACTATTCTAATTTACCCGACTGGCTATTAACTCAACGTGATACTTGTTAAGGTGCGAAGGGTTATGCGAATTACCAAGATTTCTCTAATTCTTTTCGCTGCGTTTTTCTTCCACATAACCAGTTCCAGAATACTTGGAGTGACTGGCGGAGGCCTCAGCGGCATCATCAAAGATTCGCATGGTATGCCCATGGCCGGAGCGGTAGTGGTGCTGCTTGAGGGCAGGTTTAATCCTAAAGTTCAGACTACAGTGACCACCGATGCAGACGGAAAATTCGAAGTCAAAGATTTGTTTCCAGGTTGGTATTCTCTGAAAGTGACTGCCGGGAATTATATCCCCTTGATTAAGTCTGGAATTGGCGTTGCTGCCGGCAAGATTTCGAAGTTGAATTTGATATTGGAGAGTCTTTACCAGAGATCCTTTACAGAAGGTGCTGGAGAGGACGCCAAGGGAGCAGTCAGCGAAGATATCGAGTCGGTGCTACGAACAGGCTCATCGACACGGCCCATCTTGAGAGTTCTTGATTCTACAACTGAAGGGCAACCCAGTGTAACCGCCGAATTGGAAGCGAACCAAGAGTCTCTTCCTAGATCCTCTGAATATCGTGGTGTAATCAATCTCTCTGCTACGGCTTATTCGGCTGATTCCGATCTGATGAGTGTTGGTGGCACCTTTACAGAGTTTGCGCTGGTCAAGGATGTGAATCCGAGATTGAGTTGGGTTGTCGCGGGAGTTTTTTCTGATTCGCGCTTCGCTGAAATTGATTCCATGCTGAGACTTCGAGACATCAATGGACACAATCCTTCCCTGCGATTGAGCCTCGGACAATTGCCTTACCTTTCAGCTCTGTCTACGGTGATCGATAACAGCCTTCAGAGGTTGAATCTTTATAACATCGATGTTCAGGATGAATTGAAAGTATCGAGTGTTCTATCAGTCATCTATGGAGCGGAATTCCAAAGTACTAATCCCAGCTTAAATGAAAGGAAGTTTCGTCCCCGGTGGGGGATCGGGGTTCAGCCGACCAAAGGAAGTCGGTTCTCGTATCTTCGTACTACCTCTCTGCCTCGCTTGAATCGTACTCTTGACCTTCCAGAAGGTGAAAATATTGTGTTCTCGTCGCCATTTCAGCATGACCCTGGAAGTCGCCTCAATTTCGGAACGAATCGGGTGACTCATTCCGAGGTAGCGTCGGAACAGAAAGTCAGCAAGAACTCCGTTTTCATATTGGGTGCCTACTCTGACGAATACTCGATTAATAAAGCGACCTTACTGGGGATTCCCGCCTACAGAGGTTTTCCATCCGCTAAAGGGATTCGCGTAGCCTATCGTCAGTCACTCGGCAGCAGGTTGGAGAGCGTGTGGGGGTACACCTATGGTGGGGGAATTGGAGCCAATGACGGATTTACAGAATTAACTCCTCAGAATTTTCACGTGCTGGTGGCTAAGTTAATAGCTGATTTTTCTCATTCCAGGACGCAGATAGCAACCACCTACCGGTGGATTTCTGGATATTCCATCACCATGGTTGATCCTTATCAGGAGATTTTTGAAAGTACCTCACCGGGAATCAGCTTGATGGTGACCCAAGCCATCCCCTATGTGGGAAAATTTATCCCGGGTAAATTGGAAGCCCAACTTGACGTTCGCAATCTGTTTGCCAAGGACAACTCGGAGTTTTATAACTCCACCACCCTGAGGCGGCTGGAATTCATTCAGCCTCCAAAATCAGTTCGCGGCGGCATCAATCTGAAATTCTAGCCTCCAAATTTTCTAAAGACAGTATCATCCTACCCGCTGCCTTCCCACGCTTCGCAATTACAAAGTTGTTTGGGTTAGAATTGATACCCGTATACAATTTTTGGGATTCACCTGGTTCGAAATTTTGTATTATTGCTGCCCGCTTACTGAAAACATTCGCCACAGCATTTCTAAGTAGCAGAATTATTTAGGTTTAAACTGTCTCTCGGGACTCCCAGTATTGGCAGCAAATTTGCTAAACTCCTAGATAATTACTTTGAGCGTGTTGGTGTTTTCCTTTTGACTATGCTTGTTAGGTTCAGTTTTAAGACCATCGTCATTGTCTTAATAACCGCCGCACTGACGGTACTGGGAGGCATCAATAGTGTCCAGAAAGGCAAGTACGTTACCCCTGACGATGGTTGTGGGTGGATACACACTTCGCGAGGAGTAGAAGCCTTCATCGTTGAACAGGATGGGCCTGCAGAAAGAGCTGGGATCCAGAAGGGCGACATACTTGAGGCCATCAACGACAAAAGGATCAGCAGGGCTACGGATGTTACCCAAGAACTCTATAAGCTTGGAATCTGGTCTAAGGCACACTATACAATGCTAAGGGCCGGCACAACCATCAATGCCACTCTGATCATCACCCCTCAGGACAGTCATTTGCGTTTCAAACGCTTCTTGGAAGTCGTCGGGCTTTTGTACTTACTGATCGGTATTTTTATTTTTTTGCGTCGCTGGCAGGCTGCGGGAGCTTTACACTTCTACGCTATATGTCTGGCATCCTTCGTGGTTTATTCTTACTCCTTTACAAATAAGCTCAATGGCTTCGATTGGACAATCTATTGGCTGGACGCGATCTGTTTCTTGTTGTTGCCTCCACTGTTCCTTCATTTTTGTTTGGCCTTTCCTGAGCGGAAAGAATTGCTTCAAAGACATTCGATTCTGAGAACCGTTTTGTACCTGCCTGCAGTTTTCTTATTGGCTGTCCATGTCCTATTTATTCGGGGTTACCTGAATGTGCTGCAAGCTCCACTGGTATTAAGAATTTCCCTCGATAGGATCCATACTATCCATTTCGCGACGTTTTTCATTCTCGGAGTGTTGTGGCTCGTGCATACCTACTTTTCAAGCGCCAGTGTCACATTAAGGCAACAGATGAAGTGGCTTGTGTTCGGAGCGACTTTTGGAATCGTTCCATTCTTTCTATTTTATGCACTTCCCTACTGGCTGGGGGTTATCCCTTCGCCCTGGATGGAATCCACTGTTTTTCCGATGGTGCTTGTCCCACTGACTTTTGGTTATGCCATCGTCAAATACCGCCTGATGGACGTTGATATTATTTTCAAAAAAGGAATGGCCGCAACATTGGCCTCTCTGGCGGTAGTCGGATTTTACTTTGCCCTTATTGGAATTGTTAGCGAAGTCTTTCGAGCCTCGGGAGCAAGCCGCATTTGGGTCATCATATCGCTGGTGGTGGCGGCATTTGTATTTTCACCGCTACGGAACTGGATCCAAGCGAAAGTCGACAAGTATTTCTACCGAGATCGTTACGATTATCGCAAGACCTTAATCGAGTTTGGAAAAACGTTAGGTTCGGAAGTAAATCTAAAGCGTTTGTTGGATTCTGTAGTGGAACGTATCAGCCAGACTTTGTCCGTCGATAAGATAGCTATTTTCTTAGAGGATGAAAATACGCTCAACCAGTTTACCTTAGCCAAGTCCATGGGGATAAGCCTCTCGGCACAGTCTGTTAATACGGGTTTCTTGGATCCTGAGCGTCCAGCTCTAGCTAAAGGGTATTTGTTTTATGAAAATTTGAAAACTTTGATTTCGGAAGGAGCGGAGTATCGAGAGGCCCTCAAGCAATTTGATCTGAACTACTACTTACCTTGCACGACCAAGGGGCATACCATCGCTTTTATTGGTCTGGGTAGAACCACTCGTGGTGAATTGCTTACCAGTGAAGACGTCGAGCTGTTGCAGACGATTGCCGGATATGTCGCCATTGCCATCGAGAATGGGCGGCTTTATCAATCAATTCATGAGAAGGCTGAGGAATTGCAAAAACTCAAAGAATTCAGTGAAAACATCGTGGAGTCTATGAGTGTCGGTGTTTTGGTCTTGGGTTTAGATGAGCGGATTGAAGGTTGGAACACCCAAGTAGAATCCCTTCTGGGAATTTCCCGTGCCGAGACCCTCAATAGGAAGCTGGCCGATGTCTTCCCGGAAAACCTGATAGATGCCATTCATTCACGCATCGGACGGAAGCATTTCAATCGCGCCGAAATAGTCAAACTCTATAAGTATCCTCTCAAGATCAACTCAAGAAATCTTATTGTTGACATTACAATAACCCCACTGCTGGGAAAGAAGGGTCAGGTCACCGGTCAGATGGTTGTTCTCGACGATAAGACAGAACGAATCAAATTGGAAGACCAACTGGTCCAATCCGAAAAACTGACTTCTATTGGTTTGTTAGCGGCAGGCGTTGCCCACGAAGTGAACACACCTTTGGCCGTTATTTCCAGTTACAGCCAGATGTTGTCCAAGCACCTTCGTTCCGAAGATCCAAAGGCCAAGATACTGGATAAGATCATTAAACAGTCTTTTAGAGCGTCTGAAATTGTGAACAGCTTGCTGAATTTCTCGCGAACCAATGGAACTGAATTTCGAATGATTGAGCTACACGGAATCATTTCAGATACCTTGTCTCTTTTGGAGCACCAATTTAAGACCGCCAAGATTGCCGTTAGGAAAGAATTGAGTTCAGGCTCCCCTCAGATCTATGGAAATCCTGGCAAGCTACAGCAGGTTTTTCTCAATCTTTTCATCAATGCCAAAGACGCCATGCCCAACGGGGGAGAGTTGATCATCAAGACTGCAGGCCACGATTCCGTGTTTCAAGTTGAAGTGATTGATACAGGAACCGGTATTCCTGAAGAACACCTAAAGAAGATCTACGATCCCTTCTTCACGACCAAAGAGCTAGGACGAGGAACGGGTCTCGGTTTATCCGTCAGCTACGGGATCATTCAGGAACATTCCGGAAAAATCTCGGTGGATTCGAAGCCGGGCGAAGGGACACGTTTTGTTCTCGAACTTCCTGCTCCGAGGAAAGTCGCCAATGTCTAATTATGAGGGTTCTATTTTAGTGGTCGACGATGAACTTGCCATTCGGGAGAACCTTGAACTCTTGCTCTCAGAAGCCAACTACAAAGTCGCGTTAGCCGAGAATGGCGCTGAAGGACTGAGAAGAATCGAGGCGGAGCTCTTCGATTTGGTTCTGCTGGATGTCATGATGCCTGATAAGAATGGATTGGAGGTTCTCAAGGAGATACATGACTGCTCTCCCGAAACCGCTATTGTTATGATTACTGCATTCGGGACCATTGAGAATGCGGTCAGTGCCATCAAAGCGGGTGCGGCCGATTACATTACCAAGCCTTGGGACAACGAGAAGTTGCTACTCGATATTCGAAATGGAATTCAACACCGGAAATTACAAATAGAAAATCGCGAGCTGAAAAAGGCGCTCAAGCAGAGATACGGATTCGCTAATATCGTTGGCAAAAGTGAAAAGATGTTAAAGATTTTCGACCTGGTATCCCTGGTGGCCCAAAGTCGCAGCACGGTGCTCATACAAGGTGAAAGTGGAACTGGGAAAGAACTGATCGCCAAAGCGATCCACGCCAACAGTAATCGCGCAGAAAGGGCTTTTGTCACTGTCAATAGCGGAAGCCTGCCAACGGACTTGCTTGAAAGCACTCTTTTCGGTCATGTGAAGGGAGCCTTCACCAGCGCAGTTTTCTCTAAGAAAGGCTTGTTTGAAGTGGCTGACCAAGGATCCATTTTCTTTGACGAAATAGGAACCATTAGTCTAGAAACTCAAGCCAAATTGCTAAGGGTGATCCAAGAAAAAGAATTCATGCGACTGGGAGGCATCGAGAACGTCAAGGTAGATGCACGTATTATAGCCGCTACCAATGTCGATCTTAAGAAATTAGTAGAGCAGGGGAAGTTCAGGGACGATCTGTACTATCGCTTGAACGTGATTGCCGTCCAGTTACCTCCGTTAAGAGAGCGTAAGGAAGATATCCCTTTGCTGGTGGACCACTTTGTAAGAAAATTTTGTGAGGAAAATAACAAGCACTCTTGCCGCGTACCGCCGGATATCTTAAAGCTCTTAATTGATTACCACTGGCCAGGAAACGTCCGCGAATTGGAAAACGTTATCGAGCGGGCTGTTGTTCTGGCATCCTCAACAGAGTTTTCCCGTGAACTCATCCCAGAAAATATATCAGCCCCAATAGTATCCAAAATCTCTCTGGACGAGGTTCCCATATTTAATGGTCAGTCGCTCTTCGAGATCATGGACTCTTTCGAAAAGAAGGTAATAACTCAGATGCTCGAAAGCGTCAGTTGGAGCCAGACCGAGGCTGCCGAAAAATTCGGCGTCCCTTTGTCCACATTAAATTCCAAGGTCAAACGACTGGGCATTGATATCAAGAAGAGAACAGTTCGTTAAGTCATTTTCGCTTCTTTTCTTTAAACTCCCCCCTCGAATACTCCTTTGTTAATTCTAGAAACGCTCAAGTCCAGAGCCAAAAAAAACAAGAAACAGATCGTCTTTCCGGAAGGACTCGATAACCGAATCCTTATTGCCGTCGAAACGCTCCAGTCGCAGCAGTTGGTCAATGCTGTGGTTTTGGGGCATGAAGAAACCATTCGTAAGAAGGCCAAAGAACTGAGCCTCAGCCTGGATTCAGTTCCCGTCATTGAGCCTCAGCGTTCAGAACTGCAGGAGATTTATGTTTCCCTCTACTATGAGCAGATGAGGTCCAAAGGAATCACTAGAGATGAGGCCAGGAAGCATATCCAGAATCCCGTTTACTTTGGTGCGATGATGGTTCGGAATGGAGATGTGGATGGATCCGTCGCAGGGGCTACTATCACGACGGCAGAGACCGTTCGGGCCGCCTTAAGGTGTGTTGGTCTAAGAGAAGGGTGCTCCATTGTTTCGAGTTTTTTCTTGATGGTCCTCAGAAATTCATCTGTGGGTAAGGACGGTTCGCTTCTTTATGCCGACTGCGCGGTGGTTCCGTTACCTGATGCTTCACAATTGGCCGATATCGCTATCACAACTGCGGCCAACACCGGCTTGTTGTTGGAGACTGAACCGAAAGTTGCTCTGCTTTCTTTTTCTACCAAAGGAAGTGCGCAACATCCTTTAGTAGACAAAGTCATCGAGGCTGCCAAAACAGCTCAGGTGCGCAACCCCCAGCTCAGGATCGATGGAGAACTTCAGGCTGATGCAGCCCTGGTCCAAGCCATTGGATCAAACAAGGCGCCAGGAAGTTCGGTCGCGGGAAAAGCGAACACACTCATTTTTCCGGACCTGCAAGCAGGCAATATCGCCTATAAGCTTACCGAAAGGCTAGCTGGGGCGGAGGCCATAGGACCGATCCTTCAAGGCTTAAGGAGGCCTGCTAACGATTTATCTCGGGGGTGCAAACCTGAGGATATCGTGAACACGGCAGTGATTACGGCCATCCAGGCTGCCTGGTGAAAAAAAAAGCCCCGCAAAATCGGGGCTGACCTTCTTCTTGAAAAATCATTCAATTCTTAGGCAGTCGCAGAAATCTGACGTTGCTGTAAGAAGCATTCACGGCAATACACTGGTCTGCCCTGAGTAGGTTTGAAGGGTACAGTGGTTTCCTTTCCACAGTTGGCGCACGTCGCCACCGTTTCAACCTTTACTCGGGCCGTATTGAGCGGTTGATTTCTCTTGGCCTTGCACTCTTTGCACCTCTTAGGTTCGTTTCTGAAACTCTTCGTCGCATAGAAGAGTTGTTCGCCTGCCGAAAAAATAAACTCCGTGCCACAGTCAACGCAAACAATTACCTTATCCTGATATTCCATTCAACTCTCCGATCGATCAACCCACTCCAAAGGATGAATCAGTTTATGGATTGAATTTATTGTCGAATTGTGCATTCGCTAGATTAGCTAGTGCTAATCGTACTCTCTCCTGATTTTCTTCCTGTTTCGCTTCCGAGCGAGAGCTTGCTTGACCCTCTTTTTCTCACCGGGCTTTAAATAGAAGGAATGCCTCTTAACTTCCTTAATAATGTCCTCCGTCTGAACCTTACGCTTAAAGCGACGAAGGGCATTCTCCAAAGATTCGCCTTCCTGAAGCCTTACCTCAGCCACTCAATTTACACCCCCC
>Ga0066710_100008022_pt1 | contig 10189 bp, 7 predicted proteins | sample GraSoiAngelo_159_FD_79666 | JGI IMG/M metagenome (GOLD analysis project Ga0066710, IMG submission 79666) | Grasslands soil microbial communities from the Angelo Coastal Reserve, California, USA - 14_1009_16_40cm | ecosystem: Environmental > Terrestrial > Soil > Grasslands | place: USA...
AAGGGAACAGCCGAAATGAAAGACTTCAGAGACCTACACGTGTGACACAAAGCTCACTTAACGAATGCTAGCCTCTCATTGGCTCTCAAAGTCGAAGCCGATCGCCTGGCGGGCTGAATGCTAAGTGCTGAATACTGAAGGCTGCCGTTAGAACTTCGTCACTTCGGTAAAGTTAAACTCTCGAATCTTCATCGGCGGTACCACCATATCGAAGGACTCCTCGCCGCTGGCCCTTACCGGAGTTCCCATTTCTTGCACGTTTGAGAGCATGTGCAGCAGGCTCTCGTTGAAGCGGAAGTTGCGCACACCGTGGCGGACCTTGCCGCCCTCCACCAGGAAGGTTCCATCGCGAGTCATGCCGGTCAGTATCTTTTCGTAAGGCTCGACTTCGCGGATATACCACAGACGCGTCACCAGCACCCCACGCTCGGTGGAGGCGATCATCTGCTCGACGGTTCTCGGATCTTTCGTCACTCCGAAAACGATGTTCATCGGGGCCTCTCCCATTTCGTTGGGGAGCGGAAAGCCGTGACCAGTGGGCTCGATCCTTCCAACCTTCTCTTTGTATTCGGATCGCTTCATCTTCTCTGCGGTGGCTCGTGCGTAGACCAGCTGCTTGACAATTCCATCCTCGACCAGATGCACCCGTTGGCGGCGGATCCCTTCGCCATCAAACGGCGCGCCGGATTGCAGAGGATGGCCGACGTTGTCAATGATGTTTATGTTGTCGCCGAAGATTTTCGCGCCCACCCGGTTGTTAAGAAATGAGCGCTGATCGAGAATCGCCAACCCGCCAAAGTCGAAAAACATGAAACCCACAATGTCGAGCACGGCTGCCGGTTCCAGAATCACGGTGTACTTCCCTGCCGGAATCTCCCGTGGCGCCGCTGACTCCAGGGCTTTGCGGGCGGCGACTTCTCCCAGAGTCACAGCGTCAAGATGCGCCACATTAGGAGAATTGGCCTTTTGCCATCCCGAGGAGTCCGCCGCCAGCATCGTGATCGAAATCTCCGAAGACGTCTGCGTGTGCCAATCGCTGAGGCTGCGTGAATTGAAAATAGCTTCGATCGATTCCGCAGTCGCGAAAATTCCAGCGGTAGTCAGCTTATGTCGCTGCGCTATGGAAACAATCTTATGGACGGCTTCGGCACGCTGCTCGGGCGTGACCGCGGCAGTCTCGTCAAAATACCGGATGGGAAACGACACCTTCTGGCCCCCGCTCGCCGGCATCGGCAACAATTCAGGGTCGGGATGCTGCACTTTCGCCAGACTCTCCGAGGCCTGCACCACCCGTCGCAGGCTTTCGTCATCGAGTTTGTTGGTCGAAGCCCGAGCGGTCCGTCCGCCAAACACAGTGCGCACGGAAACTCCGTAATTCTCTTCCGCCACATTCTGATGAATCGTATTATTCGCGAAGCGAGTGAGCGCGCTCCTGCCGCCATAGAACAACGCTTCCACCTCGTCGGCGGTGGAATAATTCTTAATTTTGTCGAAGATGTCAGCGGCTTTGGATTTATCTAGCATTCGAAGGTTAGCATTCGGCAGTTAGCGCTTAGCATTCGGCATTCAGCACCTAGCATTCAGCAGTTAGCACCCAGCACTAAGCTCCGAGGTTCTCGCTACGAATTTCTCCGTGCCTCTGTGCCTCCGTGGCAAGTCAATTTGGCACTTAGCATTTGGCATTTAGTATTCAGCCCTGGGCATTCAGCACTCCGCAAGAAGCTCCGAGCTTCTCGCTACGAATTTCTCCGTGCCTCTGTGTCTCCGTGGCAAGTCAATTCCCCCTAAACGCCGATCCCACTTTGACCCCGCGAAACCTCGACGGCGCCGCCCCGTGGCCCGTGCCCATCACCTGCTGTGGTTGCCCTTTGCCGCAGTTGGGGGTTCCCCACAGCGTCCACTCATCGCGCGAGCAGATCGCATCCAGCGAATTCCAGAACTCAGTAGTAATTCCGGAATAGGAACAGTTTTTCAGCATGCGCGTGCGCTTGCCATTCTTGATCTCCCAACCAATCTCCGTACCGAACTGGAAGTTGTAGCGCTTGTCATCGATTGACCATGAGCGATTCGTCTGCATGAAGATGCCATGATCCGTCGAAGCGATGAGTTGTTCCAGAGTCAGCGGCTTATCCCCAGGCAGGAGGCTGATGTTCGTCATACGAATGATTGGCAGCCGGTTCCAGCCTTCCGCGCGCAGAGTTCCGCCGGAGCGTTCTGCGCCGATGGTATGCGCCGTCTCCCGGGAGCTGAGATATCCGGTGAACAATCCTTTTGTGATGATCGGCGTACATTGCGCCGGAACGCCTTCATCGTCGAACCCAAACGTGCCCAGCCCCGGCCCATGCTCCTGGCGCGCATCCGCGACCACATTGACCAGGTCGCTGCCGTAGCGCAGCTTGCGTAGCTTGTCTATCGTAAGAAACGACGTGCCCGCAAAATTGGCTTCCATGCCGAGCACGCGATCCAGTTCGATGGGATGCCCGATGGATTCATGAATCTGCAGGCCAAGCTGCGCGCCCTCCAGGATGATCGTGAACGCACCTTCCGGACACTGGTCCGCCTGATGCAGCGCTACCGCTTCCTCGCCGATCCGTCGCGCGTTCTCTACCAGCTTAAGTTCCTGGATCAGCTCGTAACCTTTGTTCTGCCATTGCCCACCATACGAAGTTGGGTAAGAGCGTTTTTGGATCTCCGTCCCGGCGAACGCGTGCGCAGCGTAGCCCGCGCCGGTGGAATATTTCGTCTGATGAATATTCGCCCCCTCCGACGACACAAACCACTGCTCCTCGCGATGGAAATTCATATTCGTCTCAGCCATAGTCACGCCGGCAACCGAACGCAGCTCAGAATCGACCTTGAGCAGCAGATCGATATTCTGCTCGACCGAAATCATGAAGGGATCGATCTGGTAAGGCGTGGTCCATTGCGCGGTAACTGCTTTCTCCGGTGCGAGTCGAACATCACTTTGCTTCACCCGCGCAGAAGCCTTTGCAATTGCCACCGCATGCGCCGCCGTGTCTTCCACCGCGGCTCGGCTGAGATCGTCGGAGGCGGCGTATCCCCAGGCTCCATCAGCGATCACGCGAACTCCCATACCCAATGACTCGCCATCCGAGGCATGGCTGACCTTGCCATTTTTGGTAGCGAGTCCGCGGCTGCGGTCGTCAACAATACGAGCGTCCGCATAGGACGCGCCGCGAAGGTTGGCAACATTCAAAGCCCAGTCAGCGATGTGGCGCATGCTCATTAGAACTTTTGGTGATGACTCTGAAAGAGGGTTTTTCTCCGGTGGGAATAAATACCCGCGGTCTTCAGGATGCGCCTCCACCGCCCCAATGTGCCGAACCACGAACTCGAACTTAAAACATTCGGCGCCGAAGGCTTAGTTGCTTCCACCACTTCCGTGTCGCCATACCACCGTACGATTATCTCAAACCGAGGTCAAGCGACGCTCAACGGGCGCCTTTTCCCGCGCCCACTTTGAGCAACCTGCCTATTAGGGCCGCTCATCCCACAACCTGTTCTGAGGAGGACCTAAGAGATGTCAGGGATGTCAGTAAAGACCAGGTTAATTTGTACAATAGTGATGTTCGGGCTCGCGAGTCTTGTCTCCACCAATTCGACCGCGCAATCGGTAACTTGCACCTACACGTCGTCCGAAGCTGCCAACACTGGCCCCGGATCAGGCGCCTACGGCATCAACCGATTCGACGCCACCGTCGGGACGTGGGCCGATACCAGCTTTAACGCTCACGGCTTCTATCGCTCACCCCAGGGAAAAATAGTTCGCTTCAGCATTCCCAAGGCCGTCAACACGTACCCGCAGGGCATAAACGATCGCGGCACGATCGTGGGCTACTTTCAGAATGTTTCTGACAACGGTAGTGCAAATGGCTTCAAGATCGGGGATGGCGAGGTAAGTCACATTACCTATCCCGGCGCTACCTACACCGAGCCACACGGAATTAACAAGAAGGGCGACATCGTCGGCTGGTACGCGTTACCCAACTCTCCGGGAGCCGGGTTTCGACTCAGCGGCGGCCAGTTTAGCAGCTTCTCTTATCCGGGCGCGTTCGCTACCGTGGCTTGGGGGATCAACAAATCCGGAGAAATTGTCGGCATGTGGGAGGATTCGAGCATCAACCAATCCGGGTTCATCTACAACCACGGCCAGTTTCAGAATGTCTCGTATCCCGGTTCGACCGGGACCATACTCACTGGAGTAAATGATGCCGGCGAGATTTCTGGATACTACTTAGGTCCTGGTCCCGACCAGATTCCCTACGGGTTTGTGTACAGCAACGGCACTTTCCACCCGGTCAATATCCCGAACACCGCGTCCAACATTGTTTTCGGCGTGAATGCTAAGGGTGACCTGGCGGGCGTCTACCAAGCCGTGCAGTTTGGGAACACACCGCCTTCATCGGAACCAACTGCCATTAGACTCGAGGCCTCGAAAGAAAACGGAAGCCCCGTATCTCGCCTCTTTTGCGAGGAACATGGGGCTTTCCTTTTGATCTCCTCGTCAGCCAAATTTCTTCTCCGTTGGCGGCCCCGAAAATCAAGCGCCGTCTCAGGCGGCCTTCTGTCTGCGTCCCTCAATCATGCCATGCAAGTGTGCGGCCGCCCGCTCAATATCTAGGCGCTTGTATTTTCAGCTCTGTGGACCGTCACCTTCCTCGGCGCGTTCTCAACCACATTGCATATGCCCACTGCGTCCTGGTAATCGACGGCGGCATTCTGGTACGGTTGCGGAGGGAGCGACTGGTGGGTGCGGACTGGCATGCACGGACGTTCGCTCCTGGCCGCTGGGTGCCTAGAATGTGCGGGCGCATACAATGCCTCGATTGTTGGTATGGAACGCGAGGGCTTGCTGGACGATCCCTCTTACCTAGCGCAACTCGAACAGAATGACGTTCTGTTACGGCATGAAAATGTTTTTCCGTTCAGCACGTCACTAGCTGCATTCGAAGTCAGGCAGTTGGCCGCATTAGTGCTTGGTCCTATCCACAATTTGGGTGATCAGAATTATCACTTTGTAACTGGCGCGCTCGACAAAGAACCGGAGCGCGGATGTGACTCGAAATGCCTCTTCACGTCCCTGGTAGGTACCGCGGATTCACTGGTTCGGCCAGTCAGCCGCGACCCCGCTGCTGAGAAATCCCGTGAGGCCCGAATGCAAGTGAAGAATTGATAGCCACACGTCCCGCCCTTTTCGTGTTTCAAGACAGGATGAAGGCTGCCTGGACGCCGGCTATTCCCAGCACCGGTTCGCACAAAACAAAAAAACAACCGGGCAGCTCACGCTGCCCCGGTTGGCTGAATGCTGAGTACTGAATTGTCCCTACGTTCCTTCTGACCAACTCGCCAAATACTCCTCCTGCTCCGGCGTCAGCTTGTCGATCTTGATGCCCATCGACTCCAGCTTCAGTTTCGCCACTCGCTTGTCGAGTTCCTCGGGGACGCGATAAACGGTTTTCTCGAGCGTCGCATTATTCTTGACCATGTACTCGACCGAAAGAGCTTGGTCGGCGAAGCTCATGTCCATCACTGATGGCGGATGCCCTTCCGCCGCCGCCAGGTTGATGAGCCGGCCTTCGCCCAGGAGATTGATCTTGCGGCCGTCTTTCATCGAATACTCTTCGACGAAGCTGCGCGTGGTGCGCTTCGCCGACGCCATCTTCTCGAGAGCGGGAATATCTATCTCCACATTGAAGTGGCCGGAATTCGCGATGATCGCCCCATCTTTCATGTGCTCGAAGTGATCTTTAGTGAGCACGTTCTTGTTTCCGGTCACGGTGCAGAACACGTCGCCGATCTTGGCCGCGTCAGACATGGACATTACACGGAAGCCGTCCATCACCGCTTCCAGCGCTTTTGTAGGATCCACTTCGGTGATGATGACTTCAGCGCCCGCGCCCCGCGCCCGGCTGGCCAGCCCGCGTCCGCACCATCCATATCCCGCGACAATAAATTTTGATCCCGCCAGCAGGAAGTTGGTGGCACGAATGATGCCATCAATAGTGGATTGCCCGGTGCCGTAGCGGTTGTCGAACAAGTGCTTGGTATCGGCATCGTTGACCGCGACGATGGGATAGCGCAACACGCCTTCTTTCGCCATGGCACGCAACCGGATCACGCCGGTCGTGGTCTCTTCCGTCCCGCCCAGCGCGCCGTCAATCGCGTCCTGACGCTTGGTGTGCAGCACGTTCACCAGGTCCGCGCCGTCGTCCATGGTGATGTGCGGCTTGTGATCGATCGCCGCCAGAATGTGACTGTAATAAGTTTCGTTGTCCTCGCCCTTGATGGCAAACACCGGGATGCCGTGATCGCGCACCAGGCTGGCCGCCACGTCGTCCTGCGTGGAGAGCGGATTGGAAGCGCACAGCACCACTTCAGCGCCGCCGTCGCGCAGCGCGATTCCGAGGTTTGCGGTCTCCGCGGTGACATGGAGACAGGCCGAGATGCGAATGCCGGTCAGCGGCTGGTTCTTAATAAATTCCTTGCGGATGATTTGCAGCACCTTCATGGACTGGTTCGCCCACTCGATGCGCTTTTTTCCCAAGTCGGCGAGATCGATGTTCTTGATGTCGCAGTTGATTTGCGCGGCTGTAGTAGACATGCTTCTCCCGTGGCGCTTTGATATGAAATTCTAATTGCGGTTCAACTTCCTAACATCAGAATACACGAACGGGGGAAATACGTAAGTGAGGCGTCGCGCTCGGATGGCCAATATCTTAGCCGTCCTGTGGGCTGGTCATTGCCGTCCAGTTGAACATGTGCCCGCCGGACCAACGATTCTCAAGCCAAGCGCGGCCCAGCGTCCGACAAGGTTACCTTCGCACCGTCTGCCCCACCGGCTCGCGCAGACCGGCGTCGCTGGCCAGCTTGGCGGATTTGTCGGTGGATTCCCAGGTGAAGTCGGGATCGTTGCGTCCAAAATGGCCATAGGCCGCGGTCTTGCAGTAAATCGGCCGCCGCAAATCGAGTGACTCGATAATACCCTTGGGCGTGAGCTTGAAATTGGCTCGTATCAAGTCGGGCAGGATCGCTGCATCGACTTTGTTGGTGCCAAAGGTATCCACCAGAATGCTCACCGGTTCCGCCACGCCAATGGCGTATGCCAGTTGCACTTCGCAACGGTCAGCCAGGCCCGCCGCCACAATATTCTTGGCAATATGACGCGCCATGTAGGCCGCCGAGCGATCGACTTTGGTCGGATCTTTGCCGCTGAAGGCGCCGCCGCCGTGACGTCCCATGCCACCATAAGTGTCCACGATGATCTTGCGCCCGGTAAGACCGGTGTCGCCCATAGGGCCGCCGATCACGAACCGTCCGGTGGGATTGATGTGGTATTTGGTGTCGGCGTCGAGCAGTCGTGCGGGGATGGTGGCCTGGATGACATGCTTCAGAATGTCGCTCCGCAGCTCGTCGTTGGTAACGGTCTCCGCATGCTGGGTGGAAATGACGACTGCATCTACCCGGACCGGCCTGCGGTTGTCGTCATATTCAACGGTCACCTGCGATTTGCCATCCGGCCGCAAGTAAGGCAGCTTCCCATGTTTGCGAACGTCGGAAAGCCGCATGGCCAGCTTGTGGGCCAGCGAAATCGGCATGGGCATCAATTCCTGCGTGTCATTGCACGCATACCCAAACATCATTCCCTGGTCGCCGGCGCCGCCGGTGTCTACGCCCATGGCGATGTCGCCGGACTGCTTGTTGATGCTGGAGATTACGGCGCAGGTGTTGGAATCGAAACCGTAGAGCGCGTTGTTGTAGCCGATGGAGGAGATGGTACCGCGCACCAGGGTTTGGAAATCTACATAGGCTTTGGTGGTGATCTCGCCGGCGATGACGATGAGGCCGGTGGCGGTCAGGGTCTCGCAGGCGACGCGGCTGGAGGGATCTTCGGTGAGGCAGGCATCTAGAATTGCGTCGGAAATCTGGTCGGCGATTTTATCGGGGTGTCCTTCGGTGACCGACTCCGAGGTAAACAAATAACGATTTCTGGAGGACAATTGGCTTCTCCTTGAACTAATTGGACGTTACGTCTGGCGAGAAAACCCGAACCCAACGCCATCCATCAACATCTTTCGACATCATTTGAAGTCTCTAAAAAGCTACCAGAGAAGCATGCACCGCGCAATGATTTTGGGCTATGCAGCGGCTGTGCGCATCCAGCCGCAAGCTGGTAACGTTGGAGTGAGACAAGTTCACGTTGAACGGCGTGATGGCGTCGGCGAGCGGCTAATTTATTTGTTTCTTTTTGTTCAGTCAGGTGGTGGGGAGGCTTGAACGGATTGCAGGCCGTCGGCGCTGAAGGTCAAGGTTTTGACTTCGCCGTAGTCGCCCTGGGGCTTAAGTTTCTTGCCGTTAAAAGCAAACTCCAATCCTCCAATATTGCCGGCGCGGATGACTACCAGCTTTTGCGCGGGAAGGAGTTTTTCAGCGGGCGCGATCAGAGTACCTTCGAAGACTGGCTTGCCGTCGACGGCGATGGAACTCCACGAGTCCTCGCGGGCGGTGATCTCAACGTTGAAGGTGCCGGGTGCGGGCTGGTCCGGTTGGGTCACAGCAGAATCGTACGGCTGTTCCGCAGTTCCGGGGTTGTGGGATGAAGGGCGCTGCCCAGTTCTCGAATCCTGAGCAGAGGCGGCACGACTCTGGGGCGCAGCATACTGGCTGGCGGGTGCGGTGGCAGCGCCGCCTTTGGCCGTCTCTACCTGTCGGGTGAAGTAGCTCCAGACCGACAAGCCTAGGGCCACCGCCAGCAGCACCATGGCCAACACTCCCCACGGAATTCCTTCCGCAGTGCTGTGGTTGTCACGGTTGGGTTTGCTCTCTTTGTGGGCGCTCTCTTTGCTGTCTTTTGTTTTGTTCTCTGGCGGAACTGGAGGCGGCACGGGGATGCTGGGTTCGGGCTGGCCGGTGGGAATGGTCTCGCCGGTGGCTTCGAGGTAGTCGGCGACGGCCTGCTCTTCGTCGATGCCAACGCGCCGGGCGTAGGCACGTACAAATCCTCTATTAAAGATGCCGCCGGGGAGCTGATCGAATTTTTCCTCTTCCATAGCGCGCAGGAAGCGGGCTCCGATCTTGGTGGATAAGGCGACGTCGTCAAGGGAAATGCCGCGCTGCTCCCGCTCGCGTTTCAAGCGCGCACCGAACGATGCCACGGCCACTCTCCTCTGCCCGAGGCCGGCTGCACCGGCCGGGCGCTCCCTTAAGAACAGGATTCTCATAGACAAATATAAGGTAGGTGTGGGTCCGGAGAGCAGGAAAATTCGTCTTGGAGAGAGGGATGAATCGGGAAGGTTCATAGGCGCATTGACGGGACAGATTGGAAGAGTGTTCCACGTGGAACATTGTACGGCTCATTATGTATGGCTATTCATGTACGTACAAGGGAAAAAAAGCAAGCGCACAGATAATAAAGAGGTTGGCTCGGAGAACTCCGACGTCCGCTCGAACCCCTTCACCGTCGAAAACTGCGCGGGTAGGCAGCCGAGCACTCGTCCGTGGAGCCCACCCTTCAGAAAACGAAGGGCGGGGGGCAGCCCGCTTGGGCATGGGGAAAGTGTAGGCCGAAGTGCCCTCGGAACAACGTGACGAATACGTGGGCCAGCCCGCCAACGTTGCCAAAATCAAAAGCTGTCACTGCTGCTTGCTGCGAGAGCGGAAAATGTGATAGAGGAGAGCGAGGAACGAGACGAACACGAAAAACAGCCCAGCCCAAATTCCCTTTTCGTGAATGGCGTAGAGGAAATAACAGAACATTACCATCACGATCAACGTACCGAAGATGAGATTCTTCATGTTCCCAATGCGTCGTTCTGTATCCTTAATTCAATTCCGCTCCTCGTGCATCGTATATTATCTGCTAGATTCTTATCATCAAGATTCCTAGAAAGGCCACCACGGCGTCAAGGGTATACGGATAGGTGAACCCATGGTTTGTCCGCTCCCCTTGACGCCATTTAGCCACCACATGATCTGAAGGTGCGGCACGTAGCCGAGGAGACGGAATGCGTGGTTTGCTCCATGTATGCCTATGCTTGTATCGACACCTGCAAAGGCTTTCGCAGCGGTCAGCGTCCCTCCAGCCGATAGGATGCCAATCCCTGTAAAGAAACCAGCGTCGTAAGCCCCGCTATTCGTATCTATAAGAGACTGCGCGCCGGTCCACTCGTTG
>Ga0066710_100008024_pt1 | contig 10188 bp, 8 predicted proteins | sample GraSoiAngelo_159_FD_79666 | JGI IMG/M metagenome (GOLD analysis project Ga0066710, IMG submission 79666) | Grasslands soil microbial communities from the Angelo Coastal Reserve, California, USA - 14_1009_16_40cm | ecosystem: Environmental > Terrestrial > Soil > Grasslands | place: USA...
CGCGGTCGCGCCCTCGATCTGCGTGTGGACGCGCAGGAAATCGTCGTAGCGCGCCGGGGCGCGATAGGCGCATGTGGCCTCGATGACCGGCAGGAAGATCCCCTCGTCCTCCAGACGGCCGTAATCGACGCCCCGCGCGCGCAGCAGCTCGGTCCGCCCGATCTCGAACCAGATGAAATGATTGGCGTGGTGCGCAACCCCCATCCGATCGACCTCGGGATACCGCACCCTGACCTGGACGACACCGCCGGCGCTCACGTCGCCCCCTCACCCGCGGCGCCGCGCCCCTGCGAGGAGCGCGGCGAGAGCGCGCGCCCGCGCCCGGGGGTCGCGGCCGTCGAACACCGCGGAGCCGGCGACCAGGATCCCGGCGCCGGCCTCCAGAGCCTGGACGATATTTTCCGGCCCGACGCCGCCGTCCACCTCGATCGCCGCCCTGGCGCCGATCTCCTCGATGCGCTTCCTGAGGGCCGCGACCTTGGACAGGACCGCCGGGATGAAGCGCTGACCCCCGAACCCGGGGTTCACCGACATCAACAGGACATAGTCGAGGTCCGGAAGGATCTCCTCGAGGACGCCGATCGGAGTCGCGGGGTTCAGGGCGACGCCGGCCGAGGCGCCGCAGTCGTGGATGAACCGGACCGTCCGGTGCAGGTGCGGCACGACCTCCTGGTGCACCGAGATGAGGTCCGCGCCCGCCTGCACGAAGCGCTCGATGTAACGGTCCGGCTCTTCGATCATCAGATGGACGTCAAGCGGCAGTTCCGTCGCACGGTTGACCGCCTCCACCACCGGCGGGCCCATGCTCAGATTGGGAACGAAGTGGCCATCCATCACGTCCAAATGGAACAGCCGTGCGCCTCCCTCCTCGGCCGCGGCGATCTCGTCTGTCAGACAGCCGAAATCCGCCGCCAGGATCGAAGGCGCGAGCGCGGGAGTTTCCGGCAGGCGGCCGGCCGCAGGCGAGGGTTCGCCTCTCTTCTGCTTTGGAGGACTAGCCACCCTCCCGCCCCCCGCCGGCAACCGTCAGGGTCACGAGATCCCCGGTGCGCACCGGGTATCCGTAGTCCGGATCCTGCGCCACAACGGTCCCGGGAGGCGCGGCGCGTGACGCGTCCCGCTTCAAGGGCGCCACGCGCAGGCCGGCACGCTGAAGGAAGGCCAGCACCTCGGTCTCGCCGCGGCCGACGACCTGCGGCATGACGTAGATACGCGGCGCGGTGCCCCGGCTGACGAGCAGGGCGATCTTGGCGTCGCGCAGCCCGGCGCCCTCCGGCAGGGGATCCTGGGCGATCACCATGTTCTCCTCGACCTTGCGGCTGTAGACATACACCTGGTCGCCGAGCTTCATCCCCTGTTGCTGCAGAGTGATCTGCGCCTTGCGCGCCGCGCCGCCGCGCAGCTCGGGGATCGAACTGACCTTGTCCCCCAGACTCACCACGACTTTGACCTTGCGATCGAGCTTGATCGATGATCCGGGAGGCGGGTCCTGCGCGAGGATGCGGCCGGTCTCCACCTGCTCGTCGTTTCGACGTGCCGCCTCCTCCAGAAGGAGCCCGTTCTTCTTGAGGATCGCCGAGGCTTCCTCGACGCTGAGGCTGGACAGATTGGGCACCTGCACGTCCCGGCCCGATACCGACCGCCTGACCGTGAGATAGGCGCTGAGAGCGGCGATGACGGCCAGGAGTCCCGCGAAGATGGCGATCCGGACCGCCAGAAGTGCGCGACGCCGCAACTGATCTCTCTGAAAATCGTTGAGGATACGGGCCTCCGCGCGACAACCGGAGGGCATGGTAGCACAGCGATCAGGCAACGCCCAAGCGGCCTTCTCGAGTCACCGCATCTCCAGGACCGCGGCGAAGAAGCCGTCGACGTCGTCGCGGTGCGGCAGGGTGACCAGACACCCCTGATCGTCCACCAGGGAGTGAAGCCCTGGCGGCAGGAGGGTCCGGGCGTCCAGGAGACGCAGGTCGGTCCGGCGCTCGACGAGGGCCGTGACCCGCCGGGGGCCCTCTTCCGGCTCGAGACTGCACACCGAGTAGACCAGCCGCCCGCCGCTCGCCAACAGGTCCGCCGCAGCGAGAAGCGCCTGCTCCTGCATCCTGGCCGACAAGGCGATGTCCGCCTCGCTCCGCCTCCAGCGGATCTCCGGGTGGCGCCTGATCACCCCCGTCCCGGAGCATGGAGCGTCGAGCAGCACGCGAGCGAACCGAGCGCCGATCGCGGGCCGTTTCATGTCCGAGACCACTCTCAGGATTCCGGTGGCCCGCATCCGCCGCGCGTTGTCGTCGAGGAGATGCAGACGCGTGACCGAGATGTCGGCCGCGACGATCCGCGCGCCGGGCCGCAGCATCTCGACGGCCGCCAGCAGCTTGCCGCCGGGCGCGGCGCACAGATCGAGCAGACCGGCCTCGGGATCGAACGGAAAGAGCAGCCGGGGCACGATCTGAGCGGCCTCGTCCTGGATGTAGATCATCCCTTCACGGAACAGCCGGGTTCGCTGCGGCGCTCCGCGCGCGACCCTCAGAGCACCGGGCAGGACGGGTGAGGGCAGCGTCTCGATTCCCTCCTGCCGCAGCGCTCGCGCCACGGTCTCGCCGTCACCTGCGCCACGCGCCACGCGCAGCACCAACGCAGCCGGCCGGTTGCAGGTGACCAGCAACTCCTCGCAGCCCTCGCGGCCGAAGCGCGCCAGGAAGCGCGCGACCAGAAAGCGCGGATAGGAATACTTCTCCGCCAGGAAGGCCACCGGATCGAGCGACTCGTCCGGGAGCAAGGATGCGGTATTCCGCCCCTCGTCGAGAGAACGGCAGGCGCTCCGCAGGACGGCGTTGGCGAACGCCGCGGCGCCGCGGCCCCGGTGAGCCCGCACCAGGGCGACCGCTTCGTTCACCGCCGCCGCGCGGGGCACGCGTGTCAAGAAGAGGACCTGGTAGAGACCCAGGCGCGCGGCGATCAAAACCGCCGCATCAATTTCGACCAGCGGCCTTCGCGAGGACCTCTCGATAAGCCGATCGAGCACGAGCCGCTGCCGCAGCACTCCGTAAACCAGCGTGGTGGCCAAGTGCCGCTCGCGCTCGTCCTGCGTCTCGATCTCCGACAGGAGGGCGTTGCTGCTGCCGCCCTTGAGCTCGACCGCCTCGAGAACGGAGAAGGCGGCAGCGCGCCCGTCCGGCCGGCGGCGCTCGACCGGCGTGTGCCGCCCGGGGCCGGGCCGCGTTTCAGCCCGAGGACGTCTGGGCAAAGGTCTCACCGACGCGAATCAGCCGGCCGTTCAACGCCTCGCGCGCCGTCATCACCCTGCGTCCGGGGAACTGGATCCGCAGCAGGTTCAGGCGGCTGTCGCCCTGGCACTGCACGACGATCGCCTCCGCTTCGGCGATGACCTGTCCCGGCGCGGGCCGGGGCGCGCTCATGTTCACCGGCCCGAAGCCGACCTCCGCGCCGTGGATGGTGACTCTCTGCCCGCGGAGGTAGGTCGCGGCGAGGGGCCACGGGTGGCAGCCGCGCACCTGGTTGGCGATCTCCTGTGCATTGCGCGACCAGTCGATCCGCCCGTCCTGGCGCGTCAGGGACGGCGCCCGGGTCGCCTCGCTCGGGTTCTGTCGCTTCGGCTCAATCGCCCCGCGCGCCAGCAGATCCAGAGTCTCCACGAGAACCTCGGCGCCGAGTTCGGCGAGCCGGCGGGTGAGCTCTCCGGCCGTCTCGGTCAGCCCAATGGCGCATTCCCGCTGCAGCAGGATGTCGCCGGTGTCGAGCCCGCGGTCCATCTTCATGGTCGTCACACCCGTGATCTTCTCGCCGGCCATGATGGCCCGGGCGATCGGCGCGGCGCCCCGGTACTTCGGGAGGAGCGAGGCGTGCACGTTGATGCACCAGCGGGCCGGCAGATCGAGGAGTTCGGGTGGCAGGATTTGCCCGTAGGCGACCACCACCATCGCCTCGGGAGCGATCGCCTCCAGCCGTTCGATCAAGGCGGGGTCCTTTGCCGACTCGGGCGTCAGGACGGGGATCCCGGCGCGCTGGGCCGCGGCCTTGACGGGAGAAGCCTCGGGAGGTCCGGCCCGGTGCCGGCGGGGCCGGTCCGGCTGGGTCACCGCTGCCGCGAGCTCATGGCCGGCGCGCTGCAGGAGCCGCAACGATGGCAGGGCAAAGTCCGGGGTCCCCATGAAGACGATTCGCATGGTCCTCACTCCGCGCCAGGTGGGTGTCCCCCCGGGGGCGATCTCAGGCGGGGGCGAGGTCCCAGTCCCCCGCGCGCATGCGCTTTTGAACCTTTCTCTTGATCAGCCGGCGCTTCAGGGGACTGAGGTGCTCGATGAACAGCCGGCCGTGCAGATGATCGATCTCGTGGTTGAAGGCGCGGGCCATCAGCTCGCGACCCTCGAGCACACGCCTCTTGCCCTCAAGGTCCATCGCCTCAATCACGGTCCGCTCCGGGCGGGACACCCTTTCGGTGAACCCGGGAAGGCTCAGACAGCCCTCGTCCTCCAGGTAGCCGCCGGAGTACTCGATGACCCGGGGGTTAATCAGAACGAGGGTTTCGCCGGGTTTCTCCCCGGCGCTCAAGTCGACCACGGCGACCTGCAAAGCGACCCCGACCTGATTGGCCGCGAGTCCGACGCCCGGGGCGGCATGCATGGTCTCGATCATGTCTCGCACCAGACGTTCGATGTCGGGAGTGATCTCGCGCACCGGTTCCGAGTCGACTGCGAGAACCTCGTGCGGATAGCGGAGGATCGGCAGGATCGCCATTCGGCCGTTTGATTTACCACACGGCCGGAAGGGCGTCAAGAAAAGGCCGCCCGGGGGAATCGGGGCGGCGACGATGCGGACTTACCGCGAATCAGTGACGGTGTCCTTCGTTCCCGTGCTCCTTCGGAGGTTGCGGGCGCGGAGGGGCAGGCTTGGGCTCGGGTCTCCGCGGAGGTTGAGGGGCCGCGGCCGGCGGACGCGTTATCGTTTGTCCGTGGGGCGGCTCCACGCGCCCGCGGTCGCCACGCACCCCGTTGAAGAGGCGTTCAATCATCAGGTCGGACCGCGGAGCAGGGCGACGCGCTTCGGGGTGAGCGGGTTCGCTGCGTGGAGCGACGATCGACCCAGGCTGCTGCCTTCTGTCGTTGCCGCGCGGGGTCTGGGTTACGCCGACCGGCGGCCGGGCCGGCTCATGGGGCCGCTCGAAGACGCCGCCGCGGGGCCGATCCGGCCCGGCGGAGGAATTTCGGGCGCGACCCTGGGGCCCACCGACGATCGCCGGCGACCTGTCGGGTCGAGGCAGGGGTCGTGACATCGGTCCCTGTGGCACCGGTCGCATCTGATCGGCGGGCGGGGTGGGCCGCCCATTGGGCCGGCCACGCGGCACCCGCGGCTGGGCCTGCGTCGATCCGGCGGGGGTGACGCGGCGGTTACGCGCTTCGCTGGCCCTCTCCTGGTTTCGGAACGGCACCGGCCGATTGTCGCGATCGAAGGCGACCGGCAGAGGGGCGCGATTGGCGCGGACGGTCTCCACCAGCCGGGCGCCGCGATCGGGTCTCCCGGAGACGTCCTTGGGGTCAAAGCGCGGCAGCTTCGAGCTGATCACCACCTCGGTGCCGCGCGGCAGTCGGTCCGGGCGCAGCACGGGGCGCCGGCCGCCCGGATCAGCGAAGCGGTCGACCGGAACGAAGCGCCAGCCGCGTGGCTCGAGGCGGTTCACGTTGACGTTCACCGCGTTGACGATGGTCACGTCATGGAAGACCGGACGGTTGTAATAATTGAGCGGGCACCAGCCGATGTAGGACGGCCCGACCGCGAAGCTGACCCACGCGCCACTCCATATCCTGCCGGGAATCCAGCACCAGCCGACATCCACCACGAAATCCCAGCGGCCGAAGTGATAGGGCGCCCAACCCCAGGGGTCATAGGAAACCCAGACCCAGCCGGTCGGGCACCACGTCCAGTAGCCGTTGACGTAGGGGCCCCACGAGCCGCTATAGACCGGCCTCCAGACCCACCCGTAGTCCGGTACGCTGCGCCACGAGCCGTAATAGGACAGCTCGTTCACGTAGGGGTGGACCTCGTTCGGGACCTCCTCGACGATGTCCTGGGGCGCCTCACCCGAATCGTGCCTCAGGTACGCCTCCTGCCGGCTTTCGACGAACCGATCGAAATCATCCAATCGGGCCGTGTTGAATCGGCGCGGGTCGGAGGGGATCCTGCCCGACTGAACGCTGCTGCGCTCTCCGGTCCGTACCAGGACCGAGCCATCATCCCCCGAGAGCTCCGCCACGCCACGGAACGAGTACAGGGTCGTGGAGCCGTCGTCGATCTCGATGCGGAAGCTGCCGCCCGAGAGGAGGTAGACCGACCCGGCCTCCGTGTCGACGCGGTAGCTTCTGGTCTTGCTGTCGAACTCCGGGACCTCGATACGCAGGGCGCCGCCTTCCAGGGCGAGGAGGTCGGTCGAGTCGTACCTGCTGCCGATGTCGGCCAGGTTCCTGACGTCGAGGCGGGTCCCCCCGTCCAGCCAGAGGACGGTGCCGTCCGCCAGTCCAATTTCGGCACGGCCGTCCGAGGTCGTCAGACGGTCGCCCGGGGTGACCGGAGAATTCAGGGTCCCTTCCGCAACCTCTCCTTGACCGGTCCGCTGGACGCTGAAATCTCCTTCGAGAAAGCGCACCCGCCCGTATGTCGACCCGAGATCCGCATCGTCGGCCAGGGCCGGCAGGACCCGCCCGCCCAGAAAGAGCCCGTTCAAGGCGCCTGCCGCCAGGATCAACCGGGACCATCTCGTCTTGGTTCGCATACCGGGTACCGCCTTCTCTGGGACCCCTCGATCGGGCCCCGCCATGACCTAAGCCAATTCCATGCCATCCTCGGAGCTTTGACGCGAAGGCCAAAGCCGTCATTTCCTCAGCCGGCGGGTACGCCCGGATGACATGCCGACAGGGCTGTCCACATGGCCGTGGCCACTCGTCCTCCTGCCTGGACAGCCAAGACCCGGCCTTGTACCCGGAAATCACCCGGGCCTATACTGGGGCATGACCCGCCGTTCCGTCGGGCTGTTCGTTCTCGCTTACGCCGTGACCCTCCTGGCCCCTGGTTACGCTTCCGGGACGTCCCGCAAGGCGAAGCCGCCCGCGTCGGGAGAAGGCAAGGAGAAACCCAGGATCAGCCTGACCGCCGATCCCGTCTTCGGGTTCACGCCCGTCAGCGTCATCCTCACCGGGCACCTCACCGGCGTCGACCTGCATGACCGGAACTTCTGCCACGCCGCCGTTATCTGGGTGCGTATCGACCCGGGGCAGACCGAGCGGGACGGGTTCAGGATCCGTGAGGACCCCGCCTGCGTCCATCCACCCGAGGAGATTTCGGTGCCCAACACCTTCACCAAGACATTCGACCTCTACCGTCCCGGATCGTATCTGATTCGCCTCGAGGTTGAGGGGAAAGACGGCACCCGCGTGGTCTCCGGGTACACCCGCGTCGAGGTCCTCAGGGTCAATTAGCCTCCTCGCCTTGCCCCAGCTGCTTCAGCAGGCGATCCTTCAACCGCGAGCGCAGTTTTTCCTTGGCCCTCTCCTCTGCGACCCGGGCCTGTGCCCTGGTATTCATCCGGAAATCCGGGCTGGCGAGGTCACCCTGCAACGTGAAATAGACGACCAGGCGGCCGTCATCGGTCAACCCCCCCAGCCGGGCGTTCTTCGCCACCATGCCCCTGGTCGACTCCTCCGAGAAGCGCGCCGTCGTGTCCAGATTCAGAGTGGCGTCGAGACCGACCCAACCCTTTCCCTCCAGCTCCAGGTCCTGCGAGAGCAGCGTCAGATCCTCGGTCCGGGCCCTGCGGTCGGCCACCACGAGGCTTCCCCGCAGGCTCTGGAATGGCGTGCTCTCACGGCCGATCCCCTTGCCACCGGCCATCTCCAGAAGAGCCGCGACCTGCTTGAGCACGCTGAAGGAGGTGACGGCACCGTCGGCGATCTCGAGGGCGCCCGTGCCACGGGCGGTTTCAAGAATCTGATTCATGCTGGAGCCGCTCGCGGAGAGAGCGAGGTTGCCGGTCAGACGGCCGCGAGCCAGGTCCTTGAGCCCCGCGCCGTAGGCGGTCAGGAGCGGATTGACATCGATCCCCTCGAGTCGGAGAGAGGCCGCGTAACCAGGCTTGGCTTGGGCGACATCGACATTGGCGGAGCCGCCGAGGGCCCCCCCGTAGAGCGAGGCGCTCAGATCTTTCAGGGAGAAGACACTGCGCGCCAGGCCGACCGAGGCGCGCACGTTCGACAGATCGAACGTCTGAAAGCGGACCTGCTTGATCTCGAGGCGGCCGCTGCCGCTTACCTGATCCAGCAGCCCCGACGTGCGTGGAGCCGCGCGGGGGGAGGTCGCCGCGCCGGCGACGGCCGCCGGGGCGGCGGGAACGAGCGTGGCGACGATCTCGTTCAGATCCAGGCGCGGCGAGTTCAGGTTGAAGCCGATTCTCGGTTTGAGGAAGTTCTCCACCTGCAGCCTGCCGCGCAGGGAAGACGAGCCGGCGGAGACGCTGAAGTCACGCCATTCGGCCCGGTCCCCGTCCACGAGGATCGTCCCCGAGAGGTCCCTCACGGGCAGGGCCATGGCGGCGTCGCGGTAGCTGACCCCGGACAGAGCGAGCGTTCCCTTGAACCGCAGCCCCTCGGGATGCTCGAGGGGCACCTCGGCCGACCCGTCGAGATCGAGTGACCCCCGCACTTCGAGGCCGGCCGGGCGGGCCACGCTGAGCCACGGAAGAAGCAGAACGAGATCCTCGACCCGCACCGCTTTGCCCCGGGCCTGCATCGTCAGCAGCGGTCTATCGCCGCCGGCGTGCAGGCGGGCCCGGACACCCAGCGCGCTCCGGCCCAGTCCGACGGACATGTCGAGGTCCGGCGGCTCGTCTCCGCCCCAACCCCTGATGGTGGCGTCGATCGGGGCGACGGCTAATTCCTGCCGCCGTCCCGGAAGGACCGCGTCGTCATAGATCCGGATGCGGCCGCCGGTGATGCGCGCCCGATCGACGATGACCTTGAACGAGTCGGGCTCGCCCGAGTCCGGACCGGTCGCTGGCGCGGTGGTGGCCCTCCGCACCAGGTCGTCGAAGTTCCAGGCGCCGCGCGAGTCGCGGATGAGAGTGAGTATCGGTCGATCGATCATGATGGAGGTGACACTGGCCCGGCCGCGCAGCAGACCCAGAAGGCCGAGTCGCACTGTCAGAGATTCCGCCGTCAGGGCGCTTCGGCCGGGATAGCCGGCCGAGTCCGAGATCCGGATCGGCCCGCGCACCGACAATCCGGGCACGGGCAGGACCCTGAACGAGATCGTCCCGAAGTCGATCGTACGACCGGTCGCGTTCTGCACTCTGGCGGCGATGAGCGGTCCGTAGCGATCGGCGTCCACGAGCCAAGGCAGGGCGACCGCCGCGGCGACCACCAGGGCCGCCGCCATCGCCAGAACGATCAGCGAGCGTCGCAATCCTCGCGACCAAGTCACGCCCCTCTCCTCAAGCGCTCAGGTGGTCCCGTCGGGGTCTTCCTGCTTCATATAGGCCCGCGCCAGCCGGCGGGATCTCGAGTACCCGAGAAGCGATGACCAGCGGGCCAGCTTCATCTGATGGCGTATCTCTCCGATCTTCCTCCGGGCGGCCTCCTCCCCCAGGGAGATGCATTCGACGATGGCCGAGAAATCGGCCCAGTGGACGTGGTCGACGTCCGGCTCGATGAGGACGTCGGCGAAGCGGCACTGCATCTCCTTGAGGGCGTCGGCCTTCACCGCGTTGGCGCGTACCATGATGTTCAGTCCGCTGCGGTAGCCCGATGTGTCCTCGATCTCCTTCGACACGTCCACCCCGATCACCATGCTCGCCCCCAGACGCAGGGCCGGGATTACGGGAACCTTGCTGGTCCATCCCCCGTCAACCAGCAGATGCCCGTCGATCTGGACGGGCGGCAGGAGCCCCGGGACCGCACTGCTGGCGCTGACGACGTGGCGGAGGAGACCCTGCCTGAGCACGACCTCCTCGCCGCGGTTGATGTCGGTGGCGACCGCGGCGAAGGGTATTTTCGTTTCCTCGAGCCGGACGTCGTCCAGGATCCCGTTGATATTGTGCTCGAAGTGCTCGGCGCTGATCCACGACGTCTTGGCCATGGAGAAGGAGTAGAAGATTCCCTTCTTGATCAGGGAGACGAAATTGTACAG
>Ga0066710_100008025_pt1 | contig 10188 bp, 11 predicted proteins | sample GraSoiAngelo_159_FD_79666 | JGI IMG/M metagenome (GOLD analysis project Ga0066710, IMG submission 79666) | Grasslands soil microbial communities from the Angelo Coastal Reserve, California, USA - 14_1009_16_40cm | ecosystem: Environmental > Terrestrial > Soil > Grasslands | place: USA...
AATGTCGATGTGGCCCTCCGCATCACGTTTGCCAAGATCGAACGTGCCGGTAAGCAGCCGCTGCGGAGTGTCGGCATGAGTGTCAAGAACGATGGAAGAGAAGTGAAGTTTACGCGCGCGCGCGGCAATGTCATCCGCAGAAGTGCAACGAGCAAAGAAGAACCCGCCACATAGACAAGAGCTGAGACACAGAAAGGCAACGACGCGGCGCATTCATTTCTCCCAGATTGCGGATTGCGATGAAAGTTTACCCTACAAGCCAGCCAAGAAGCGCTTGTTTCCAGGCGTCGCGGTTCACTTCGGCGATGGACTCGGTCAGGGGAATGCCCTTGGGACAAGCACGGACACAGTTTTGCGCGTTGGCACATTCCTGGATGCCGCCGGGACCCATGATCGCCGCGAGCCGCTCGCTCTTGTTCATCGCTCCCGTGGGGTGCATGTTGAAGAGGCGCACTTGGCTGATAATGGCCGCGCCCACAAACTGATTATGCTGATTCACCTGTGGGCAAACCTCGAGGCAATTTCCGCACGTGATGCAATTCGAAAGCGGATAACCCTTTTCCTGAATTTCGGGCGATACGCGCGGGCCTTCGCCGAGATTGTAAGTGCCGTCGATGGGAATCCAGGCTTTCACGCGCTTGAGGCTTTCGAACATGAATTGGCGATCGACGGTGAGATCGCGCACCAGCGGAAACTTGGACATCGGCTCGATTCGAATGGGCTGTTCGAGCTGATCGACAAGCGCTGAACACGCCATCCGCGCCTTTCCGTTGATCAGCATCGCGCAGGAGCCGCAGATCTCTTCCAGGCAATTCGAATCATAGGAAATGGGCGCGGTCTTTCTCCCGTCCCGCGTGACGGGATTCTCAGCAATGTCACGCAGGCAGATGATAACGTTCATCGAAGGCCGCCATTTGAGAGAAAACTCCTCCCAGCGCGCGGTCTCTTTCGGCCCGGCTTGCCGTTTTACTCTGACGACGACCGGTTTTGTTTCTGCCATAAACCCCCGACCAGCGCCTGCAACAGGCCCGAGCTACTGTTTCTACATCGCCGCGTCGTAACGGCGCGGACGTGGCTTGATCAAAGAAATGTCGACCGGCTCGTACGTAAGCCGGATGTCTTTGTTCACCCACTTCGCGCGCGTGGTCTTCAGCCAATTGGCATCGTCGCGCTCCGGAAAATCCGGCTTGTAATGAGCCCCGCGCGACTCATTGCGGGCTAGCGCGCCGAGAGTGACAACCCGCGCCAGGACAATCATATTCTCCAATTCACGGGCGAAGTTCAGCGTCTGGTTCGACCACTTTGTGCGGTCGCTGAGATTGATTTTCTTGTAGCGCTCCTGCAACCCGCGGATCTTCGCCTCGGCCATCTCCAGGTTCTTATTGATACGCGTGACAGTCACGTGCTCCGTCATCACCTCGCCCAGTTCTCGCCAGATCGTAATCGGATTCTCCGACCCGTCCTGGCTAATGAGCTTCTGATTCTTTTCTTCCTGGCGCTTTCGCGCGTTGTCAAAGAGCGCGGACGGCGCGGACTCCGCTCCCTTTTCGAGATTCTTTGCGTACTTCACCGCCGCACGGCCGGCAATCCCTCCGCCAAAAATGCAGGACACCAGTGAGTTCGCCCCGAGCCGGTTCGCCCCGTGATACTGGTATTCGCATTCGCCCGCCGCGTAGATACCGGGAATGTTGGTGGCCTGATCTTCGCCATTTACCCATATCCCGCCCATAGTGTAGTGCATGGCAGGAAATACTTTCATAGCCTCGAGGCGCGGGTCAACACCCAGGAATTTTTCGTAGATTTCCAGAATCCCTTCGAGCTTGCGGTCCAGAGTTTCGCGCGGGATGTGCGTCACATCGAGATACACAGCCGCCTGCCCGTCGATGCCCAATTTTTCCTGATAGACGATGCGGTGGATTGCACGCGTGGCGATATCTCGAGGCACAAGATTGCCGTACTTCGGATACCACTCTTCCAGGAAATAAAATCGCTCCGCCTCAGGAATGCTTCTCGGCGCGCGCTTCTCCGAGGGATTGCGCGGGACCCACACGCGGCCACCCTCGCCGCGCGCCGATTCGCTCATCAGGCGAAGCTTGTCTTCGCCGGGGATCGCCGTCGGATGCACCTGGATGAATTCGCCGTTGGCGTAGTCCACGCCTTGCTGAAAGAGTGCGGCCTGCGCCGAGCCCGTACAAACCACCGAGTTCGTCGACCGCCCAAAGATCGCGCCGTTTCCGCCCGTAGCAAAGATGACCGCGTCCGCCGCGTAAGTCTTCACTTCCATCGAGCGCAGGTCCATCGCGCAGATGCCGCGGCACACGCCGCTTTCATCGATCACCGCGGAGAGAAACGTCGCGCCTTCGAACTTCTTGACCTTATCTTCCGCTTCGTGCCGCCGCACCTGCTCGTCCAGCGCATACAAAAGTTGCTGGCCCGTGGTTGCACCCGCGAAAGCGGTGCGGTGATAGAGTGTGCCTCCGAATCGCCGGTAGTCGAGCACTCCTTCCGGTGTGCGGTTAAACATAACGCCCATGCGGTCGAGAAGATCGATGATCGCCGGCGCCGCCTCGCACATCCGTTTGACCAGCGGCTGATTCGCCAGAAAATCCCCGCCATAGATCGTGTCGTCGAAGTGCTTGTCGACCGTGTCGCCCTCGCCCTTCTGGTTCTTGGCAGCGTTGATCCCGCCCTGCGCGCAAACGGAATGAGATCGCTTCACCGGCACAATGGAGAAGAGATCGACCGGTATCCCGGCCTCCGCAACGCGGATTGTGGCCATCAGGCCGGCTAAACCTCCGCCCACTACTATGATCTTTGGCTGTCTCATTTGTTTGGTAGGTAAGCGGAGAACGGATGCCAATCGAACCGGAAACTAAGAATGATCAGGATTCCTACGATACTGAACGCAACTCCCACAAGCGCGCCGAATTTTCCTGCCGCTTGTTGCGCCTTAACGGTGGCCGCCAGCCCCCACTTGCAAAGAAAATTCCAGATGCCCACGCCAAGATGGAACGAAGAAGCCAGCACACCGACGACAAAAAACATCAGGTACCACGGATTCCGCATGTCCTCAGCAACGTTCGCATAAGTCGAGCGGCCATGCGTGAGCCAGCGCTCCGTGTAAAGATGCCAGCCGATATAGGCGAACGCGATCAGTCCGGTGTACCGCTGCGCTGCGTACAGCCAATTTCCTACCCAAGGATACGCCGAGACATTTGACTTGCCGCGCAGCCAAATGTAAATGCCATATCCGCCATGGAACAACATGGGAAGAAAAATGCCTCCCCATTCGACGATCAGGCGAAACGGAATGGTCTGAAGTTCTTGCGAAGTCGCGTTGTATTTCTCCGCACTCACCAGCGCAGAGCTGTTGGACCAAAAATGCTCCGCTAAAAATGCTCCAACGGGAAGTAACCCGGTAAAAGAATGTAGCTTTCTGAGGAGATAACTTGAGTCAGGCTGGGTCGCCGTCGAAGACATGCCCTCTCCGCCGCGCAAGTCCCAGCCGGATCACACTGAATGACTCGGGAGGAGCGATAAGAATCCGCGGCGAAATCAGTATAGGCACATGATTCCGGGGATGCAAGTTGGCCTGTTCTTTCTGTTCTTTCTGCGGACACAAACAATTCGAAATCTTCTTGCGGCAACAGCAGGAGTGCCGGAAAATAGCATCTAACGGATGGGATTCGCTGGGCCTAAACCCCTCTCGCGGCCTCAGCCCCAACATTCCTCCACTTGCCATGAGCACAACACTGAGTCTGGTCTCGGAGATGGAACGCATCGCCAACGCCCTCGGCACGGAACGAGAGAATGTATCGCAGGTTTCCCTTTCCTCCGTGGCCGAGAAAATCGCCAAGAATCTGGGGGTCCGGAATGACGAAGTGGCCATCCTCGCGGTTTCCACCCGCTGGCGGCACCTGCACTTTCTGGTGCCGGAAGCCTTAAAAAAGGTCGGTTTTGTTCCGCTCTCCAGCAATTCAGCCCTGGCAGCACGCACCGCCCGTGATCGCCTGCCTGAGATCGAGAATAATTTTTCCGCCGCGCGGCACGCAACCGTCTTTGAAGGTGTGAAGATCACCGGGGAAGCTTCCGAAGCGATTCAGAAGATGATCAGCGCGCCGATTCTCCTGGATGGCAAGGTCATTGGCGTCATTCAAGTCAGCCGGAAGGGCGCAAGTCCCGCCAGCGCAGGCCCCGACTTCACCGCAGAGGACCTCGGAAAAATTCTGGCGCTCTGCAAGCCTCTCGGCAGGTTGCTCCACCACATCGCGGGCGAATGATCCTCCCGAGTCCTCCGAAATTTTCATCCCCCATTCACAATTTTGCCGCTCTTGCGACGTTCACAGGACCTGAAATGCGTTGACACTGCAATACCTTCTTGTTACTTTTCCACAGCGGAAGATTTTTTGCACTCACACCACTCACGGAGGCACGGCAAACCGGCACAATGTCGTTCGTTGCTAAGAAAATCTTCCTCACCAAAGGCGTCGGTAAACATCGCGAAAGGCTTTCGAGCTTCGAGCTCGCCCTGCGGAACGCAGGGATTGCGGCATGCAACATCGTCCGCGTCTCCTCCATCTTTCCTCCCAACTGCAAATTGATTTCTCGCAGCGAAGGGTTGAAGCACATTAAGCCCGGGCAAGTCGCGTTCACGGTCATCAGCGAAAATTCCACGAAGGAAGCGCACCGGCTCATTGCAGCCAGCATTGGCTTGGCGCTGCCCAGCGACAAGTCCATGTACGGATATCTATCCGAACACCACTCTTTCGGTGAAACCGAGGAAGTCGCCGGCGAGTATGCGGAGGAGCTCGCCGCGGAAATGCTCGCCACAACTTTGAATGTAGAATTCGATCCGGATTTGTCTTTCGACGAAAAAAAAGAGGTCTACCGCATCTCCAACAAGATCGTCCGCACCATGAACGTCACGCAATCCGCCGTCGGCGACAAGCGCGGCCTCTGGACCACTGTCCTCGGCGCCGCCATCCTCATCGGCGAAGACGACTGAGCGGAAACAGCGATAAATTCCAGATACGGAAGAGTTCTCGACACATCAGCGCTTTTCTTGTCTCCAAACACTGGAAAATCTTTAGATGTCCAGATCGTACGCCGTCTTTAGCCACTTCTTCACTTCCCCATCAATCTCTTTCGTAGTCATAATTTCCAGGCGATGCGTGATGCGGTCCTTCTTCGCCAATCCGCCCGTATCGATGATGCGGTTTGGCAGTTTGCCCTTGTAGTGCGTCAACGCCAGTCCCAGATCAATACGAGAATTGGTCGTTGGTTTGATTTGCGCGAATACCTGCTTGCGATACAGGGGCACGATCGTCTTGCAAGGGCAGGCCTTTACGTCACTGCCAAGTGATTTGCCAAGCCCCAGCAGCTCATCATAAATCGGCCGAAGCTTCTCCTTCGGTCCAGCATACTGCTCCGCTACATACCGGACCGTGGCTTTTAAGTATGCTTCCGGCGTATCTTCCTCCTGGCCCTTTCCTTCCGCCCGCTCCGCAATCCACCACGCCCTGTTGGTGCCCATCTTGTGTTTGCTCTTGAGCCATTCGCGCCGCGACTTTTCGACTTTCGGCCCTTCCTTCTTCACCAGCGCGATCCATTCTTCCATTGAACGCCCCGTTTTTCCCTGCCGCTCCGCCAAGCACTTCTCGACCATCGCGACGCCCGGATGTACGTCATAGATCGTTTTCGACCTTGCCTTGGCCATCGGTCAACTCCGAGCAGTCGTCCCGTTCTTCACGAAGGCAGCGATGACAAGACCCGCCAGCACAAACCCCAGAATCTGCGTGGTCATGTACCCGACGACGTAGTTTCCCGGGAATTCATACCAGTTCCAATATTCAACGTTTGTGCTTATCGCGGCAAGAACACCAGCGACGGCCACGAACCCCACACGCGTCGCGTAACCTCGTCCGCTCGCGGCAAACGAGAGAAGCCACGCAGCAAGCAATGCCTGCAGAACATTAAGTGTAAATTCGCGGCCAAGCGACGTACCAAAGTGGAACGGACCTGACGGCGGATGGTAGACCAGGAGTCCGTGCGGGGATTGTTCATATTTCTTCATATATTCCGGCATCGCTTCCTTTCGCTGCTCGCCGGTTGGCTTCGGACCTAGTCCGAAGCCCGGAAAAATGTAGAAGCCAGCATCGGGAATTGCTCCTCGCATAGCGCTCAGCACAGCAGCTTCGTTTGGAATCTCTCCCACGCCCATTTCACCGAGCCCGAGGAATTCGTGCGCCATAAACATCCAGACAAACAGAGTCAAGCCGCCCAGGATACCCGCCAGCAGGATTCGCCTCATTTTCGATTCTCCTTCTGCATATTACTTTGGAGCCCGGGGACCCGTCGCTAGTCTCTCTTGAAGTAGCCAATTCTCTCCAGCACCGCCCTGACGATCAACGGCAGCGCCACCGTCGCATCATCGAAAACTTCCGCGAACATTCCGCCTTCTTCCGGCGGCACAAACTTTCCCCAAGAAACGGCTTCGGTGTACGTGCTGCCGCTGAGGCCGCCCCAATGGACCGGCTCCGGGCAGATGCGCACGCCATAGTTGTACCGCTTCAGCGGCAAATTCTTGTAGCCCCGCCGCGCAAGCAGCTCCGCGTAAACGCCGAATTGTTGCGACCAATTACGAGGGACGCCGCCACCCACCGTCAGGATCCCCATGCGCTTCGTGGCCAGCATGGTGTCAGCAAACTTCTCGAAATCCTCGAAGGGATCAAAGCGCAGCAATGGGCGTTTTTCTTTCTGCCGGGCAATTTTGTGCAGCGCGAAGTCGATGCCCAGCTCGGAATCACTGAATGCCGGAACAAAAATAGGGACGTTGTGCTCGTAAGCGGATTTCAGAATTCCCCGCCCCGACGGATTCTTGTGCAGATACTCGCCGATGCGCCGGTGGATCTTCCAACTACAGGCAATGTCCTCTGCGTCCCATTCGGTGAGGATGTGATCCATCACTTCTTCGACATGGTCCAGATTCACTTCGGGCTCGAGCGAATCGTAGACGCGGTTGTATCCGGCGTGAAACAGCTCCTTGTCGTCCATCTTGGGGTTGTAGCGGAAATGCTTATAACCGGTAGCTTCCACCAGCCCGTGCGCCATCAGCGCGCCCGTCGAGACAATGGCTTTCACCACGCCCGATTCGATCAAGTCGCAAAAAACGAGTCCCATCTTGCCGACGGTCAAGGCGCCGGAGAGTGTCATCACCACAAAGCAATCCTTGTCGCGTGCCATCGCTTCAAAAACATCGGCCGCGTCACCGATCTGTCGGCCGGTGAATGCCGTGTCCCCCATGGCGCGGACCAGTTCGTCGACGGTGCGGCATTTGGATAGATCCAACGGAAACATCGGCCGAAGCTTATCCTTGACTGGATCATGGAGAACTCTCCCTGTCACAGTTTTCTTTTGCTGCTTCGCCATCGCGTCTCCTCGGCCAAAAACGAATCAAGTATTACGAATGAATTTCTCTCTTGCGAATGATGTGTGATGATGCTCGAACTCCACGCAGATTGATAGTACAAACTCGGCGCAAAAGGAAGTCCAAAACGCACAAGAATAAGTTTTTCTCGCTCATGCTAAACTAAAAATTATGACAGATAAATTTACCATTGGTCTCGTGCAGATGAAATGCACCGCACCCGCGGAAGAGAATCTGGCGCGCGCGATCGGGAAAATCCGTGAAGCGGCCGCGCGCGGTGCGCAGATCATCTCTCTCCATGAACTGTTTCTCGGCGAATACTTCTGCCGGACAGAAGACCCGGAGCTGTTCAATCGTGCGGAGGCCGTGCCAGGGCCGACGACCGACAAACTTGCGCAGGTCGCGAAAGAAAAGAAAGTAGCGCTGATCGTTTCCCTTTTCGAGCGGCGCGCGGCCGGCGTCTATCACAACAGTTGCGCGGTGCTCGACGCCGACGGAAGTTTTCTTGGGAAATACCGCAAGATGCACATCCCCGACGATCCTTTGTACTACGAAAAGTTCTACTTCACACCCGGCGATCTCGGCTTCCCCAATTTCGACACCAGGTACGCCCGCGTCGGCGTGCAGATCTGCTGGGACCAGTGGTATCCGGAGGGATCGCGCGTCACTGCGCTCAGTGGCGCTCAAGTGATTTTTTACCCGACTAGTATCGGATGGCACCCACACGAAAAGGCGCAATGCGGCGCCGCGCAACTCGATGCGTGGCGGACCGTGCAGCGGGGGCATGCCATTGCGAACGGAGTTTACGCAGCCGTTGTGAATCGCGTCGGATTCGAAGGCAAACCCGAAAAGGGCGATCCGGGATTGGAATTCTGGGGAAATTCCTTTGTGGCCGATCCCTTCGGTCAAGTGGTTTCCGAAGCTCCCACTGACAAAGAGGAAATCCTCGTCGTCGAATGCGATCCCGCCAGGAGCGAAGACACGCGCAGAAACTGGCCGTTCCTGCGAGACCGCCGCATCGACGCCTATCAGCCCATCCTGAACCGCTGGCTCGGCGATAAATAGCGTGTCCTCTCTGCGTCCTCTGCAACCTCTGTGTTAAATTCTTTTTCTCAATGAAGACACTGTCACAACCCAAGACGCCATACGCTCTCGGGTTCCGCATGCCAGCCGAATGGGAACGTCACGAAGCCACCTGGCTCGGCTGGCCGCACGAGGTGACGGACTGGCCCGGCAAATTCGCGCCCATTCCGTGGGCCTTCGCGGAAATTGTCCGCCACTTGTCGAAAGTTGAGGGAATCAATCTCCTCGTGAAAAACCGCCAATCCGAGTCGCGCGTGCGCAGCATCTTGAAGAAGTCCGGCGCAAATCTTGGTGCCGTGGATTTCTTCAATGTGCCAACAGATCGCGGATGGATGCGCGATTCCGGCCCCATCTGCGTTCGCAACGAAGCCGGAGAAGTTGCTTACAATCATTTCGTCTTTAATGGCTGGGCGAAATACGCCAATCACAAAAAAGATGCCGTCGCTGTCACGAAAGTAAATCAGAGGTTGAAGCGCCGCGTCTGGCAGCCGGAACACAACGGCCGCCGCGTGGTCCTGGAGGGAGGCAGCATCGATGTCAACGGCCGCGGCACACTGCTGACCACTGAAGAATGTCTCCTCAGCAAAGTCCAGGAAAGAAATCCAGGTTTCACCAAGGAGGATTACGCGCATGTCTTCCAGGAATACTTCGGCGTGACCAACGTTCTTTGGCTGAAGAGTGGGATCGCCGGCGACGACACACACGGCCATGTGGATGACTTGACGCGCTTCGTAAATCCGTCAACAGTCGTGACCATTGTGGAAGAGGATTCGAACGACGCGAACTATGCTCCACTCCAAGAGAATCTAGCTTTGCTGAAAACCATGAAGGATCAAGATGGCCAACCGCTGCGCGTTGAAACATTGCCGATGCCAAAGCCTGTTTATTTTGACGGGCAGCGCCTTCCAGCTAGCTACGCCAATTTTTACATTGCCAACACAATCGTGATCGTCCCCACGTTCAACGATTCGAATGATCGCGTCGCGCTAAATACTCTCGCGGGCCGCTTTCCCGACCGTGAGGTCGTCGGTATCGCCTGCCGCGATCTCTCCCTCGGCCTGGGCACGTTGCACTGCATGACGCAGCAGCAGCCGGTGTCCAAGTTCACGCCGTAGGGTATCCAGTTTGCGGCAGTTTCCTTTCCCTGCTTAGTCACCGGAATTTGTTCCCTGTTTTTGATAGACTCTCGCCGTTGCGAGAAGACTCAGTGAAATCGGAGAGAGCTCATGTTTTCCATAGTTCTATACGAATTGGTGTCACAGGATACAGCTGTCTCTGGGGACCTCCGTTCAGTGCTTCCTCGTGGTTTCTTCTATTGGATCGTCGTTGGCCTCATCGCCGGTTGGCTCGCTGGAAAAATCGCGCGCGGCCGCGGATTTGGCTGCATTGCGGATATCGTCCTGGGAATCGTTGGCTCCTTCATCGGCGGATGGGTTTTCGTCAAGCTGGGAATTTTCGGCGGAGGCTTCTGGTATTCGCTTGCGGCCGCGACGCTCGGTGCGGTTATTCTCGTCTCCATCGCTCATCTTTTCGTTAGCGGCGATCATTGAATGCCCGTGTTCTTGCGGTTCTTTGCGCCGGTCGCCCTCACGAGTCACCAGTCACTTCCGTATGATACGATTCTCGTTTGCGTCTCGGAGATGACACGTCATTGAGCAAGACCTCGCAATCGCTCGCCG
>Ga0066710_100008026_pt1 | contig 10188 bp, 9 predicted proteins | sample GraSoiAngelo_159_FD_79666 | JGI IMG/M metagenome (GOLD analysis project Ga0066710, IMG submission 79666) | Grasslands soil microbial communities from the Angelo Coastal Reserve, California, USA - 14_1009_16_40cm | ecosystem: Environmental > Terrestrial > Soil > Grasslands | place: USA...
AACGCGGTTTCGCTCCGGCAGCGCAGCGGGTTGGCTACAGCATCCTCCAGGACATGGGTTTCGACGTGCTCCGCGAATTCTGGCCGGAGATTTCCCGTAAATTCAAACTGCCCTTCCGCGGAGAACCCGAGTTGGTGAGCCACGACTCGAATCCTGCCACCAACTAAGCTGTCTCTGGCGAATTGTTATTTCGCGCATGATTCCTCAGGATTCCCCGTCCTGCACGATTCTGCGATACGCAATCTGGTCGTTCTTTTCATCCATTTTCAGCGCCACCCTGGTCCGGTTGCTCGGACCTGCCGCCCGTTCACTAGTTGCGAAGTCGCTTGTCCTCAAGCACCAACGCGTGATCGTGAATCGTAAGCCTTCAACGCACTGGACGACGAGTGCCAAACTGTGTGGTAAGCAGGTTTTGGGTCCAAGAAAAACGGCGAGCTCCTTGCGCTTGCTGAGGGCCGGTGGTATGTACCGCACACCAGCGATCGGAATATCAAGCACCAGCAAAACACGACTGGGAGCTCTTCTCTCCATCCGGTCCGGTCGAGTGGTCATTTTCGATTGCCTCGCGGAAATAGAACGATGCGAGTATCCGCTTGCTGGACGCTCCCACTGTGATTAGACTGCGTAGCGGCGAGGTGGTCCGCACCGAGCCACTTGCTGCGTGCGAGGGCCGCACGAAACCCTTGGGGCCGTCGGATGGGGGGCCATGCTTCGAACTGCGCGACTGATCGTAGCCATCACTTTGGTTGCATCAACGGCCGGTGCGGCTGTCAAAGTGGAGAAGATCGCCTGGCGGGGCTGGTCCAACTGTTACCGGGTCAGCAACGGCAGCGTTGAGTTGATCGTCACCGGCGATGTCGGGCCGCGCATCATGCGCTACGGCTTTGTCGGAGGGCAGAATCTGTTCAAGGAGTTCCCCGGCCAACTCGGAAAGAGCGGTGAGCAGAAGTTTCAGCTCCGTGGCGGCCATCGGGTTTGGAAGGCGCCGGAAGATCCCATTGCTACCTGGGCCCCCGACAACGTTGCCGTGGAGGTTCAAATCACGCCGGAAGGGCTAGTAGCTCGGGAACCGGTCGAGCCACTGACCGGCCTGCAAAAGGAGATCGCGATCGCACTGGCTCCGGAAGGAAGCGACGTGACGGTGACACATCGAATCTATAATCGCGGCCTGTTTCCTCTCGAGTTCTCCGCGTGGGCCATGAGCATGATGGCTCCGGGAGGCATTGCCATCACCGGATTCCCGCCGCGCGGCAAGCATCCCGAAGTGCTGGCGGCTACCAATCCTCTGGTCATGTGGGCCTACTCCGACCTGTCCGACAAGCGCTGGACATTCACAAAGAAATACCTCGGTTTGCGTCAGGATCCTGCCAATCCGGAGCCGCAGAAACTTGGTCTTTTCAACGTGCGCACTTGGGCTGCCTACCTCTTCCATGACGAGTTGTTCATCAAACGGTATCAGGCCGAGCCGGACAAGACCTACCCGGACTTCGGCTGCTCTTTTGAAACTTTCACCAATGGGGATTTTCTGGAAATCGAAACTTTGGGCCCGATGACCAAGGTGGAGCCGGACGGCAGCGTCGCCCATGTCGAGCGCTGGAGCCTCTTCCGCAACGTGAAGCTGGCCTCCTTCTCCGATGCCGAACTCGACAAGGTGCTGCCTCCTTTGCTCCGATAACGGGGGAATTCAAATGCCCTCCGATCGTCGCTCCTTCCTAAAGCTAATCGGCACGACCGTGGCGGCCGTCCAGGCTAGGTCGACAGCGCCGTCGGCAACCTTGCACGACACTGCCTCGACTGCCGCTCCTGGTCCCGTGGAGTTTCCTCGCGCGTTCACCGGCCGGCAACTTTCGCTGCTGGCTTTCCCATTGGGCGGAGTCGCTGCTGGCAGTATCAGTCTGGGTGGTAGGGGTCAACTGCGTGACTGGGAGATCTTCAACAAGCCGGATAAAGGCCGCACGCCCTCCTACGCATTCGCGTCCATCTTTGTCGATGATGGCCGGCGGAGGATGGCCCGTGTCCTGGAAGCTCGTCACTTGCCTCCTTTCCATGGGCAAGATGGACTGGGCGCGCGTAATGTCCCAGGACTCACGCGCCTGGCGTCAGCTCGCTTCGTCGGCGCGTACCCACTCGCCCGGATCGAGTTTGAGGATCCGGAACTTCCCATACGGTTAACTCTGGAAGCTTTCTCACCCTTTATCCCGCATGAGGAGGACGACTCCGGCCTTCCCGTAGCCGTCTTGCGTTATCGCGTCAGGAATGAGGGTCGACGGTCCTCGACTGTATCGATCGCCTGGTCGATCGACAATCCGGTTGTGCCTGAGCAGGGCAATCGCCGCGTCGAAGAAGAACGCAGCAACGAGTTCCGTATTAGTGGGCCGCTGGCGGGATTATTCATGAACAACTCCGCGGTTGGGGCCGACGACGCCATGTGGGGCAACTTCGTCATCGGGTTGATAAACGCAGGAAACGGTGATCTTTCGCATCTCCGCGGCTGGCCGAAAGGTCGGTGGTGGGACGCTCCGTTGCTGTTCTGGGACGATTTCTCTTCCGACGGCCGGCTTGGACCGGAGGATGCGTCGCGGAATGCCGTCGGGGCGCTCTGCCTCGGCCGGACAATCGCACCTGGAGCCGAGCGCGACTACACCTTTCTGCTCGCCTGGCATTTTCCGAACCGCACGCCGGCCAGGTGCGGCTGGGAGGCGCCGAAGGGAGAGGAAAACTCGGTCATTGGCAATTGGTACGCGACACGCTTCGCCGACGCTTGGGCAACTGCTCAGTATGTTGCGGAGAACCTTGAACGCCTCGAGCGGAAAACTCGTCAGTTCACAACTGGGTTGCGGGAGAGCACTCTCCCGGCCGCGGTGAAAGACGCGGCTTCTGCCAATCTCTCGACTCTGGCGACCAATATATGTTTCCGCACGGCCGACGGCAGGTTCTGGGGCTTCGAGGGTGCCAACGATCAGCGCGGCTGTTGCCATGGCAACTGCACACACGTTTGGAACTATGAGACGGTGACCCCGCACCTGTTCCCGGCCTTTGCGCGCTCGCTGCGCGAAGCGGCTTTCGGCTACAGCATGGATGAACAAGGAGCCATACATTTCCGGACTGCGCTGCCGGAGGGCAAGGTGCGCAGCGGCTTCGCTGCCGCCGATGGGCAGATGGGACAGATCGTTCACGCTTACCTTGACTGGAAGCTCTCAGGCGACCGCGCTTGGTTGGAGCGTATGTGGCCGAGCGTCAGGAAAGCCCTGGAATTCAGCTGGATCGAGGGTGGCTGGGACGCCGACCGCGATGGCGTGCTGGAAGGCGTCCAGCACAATACCTACGACGTGGAATTCTATGGCCCCAATCCTCAATGCGGTGTCTACTATCTGGCCGCGCTACGCGCCTGCGAAGAAATGGCCTCGGCTATGGGAGAAGACAAGGCGGCCAGGGAATACCACCAACTCTTCCAGCGGGGAAGCAACTGGTTGGACGCCAATCTGTTCAACGGTGAGTATTATGTCCAGAAGGTGCGGGGCGTCAAGAAAGAACGGATCGCGGCAGTGCTTCGCAGCCAAATGGGTTCCGAGGACACCGAAACGCCAGATTATCAGGTCGGCGAAGGATGCCTTGTCGATCAACTAGTTGGGCAATACTTGGCCGACGTTGCCGGCCTGGGGCCGCTGGTCGACCCCGCCCGGATCCGCAAGACATTGGAATCCATCCACCATTACAATTTCAGGCAGGACATGTTTCATCACGATTCCGTGCAGCGCACTTACGTAGTGAACGACGAGGCCGCTCTGGTCATCTGCGACTACGGCAAAGCCGAGCGTCCGCGGATTCCCTTTCCCTACTACGCCGAAGCATGGACAGGACATGAATACTCCGCGGCCTCTGAGATGATCTACGCCGGCCTAGTGCGGGAAGGCGTGGAGTGTTTTGAAAATGTGCGGAAGCGCTTTGACGGGGAACGCCGCAATCCGTGGGATGAGCCGGAGTGCGGACACCACTACGCTCGCGCAATGGCGGCTTGGTCTGGCGTGCTGGCGCTCAGCGGCTTCCGCTACGACAGCGCCAAGCAGACAGTCAACCTGTCGCCTCCCCTTGCCGACGCCGTGTTCCGCTGCTTCTGGTCCACGGCAGGTGGTTGGGGCGTGTTTGCACGCCAGCAAAGCGCCGGCAAAACGGCCTTCCGTATCCGCGTCGATCACGGCTCGCTGCCTGTCCGAAGCTTCGAGTTGAAAGCACACGGTGCCAAGGCGCGGGCCACACTCGGTGGAGCGGAACTCCGGCACACTCTAGAGGTAGAAACGGGCGCCATCATCCGCCTCGAACAGCCTCTGACGATCGGTGACGGCCAAGAACTCGTGCTTGAGGTGCTCGCGTGAACACGGGGCTGAATAGCGAGCACCCTTGGTTCGTGCCCATCGGCGGCTTTCTGGCAGCGGGAAAGACCACTTTGCTCTGTGCGGCCGCACAGACTCTAGTTTCCGAGGGCCACCGAGTAGCTGCCATCTTGAACGATCAGGGAAACGACTTGGTTGATACGGCTTTGGTCCGAGGCAGCGGCTTAACCGCCGATCAGGTCACCGGCGGGTGCTTCTGCTGCCGTTTCTCAGATCTACTGGAAGCCGCCGGCGGCCTTGCGAAACATCATCCGGAGATTATTTTCGTGGAGCCGGTGGGCAGTTGCACCGACCTGTCCGCTACCATTCTTCAGGTGCTCAAGCGCGACCACGCAGACCGATTCCGGCTTGCTCCGCTGACGGTGGTGGTGGACCCCGCGCAGGCACGAGCGGCCTTGGCGGCGCATGCGAATCCGGACATCGCCTTTTTGTTTCGCAACCAAGTGGAGGAAGCAGACCTGATTTGCTTCTCCAAGTGCGACCGCGAAACAGAGTTTCCCGGATTGCCAACATCGGCGCCAGTGCGCTACTTGAGCGCGATCCATGGGCGGGGTGTGAGTGCCTGGCTGCATGAAATCCTCTCGGGCCGGCTCGCGTGCGGACGCGCCACTCTGAACATCGATTATCAGCGTTACGCGCGGGCCGAGGCCGCCTTGGGATGGCTTAACTACCACGCCCGCTTGTGCCTGAAGGATCCCATCATGCCGGCTCTGATGGTCGGTCCGTTGTTCGATTCACTACAGCGTGAACTCGAACGGAAGAATGTGCGAATCGTGCACCTGAAGGTGATCGATCAGGCCGAAAGTGGCTATGTGAAGGCGGCGGTATCCGGTTGCGGACAGGAACCAATCGTCGAAGGTGCGGTAGACGCCTCGCCGGCCTGGGAACACGAACTGGTAGTGAACCTGCGTGCCGTGGCGGCTCCAGAGCGAATCAGAGAAATCGTGGCGGACTCGGTCAAAGCTCTACCAGGTTCAAAGACCGAGGTGCGGTTAGAGTGTTTTCGCCCTGCACCCCCAAGACCTGAACATCGCGTCGCACATCCGCAGAAACGGGCTGGGTCTCGACAAAACTCCGCCCCGTTCTGAAACGGACCCAACTAGACGAGCAATCGACCAAGGAAGCCGAGATTACCAAGTGGCCGTGGTGATGGACCGCGCGGGCAAGGTCAGGTGCAACGTTTTCCCCTTCGATTCGAGATTCACGTCTGTGCTCTCATTCAGGCTATTCAGCACTTCTGCGACATAGCCGCCCTGCGGCGTCTGAAACGTCATTACGCGCACGCCTTTGGTTTTGCCGGTGGTTTCCACGCGGATTGCGCCGGGGCGTACAAACTTACTGAAGTGCGCCAGATACCAGAACGTTCCCGTGTAGGTAATCTCGTGCGTGGTCTTGTCGATGATGACCACGGGATGTTGCGCATTGGGGTCGGGGTTCCCGTGGATCGGTGATATCGCCCATGGCCCACCGGTCTCATCCAGGATCGCATTCCAGTAAAGCCACGCGGACGTCCCGGCTTCCAGGTCGTTGAAAATAATGTTGCCCCACACATCCCCATCATCGAACTCGTAGATCGGGAGTTTCTTGTCCTTTGGGTATCCGGCCTCGTAGGCATAGCAGACCTCATCCATCCAGAACGGCAAATCCGAATATCTTTTTTCGAGCTCAGCAATCTTGTCGAAATTCTTGAAATCGTAGCCGTGATACGCCACCACCGACACGAACTTGCGCGCCGCCGGGTCATCCAGTACCATCGGGTATCGCCTGTAAGCCACCTTGCGTTCCGGCGCTTCGCTCATCATCAGCTTGGTCGTCAATCCGGACTGTTGCAGCGCCGGGCCGACAAAATCGCGCAAGAGCATCTTGATCTCTGGATATTTGATCTTCGTGTATACCTCTTCCGGCTCGTTAAACAAGCTCAAGTAATCGACCACGATCCCGCGCTTCTCATATTCTTCCAGATACTTCAGGAAATATTTCGCCAGTACGGGGTAGTATTTCGGTTGAATGTCCTGGTGCTTTTTCACGTCATACAGCATCCAGTCCGGCGGATAGTCCATTGGCGCTTGCAGGGCAAAGTTGCCGTATTTGCGCGCCCTCAGGATGTACGTGCCCACGCCGTTCGGTCCGAAATCGCGCGCCACGGAAAAATTCTTCAGTTCGACATCGCCTGGCGTGTCGTCATACGTGAACCAGGGGCCCGCGGACTGGAAATCGGTCCCGGCAAGGGGCGTCTTCATTGCGGTATAGCCCGCGCCGTCCTTCGTATCAAACAGCGCCCGCAGTACATCCTCCTGCTTATCCGCTGGAAGCGTATTCAGGGTCATGAGCCCCGCTTCCATGATCGACGCTCCAAATCCAGCCACTTTTTGATACTTCACGGAATCGTTGATCTGGAATGTCGAACCGCCCGCTGGCTTTCCGTCCGAAAACTGTGCATCCGGTTTTGCCGTCAGGCGGTCTCCCGCGGTCGAGGAAATATGCAGCTTTGCCGTCTGCGCCTGCAGTCCGGAAACGCTTATGGCGAGGGCAAGAGTCAGGGTCGTGCGTAGGAAGGCACATCTCGAGCTCATGTGTTGTCGCCCGAACTTCTGCAGTCGCTTAGAACGCGAACTCAATTGCCCCTGATCCGTTGCCGTATTTGTGATCGCCGCCCCGCACATTGGGGTTTACTCGAGGCAACCCAAAGTTGGGGCGGTGGTAATCCCCGCAATCTCGCAGCCACCCAGGATTGCCTCCCCAATCCCATTTATGTCGCTTCCCCCCGCGCTCTCCCGACGGATAGTTCGTACAGATTACTGACGGACAGCCGTTGCTGAATGTTCGGAGCGGCAGGTCCGTACTCCGCGCTCAGATTGTGCGCGTTTTTGATGTACGATCTGACGTGGCCATCGGCATTTCCCAGGTTTTTGCCAAACGTATAAGGAACCAGAACGTTGAATCCGTCCGCGAACCGTTTGTTGAGCGAGGTTTTGGAAGCATGGTACATGGTATGGAATTGAGCCTAGTCCAGTAGAAGTATGGACACAAGGCATGGCTGTTGGCTGAACCAGGCACGCTACTAGTCATTCGAGGGACAGTCCGTTCGTGAACATGGACAGTGTCGCGGAGCTCAAATTCGATGCCGCCTTAAAACAGGTCAGCCAGTTTGAGCCCCGTCAATAAACACAGTCCGGATTGGGTTCCCAAGGGATTTCGCCAAGGCCAAGGAAGAACTGCACGGCGACCAGCCGTGCAGAGATGGCCACTATGTCTAGCCTTTAACCGGCTCTAATCAGTTTTAGCCCCTCTTCATACCAGGACAGGAGATTTCCATGGCGGAACTCGCAGTGAATGGCGGTAAGAAGTCGAACCAGAAAGGCTTTCCTGTTTGGCCGCAATATGACGACGCGGAACGCAAAGCTCTTCAGGATGTTCTCGACAGTCGCGTTTGGTGGAGAACTCCCGGAACCAGAACTCTCGCCTTTGAACAGGCATTCGCCAAATTTCACGGCGCCAAACACGGCATTGCCGTGACCAACGGTACGGCCGCTCTCGAAGTCACCGTATCCGCCCTCGGCATCGGCGCCGGAGATGAAGTGATCCTCCCCGACTACACCTTCGTCGCTACGGCCAGCGCCGTTCTCTACGCCGGCGCGCTGCCTGTCCCCGTGGACGTCTCTCCGGACACCTGGTGTCTCGATCCCAAACTCGCGGAAGCGGCCATCACGCCGCGTACAAAGGCCATCGTTGCTGTTCACATGGGTGGCCATCCCGCGGATTTGGACGCTCTCGGCGATCTCGCCAAGCGGAAGGGGATTGCGCTTGTCGAAGACAGTTCCCACGCCCACGCCACCGAGTGGAAAGGCAAGCGCATCGGCTCACACGGTACGGCTGGCACCTTCAGTTTTCAGGCCAGCAAGCTGATGACTGCTGGCGAGGGTGGCATCGTTATTACCAATGACGATGCTTTCGAAAAGCAAGCCCGCAGCGTCCATGACTGTGGCCGCATGCCCGGCGAATGGTTCTACAGTCATTTCATCAACGGCTCGAACTATCGGCTCAGCGAGTGGCAGGGTGCCGTTCTCAGTGTTCAATTGACGCGCCTCGATGCGCAAACGCAGCGCCGTCACCAGAATGCCCGTCTCCTCGATAAACTCCTTGCCCAAATTCCCGGCATCACTCCACAAAAACTCGATCCCCGCTGCACGCGCAACGGTCACTATGCCTACATCTTTCACGTCGACTCCAAAGAGTTCGCCGGTGCCAGCACAGAAAAACTGATTCAAGCCATGAATGCCGAGGGTATTCCCAATCAAGCCAGCTATCCGCCAATCCACGCCTTGCATGTGTTCCAAAACGGTGAGTACCGCAAACGGCTGTGTGGCTCTCAAGCGGCCGAGCCTCATGCCTTCCTCAAGGCAAGTTATCCCCACACGCATCGCGCCGCTTTTGAGACCATCTGGATTCCCCAACCCGCGCTCCTTGGCGATGAGGAAGACATTCACGAAATCGCCGCCGCCTGGCGCAAAATACAGAAATTTGCGAGAGAACTCGTATGATGGGCGTCGAAAAAGGGGAATATCACGGCTGGCCAAACGCGTACTTCCTGACGAATGACACTGGGGAACGCGTCGTTCTAGCCGACGTGGGACCTCGCGTGGTTCACTGCGCGCTTGGCGGGGGTGAAAAATCAATTCCCGCGTGTAGCGGTGACCACTTCGCGGATGGCACTAGCGACCAGTTCGGGATGGTCAAGATGGATCCAGTGTCCGGTGTCGCTCGCCACCACATGCCGCCCACACGAAGAGAGCTGCGTTAGGTCGTGTTGCCAGTCGGCGTACAGTGCCGCATGATGGTCTCCCGATAGAACGACCAGCGGCAAGTCCCCGAGCGAGCTCACCGCAGCCGCTTGCGCAGCACTGAGAGGTAGTGCGGCAACGTGCTGTCCGAGGCTCATGAAATTCTTTGGCTGCGACCACAACGCTCGCACAATTGGCAGGATTGGTGCCGGCAACTTACGAATCTCACCTGCAATCCGTTGTACCGCCGAGGCCGCGCCGACGCCGAACGCGCTCGCCGCTGCCCATCCAAGCCTGGGCGAACCCCGCGCCAGCCGCGCTAGGCAAAACCGAACAAAACCCAATCGTGCGAGCCACGCGGCAATCCAAGAGTATCGCAGGCCCACTTCGATCATCCGCACCTGCTCGGGCGTCGGATTCTCCCATTCGGCAGGGTGAACTGAATCCACCAGCACCATGCCAACGACCTCATTGGGATATAGGTGCACGAACGCCCGATTTACATAGCCGCCGAACGAGTGCCCAACGAGAACGTACGGCCCGGGCACACCTGTTGCATCCAGCAGCGTGTGTAGCTCCTGGGCGATCTGCCGGGCCGTGCGCGGCCCGTGCGGCGGATCGCTCCAGCCGTGTCCGGCGCGGTCGTAGCTTACCGCGCGACTGAACTGCGCCACCCGAGGCTGCACCAGCGTCCAGCTCAAGCAGGATGCGCCCATGCCGGATTCGAAGACCACAGTCGGTGTGCCTTCTCCGGTTACAAGGATGTGCATCCGCCCCTCGTTGACTCGCACGAGGTGCCCAGGGAGCGGAAAGCGTCGGCGGTCCCGCCAGGTTCCGATTGCCTGGTAGACGGCACCCGCCACTGCCGACACAGCGAGTGTGCCGAGGAAAATCACGAGGAACATAAGCGCCGTTTTCATGGGATAACGCGAACATCCAAGAATACACTCGTCGAGCGGTCTTCTTCGCGAGTCGCTCGTCGCTAGAACTCATTTTCTATCTATAGTCGACACTAG
>Ga0066710_100008027_pt1 | contig 10188 bp, 7 predicted proteins | sample GraSoiAngelo_159_FD_79666 | JGI IMG/M metagenome (GOLD analysis project Ga0066710, IMG submission 79666) | Grasslands soil microbial communities from the Angelo Coastal Reserve, California, USA - 14_1009_16_40cm | ecosystem: Environmental > Terrestrial > Soil > Grasslands | place: USA...
CGACGGCGTCCGGATCGACGTCGAGCGCGGTGACCGGCCCGAAACCGAGCTTCGCCGCCGCGATCGCCAGCACCCCGGAACCGCACCCGAGATCCACGACGTCGCTCCGGGGGCGCTCGAGCAGAAGCTCGAGACAGAGGCGCGTCGTCGCGTGCCCGCCAGTGCCGAAAGCCCGCCCCGGGTCGATGACGACCGCGACGGCGCCGGCATCGGCCGTCTCCCAGGGAGGTCCCACCCACAGGGGTCCGACGCGGATCGGCCTGTGGAAGCGCTTCCAAGCTTCCTCCCAGTCGCCTTCGACGTCGGTCGCGGCGCCGGGCCCGAAAACCTGCCAAAAGCGCTCCTCGTCACCGGCGCTCGCGTAAGCCGCGAGCTCCAGATCGTCCCCTTCGTGGTCGACCTCCTCGAACCCTTGCGGGAAGAGCTCGAGCATCTGGGCCCGCGCTTCTTCGGCGCGGCCGACGGGGACGCGGACGGAGAGCCGGCGAAGCGGCACGCTCAGCGGAACGCCGCCCGCAGCTTCTCGAAGAATCCCTCGTCGGACTTGTAGTTGGCGTCGCGCTCGGAGCGAGAGAATTCCTCGAGCAGCCGCCGCTGCTCGTCCGTCAGATGCCGCGGAATCGCGAGGTTCACCAGCAGGCGATGGTCGCCGCGCCCGAAACCCTGGAGCACGGGCATTCCCCGGCCGCGCAGGACTCGCACCTCCCCGGGCTGAGTACCCGGCTTGAACTCGAGCTCGACCTCGTCGTCGAGCGTCGGAACCGTCACTCGGGCCCCGAGCGCGGCCTGGCTCATCGTGAGGTCGACTGCGGAAACGATGTCGTTTCCGTCGCGGACGAACTGCCCGTGCGGACGCACGCGAACGAGTACGTAGGCGTCCCCGGCGCGGCCGCCGACAGCCCCCGCGTGGCCTTGCCCGGTCAAGCGGATGCGCTGGCCGTCGTGGATACCCGCAGGAATCTCGACTTCGAGCATTCGCTCCTCGACCGTCTGGCCCGAGCCGCCGCAGTCCGGGCACGGGGTCCTCAGGATCTGGCCGGCGCCGCCGCATTCCGGGCAGGTGTGGCTCCGGATGAACTGCCCGAAGACGGACGACGAGATCGCCTGCAACCGTCCCGCACCCTCGCAGCGGGGGCATCGTTCCGGCGCCGTCCCCGGCGCGGCCCCGCTCCCCTGGCAGGCCTCGCAGGAGACGCTGATCGGAAGCGGCACCGATTTGACCACACCGTGCGCCGCCTCCGCGAGCTCGATCTCCACCTCGGCGACAACGTCGGCCCCGCGGGCCGAGCGGCGCCCAGCTCCGCCCGGCACCCCGAACAGATCGTCGCCGAAGAAGACCGAGAAGAGATCCGCGATGTTCGCAAAGTCGAATTGGGTCGGCCGAAAGCCGCCGGTGTTCAGACCCTCGTGGCCGAACCGGTCATAGAGCTCACGCGTCTCCGTCTTCGAGAGGACCTCGTAAGCCTCGGCGGCCTCGCGAAAGCGCTCCTCCGCATCCGGCTCGCCCGAAACATCGGGATGAAGCTCGCGCGCGAGCCTGCGGAAGGAGGATTTGATCTCCTTGTCGGAGGCGCCGCGGGAAACCCCCAGAATCTCGTAGTAATCGCGCCTGATGCTCGCCACGGTCTTAGGTTACTCACGCCTTACGCCGGATCAGCCCGCCCTGAGCGGGCCTCAGTCCTCGTACACCTCTTCGACGACGCGGGAGAGCTCCCGCGCCGCCGAGCGCACAGCGTCAATCGCCTTCACGTAGTCCATCCGCAGCGGGCCGAGCAAGTTGACGGTGCCCAGATTGCGATGCTGGAGACCATACGGCGCGCCGACGAGCGAGACGCGCGCGAGCTCGGGGTCCTCGAGCTCGGAGCCGACGCGGACGAACGGCCGCTTGGAGATCAGGCTCGCGCGCATGAGCTGGAGGAGGACTGCACGTTCTTCCAGCACCTCGAGCAGCCGGCGGTAGCCGCGTAGGTCGTCGGCGCGGAACTCGTCCAAGAGCCCGGCCGTCCCCCCGATATAGAGGGCTTGCTCACCCGCCTCGAGCACGTCGGCGAATGCGGGCTGCAGCTCGGCGAGGAAGGCATGCTCCTGAGGCGACAGGTCGGAATCCTCGAAGAGGCTCCGCAGCAGACGCGGGCCGAGCTGAAGGCCCCCGATGCGCTCGTTCAGGTATTCGCCCGCCCACTCCGCGAGGCCGGGGTCGACCGGTTCGCCGAAGCTGAACAGCCGCTTCATCACGCCGCCGCTCGAAGTGATCAGGACGACGAGCACGAGCTGTGGCTGAAGCAGGATCACCTCTACATGGCGCACCGCCGTTGCTTCGAGCGGCGGCGCGGAGACGAGCGCCAGCAGATGCGTCATGTCCGCGAGAGCTTCGGTGGTCGTTCGCAGCGCCGAGTCGACCTCGGTGCGACGCTCCGAGAGATCGAAGCTCAGTTCGGGATCCGAAGGCCGAGGTTCGAGAGCCTCCAATACCCGGTCGACGAAGAGGCGATAGCCAAGGTCCGTCGGGATGCGGCCGGCCGACGTATGCGGATGGGAGAGAAGACCGAGCTCCTCGAGCTGGGCGAGCTCGTACCGCACCGTCGAAGACGAGATATCCAGCCCGGTCCTGGTTACCAGCGTCTTCGAGCCGACGGGGTCGCCCGTCTCGACGTACGCGCGGACGACGCGCACGAGGATTTCCTCCTGACGCGGCGTGAGTTCGGGTTGTCCCGAGTCGGCCATTACCTCAATTGTACGTTTTTGCAGGGTTTTCAGCGAAGAGCTCAGCCGTGACACCCCCGCCCAGAAAGCGGCCGCGCCTCGTCAGCGCTAGTTCACCGCCCGACTCTTGGACGAGACCGAGCCGCCGCAGCCGCTCGAGCGCTTCCCGATCCACCGCGGGGCCGACCTCCGCGAGCGCGAGTGGCTCATCTAGCCGCAGGCCGAGCATCAAACGCTCACGCAGGCGAGTCGGAGAGTCGAGCTCCTCGAGCTCCCGCGGCGGACGCCGGCCCGCTCCGAGGGCCGCCATGTACGCGCCGAGCTTCGGCGCGTTTCGCCACCGCAGGCCGGCGACCGTCGACACCGCCCCAATCCCGATCCCGAGGTAGTCGCGCGCGAGCCAGTAGCCGAGGTTGTGCTGCGCCTGCCGGCCGTCGCGGCAGAAGTTCGCCGTCTCGTACCAGCGGTACCCCACGGCTACTAACCGCTCGACGACCAGCTCGAAATAGCCCTCCATCGCGTCTGCCTGCGCGACGAGCTCGTCGCCCCAGGCATGCGTGAAGCGCGTTCCGGGCTTTGCTTCGAGCTCGTAGCAGGAGAGGTGCTCCGGCTCCAGCGCGATGGCCGCGCTCAGATCCCGATCGAGATCGGAGGCGCTCTGGCCGGGAATCCCGTAGATGAGATCCAGAGAGATGTTGTCAAAGCAGGCATCACGAAGATGGTAGAACGCGCGCCGGACGTCGTCGGGCCCCGCCTTCCGCTCGAGGACGGCAAGCAAGCGCGGCTCGAAGCTCTGGGCACCGAGCGAGATTCGCGTCACGCCTCCTTCGCGAAGAAGCGACGCCAGCTCCGGCGTCACCGTTTCGGGGTTGGCCTCAACTGACACCTCGTCGGCGTGGGGCATGGCTTCGAGGAGGCGCGTGAGGGCGGCCGGGTCGGTGAACGTGGGCGTCCCGCCACCGAGGAAGACGGTCTCGATCCGGTCGGCCAGGAGCGCTCCCTCGAGTTCCAGTTCCTGAACGAGAGCATCGACGTACGCGCCGTGACCGTCCCGGCGCCCCACCAACGTGACGAAGTCGCAGTACCCACACCGATGCGCGCAGAAAGGAAGGTGCACGTAGAGGTGCCGGGCACCCTCCGCGCTCATCGTTTGTCCTCGTCGAGATTGAGGACGGCGAGGAAGGCCTCCTGCGGCACCTCGACTTGCCCCACCTGCTTCATCCGCTTCTTCCCCTTCTTCTGGCGCTCGAGGAGCTTTCGCTTCCGGGTAACGTCGCCGCCGTAGCACTTGGCCAGCACGTCCTTCCGCTTCGCTTTGATCGTCTCCCGCGCGACGATGCGCGCGCCGATCGCCGCCTGAACGGGCACGTCGAAGTGCTGGCGCGGGATCTCCTCGCGCAGGCGCTCGACGAGTGCCTTCCCACGCGCATGAGCAGCGCGTCGGTGGACGACCAAGCTGAGCGCGTCGACCGGGTCGCCGGCAAGCAGGACGTCCAGGCGCACGAGGTCGCCCTCCTCGAAGCCGATGATGTCGTAGTCGAAGCTCGCGTACCCCTTCGTCCGGCTCTTCAGCTGGTCGTAGTAGTCGTAGACGACCTCGGCGAGCGGGAGGTCGTAGGCGAGCATCACGCGCTCCTCGCTCAGGTACTCCATGTGGTGGAACCGTCCTCGGCGGTCGTTGTTCAGCTCCATGACGGTGCCGACATAGTCCTTCGGGACGATCGTCGTGGCCCGGATGTACGGCTCGTCTACCCGCTCGGGGTCCGGCGGCATGTCCGCCGGGCTGTGAACCTCGACCTCTTGTCCGGACTTTGTGAGGACGCGATAGGCCACGTTCGGCGCGGTCACGAGGAGATCGAGGTCGAATTCCCGCTCGAGGCGCTCACGGACGATGTCCATGTGCAGGAGGCCGAGGAAGCCACAGCGGAAGCCGAAGCCGAGCGCCTGCGAAGTCTCGGGCTCGTAGAAGAGCGAGGCGTCGTTGAGCTTGAGCTTCTCGAGCGCGTCGCGAAGCTCGGGATAGTCGTCGGAGTCGGTGGGATACAGGCCGGCGAAAACGGTCGGCTTGACGTCCTTGTAACCGGGCAGCGGCTCGGCGGCACCTCCGCGCGCGCTCGTCAGGGTGTCGCCAACGCGCAACCGGCTGACGTCCTTGAGTCCGGTGACGACGTAGCCGACCTCACCTGCCTCGAGAGTCGGCATCGGGCTCCGGTCAGGCGAGAAGAAGCCAAGCTCCTCGGCCTCGAAACGTGTCCCGGCGGCCATGGCACGCAGCTCTTGCCTCGTCTCGAAATGACCGTCGATGACACGGACGAAGGCGACTACCCCGCGGTACTGGTCGTACGAGGAGTCGAAGATGAGCGCGCGGGGCGGGGCGGTCGGGTCGCCCTCCGGCGCAGGGATTCGTTCGACAATCGCGTCGAGGACGCCCTCGACGCCTTGGCCGGTCTTCGCAGAGATGCGAAGGACACGAGTCACGTCCTCTCCAACCAGATCCGCGACTTCACGGGCGGCCGCATCGGGATCGGCTTGCGGGAGGTCGATCTTGTTCACGACGGGGACGATCTCCAGATCGTTCTCGATCGTGAGGTGGGCGTTGGCGAGGGTCTGCGCCTGGATTCCCTGTGCCGCATCCACGAGGAGCACGGCGCCCTCGCAGGCCTGGAGGGCGCGGGAGACCTCGTAGGTGAAGTCGACGTGGCCGGGGGTATCGATCAGATTGAGCTGGTGTCCCTTCCACATGACCCGGACCGCCTGGGCCTTGATGGTGATCCCTCGTTCGCGCTCGAGCTCCATCGAATCGAGCACCTGCTCGCGCATCTCCCGCTTCGAGAGTGTTTCGGTCACCTCGAGGATCCGGTCGGCAAGCGTGGACTTGCCGTGGTCGATGTGGGCGACGATCGAGAAGTTGCGGATGCGGTCGAGGGGCACTAGTGCTCCGTCCAGTGACGTTGCCGCACTTCTGCCGCGCGAAAAGCTAGCCAGGCGCGAACGCAGGTCGTCCTCGTATAGATCGTAAATACGGGGTCGACCGAGGACAAAGCCTGGCGACGCTTTGCAGCCGGCAGAGATGCGGAGGGCGTTTCTGGGCGGGGCACTTAGTCCGTTGTAGCGGATCGGCGCCGCAGCGAGAGCAGAGCGTCGAGCTCTCGGATGGCGAGCAGCCGCGCCAGAAGGAAGAAGACACCGACCGCAGCGAGGATGCCGCCGCCGACGGACGCTAGCTGACCGCCCAGCGAGCGCCCGGCCACAGCATCCAGCCCGAACCACACGCCGAATGCGAAGCCCGCGGCAACGGCGGAGGCGACCGCGATGCGTGAATAGGAGTCCATCAGCCGAGCGCCCCCTATCCGACCGATCCGCCGTCTAAAGACGTAGAGGAGCGCCGCCGTCCCTGCGATGTTCACGAGCGACGTCGCCAGAGGAATGCCCCAGACGCCGACGGAGTAGAACGCCGCGTCCAAGGCCGCATTCAGAGCGAGGTTGCCGAGCGCGATGGCGGTCGGGACCCAGGGCGACTGGAGGCTGAAGAAGGCGCGGTTCAACATCAGCATCGTCCCGTTGAACGTGAGTCCGAGCGAGAAGGCGGCGAGGGCGCCCGCGACCACACCGGTCTGATCGGAGGTGAAGGCCCCCCGCTCGTAGAGCAGGCGGACGATCGGTACGGCCAGAACCGCCGAAACGGCGCTCGCCGGCAGAAGCAGGAAGCCGATCTGCCGCAGGCCGAGCGAAACGGTCTCTCGGAAGCCCTCATCGTCCCTCCGCGTGGCGAGGCGTGCGAGCCGCGGGAAGAGCACGGTGGCCACCGCCACCGAGAACATCCCCTGCGGGAGCATGTAGATGCGAAAGGCGGCGTTGATCGCGCTCGGAGCGATCTGCGGGTCGATCAACTTCGCCGCGAAGACCCCGTCGATGAGCGCGTTCACATTGATGAGCCCGAGACCGAGCGTGACGGGAAACATGAGGACGAAGAAGCTCCGAACGGCGGGGTCGCGCCAGTCGAGCACGAGTTGTAGACGCCCCTCGCGTCCGCGCAACCACGGAAGGGGAAGCAGGAACTGGAGAACAGTGCCCGCGAGGATCGCCCCGGCGTACACATAGAGCTTTCCGTTCTCGGAGTCGACGTGCGGAACGCCTACGACTAGCCCGACGATGATGACTGCGTTCCAGAAGACCGGCGTCAACGCCGGAATCGAGAAGTGCTCGTAGCTGTTCAGGATCCCGACAACGATCCCGGAGAGCCCGAGGAGGAGCACGATCGGGAAGAGCAGGCGCGCGAGCCCGACCAGCAGGTCCTGCTCGTAGGGAAACGGCGCCATGAGCCACGGAGCGAGCAAGACGAAGAGGACCGTCACGCTGCCGAGGCCGAGCAGCATGAGCCAGAAGAGCGTCGAGGCGACCCGCCACGCGCGCGCTCGCTCCCCTTTCTCCAGGAGCTCGCTGAAGACCGGGACGAACGCCGAGGAAAGCGCTGCGTCGGCGACCAGCGCCCTCACCGTGTTGGGAATCAGAAACGCGATCTCGAACGCGTTGATCGGGCCCCGAACGCCGAAGTAGTTCTTGGCGACGATCTCCCGGACGAGCCCGAAGATGCGCGACAGGCCGGTGGCTGCGGCGAAGATCGCCGTCGACCAGGCGAGCCGGCGGCCGCGGCCGGGATCTTCGTTCACCTTGCGAGCATAGGCGAGAGGCCGGAAGGGCCCTGCTGCTAGCATCAGCCGCCGGATGCCCAACATCAAGCAGCAGAAGCGCCGCGTCGAAACGTCGGCCCGCCAGCACGAGGAGAATCTCCGCTACCGCTCCACCGCGAAAACGCTCTTCAAGCGCATCGAGCAGGCGGTCGCGGACGGCGATAAGGATCGCGCCACCGAACAACATCGCTCGCTCGTTCGGCTGCTCGATCGAGCGGCGTCGCGCGGGGCCATCCACCCGAACAAGGCAGCCCGCAAGGAGGCGCAGGCCGCGCGCCTCCTCGCCGGCTAGTCGCGCACAGGTTCTGCCGCGCGCGTCACTTCGATCAGCGCCCGCTGAAGCTCGAGCTCGGCGCCCAGACGGCTAGCGCCTTTCAAAGCCGCGTCCAGCTCAGCAAGCCGCACGATCGCGCTGTCGAGCTCGTCCCGGGAGTAGCGCTCCGCGTGGCCAAGCGCCTTCCGAATCCGGAACTCGTGCTTTTTCAGACGCGACGAAATGTCCCTGCTGCCAAGGCCTTCCGCCGCGAGGGTTTGCACCGAGCGGACAAGCCCGACCTGCGCCGCCAGGCGTACGGCGATGAGAAACGGCTCCACCCCGAACTCGAGGTCTGCCTCGCAGGCCGCGAGCACGCCGGTCAGATCGCGGCTTCCCCAAGCGTCGGCGATCACCCACGCGGGAGCTTCCTCCGACGCGGGGACCGCGAGTAGCTCGATGTCCCGCGCGCTAATCGGCTCGCCTCCTGCCCAAGTGGCGATCTTGTCCACCTCTTGCTCGAGCGTGCTCACGTCGACACCGACGATCTCGACGAGCCGGCGGGCCGCCTCGTCGCGGGCTTGCGCCTTGAGGCGCGCGAACTCACCGCGCACCCAGACGCTCGGCTCCTTCGGCTTTGGGACGTCGTACTGGAGCACTTCGCCTGACTTACCCACCGCACCCGCGAGAGTTGAATCCCGCGGCTGCTCGCCGGCGACCAAGGCAAGCACTGTTCCGGGGGCGGGCGCTGCGAGGTAGGCTCGAAGCGCGTCGGCGTCCGCCTTCTTCCAGCGCTCGACTCCGTGGACGACAACGAGCCGGCCCTCCCCGAAGAGCCCGCGCGCGTTCAGGGCCGCGACAGCCTCCTCCCCCGAAGAGGTCTCGGCCTCGAGCATCTCGACCGCATCGGCATCGAAGCGGGCGCGCAGGCGCGCGAGCGCGCGTACGACCTTGGGCCGGTCGCTGCCCAAAAAGAGGTACGCGGGCCGGAGCTCGTCCTCGGCCATTGCGAGCAGCATAGTCAGCGCTCGGTCGCGACCGAGAAGCTCCGACCATCGGACTCGATACTCACGCGCCCGTCACGATCGGTGCGGTAAACCGACAAGCCGGGGAAGCGGCCAAGCGTGATCAAGGTGGACGGGGAGGGATGCCCGTAGTCGTTGTGCGCCCCGACCGAAATCACGGCCACGCGCGGCCTTAAGTCCGCGAGGAGCTCCGCAAGGCCATCGTCCGCCGAGCCGTGGTGGGCGACCTTGAGGATCTCCACGGACGGCAGCCTCAGCGGCAGGGTGATGTCCGACTCGGCGTCGGCTGTGAGGAGGGCGTCCACGGCTCCGTAGGAGACGAGCAGAACGATCGCGTGCTGGTTGGGGTCCTCGGCCGGCGTGCCCGGCCCGTCGGGCCAGAGCACGCGAATGTCCAGCCGGCCGAGGCGAAACTCCTCTCCGGCACGCGCGAGAACGATCCGGACGCCGTGCTGTCGAGCCGCGTCGCGGGCGGCCTGCTCGTCGGAGCTTCGTGCCGGGATGCCCGGATCGAGCAGGAAGCCGACGGACAGCCCGTCGATCACGTCTGCCGCCCCGCCAACGTGATCTCGCTGCGGATGGGTGAGGACGGCAGCCGCGAGACGGTGGACCCCCAGGCGCTCCAGCTGGTGGGCGACTTGGGCCTCCGGCGCCCCCTCGTCGACCAATACGGCGCCCTCGGGCACCTGGATGAGCGCGGAGTCGCCTTGACCCACGTCGAGGAACGTGATGCGAAGGCCGGTGGGCGACGGAGGAACACCGTGCGCCGGCTGCAGTCGCCAGCCCACAAGCACGAGCGCGAGTAGGGAGACCAATGCGGCCGCCCGCCGTCCACGGGGCGCGGGCAGCCGCGTGACCAAAACGGCGAAGGCCACTCCCGCCGAGAGAACCGCCAGCGCCTTCCAGGATGCGAGGCGCGCGTGCGGGAGTCCTCCGAAGAACCGCGCGACGGCGGCCAGATATGCGGCCAGCCACCCATTGACCCAGGCGAGCGTCGCCGCTGCGGACGGCAGCACGGGCACGAGCGCCGAGCAGACGAGCGCCAAGCCGAGTAGAGGGGCAACCACGGGCTCCGCGAGCGCGTTGCTCGCGACGGTGTAGACAGGAACGTTCCCGAAGTGCGTGAGCAGGATCGGCGCGGTGACGCCGCCGCACGAACTCGCGACCGCGAGCACCGTGACAAGCCTCCGCGGAACCGGATAGCCGCCGAGCCAGGCCTCGAGCCGCGGCACGAGCACGAAGATGGCAGCGGCGGCCGCAAAGGAGAGCTGAAACCCTGGGTCGAGCAGCGAGTACGGGTTCCAGCCCAGCAGGACTGCCGCGCCGACGAGAAGGAAATACCAGCGGTCACGAGCCCGTCCGCACAGCCACGCGAGCGACGCGAGGCCGCCGGCGACGCCTGCGCGGACGACAGACGGCTGCCATCCGACCGCAAGGACGTAGCCGCAGACTGCAGCGAGTGCCACCGCCTCGCCGACGGCCCTGGGCAGACCTAGAAGCCATGCAAGCAGGAGAG
>Ga0066710_100008028_pt1 | contig 10187 bp, 16 predicted proteins | sample GraSoiAngelo_159_FD_79666 | JGI IMG/M metagenome (GOLD analysis project Ga0066710, IMG submission 79666) | Grasslands soil microbial communities from the Angelo Coastal Reserve, California, USA - 14_1009_16_40cm | ecosystem: Environmental > Terrestrial > Soil > Grasslands | place: USA...
CTCTTCGGTCTTCCCGATCTCGACGACCGTCATCCGATCCGATTGCTGATCGAGCTTCTTCAGGTATTCGACGTACTGCGTGTAGTTGACGAGAAAGTAGTCGTCGCCGATCTCATGGCCGAACTGCTCTTTCGGGCTGGTGAGCTTCGGCGCAGCCGATTTCTGCTGGGCCTGGGGCGCGGCGGTTGCGAGCAGAAGGACGACGACGGCGGCACCGTTCGCGCAAGCCTTCAGAGCGGCCTTTCGGATGAGCATATGAACCTCGCGGGACGATTGGATGTGACTGGCGCGATGGTATCGCGGAATGAGGCTCGACGCTAGAGAGCGCGCGCTCGCGTAGGGGCGGACCTGCGTGTCCGCCCGGGGCCGACACATCGGTCGGCCCCTGCAGCTCCAAGACCGCTCTACGGATCGCGGCGCGCGAGGTCCGATTCCTTCGACAGCCGTGCGACGAGCTGACGCCGTTCCGCCGGACCGATGGCGAACGCCGACGGGTTCTGCGAGAAGAATTCCTGCGCCGACCGCGCGCCCTTGAGGAGTCCATTCCGTGTGTGCTCCTTCGTTGCGAGGAGGCAGTGGCCCAGCTCGTGCGCCAGCGCACGACCCATCAAGCGGCCCAGCAGCATCTCGCGTTCGGCGATCGTCTTGTTCTGGAGATTGCCGACCACCTCGCGCGAGTCCGCCAGGAACCGCTCGGCGTTCGCGTAGGACAGATAGATCTCGCGGGTCGGCGCGCCGTCTTCGAACCTGATCCATCCGATCGGCGTCTTTGTTTCGCGCTTGGGACCGCCATCGTTGCCGAAGACGACGTGCAGCGACGGCGGCCGGTCCTGCCCTTGCCGCCAGATGAAGCTCACGCCGGCGCTTCGAAAGATCGCGTCGACCTCGCTCTGCGCCAGCCGGATCAGCGACGCCGATACGTTCGACGCCGCTGATATGTTGATGACGATCGGCGGGGCCGTACGGTTAACAGGGGCCGCCGGAGGACCGAGGGCTGCGAGGAGGACCGCAACGTTCGCGGCGATCGACATGTCCGATATAGACGGATGTCGTCGTAGAAAGTTTGATGTCCGGAATCGCGAACTGTGGACAGTGTTCGCAAGCGATCGATCTGCTATGCGGTTTCGAAATCAACGGACACGATGTGATCGCAGATGCTGACGCCGAACTGCGCAACCGGGATGTGTCGCTCGTTTCGTTGGTACGCATCGAGCGCGGGTCGATCGGGAAACGTGATCACTAATCCGGTGTCGTACGACCGGGCGCCACGCACGACGTCTTCGCCAACCTTCAGGTCGGCGACTCCGTCTAACTCATGGAGCGCTGCGACGCGCTCGCGATGGCGTTGCCGCGTTTCGGCGTCAACGTCGGGCTTGTACTTGAAGCACACCAAGTGAAGGATCACAGTTCTTCGCCTTCGATTTCGTCGTCGGCCACGTCGACCACGATGCTGTGGATGTCGACGCGGAACCAGTCGCGGAAAGTTTTCAGATCGCGAGCCGAGGGCCAGGTCGACTCGTCGTCGGTCCACGCGGCGAGTTGGAACTCGAACAGCCAGGAGGCGTTCTCTTCGACCCATTCCTGCACGTCTTCTTCGAGCTCGAGCTCCGGGAGCAGGAAAGCAGACCCATACAGCTTCGCGCGCGCAACCGTGATCGCGCCCTTGTTGACGTCGGCGTCGGTGCCAAGCGTCCAATCCACATACGGCTTGGCGCCGACGATCGTGACGGCGGTGCGATTGACGACTCGCATGCCCGCATTCTACTCGCGGCGCCATCGTTCATGCCGCCGTTCGCGCCCCGGTGCGTGCCGGCAACGGCGCGGCGAGCGTCAGATGATCGGAATTCAGCCGGGCCGGCAACCGGCCGGCAATTCGTACCAGCAGTCGCTTTTCCGCATCGGCCAGCAGGCTGCGGTGCTCGCGAACGTGTTCCATGACAGAACCTCCCCGATCGATATGCGAAATCGATCGACGGATTAGCTCGAGGGCTGCCTGCGGCGTATGATGGCGCCAGGAGGTGCCGCGATGGCCGAATCAGCAAAGTGCGCGCACCCGGCGTGCGAATGCATGGTGGAAAAGGGCGGGCCCTACGGCAAGTACTGCGGCGAGTATTGCAAACAGAAAGCCGACCAGACCGAGTTGCGCTGCGAGTGCCGGCACCCGGCGTGCCACTAATCGTCCCCCTGATGCCTGACGACAAACCGGTCAAGTCGGCGTTCGAGCTGGCGATGGAGCGGCTGCGCAAGAAGGACGCGGACGCGGGAATCGAATCCAGACCTCCCACCGACGCGCAGAAAGCCGCGATCGCGGAGGTGCGCAACTTCTACGAGGCTAAAATGGCGGAACGGGACGTGCTGCACCAGTCGGCGCTCCGCAAGACTCCGGATCCCGAAGCGCGCGCCGCGTTGGATGCGCAGTATCGGCGCGACCGCGAACGCCTCGCGTCGGACCGTGATGCGAAGATCGAAAAGATTCGCCGGGGAGAGTAGAACGCCGGAGGGAGATCCGTCTAGCGGCCGAGCGAGGGCGGGCGCAGCTCGCCCGAGAACAACGTCAGCGGTCCGAACGTCGGTGAGCCAAGCCGCCCCACTTCAACGGCAAAGGATCCTTCGACGCTGTAGCGCAGCGGCTGGGATCCCACGCTCCGCCGCAGCATCGTCGCGAGCGCCGGCACGTCCGAGAACCGGATCGCGAGATCGAGCGGCACGACGGAGTCCTGCCCAGCCTCGAGCGGCAGCCCGAGCGGGAACTCGCCCTCGGCCGCGCGCGTGTCCTCGAGCATGAGCGTCACGCGCAGCGAGCTGAGCGTGAGCCCGAATGGGTTCGGATTTCTCACGCGCGTCCACAGCCGTACGGCCGCTCCGCCCAGCGGCTGCCCCGCCTGTGGGCCAATCAGTCGTATTTCGCTGCCGCGGTCGTCAGCGGCTTCGAAGTGCACCGGCTGGATGAGCCGATTGATGGGCAGTGAAGCACACGCCTGAGCCGCAAAGAGGATCGCGCCGATCACCGATAATCGCGTTCGCATCCTCGGGTACGGCGTGCACGTTTTTTGCCAAATAATACAACTGGGGCGGTGACGGGTGGACGTTCCGGAACGATTCGAAGAACTGATCGCCTTCCTCAGCTCGCAGCTGCCGGCGCCCGTGCAGCAGCATCCGCGGGCAGATGGATCGATCGAGTTCACGGGCGGCGATCCTCCAGCGGTGGTTGCCGTGCTGACCGAGACCCGCCTCGTCATCTCGGAGTTCGCCGGCGTCTGGGAGACGCCGTTCACGTTCTCGGCAAAGCCGCGGCGCGTTGGGATCGTGAAATGGCGGCGGCTTCCGGAAAACGCGCTCCTCGCCGCCGTGAGCGCTCTGATCAAAGGCGCGCGCGAGGCGCGGCTGGCTTCCTTCCAGACGTGTCGCTACTGCGGCCAGCGCACCGCACCAGAGTGGCTGCACGACGAGGGCGTGTGCCAGACGTGCGCCGATCAGCACAGTGGGGCCGTTCACTGACATGACAAAGCGACGCAGGCTGTGGATTCCGGCGCTGGTCGGCCTGATCGCGTTCGTGATCGTAGCGGTACTGGCGGTGGTCGCCGCCGTGCCGCTCACCTCCGACGCCGTTCGCCGCCGCATGGTCGCCACGCTGTCGGAGCGACTCGACGCGGATGTGGCCATCGGCACGCTGCATTGGCGCGTGTTTCCGACGATTCATGCCGAAGGCGCCGATCTGACGTTGCGGCGCCACGGCCATGACGACGCCAAACCGCTCATCACGATCAAGCGCTTTTCCGCCGATGCGGGCCTCGCCGGCCTCGTGCACAAGCATGTGGCGCATGTCACGATCGACGGGCTCGACATCGAGGTGCCGCCCAACGACCAGGACAACGACGACGAAGCTGATGCCGGATCCCGCCGCGCGCGCGGGCGTGACGAGTCACGCGCGGATCAGGGCGCCGGTGAATCCGACGGCTACGAGGGCACGATCATCGACACCCTCGACGCGAGCGGCGCGCAGGTGGTCATCAATCCGAAAAAGAAGAACAGGGCGCCGAGAGTCTGGGCGATTCATGCGCTCCGCCTCCGCAACGTCGGCGCTCGCCAGGCGATGCCGTTCGACGCGGCGCTGACCAACGGCGTGCCACCCGGCGAAATCGCCACCACCGGCACCTTCGGCCCGTGGCAGCGGAAGAAGCCCGGACGGACGCCGCTCGACGGGGCGTTCACGTTCGCCCGCGCCGATCTGAGCGTCTTCCACGGCATCAGCGGCATCCTGTCGGCTCGCGGCCGTTTCGGCGGGGTCCTCGAGCGGATCGTCATCAACGGCGAGACAGAAACACCCGATTTCACGATCAAAGTCGGCGGCCACCCATTCGGCCTTCGCACGAAGTATCAGGCGACGGTGGACGGCACCAACGGCGACACGTATCTCGATCGAATCGATGCCAGATTTCTCGAGTCGTCGCTCGTCGCGAAAGGGAGCGTGATCGATGCGCCGCCCGGCGCCCACGGGCGTGTCGTGGCCCTGGATATCGTGATGGGCCAGGCGCGCGTGGAAGACGTGCTGCGGATGGCCATCAAGACGGAGTCGCCGATGCAGGGCGCCCTGCAGCTGACCACGAAATTTCTTTTGCCGCCTGGCGAGGCCGACGTTGCCGATCGGCTACGCCTCGATGGACGGTTCACGATGGCGCGGGTGCGCTTCGCGAGCTATGACGTGCAGGGCAAGATCAACGAGCTCAGTCATCGGAGCCGCGGCCTCGGTCCGGATCAACGGTCCGACCGGGTCGTGTCGAATTTCCAGGGCCGGTTCAGGCTCGCCGACGGGCGGCTGACGCTGCCGTCGCTGACCTTCAGCGTCCCGGGCGCGAACGTTCAACTGGCGGGACGTTACGCGCTGAAGCCCGAAACACTCGACTTCACGGGTGCGCTCCTCATGGATGCGAAGGTTTCGGAGACGCAGACCGGAATAAAGTCCCTGCTGTTGAAGGTCGTGGATCCGCTGTTCAGGAGGAACGGCCGGACCACGATTCCGATTCATGTCCGCGGCACGCGGAACGAACCGGACTTCGGGCTCGACGTGGGCCGCGTTTTCAAGCGCGGCGACAAACCCTAGTAGTCGACGCCCAGGTGCCTGGCCGCGCGGTGGGCGGAATCCATCGACACGTAGCTCCTTCGCTCGACGCGGCGCTGAACAAACCGAGATGCAATCGCGTCCCAGGCCTCGGCCCAGCGGCGGCGACAAGGCTCGCTTGCACCTGCGCCACGCGCGGCTGGTTCCGGCGGTGCGGCGGGATCAGGAAAGCGGTCGAAGAACTCTCGCGAGACTTCGTCCACGTTCAGGCCCGCCGCGTTCGCGTAGTCGCGAATGAAGCATCGGCGGAAAATTCCACCCGGCCAACGGGAGATGTCGCCGCGCTCGAGCGCCTGCAGCAAGGAGATGCTGATCTTGGTATCGCCAGCGATCGTCGCGAGGGTAATCCGGCGACGCTCGCGCTCCTGGCGCAGGCGCATGCCAAAGGCGGTATCAGACGGTGTACTCATGTTGTTGTGTACGACGGCACTGCAAAGTCGACGCCGGCCCTGCCGTGAGAATCACCCGCGAAAAACCGCGGAACAGAGGCGACCACAATAGGGAGTGTGTAAAACCTGCTTGGTACACGCTCGATAGTGTGTAAGTCAGGACGCGCCGCTAGAGTCCGAGCGAACGGCCGTGAATTCGCAGCCAGCGGCGCGCGTCCTGATAGACCGGGCAGGCGGCGGCGACCAGCCTCCAGAACCGCGGTGAATGGTCCAATCGCTTCAGATGCATCAATTCGTGAATCATCACGTAGTCGCGGATCGCCGGCGGCATGAGCACGAGCCGCCAGTTCAGACATATGTGGCCGCTGCGGGAGCACGACCCCCAACGCCATTTCTGGTTGCGGATGCTGACGCGGGTGACGGCCAGGCCCTCTGCGGCGGCGAGTTCCAGGAGTCGCGCCGGTAGCTCGCGCGTGGCGCGGGCCAGTTCGTCGGGGCTGGCGCCGGAATGCGCGGGCGAAACGGCCGACCGTGCGAGCTCGTGCTCGATCCGGCGTCGCTGTTGTTCAATCCAGCCGCGCTCGCGCGCCGCAAATCGCGCTGCCTCGCGCTTGGATCCCCATCGCGGGACCGTCACGCGCACGGATCCGTCGTCGCCGACCCGAATCACATATCGACGCGCGCGGGGGTGGCGAACGAACGTCAAGAACGGCTCGGCGTTCGGGGTTCGATGTTCAGCGTTTTCGGTTCCGCGTTCCAGGTGCTCGGTTCGCGGCCCGGGGTTCTCGGTTCGGGTTTCGAGCGGGAGCGGCAGCTGCATCAATGGCCGCCGTACACGACGAACCCGCGCTTTCGCAGGCTGTCTGCCAGCGCAACCTCCATGGCTGCCGCCTTTTTGTAGGGCATGGGATTGAGGTGCGTGTAGAGCCGCGGCACCAGGCGCTCGCCGCACCGGACGACGATTCGTGCGGCCTTGATACCCCGCTTGTGGTTGTCGAACCTCTGCTCCGGCGACAGCCCGGTCATCCCGACGTAGTAGCCGGCCTTGCCGTCGCCTCTCGGGTTGCGGAGAAAGACGACGTAGACGTTGTGGTGATCAGACGGGTTCGACTTCCGCTTCGGCATCGTGGAACGGGAGTCCGTCCGCGAGCTCGGGCGCCTGCAGCATCCGGGGCACGCGGTCGATTGGGTCGAGCGCCTTGATCTCGCCGCCGCCGTTGGCCGCCTGGAGATCCTTGAAACGCCGCGCCTTGACCAGCACGTTGCCCTCGAGCGATCCGATCGCGTCGTTATAGGCCTCGATGCTGCCGCGCAAGCGCGAGCCAAGCCTGTCGAAATGTTCGGCGAGCTTCCCCACTGCCTCGTACAGCTTGCGGCCGACGTCGGCGATCTGCTGCGCATCGCGGGCGACGGCCTCCTGCTGCCAGCCGTAGGCGACCGCGCGCAGCAGCGCGATCAAAGTCGTGGGACTGGCCGGAATGACCCGTTTCTCGACGCCGAATTCGATGAGCCCCGGATCGTGCTCGAGCGCGGCGCTGAAGAACATCTCGCCTGGCAGGAACATGATGACGAAGTCGGGACTTGGCTGGACGTGCGCCGCATAGTCCTTCGCCGCCAGCTGCGTCAGATGCGTACGCACCTGCCGCGCATGGTCGGTCAAGAGCGCCCGGCGCGCGGTTTCGTCCGGCGCTTCGAGCGCGCGAAGGTAGGCATCGAGCGGAACCTTTGCGTCGATCACGATGCGCTTCCCGCCCGGCAGGCGCACGATCACGTCCGGCCGCATCCGCCGATCCTCGTCGGCCAGCGTGTGTTGCTCCTCGAAGTCGCAATGCTCCACCATCCCGGCGAGCTCGACGACGCGTTTGAGGTGGAGCTCGCCCCAACGGCCGCGGACGCCCGGCTTCTTGAGCGCGTCGGTTAACCGGCGGGTCTCGTCGCGCAGGTTCTGGCCGACGAGATCGAGGGCGGTCATCTTTTCGAGGAGCGTCGCGCCCGTTTGAATGCGGCGCCGCTCGGCATCCATGATCTCGCGGTCCACGTGCTCGAGGGTTTTCGCCATCGGCGCGAGGAGCTCCTCGATGGCTTTCTTGCGGGTGTCGATGTCGGTTGTCGCCTGGGTGCGCGCTTCTCGAAGCCGCGTTTCGGCCAGGGCGAGAAAGGTCTGATTGTTCGTCTGCAGCGCCTCGGCGCTCAGCGCCTGAAACGTCTCGCGCAGGTTCTGTTCGGCCTGTCCGTACGCTTTCAGGCGCTCCGCATGGACGGCGCGATCTTTCTCGAGCTCGGTTTGAAGGCGCGTCTGCGCCGGCCGCGCCGCAAGCCAGCCGACGAGGACGCCGATACCAACGCCGACCAGAAGGATCAACAGCGCAAGTAAATCCAAAGGCACCTGTTCTGGGTTGGGAGGGGCGGTTCGCGAACCGTCTCTCCGAGTATCGCACGCGTGTCTACCGCGACACGGCCTTTCTCTGGAACATCACGAACGGCAGCCACGACTCGGGCAACTGCAGTTCCGCGGCGTGCATCGCCGAGGCAAGCGCGCGATCGCGATCGGACCGAGTCAGTTGGCGGGCCGCGACGCCTCGAACGATCTCCTGCAGCGCATGGCGGGCAGCGATTTGCGCGCGGCGACGTCTGTCCTCGAAGCGCGCGGTCCCTTGCAGGACGAGCCCGCGTACCTCGGATCGCTGCGCCTTCAACACGGCCAGCCGGCCCGTATCGATCTGTTCGAACGGAAGCTGCGACTGGAAGCGCGCATCCGACGCGGTGTCGAGCCGGCCGGCGGCTGCGAGCGCCCGCTCACGCTCGAGCCCCGCGCGGTAGCACTGGAAACACAGCGTCCGCGCCGGATCCTCGCGCTTCACTGCGGCGCGGCAGGCCGGACACAGTGTCTTAGGTCGCCTGCCCTCGAGCTCCCCGCCCGGAAAGCTGACCCACTCGTCTGCCGTCGTAATGACCGTTTCCTGCGCCATGCGCGCAGTTTAAGCGCGCGGTGTGACAGATCAGGTCACTACCGCCACCTAAAGGGTCTGACCCTTTAGGTGGCGATGGAGTCATACAGTGACGTATTGGACCGTGGTGCCGCAGGATTCCAGAAAGCGGACGAAGTCGGCCGTGGCGATTGTCAGGGTCACGGTGTTGATGTTGGGGTGGAACGACAGGCGCGTCGCCGATTTGAGATCGCGATCCAGCACGACCCGGACCGCGCGGTCGCGGTCGTTGATCAAGCCGAAGGGCGAAACCGATCCCGGCGTGAGACCGAGGTGTTTCATCAATCGCTCGGCCGACGCGAAACTCAGCTTGCCATCACCAATCTGATCGGCGATCGCGCGCAGATCCGCCTTCCTGGAATGCACAACGATCACGAGATAGTGCCGATTTCCTTTCTGATTCCGCAGAAACAGATTCTTGCAGTGGGTCGCGTCGATGCCAGCCCAGTGCTCCTCCGCCTCCTCAACTGTCGCCACGGGCGGGTGCTCGTGCCGCGTATAGTCGATTCCGAGCTCCGCCAGCTTCGCGTACACCGGCGTTTCCTGTGGCGTCTCCATGCGTGCGTCATTATGGTCGCGATATGATTCGCGCGTGAACCGCTATCGTGTGGGACTCCTTTTCGCCGCGCTCGCCTTGGTGGTGTGGTCCGTCATCCGTCCACATGATCTGTTCACCTGGGTGCTCGAAGTCTTTCCGTTCCTCGTCGCGCTGCCAATTCTTCTGGCCACGGCGCGGGCGTTTCCGCTCACGCCGCTCGCATACACGCTCGTCGCGATCCACGCGACGATCCTGATGGTCGGCGGCCACTACACGTACGCGGAAGTGCCGCTCGGGTACTGGATTGAGCACGCCTTCGGCTTCGGCCGCAACCATTACGACCGCATCGGCCACTTCGCCCAGGGATTCGTTCCAGCGATCATCGCGCGGGAGATCCTGATCCGCCGCGGCGTCGTCCGCCGGAGCGGCTGGCTGCCATTCCTCGTGGTGTGCTTCTGCCTCGCGCTCAGCGCGCTCTACGAAGAAATCGAATGGTGGACCGCCGAAGCGACCGGCTCGGCGGCCGAAGCGTTCCTCGCAACGCAGGGCGAACCGTGGGACACTCAGTGGGCTATGTTCTTCGCGCTGGTCGGCGCGATCAGTTCCCTTCTGACACTCTCCCGATTTCACGACCGCCAGATTCGAGGGCTGCGTCCAGAGTGAGACACGCGAGTCGTACTTTGAAACGCGGCACGCTCAACTCTGGAAGTCCGTAATACCGCTCGGCGTCTGCCTCAGCCGGCGAATTTTGTAAGACACCGCCAATCCTGTAATCGCCGATCGAAACTCGCAGCGCAAAACGCTGTTTTTTCAGGCATTTACGTGGCGGTTTCCTGTCGAGGTCCGGCATCATCGTTGCCTCGCCTCGCCGGCAGAAGACCTGAACGGTTTCTTGCATAACGGTTCGGCACGGTCCCCATCGACCGCGCCAAGGGGGTTCGATCGTGTTCGCTTTCCTGTTTTCCCGCGCATCCCACGACCTCGCAATCGACCTCGGTACCGCCAACACGTGCGTCTTTGCGCGCGACCGCGGCATCGTCGTGAACGAGCCGTCGATAGTCGCGATGAATACCGTCAACGGTCAGGTCGAGGCGGTCGGCGCCGACGCCAAAGAAATGCTGGGTCGGACGCCCGGAAACATCACCGCCATCAAG
>Ga0066710_100008029_pt1 | contig 10186 bp, 9 predicted proteins | sample GraSoiAngelo_159_FD_79666 | JGI IMG/M metagenome (GOLD analysis project Ga0066710, IMG submission 79666) | Grasslands soil microbial communities from the Angelo Coastal Reserve, California, USA - 14_1009_16_40cm | ecosystem: Environmental > Terrestrial > Soil > Grasslands | place: USA...
CGCCGTTTCGGCGCAGGAAGATCCCGGCCGGCGCCGTGTATTCGTAGATGGGCGTCACGGCGAGATCGAGCGGCACGTTCCCTGAATCGGCGACGACCGACGAGGACAGAAACTGCACCCGCACCGAGCTGAACTGAACATCGGTGCCCGCCACCTCGCGCACGGGAATCGGAACCGGGAGCGTGACGTCGGGCGTGAGCGAGAGATTCACGTTCCCCGGCTGTACGCGCTGCACGCTCGCCGGATACAGGGTGCTGAAGTAATAGACCTCCTGATAGTAGGCGGGGTTGATGTAGAAGACGCTGTCTTGGCCCTGCAGCCTGTTCAGTTTCATCCCGAAATCGTGGCCGAAGGGCAAGGGCACGAACGGGGTGATGTAGAGCGTGTCACCCAGGGGCGACCAGCGGTCCGGCGCCGTGCTGAGAAGCCCGCCCCCCGCCGTGAAATCAGCCACCGAATAGGATGCATGTTTCGCCGTCGGCCGGTCGAAGGCGAAAATGAACACTGCGTTCACGGGAACGCGCTTCTCCCCATTCTGCGGATATACCGAGACCACCCTAGGCGCCTGCGCAAGAGCGGCGCTCGCCGCGAACAGCAGCGTCGCCGCAATCCCGAACGCGGAATAACGATGCGGGCCAGGGATGCCGATATTGGGGAATAGGTTTCGCCTCGAAATCAAGCGCCGGAATCCATCGAACGGGGGGAATGGGATTGCGAAGGGTAATCGAGCGACCGTATCATGGGCGGCCCATGCTAGCAAAATCGCGTGCCACCGCAACGGTTTCGAAGCGTCCCTCGCAAAAGGGGCGGCAGAACGGCCGGGAGCCGCTCCCGGTCGCCGTTCTGGGCGCAACCGGTACCGTGGGGCAGCGGTTCATCCAGCTCCTCGAGGAGCATCCGTGGTTCTATGTCTCCGAGGTGATGGCTTCGGACCAGAGCGCCGGAAAGCCCTACGCGGAGGCTGTCGGAGCGCGCTGGAAGCTGACGACCCGCATCCCCGAATCCGTGGCCCGGCTCAAGGTGCGCGGGCCGGGGGACGCGCTCAAGTCGCCGATCCTCTTCTCCGCCCTCGACGCGTCCGTCGCGGGGGAGCTGGAGGAGCGCTACGCCCGCGCGGGCCACTTCGTGTCCTCGAACTCGCGGAATCACAGGCTCGATCCGCTCGTGCCGCTCGTCATCCCCGAGGTGAACCGCGATCACATCGATCTCCTGGATCGCCAGAAATTCGGCGGCGGCGGGATCCTCACGAACCCGAACTGCTCGGCCATCGTGCTCGTGATGGCGCTCGCGCCGCTTCACCGCGAGTTCGGCGTGGAGTCGCTCATCGTCACAACGTTCCAGGCGACGAGCGGCGCCGGATACCCGGGCGTTCCATCGCTCGACATTCTCGGAAACGTGATCCCCTACATTCCGGGCGAGGAGCCCAAGATGGAGGCGGAGACGAACAAGATCCTGGGACGGCTCGGTACGAAGGGAATCGTTCATGCCGGAATCGCGGTGAGCGCGTCCTGCCATCGCGTTCCCGTGCTCGACGGGCATCTCATGGCGATCAGCGTCAAGCTGGGCCGCAAAGCGTCTCTCAAGCGGATCCTCGCGGCGCTTCGCGGCTTTCGTCCGCTCCAGCGGATGACGCTTCCTTCGGCGCCCGACGAGCCGATCCAGATTCGCGACGAAGAGGACCGACCCCAGCCGCGCCTCGACGTGGACCGCGCCTTGGGGATGGGAATCACCGTGGGCCGCATCCGCTCCTGCCCGGTACTCGACTGGAAATTCGAAGCGCTCGGCCACAACACCATCCGCGGCGCGGCGGGCGCGGCCATCCTGAACGCGGAGCTACTCGCCCATGCGGGCAGGATCTAGCCTGACCGCGGCGGCCACGCGCGATTTCGTGTTCGTGCGGCACGGCGAGACCGACTGGAATCGCGAGAAGCGCGTCCAGGGATCGAAGGGCGCCCCGCTGAATCAGGCCGGGCACGAGCAGGCGAAGGGCCTGACGCGCGCTCTGTGGGAGGTTCCCATCCAGGCGGTCTACTCGAGCGCGCTCCCGCGGGCGGTGGAGACCGCTTCCTACGTCGCGGGCCCGCACCGCGCGAACGTGGTCACCGATCCGAGGCTGAACGAGATCCATCACGGCGAGTGGGAGGGGCTCTCCGAATCGGAGCTGCCCGATCTCGATCTCTATCGCCGCTGGCGCGAGGATCCCACATCGGCGACGCTGCCCGGCGCCGAGCCGCTCGCGGCCGTGCATGCTCGCGCGGTGGAAGCGATGCGCGAGATCGCGGAGCGCCACCCGGCGTCGGAGGGTCTCGTCGCGGTCGTGTCGCATCAGATTGTGCTGGCGCTGCTCAAGTGCTACGTCCTGGACCGTCCGTGGGACCAGATCCGCCGTTTGGCGCTGGGCGTGGCGTCGTACGAAGTTCTCACCACCGGCGAAGGTTTTGCGCCACGGCCGTAGCGGTCCGGCGGGGAACCTATCGACCCGCATCGGGGTAGAGGTAAGCCAATGAAGGATCGTCTCTTCCGGAAGACTGCGTGGCTGATTTCAGCCGTTGGGGGCGCCGCGGTTGCGGCACTCGCGTTCGCGCTCGCTCCCACGGCCGCATGGGCCACCACGTTCACCCAGGTCAACTCCGACACCACGCGCGATACCGATCCCGCGCCATCCCCCGACGGCAAGTGGATCGCGTTCACGTCCGATCGCTGCGGCCACGGAGCGACCCAGATCTATATCATGCCCGCCGAGGGGGGCGAAGCGCGCCAGCTCACGGACGAGCCGGACAGCATTCGCGCCGGGACCCCGAGCTGGGCGCCCGACGGCAAGTCGATCCTTTTCATCTCGACGCGTGGAAGGCGTTACAACGTCTATTCCGTGCCGTTCGAGGGGGGCAAGCCGCGCCAGATGACCTTCTCGCCCGGAAACAACCGTTTCGCCACGTACTCCGCGGACGGGAAGAAGATCGCCTTCTACTCGAATCGCATGCGACCCACCGATCTCTACGGCTTCAACATCTACGTCATGGATTCTTCGGGAGAGCGCGAGGGGGACGAGTGGGGAAGACAGGTCACGAACAGCCGCGGAAGCCCCGGCCATCCCACGTGGTCGGCGGACGGCAAGTGGATCGCGTACGTCGCGAAGGTATTCGACGCCGACCGGCAGCAGACCATGGAGGGGAACATACTGTTCACCAAGTACCACCTCTACAAGGTGCCCTCGCAAGGTGGAAGGGAGATCCAGCTCTCCACGGGCATGATCGGCGGACAGCCGATCGAGGACACGTGGCCCTCGTGGTCGCCGGACGGGAAGTGGATCGCGCTCGGCAGGCAGATCGGCACGAAGCGGAACGTCTGGGTTCTCGACGTCGCGACGGGGAAATCGTTTCCGATCACCACGAGCGGGGACGCCATCAAGCCCACCTGGAGCTACGACTCGAAATCGATCTATTACTCGGTGGTCAAAGACCGGAATGAGGACATCTGGGTGGCGCGCGATCTCACGTTGAAATCCACCGCGCCGAGCAAAGGGCAGCCCGTGAAGAGCAAAACGGGCGCACGAACGACCGCCCGCAAGTCCCCCACGCGAACCATCCGCCGCTAGGGGGCCGCCACGTCGCGAATCATCATCGCGCTCCTGGGTGCGATCGTGATCGCGGGGCAGGCTGTCGCATGGACGCCCTCACCGGCGCGCGCGGCGCCCGCGAAGTACACGGCGTCCGCCCGCGCGCCGGCAGCCAAGCTCTCGAAGCTCTCGACACTTGGGCGTCCCGCCATCGTTCCGCAAGTGCTGCTCAACGGCGTCGGACCGCTCGCGTGGAATGCGGCCGTGAGCCTCGAGCGCGGGGAGGCCGGCGGCTCGACACCCGCATGGCCCGCGCTTCGCGTGCTCGGGCCGTACGGCGCCGAGTCGCTCTTTGTTTTCCCGGAGCGCGCGTTCGCGCCTACGCTGATTGCGTCCTGGCCGCGACAGGAGATGGCCGCGCACTGGGTCCGCATTTTCCCCAAATACCGCTGGATCGCGATCGAGTCGGCCGACACGACGGTGGACGTCCCCACGGGCGCTTCCATCCCCCGGCACACGCGCTTCTACGACGCGGACGGCAAGTTCCTGTGGGAGGCGAAGGCCGGAGCCGTGCCGGCGGCGCTCGGCAGGGACCTCGTGATCGCGAGGCGACCCTCCCGGGTCGATTCCATTCCGCCGCGCCTGAGCGTGCTGAGCCTTCCCGGGGGCCGCACGCGAGTCTCGTGGCCCGCCCTCGCGGGCTGGGGCGCCTCATCGCAGCTCGAGAATTTCCTGGCGGTGAACACGATCGGGGTCGTGGACACCGCGACAGGGCTGCGACAGGACGAGCTCCGTCTCTTGGATCTCGAGGGGAAGATTCTGTGGGCGCGCACGCTGCAGGCGGATCCGCGCGAATTCTCCGTGAGCAACTTCGGAGACGTCGCGATCGCCCGCGAGAAGCAGCTTGTGGTGTTCGACCGCACGGGCGCGGAGAAGCTCCGGGTGGGTCTGCCGCGGAACTCGGTCGGGCGGACCGCGATCACCCCGGACGGGCGGTTCGTGCTGGTGGCGACGAGCTCCCCCGTGGCGAAGCACACGGGCACGGGCCTCTGGATCGCGCTCTACGAGACCACGGGCAAGACCCTGGTCTGGGCCCGCCGGAATCTGCCGGTCGAGGGAGGGAAGCTGGCGGAGGTGATCGAGCTTTCGGTGTCGGATGACGGCCAGCGCGCGCTGGTGCGGCTCACGACCGGGCCCGTGTTCCTTCTCGGGAGCGACGGGCGCAGGCTCGCGTCGTGGAATCTGGAGCGCATCTCCCGCGGCGAGTACGACCCCGGCTCGGTGCCTCAGGACCTGGCTCTCCGGGGACGGCGCTCTGGTGGCGTTCACGATGCCGGTCGCTCCCTCGCTCGTCGGCGCGCGGGGATGGCTCTTCCGCGTGCCGCGCTAGCGTCAGGGCTCTACCGCACCACGATTGTGCCCTTCATCCCCTTCTTCGCGTGCCCATCCACGTGGCAGAAGAACTCGTATTCCCCGGCTTTCGTCGGCGTGAACCTCACGTGCTTCGTGCCCCCGAAGCTCATGAATCCCTTGCTCGCGCTCACGGAGATCCCCGCGTCGGGATCGTGACAGGTGAAGTTGTGCGGTGCGAACCAACTCTTGAAGTGGAGCGTCACGTCCACGGGCTTTCCGCGATCCACGATGATCCGGCTCGGCTTGAAGTAGAAGGAGTGGACATCCACCTCCACGGCCTGCACTCCGCTCGCGTCGGTCCGTACGGTCATCTCGCTCACCGGCACCTTGGTCCCGGGCTTTCCGCATCCACCGGCGAGCAGGGACAGACACAGAGCCATCAACGCGGGCAGCACAAGAGCGCGAAACATGCGATCCCTCCTCATGTTGCGGTCGTCTTGAAGACGAGGCATGCGTTGGTGCCGCCAAAGCCGAACGAGTTCGAGATCACCGTGCGCACCGGGCCGGCGCGCCCGACCCGCGGCACGTAGTCCAGATCGCAATCGGGATCGGGATGATCCAGGTTGGCGGTGGCTGGGAGAAATCCTTCCGAGACCGAAAGGGAGGCGATGGCCGCCTCCATGGCGCCGGATGCGCCGAGTGCGTGGGCGTGAAGCCCCTTCGTCCCGCTCACCGGAACGCGGCGCGCCCGCTCACCCAGAACCTCCTTGATCGCGAGCGTCTCGGTGCGGTCGTTCAGCACGGTCGAGGAGCCGTGCGCGTTGACCGCCTCGATCTCGTCGGTCGTGAGCGCGGCGTCGCGGATGGCGAGGCGCATCGCGCGCGCGGCGTCGCGTCCCTGCGGTTGGGGCGCCGTCATGTGGAACGCGTCGTTCGTGGTCGCGAAGCCCGCGATCTCGGCATAGATGGTGGCGTCGCGCCGGAGCGCGTGCGCCAGGTCTTCGAGGATCAGTAGGGCCGCGCCCTCGGCCATGACGAACCCGTCCCGGCGCGCGTCGAAGGGACGCGAGGCCTTGGCGGGATCCTCGTTCGACGTGGACATGGCCTTGATCACGGTGAACGCGGCGAAGGTCAGGGGCGCGAGGGGCGCTTCCACGCCGCCCGCGCTCATCGCGAGCGCGTCGCCGTCTCGGATCGCCCGGAACGCCTCGCCGATCGCGATCGCGCCCGAGGCGCAGGAGTTGGAATTTCCCAGCACCGGCCCGCGCGCCTGGAACGCGATCGCGACGTTGCACGCGCCCGCGCCCGCGAACACCCGGGTGGCCAGGCTCGGAGGCACGGAGCGGGGTCCCGATCGCAAGAAGGCAACGTGGTCCGCCTCGGCGCTGGGCACGCCACCCAGTGCCGAGCCGATGGTGACGCCGAACTCCGTTTCGGGGATGGCGTGAAGCCCCTCTCCGATCGCGAGCCCCGAATCCTCGAGGGCCAGCTGCGCCGCTGCGATCGAGAGCTGGGCGAAGCGGTCCATGCGCCCCGCCCGCTTCGGCCTGAAGAAGGCGGAGGGCTCAAAGCCGGGGATCTCGCCCGCGATCCGTGTGCGGAGCGAGGAGGCATCGAAGCGGGTGAGCGGGCCGACGCCGCGGCGGCTGGTGCGGACCCCTTCCCAGAAATCGCGGCGCCCGGTCCCGATCGGCGTCACCACGCCGATGCCGGTGATCGCGACGCGGCGCCGTAGGGCGGGGGCGATCATGGTGTGCCCCTCTCTGCGATCGCTCGGAAGCAGGCGAGCGTCTTCGCGACGATCGGCTCGATGAACTCGCGAGCGATGACTCGCTCCGCGAGCCAGTCACCCACGAGCGGAACCCGGAACGTGAGATCGTGCTCGACGCGCGCCAGCGTGCCGCCCCGTTCCGGCGTGAAGCTCCACACCACGTCCATCCCCCGCGTGACTCCGCGCACGTGCCGGAAGCGGATCGTGCGCGATTCAGCATCCTGGGTCTTCTGCGCCTCCCAGAAAACCGGAATCCATCCGCGGCGCGCGCTCATGGCGGCGTGGGTTAATCCGTTGGTCTGGCCCAGGATGCGAACGTAGCGGTAGTGGGGCAAGCGGCTTTCCCAGAGGCTCAGATCGGAGACGAGATCGAAGAGGTCCCGGGGGGAGGCGTTGATCCAGATGGATGCCGTGGAGTGCACTGGATCAGTGAGCGCTCTTGGGCCCCACGTGCCGCTTCATGCGGTTCGCGACGGTGTCCACCTTCACGCCGAGCGCCTTCGCGATGTCGAGCCACCCCGTGCCCGCGGAGCGCATGGCCACGACGTCGGCGGGCGTGCTGCCGTTCCGGCTCGCGCGGGCGAAGCCGTACGCCATGGCGACCTCGCCGTACCCCAGGCCCCACGCGTCGTGCTCGGCCTGGAGGGAATCCTGCGACACGCCGAGCTGCGCGCTCAGGCGGGAAAGGACGCGGCTCTCGCCATCGGGAGTCTTCGCCTCGGCGTCGATGCGCGCCACCGTGCGCTGGACGCGCTGGAGCGCGGTCTCGGGGGCGGTCTTGGTGGCCTTCGGAGAGGCGGCGGCCACCACCGCGCATCCCAGTGAGATCAGAAGAAGGCTTCGGAGAAGACGATCGGTCATGAGGCGATCCTCCCTGGATTCATGCGCGCCGCGCGATCAGCGCAGGATGGCAACTCTACGATTCTCGACCCCGTCGGGCGTAGAGGCATGGAAGAAGTAAACACCGCTACCCACGCGCTCGCCACGGTCATCTTTTCCGTCCCACCGGACGACCCGTTCACCCGCGGGGTAGCTCCCCTCGTCCAAGGTGCGGACCAATCGCCCGCTGACGTCGTAGAGCTGGACGCGCACCGTCCCGGGACGGGAGATGCGGAGCGAGAGGCTGGCTCCCCCGCGCGAAGGATTCTCGCTCAGGAGACGGGTATCCGTCCGTTGAGGCGCCCCGAGCGTGAGGAGCGCCGGTCCTCGGGAAGCCGCGAGCCGGACGGCCTTGTCGATCTGGATGATCCCGGCGCCGTATGTGAGATCGGCCCCGTTGTTGTTCGTTCTTCCCCAGGGATTGACCGCGGTCGCGCGCAGCGTCTGCTCGATCAGGCCCTGATTCCGGATCCCCATGGACATGAGGAGCGCCACGGCGCCCGATACGTGCGGCGCGGCGAAGGACGTACCGAAATTATCGATGAACACTCCGAACGAATCGGGTTTGGCTAGATTGTTGTTGAGCTCGGACTCGCGAAACCGTTTGAAGCCGTAGAGTGCGATGCCGTCCTGGATGTGGTCGCCGTTCACGTCCAGGAAATCGCCTCCCGGCGCCGAAAAGGAGAGCCCCGGGCCGCCGGAGGAGTAGGAAGCGATGTAGTCATCCACGCCCGTCGCCGCTACGGAGATCACGCCGGGATAGCCCGCCGGAAGGCTCAGCTCGGGATAGGTGAAATTTCCGGCGGCCGCCACGATGATGACTCCGCGGGCCTGCGCGTACTGGATGGCGTCCTTCAACGGGCGGAAGAAATCCTTGAGCACCTTCTTCGTGACGCCGTGGTCGATGAGCTGGCCGATGGGTGGGAATCCCAGGCTCAGGTTCGCGATATCGGCCCCCTGGTCCGCCGCGTAGCGGATGCCCTGGACGATCGCTGCCATCTCGCCGCCGTTGTCGTATCGCAGGACCTTGATCGGCAGGATGGTCACGCCGGACGCGATTCCCGCGCTTCCCAGATGATTGTTCGCCAGGCCGGCGGCGATCGTGGAGGTGTAGGTGCCGTGGCCGCTGTCGTCGTTGGGGTGATCGTCGTTGTTCACGAAGTCGTAGCCCGGGAGAAACGGCCCCGGCAGCTCGGGCGACCGGCGGTACATCTGAGTGCGGGGCGCCACATTCGCGCGCTCGTAATCCGGGATCTCGTGGTCTTCGTAGGCGACGCCGCTGTCGATCATCGCGAGCACGATCGAGGGGCTTCCGGTCACCACGTCCCACGCGCCGGTGGCGCCCACGTCGCGAAGATTCCACGTGAGGTCAAACTGGCTGAACAGCGTGTCGTTCGGCGTGAAGAATCCCCCGCCGTACGCGTTCGGGGCGGCGTACTCGACCTCGGGGAGCGTCCCGAGACTGTCGAGCGCGTCGGAAACCGTCAAACCCGGAGGCAGCTTCACCTGGATGAGGCCGTCTGGGGTCAGCACGCGCTTCGCCGTGGCCCCTTTGCCCCGGAGCACGTTCGTCGCCTTCGCGGTGCCCACGCCGTCCTTGAACTTGACGAGAAGCTCGTCGGGGACGTAGCCGGGTGCCCGCCAGGGGAAATCCGTCTCGAAGGGCATGACGTTGAGCCCCGCCCGCGCCGCAGTCGCGGCCAGTGCGATCGAGAGGATGGTGAGCGGAAGGGCGAAGGCGAGGCGAAGCCGGGGCGCGCGGAGTCCGCGAGCCCAGTTCAGGACCGACCGTACAGCCGGAATCACGTGACCCCCACTTGAATTGCCAGCCCTTGGATGTCGTTCCGTGGCGAGGAGGGAGCCGGTTCTGGATTGGGGGAAAAGCGCGAATCGGCTCGCAGCCCGACAATCAGGGTACCACAGGCGTCCCTGGAGCGCGACGCCGGCGGGGAGTTAGTCCAGGTGGATTCGGGCGCCGTCCGGGGCGAAGAAGAGCGCCCGTCTGGGGTCCACCTGGAATCCGACCACGTCCCCGGGCGTGGGCAGGGCGCCGCGCGGCTCGGCTCGCAGCACCTGGCGGCCCGCCTCGGTGCGCAGATGGATCAGGGTCTCGCCGCCCAGCCGCTCCACGCGATCGACCGTGGCGCGCGCGCTCGAGTCCGCCACGTTTCCGAGCGCCGCGGCCTCGGGGCGGACGCCCAGGATGACCCGCCCGCAGTGGCCCGCGCTGGTCGGAAGCGCGAAGGAGAATCCCGCCGCGCGGAACTGGGCGCGGCCGTTCTCCGCCGCGATCTCGCCCTCGATGAGGTTGATCGCGGGATCGCCCACGAAGCGCGCGACGAAAAGATCGAGCGGGTCGCGATAGATGGCGTCGGGGGTCCCCACCTGCCGGATGCGCCCGCGGTCGAACACCGCGACGCGGTTCCCCAGCGAGAGCGCCTCCTTTTGGTCATGCGTCACATAGATCGAGGTGGTGCGCGTGAGGCGGTGGAGCCGCGCCAGCTCCTCGCGCAGCTCTTGCCGGAGCTGGGCGTCCAGGCTGGAGAGCGGCTCGTCGAAGAGGAAGACGCGCGGCCGCCGCACCAGCGCTCGGCCGAGAGCGACGCGCTGGCGCTCGCCCCCCGAAA
>Ga0066710_100008030_pt1 | contig 10186 bp, 7 predicted proteins | sample GraSoiAngelo_159_FD_79666 | JGI IMG/M metagenome (GOLD analysis project Ga0066710, IMG submission 79666) | Grasslands soil microbial communities from the Angelo Coastal Reserve, California, USA - 14_1009_16_40cm | ecosystem: Environmental > Terrestrial > Soil > Grasslands | place: USA...
GCGGAGGTGGAGGTGGAGGTGGAGGTGGGGGTGGAGGTGGAGGTGGTGGCGGAGGCGGTGGCGGAGGCGGTGGCGGAGGCGGTGGCGGAGGTGGAGGCGCCGTCGCGTCGCGAAGCCAGCACTCCTTATCCGTGTACGGAGGCGCCGGGTCGCCGAAGACCGAGTTTGTGCAGAGGACGCCGCCCGTGAACAGAAGCGGTGCCGTCCAGTACCCGGAGCCGTTGACGTTCTGGCCGTAGGTGATTTCCTTCGTGCCGGCGAAGGCGCAGTTCTGCGGGGCGGGCTCCTCGTTCGAGCACCAGGTCCAGCCACCACCCGCGAACGCGCCGGGTCCCGTCCCATGGCTCGGAGGCGGAGGCGGGGGCGGAGGCGGCGGCGGAGGCGGGGGCGGCAGGTTCTCGACGTCGACGGTGACGCTCGATGCGCTCGTGTTGCCGGCTCCGTCGCGCGCCACGGCCTGGAGGGAGTGATTACCGTTCGCGACGGCGGCGGAGTTGAACACCGCCACGTACGGCGCCGACTGGTCTTCCGAGCCGAGATTCGCACCGTCGAGCTTGAACTGGACGCCCATGACTCCCACGTTGTCCGTGGCATTGGCGTCCACGGGCAAGGTTCCGGACTCGACGCCTCCGCTCGACGGGCTCGTGATCGCGACCGCCGGCGGTGTGGTGTCGCGCCTTCGCCTCTTCGTCTGATCGCCCAGGAGCGACAGGAACTTGGCCGTCGCCTCATCCATCGACGCACCCGAAGGCGTGACGCCGAGCTCGAGGCTCGGGTTGGCGGCGGCCGTCTTGAGCGCGTATTGCCAGATCTTGGTCGGAAACGCCGGGCCGTTCAGCTTCGTGAGCGCAAGGACGTGGCCCGGCCCACGTGCTGATCGCACGCGCCAGAGCTCGGAAGGACCACCGAGCCGAACGGCGACGAGCGCGCCCTGCGGCGCCCTACGTCCGACGCGCAGCGCGCGGTCCACGCTGCGCGAAAGTCCGGCGCAGCGTAGAGCTGAGGACCCGTGCGCGCCGCGGCAGGCCTTGCGAACGGCCCGAGCGGCAGCGCTCTTCGAAGTCGCGTCCGGCCGAAGCTCGATCGTGCGCAGGTGTGCGGCGGCCGCCGCTCGGCGGGCCCGAGCGAGCAGCGCCACGTCGACTCGCCGTGGATCGAGAACGATCGCGTTGACGCCTGCGTCGCGGAGGTTCGAGAGGTACGCGCCGTCCAGCATGTGCCGGTCGGCCGTGTAAATCTCGACGGCCCAGACCGGGTGCCGGGCAGCCGAGACGACAGCGTTCTGCGCAACGCGTTCGGTGCGGGTCTGGGCCCGAGCGCTTCCTCCCAGAAAACCCAAGAGCGCCGTGCCCAGGACGACTACGGACAAGGCGGCGGTAGTTGGGGGTAGCCTTCGGCGGCGACTGGCAGTCGAGGCGGCTGCTGCCATGCCGCGACCTATCGGGGCGCGTCCGTAACCGCTTGATCGCTCGAACGAGCGACCCGCGGTGTCGCGCGCCGACGTGGAACGCGGCTACTTTGCGGCTACGTGTGCGGGTTTGCGCGACGGATTCTCGGCGTGTTCGGACTCTGATATCCGAATCGCGACCGCCTGCCCGGGCGGCTCTCCGAAGGGTGGCCGCTCTCGGCCGAAGATAACCTTGAGCTCACGCCAGGCCGCCTCGTGGCTGAGCCGACGGCGCTCGGGCTCCCCGCCGGGCCACGCGAGCCGCAACGCGTAGCGCGCGCTCAGACTCGCGAAATACGCGGCCCGGTGCAGCACCGAGAAGTGCTTCCGGGCGTAGTGGACGCGCGACGCGGCGTCCTGCGCGGCCATCTTCGGTTTGACGCCCGCCTTGTCGGCGTGGTGCAGGATCGTCATCGTCGGGAGATGCCCGATCACCCACCCGGCCTTCTTCATCCGAAGGCAGAGATCCGGCTCCTCCGAGTAGATGAACGAGCGCTCGTCCATGTAGCCGGCGCTCTCGAGAGCTTCCCTCCGCGCCAGCATGAACGAGCCAGAGGTCCAGTCGCACGCGACGTCCCTGTCGTAGCGATCCATGCGGAGCTCGCGCTCACCGAGCCAGTGCAGCGAGCGGCCCCATCGCTCGGAGCCGAATGCCTCGCCCAGCGCCCGGAGCGCATTCGGAAACCGCCTGATAGTCGGAAAGAGCTCCCCGTCGGCGGTCACCTGCCGGACGCCGACGAGGCCGACTTCCGGCCGCTCGTCGAGCGAGCGGACGAGCTGCTCGAACGTCCCGTCGAGGATCTCCGTGTCCGGGTTCAGGAACAGGGCGTAGCGCGCGTTGCAGCTCATCAGCCCCCGGTTGTTGGCGTGCGCGAAGCCGCGGTTCTCGCAGGTCACGACGCGGAAGTCCGGGAACTCCTCTTCCACGAGCTCCCGCGTGCCGTCCTCGGACTGATTGTCCGCGACGAGCACATCCACGGCGATGTTCCCCGAGTGCTCGATGATGCTGCTGAGGCACGGGCGCAACCAGTGCGCCTCGTTCGTCGAAACGATGATGATCGCGAGGTCGTCCGTGGGAGGCCCCACTCGGGGCTCGTTCACAGCGTGAGACCGCGCGCAGTCAGCTCGCGCGTCGCGTCGTCGACGCGGTCCTCGGCCTCCTGATCCGCGAGCCACCCCACGAGCTCGGTCATCCCCTGTTCGAACGCCGTCCGGGCGCGGAAGGCGAGCAGCTCTTCCGCACGGCGCGGATCGGCGTAGCAGTGGCGGATGTCGCCGGCCCGGTACTGGGCTGTCCGATCCGGCTCGACGTCGACGTCGAGGCCCTTCGCGAGCGTCCGTGCGACGTCGTCGACGGTGGTAGGCCGGCCCGTGCCGAGATTGACGGCCGCGCCGACGGCCCGGTCGGATTCGAGCCCCAGAACGATCCCCTCCACGATGTCGCTCACGTGGATGAAGTCCCTCGACTGCTTGCCGTCCTCGAAGATGACCGGCGCCCGGTCGTTGAGCAGCCGGGAAGCGAAGATCGCGGCGACCCCGGTGTACGGGTTCGACAGCGCCTGTCCGGGGCCGTAGACGTTGAAGAACCGGAGGGCGACGGTCGGGATCCCGTAGGCGGCTCCGGTGACCAGGCACAGCTCCTCGTGGTCGCGCTTGGTGATCGCGTAGACGGACGTCGGGATCAGCGGCTTCGTCTCACGGGTCGGACGCGGCGCGAGCGTGCGCTCGCAGTGGGGGCAAACGCATTCCCACTGGCGCGCGAGCAGCTGCTCCTCCGCGCGGGGCGGCGGCGCGACGGCCCCGTGCTTTTCACACTCGTACTCCCCCTCGCCGTAGATCGACATCGAGGACGCGACGACGAGCCGGCTCGGCAGCGGCGAACGTGCAACGAGGCGCTCCAGAAAGGTGGCCGTGGCCATGGTGTTCGCCCGGACGTAGGCGGCGATCTCGTACATCGACTGCCCGACCCCGACCGCCGCGGCGAGGTGGACAACCCGGTCGACGCCTTCTAGGGCGGTATCGACGAGGCCCGCGTCTCCGACGTCTCCCTCCAAGAGGCGCACGCCGTCGGGCAGGGCAGGTGGGCGGCCGGCGTGGACCTGGGGCTCGAGGCTGTCGAGCACGACAACGTCGTCGCCGTCGGCGACCAGCCGGCGCACGAGGTGCGAGCCGATGAAGCCCGCGCCGCCTGTGACGAGCGTCCTCACGGGCCGGACAATAGCTCGCCCTCTGCGAGCTGATCACTAGGCAAATGGCTAGGTATCGAGCCGATCATCCGGTCGATTTCCGCCCACCCCAGCCCGAGCGTCGCCTTTGCGTCGTAGCTCTCGACGACGTGGCAGCGTCCGCGCGCTGTGAGCGCGCGGACCCGCTCCGGGTCGGCCGTCAAGCTCACGATCCCGGCAGCCAGCTCGCCGGGGTCCTCGGGCTCCACGATGACGCCCGCCTCGCCGTCGGCGAGGAGGTCGGAGACGCTGCCGACACGAGCGGCGACCACTGGTAGTGAACGTGCCTGCGCCTCGAGCACCACGAGCCCGAACGCCTCGCGCCGCGAGGGCAGGAGCAGCACGTCCAGGTCTGCGTAGACCTGCTCGAGGTCGCGGAGCTCCCCGTGGAAGTGCACACGGTCTGCGACGCCGCACCCGACGGCGGCCGACCTCAGCTCGGCCGCATAGGCGGCGTCCTGCTCCCGACCGACCAGATGGAGCTCGGCCTCGATTCCGACAGCCAGGAGCTCGGCAAGCGCGATGACGGCGAGATCCTGCCCCTTGCCGCGATCGATCGCCCCCACGACGCCGAGCCGCAGAGGATCGCGGAACGGTGGACGTGACGTCGGCGGCGGAATCGGGATTCCGTCGGGAATCCGGACCACGCGCGCCTTGGGCCTCCTGCCACACAACGCGGCCAGTCCCTCGGACACTGCGACGACGGTCGTGGCGAGCCTCGCCTCGAGGCGCACGAGTGGGCGGGCAAGACGGGAATTCGGCGAGTCGCGCAGGTGCACGAGGACGGGCCGGCGCGTGAACCGCGCGGCCAGAACGGGCGAAAGCGCGACGCTGCTGTTGCACACGACCGCGTCGACCCGCACGCGCCGGATCACGCGCGCCAGCCGAATCGTGTCGACCGCGGTGCGCGCCAGCTGAACGGCCCAGCGGCGAGGCGTATCTCCCCACGTGGGCAGCAGCGGCGGCCCGTCGATGATCGTGCCGTGCTTCGCGAAGTCGTCCAGCAACGGCCCGGCAGGCGCGGCGATGATCAGCGCATGCGAGGGCGCAAGGTGCTCCGCTTCCGCGAGGGCGCAGCGCTCGGAGCCCCCGTGGGCCGTGCTGTGGACGCTGAGGAGGACCGTTGCTCTCACTGCGAGGCTGTCACCGAGGCTGCCGCGTCCGGCCCGCGTCCGACGACCAGTCGGAGGTCCGCGAGCGTGACTACGCGCGCGGCGATCGCCACCGCGAAGAACGCCGCGACCGCCGCCGCGCCGGTGACGAGCTCGGGCGCGTTACGGAGCATGGCGCCGACCACGGCGCCAGCGATCCCGGCCATGGCGACTCGCGCCGCGAGGGCAGGACTGAGGCCCAGGGAACGTGAGCGGGCCGCGAACCACACGGAGAGTACGAAGCCGAGGCCCTCGGTGAAGACCGTCGTCGCCGCGGCCGCGTCGTAGCCGTACTTGGGGATCAGGTACAGGTTGAGGCCGGTGTTCAAGACGAGCGTCGTCGCGGCGACGATCATCAGCAGGCGCTGCTTGTTCAGGTTGACGAGCACGGCGAAGAAGAGCGAGTTGAGGAAGATCGGGACGAAGGCGAACGCGAGGACGCGAAGCGGGGTCGTTGCGGCGTCGAACTCGGCGTTCGACACCAGGTGGATTGCGATCCGGGGCATGAAGAACAAGAAAAGCGTCGCGGGAACGGCCAGGAGCAGGAGCACCTGGAACGCTTTCTGCACGACTCGAGCGCCTGCGGCGCCGTCCTCCCGCGCGAGGTGGCGCGCAAGGATCGGGAAGAGGACGGCGATGAAGACGCTCGGGATGAACATCGTCTGCTCAAGGAACGCGTAGGCCACCGCGTACACCCCGACCTCGTGCGACGAACGCGTCGCCGCGAGCACGAGCACGTCCGACTTGAAGTGCAGCAGTCCTATGACCGTGATCCCCCAGAGGGCAAACGAGTCCCGCACGAGCCCCTTCGCGTCGGCCCAGGCGAACCGAAGGTTGATCGACCAGAAGCGTCGCGAGAGCACGAACGAGCCGATCGCCCAGGCGGCCGACGCCGCGGTGGTCGCAAGAACGACCGCGTAGAGGCCGAGACCGGTCGCGACGGCGGCCGCCACCAGCCCTAACGCGACCACGCGATAGAGGATGTCGAGCAGGGCCGTGTATCCCATGCGCAGGTTGACCTGGAAGAAGGTTCCGGGCACGCGACCGACGCTCATGAAGAAGACCCCGACGAGAGCGATCAGAAGCCCGCGCTTCACCGAGCCGTTGAACGGCAGGACCGGGACGAGCCCTGCCGTCGCGACGATGAACACCGCCGTCGTCAGGAGGCGGAATCGGAGCATCGCGCCCGCGACGGCATCGCCCTGCTCGGGACGCCGCGCGAGCTCTCTCGGCAGGACCGTCGAGAGGCCGAGGTCGGCAAGCGTGATCAGGAGCGTGGCGAAGGTCACGACGGTTGCGAGGTTCCCGTAGCCCGACGCGCCGAGGTACCTCGTCGAGAGGCGAATCGTCAGCAGGCCCAGGATGACGGTCACCACGCGTCCGCCGACCTGGACGACGGTGTTCAGCATCACGCTGCGAGCCAGGTTGGGCCGACGCGGCCAGTGCTCTTGCGCGTGGACCTCCGTCACCCGCTCACCCTCGAGGGCGTCTCCCGCAGTTCCGGCCGCGAGAGCAGCACACCTGCCAGCGCGAACAGGATGAAGAACACGAAGGCAATCTGCGTGAAGCTGAACGCGTCGTACGTCGCCATCCCGATTCCGAACGCGGCGATCGAAGCCGCCAGGCCCGTGTAGAGCCAGCCTCGGGCCGAGTCGTCCTCACGGGCCGCCCGGCTCAGACGCCGCACGCAGCGGCAGAAGATCCAGAGCCAGGCGAAGAAGCCGACGATCCCGGTTTCGAGGAGCGTTCCGAGCCACTGGTCGTCGAGGATCGCCGCGTTGTTGTACTTCTCGTCGAAGCCGACGATGCGCGTCCCGTAGCCCTCGCCGAAGATGGGATGCGGCGCCAGCTCGTGGAGGCTCGGGCCGATGTCCGCCAGTCGGCCGTTCGACCGCAGCTCGTTGCCCGCGACGACGTTCGACTGCTGCGCGATCAGCCCCCCCGAGGGGAAGAACGCGGCCCGCAGGCTTCCCAGCGTCCCCGGCATCGCCAGGTGCACCGCGGCAAGGGCCGGGACAATCAGCGGCCAGAACCGTTTCGTCGCCCGCGGCCGAAGCCGCAGGAAGACGAGCACGACCACGGCGAGCATGATCACCGCGGTGCGCGACACGGTCGCGAACGCACCAAGAGACAACACGAGGGATGCCGCCCACCACCGTCGTCGCTCCGTGCGCCGCGCGAGATAGATCGCGAGTGGGATCAGCAACACGAACACCGCGCCGAGCGCGATCGGGTGCTCGGCAGAGCCGTACACGCGGAGCCGCGTCCCGCCGCGCTCGAGCCCCTCGGCCCCGATGGCCCCCTGGAACTTGAGGAACGGAGCGACTGTGCGCAGGTGGTTGAAGACGTTGTAGTCGGTCCGGCGCTCGATCAGGGCGAATACGCCGACGACCGTCCCTCCGCCGACGAGCACCTTCAGGAGGAAGTCGATCGTCCGCCAGTCGCGGACGACGGAGAGGATCAGGTAGTAGACGAGGACGTAACTCAGGAAGAACGACAGCGCCTTCGGGACGCTGGGGCCGAGCGCGTTCACGCGGCCTGGATTGAGCACGTCCGAAAGGAGCACCGTGCCGACGAGCAGCCCGATCAGCCGGTCGAAGACGCTGTGAGCGAGCCGCACCCTGGGGTCGGCCAGGAGCGCCACCAGCCATCCCGCGAGAACCAAGGCGACGAAGACCCGGTACGGCTCGAGGTTGAACGGGAGGTTCCCCGGCAGCATGTAGCGCCGAATCGGAACGAAGAGGATGACGACGATGATCCCTGCGAGGAGCATCCGCCACTGGAGGACTCGCGCGTACGGATACCCCAGAACCAGCGTGACGACGATGGCGATGAGGAGGGCGACCGGCAGGATCGCGACGCCGCTCGCGACGGCGCCGCACAGGATCGCCAGGCCCCCGATTGCGACCGCCGTCGAAGCGACCGGGGATCGCTGGTCAGCTCCCGCTACCACTCGCACGGGCTACCCGTAGCGTCGAATCTTTTCGGCCACGCGAGCGGTGTCGTCCGGAGGCGAGTCCTCTTCCGGCTCACCCTCCACCGCGCGGATCCCCGGCCGCATGTTCTCGAGCACGAACACGAGTCCGAGCGTCGCGATCATCACTGCGAGGAAGACGATGATCGGCAGCGTCTTCCCGCGCTTCCCGACGAGCGTCGCGAGCCTCGGCAGCGGGCTCTGCACCTCCTGCACGAGGACGCGCTGGGACGTCGGCGTGTTGGCGGCGCGCTGATTACGCTCGACGTACGTGATGATCGCATTGGCCTGATCGCCGGCCAGGGCGGCGGCCTTCGCCGGCGAGGTGCCGAGACCCTTGACGCTGATGAGCGGCAGGATCGCCGGGTTCGAGTACGCCGGTGCGGGAACGGTCGCCGCCGAGACGTCAGTCGGCTTCACCGGTGGATGTCGCATCAGGCGCTGGACCTGGTGAGTCGTTGCGAGCTGCGCGTAGAGGACCGCCTGGCCCGAGAGGCGGTTCGCGTCGGCGGTCGGAACGGCCGGCAGGCCCTCCGTCGCGTTCGCGGGCTGGTACTGGGGTGTCGTGCTGCCCCACGGGAAGCCGCGCTGCGTCACGAAGAGGACGGCCTCGCTCTGCCAGGTCTGGGCCTGGCGGTACTTCAACGTGGGTGAGCCACCGGCGAAGCTGACCTTTGCGAACGCGAGCACCGAGAGGACGATCGCGAGCGCGACCCCGATGGCCACGAGCAGCCTGAAACGCCAAAGAATCCTCGAGTAGAGCTCGACGTCCATCTCAGGAAGGCAGACCGGTGCTACGCAGGTAGAGCACGGCGGCCTCGGTTCGATTGGCCACCCCGAGCTTGCGGTAGATGGAAGCCAGGTGGAACTTGACGGCGTGTGTCGTGACGTTGAGCCGCCTGGCGATCTCGTCGTTTGTCAACCCTTGTGATGTCATCTCCAGCACCTGGCTCTCCCTCGGCGAGACCTGCAGCAGCCGCTCGCGGATCGCATCGTCCGGATTGGCCGTCTCGGAATTGAGCGGCTCCATCAGGATCTGCACCCGGCTGCAGCGGCCGTTGTCCTCACGCGATCAATCGTAGGGTCGTCGTGGGGAACGCGCACCGGACGTTGGGACAGCGTTCGCTCCGTGAGCATCTAGCCGATCGGCTAGTTGGCCGGGTGCGGGCTGCATGCCACTCTGGGAGCGATGAGTGGAGAAGCCGGGCTTCAGCTCGCGCGATCGCGGGATGAGGGGCGGGGGCACGTGCTCCGCCGCGCCGCCGCAGGCCGGTGCAACGTCGCCGTGGTCGGCGCCGGCCCGTTCGGGCTCTCGGTCGCGGCGCACCTGCGAGCAGCCGACGGGTTGTCCGTTCGCGTCTTCGGCCCGACGATGTCCTTCTGGCAGCAGCAGATGCCGACGGGCATGCTCCTGCGCTCGCCGTGGGAGGCCTGTCATCTCTCGGATCCGGCCCGCGAGCTCACCCTCGACCACTACCACGCGCAGTGCGAGAGGCCCTTCTCGAGCCCGGTTCCGTTGTCGAGCTTCGTCGAGTACGGCCACTGGTTCCAGCGGACCGCCGTTCCCGACGTCGACGAGCGAACGGTGCGAACGGTCGACCGCGTCGCCGACGGGTTCGAGCTCGAGCTCGCGGACGGCGAGCGGGTCGCAGCAGACCGGGTCGTGGTCGCGGCCGGAATCGCCGACTTCGCTTGGCGACCTCCCGAGTACGCGGCGCTTCCGGAGGCGCACGTCTCGCACTCGGTCGACCACCGCGACCTCAGCTCGTTCTCGGGCAAGCGGGTCGCGGTCATCGGCGGTGGGCAAAGCGCCCTCGAGTCCGCGGCGCTCCTGCACGAGCACGGCTCCGAAGTCGAGATCTTCGTTCGCGACCCGCAGGTGCGCTGGCTGATTCGCCGCTGGCACCACAGAATTGGGGTCCTCTCGCGGCTGGCCTACGCTCCGCCCGACGTCGGTCCCGCGTTCGTCAGTTGGCTCGTGGCGCTGCCGCAGGTCTTCCGGCTCATGCCGCGCAAGCTGCAAGACCGGCTCGCCCGCCGCTCGGTCCGGGCCGCCGGCTCCGCCTGGCTGGTGCCGAGGCTCCAGGACGTGCCGATCGCGACGGACCGTTCGGTCGCGGAGGCGGCCCGCGCGAACGGTCACGTCCGGCTGCGCCCCGACGACGGCGAGACGCGAACCGTCGACCACATCCTCCTGGCGACCGGCTATCGAGTCGACGTCGCGAAATACCCGTTCCTCAGTCCGCGCCTGGTCGAGAGAATCAGGCAGGTCGGCGGTTACCCGCGACTCGACCACGGCTTCGAGACCAACGTTCCAGGCCTCCACTTCGTGGGCGCCCCCGCGGCTTGGAGCATGGGCCCGCTCATGCGATTCGTCGCGGGCGCCGAC
>Ga0066710_100008031_pt1 | contig 10186 bp, 7 predicted proteins | sample GraSoiAngelo_159_FD_79666 | JGI IMG/M metagenome (GOLD analysis project Ga0066710, IMG submission 79666) | Grasslands soil microbial communities from the Angelo Coastal Reserve, California, USA - 14_1009_16_40cm | ecosystem: Environmental > Terrestrial > Soil > Grasslands | place: USA...
CTAGTGCTCCGTCCCGCAAGTGTCTTGTACTTTTCCGTGGCCCATCCGGGCGGGGCGAGCCCCGCCCCTACAACTTCTTAGATTCGATGTGCCTTGACAATCCGCCTCCCGGCCAGATAAACCTCTCCTGCCATGCACAAACAGAATCGGGAACAGCGTTACCAAACTTCGCGACGCCAACTCTTGATAGGTGCGGCGGCGGCCTCCACGCTAGCGCTGACGCCGGCGGTACGCGCGGCGGACTCGGATGCGTCCGGAGGTCTCCCGCAGGCCTTTGCGGGGCTGAAGCCACTGGGAGGGCGAGTTCATCCGATCACCGCCGATGAGTTTCAAGAGCGGCTTTTGCACGCGCAAAAGTTAATGACGGAGCGGGAGCCGAAATACGACGCTCTCTTCGTTGCTCCCGGAACGGCGCTCTACTATTTCACTGGCATCCACTGGGGAGTCAGCGAGCGGCTACTTGCCCTGGTGCTGCCACGAACGGGCAAACCCATCGTGGTTGTACCCGCATTTGAAGAGGGGCGCATGCGGGAGAAGCTGCAATTCCCGGCGGAAGTGCGCATTTGGCAGGAGGATGAAGCTCCGACGAAAATCGCGGCGGCGGCTCTGGGCGATCGCGGGATTCGAACGGGACGCGTGGGCGTGGAAGAAACAGCTGCGTTTACATTTTTCGATCACCTGCGCAGCACGGCACCGGGATTCGAATGTGCGTCCGCCGATCCAGTGACCATCGCGTGCCGCGGACGGAAGTCAGATCACGAACTCGAGTTGATGCGGCTGGCTTGCGAGGCGACGTTTGATGTATTTCGTGCCGCGCTTGCGTCGCTGAAGGAAGGCATGTCTCAGGAGGACATCGGCAAGCTGGTGGAGGGCGGTTTCTCGAAAATGGGTTTGCACGGAGGGGCACTGGTGTTGCTGGGCGCATCCGCGGCGTTGCCGCACGGCACGATCAAACCGCAAAAACTGAAAGAGGGCGATGTGGTGCTGATCGATGGCGGCTGCGCGGTCGACGGCTACCAATCGGACGTGACGCGCACGGGGATCTTCGGCAAGGCGCCGGAAAAGGTGTTGCGCGTTTACGAGATCGTCCGCAAGGCGCAGGATGCCGTTCTCGATGCGGCGCGTTCCGGCCGGCTATCGGGCACCGTCGATGATGCTGCCCGCAAGGTGATCACCGACGCGGGGTATGGACCGGACTACAAGTATTTCACGCACCGGCTTGGGCACGGCATCGGACTCGATGGTCACGAGCATCCTTATCTCGTGCGCGGAAGCAAGACCGTGCTTGAGCCGGGCATGACGTTTTCGAACGAGCCGGGGATCTATATTCCCGGTGAGTTCGGGATGCGCTGCGAAGACGACATGGTTATTGCCGGGGACGGGCCGGCGCAGCTTTTGACGTCGGGATTCGCCACTTCGCTGGAAAAGCCGCTGGGGTGATGCGGCTTCTTGCTTTGGGCCGGAAAATACTTAACACAGATCTCACAGAGAACACAGAGCGGAACTGTTTGCACGTATTTGCGCGAGACTAGCAGCCATTGGAACTCAGCGAGACGCAGAATTCGACGATGCGCTGCTCGGCCCAGAAGCGCTCGCCTCCGGGGTGTTTCGAAATGAAGCCGCAATGGCCGCCGTGCTGGGGCGCGACAAACTGGATGGCGGGATTTTCGCTAATTTTAGCGGCTAAGAAGGATGCGTAGGGAACGAAGGGATCGTCTTGCGCGGTGATCATGAGCATGGGCACGCGGATTTGTGCCGCAACGCGTTTCGCGCCCACGTTCTCGTAATAGTCTTGAGCGTCGTGATAGCCGAACTGCGGCGCGGTGATGACGTCATCAAATTGACGAACCGTTCGAACTGGGCCCAGGCCGGCAATCGGGTAGCGACCAGGAAGCATTTTGTGTTTTCTCGCGTATCTGGACATCAGGCCGGTCACGAAGCGCCGTTGGTAAACATAGTTGTCCACGCGCTCGAGCGCGTCGGCGCAAGCCGCAAGGTCGAGGGCCGGACACACCGCGCAGACACCGCGCAACGCCTTTGGTACAGCGGCGTCAAACTCTCCGGCCATCTTGGTCACGAGGTTTCCGCCCATGGAGTAGCCGGCGAAAAAGATCTGTTCGAAACCGTCAACATTTGACAGCTCTTCGAAGACGCTGCGGTAGTCTCTGCTCATACCGGAGTTGTACAAGGTGGGCGTCAGTGCTTCGGTGCCGCCGCAATTCCGCTGGTTTATACGCACAACGTGGAAGCCGCGATGGAAGGCTTTCTCCGCAATGCCACGCACGTAGTTCCCATCGCTGGAACCTTCGAGGCCATGAACGATGACGATGAGGGGCGCGTGCTTGCGCTTGCCGGGTTGCCAGTGGCAATGGGCGAGCAAGCGAGATTCCGGGTCGACCTGAAACAACCTGGCTTCGGCGGGCGGGATGTCGAAGCGCCGGGGCACAAAAGCCGAGACCATGGTCATGGCGTGTCCGTTTTTCAGGAGGGGGTGTGGCTCGAAAGGAGGAATGAGGAATTCCACAGAAAGACTGTATTTCACGAAGGACGTGCACACAAGTCGAAGCGGACACCCTTGGGGCTATCAGACCGGAAATTAAGCTTAAATGGTTCTCGATTCCACAGAGGGCAACCTGTCCAAATGTCGACGACCGATGCTTTAGAGAATCTCGTAGAACTTCTACTCCTCATTGCAGACCATTTGGCGATTGAGCTGACATACGCTTTTTCGTATGTTCGAAGCACGTGGCTCCGGAAATCCATCTAAACCACTCCTAAATGTGTAAATATATTGTTTATTTTCAATTATTTACCTCACCGCAAGGATGGTACCGGAATTGCGTAGTTAAGTATAGGTTTGAGGGATCGTGCTCAATTCCAGGGAGTTGGGCACGATTGTTCAGGGCTGATTGTAAAGTTTGTCACAAGGGGCTAGTTCACCAATCAAGCGATCGGATTCTTTCGCGGAACATTGAAATTAAGGGTTACTTGCCCGTGGCGAAGTGTATTTGTGTGCGCACGCCTTAAGCTCTTGGTGGCATCCCCAGGCAAATATCTTCTCTTGAATCGGCCTTAGCAACTAAATTGCGTTAGGAGAAGAAAAACAGAAATGAAAAGACTCACGTATTTGCTGTTAGTCGGAACAGTCCTGCTCGGCTTGGGCAGCGGAGACGCTTTCGCCCAGGCAACCGCGAGCGGGACGATTCAGGGTACCGTCACGGACAAGTCGGGAGCCGTGGTTTCCGATGCCCAGGTGGTTGCCAAGAACAAGGCCACTGATCTGTCGCGAACAACCACCACGAGCGAGACTGGGGACTACCGGTTTCAATTGCTGCCGGTGGGTACCTACTCCGTGACCGTCAGCAAGGCCGGATTCGGAACCGTGGCACAGACGGTCGAAACGTTGATCGGGCAAGTCGCCACGGTGAACGCGGAATTGAAGCCCGGCGCGGCGAGTGAGATGATTGAAGTAACTAGCGAGGCGCCGCTCGTTGATCAGCTGAAAACGAGTGTCAGCCAAACGATTACCCCAAGCGAGGTTGAGGAATTGCCGTTGTTGGGCCGTGACGTTGCCAACCTGGCGTATCTTGCGCCGGGAGTAAGAGCAACCGATTCCTATGATCCGACCAAGAACCGCTACGCCATTCTCTCTGTGAACGGGCAAAGCGGCCGCAACGTGAACACCACCATCAACGGCGTAGATAATAAAGACAACACCGTAGGCGGTCCGGTAATGCAGCTGCCGTTGGAAGCGGTGCAGGAGTTTGTGATCAGCACACAGCGCTTCTCGGCAGCCAATGGGCGTTCCGAAGGCGCGGCGATCAACTTGATCACCAAGGCTGGGACGAACAACTATCATGGGTCCCTATTTGGTTTCTTCCGGGAACAACAGTTCAACGCGGAGAACATAGATGAGAAAGCAGCAGGCGTAAAGGGTCCTTACAGCCGCCAGTTCTTTGGCGGATCCGTCGGGGGCCCAATCGTAAAGGACAAACTTTTTGGATTCTTCGCCTTTGAGCGGCAGCGTGAACACACCAGCAAGACGGAGAGTCCTGACGCGCTTGCCGAATTGCTTCTCGCGCAGGGGGCGGGCCTCGCAGCGCAGCCGTCGGCTACCATCGGGACTCCGTTTTTCGAAAATCGCTACAACGGCCGGTTGGACTACAGATTCAACGACCGGGAGACGGCTTACCTCAGCTACACCTCACAGGCCAACAACAGCCTGAATGATCAAGCCGGCACCACGGGCGACCTGAGCGAAGGCAATTTCACGAAAAACCATCTGCAAGCCGGCAACTTCACGCTGAATTCGGTGCTGTCCAATTCGTTGGTCAATAGTTTTATGGTTGGCTACCAATATTGGAACAATCTCATCGACAGTACGGACAAGGTGCCCCTAGTAACATTCATCGGTGGTTCCTCGTTCGGGACGAACGCAAACGTGCCTCAGGAGTCCTACCAGCGAAAGTGGCAGTTCCGTGACGATATCACGAAAACCTTCGGTCGCCACACTTTCGGGGCTGGAATCGACTTTATCTATAATCCAAAACTGGGTGGATTCTTTGAGTCCAACTCCACAGTAGAAGTTGACTTCGGTGCGGACCCCAGCGTGATTCTGGCCAATCCTTCAACTTGTGGTTCAACCAAAGACCAGCCTTGCTACCCCCAGGGCTTTGCAACATCGGGGGCTGTGATCGGCATGTCGGGGAGTGCGGGGAATCCATACTTCGATATGCCCGGCGGCACCAAGCAATTGGGCCTCTATTTCCAAGACGATTGGAAAGTCACCAAGCGATTAACGCTAAACCTGGGTGTGCGCTGGGACAAGGACTACAACCTGGTCGGCGCAAGCGCCATTGCCAAGAGCAGAACGTATCTCGAACTGCAGGCGATTGGCAGCCCTTACGCGAAGCTTTCGCATGACGACAACAAAGACTTCAGCCCACGCGTCGGTTTTGCCTATGACCTCACGGGTCAAGGTAGGCACATCCTGCGCGGCGGATATGGTCTGTACTATGGCAACATTTTCCAGAATATCCCGCTCTTCATGATTCAGCAGGCCAATCCGACGATTTACCAGGGTCTGTTTGCGATCACGGCAGACGGACCTCTGACGAGTTGCAATCCGGCTGTCTGCACCGTGCCGGGGACAACCATTCCTCTTTCGAGCTGGCGATATGGAGTGGATCCGTTCCCTACGCTTCCACCGCCTCTGACCAGTCTGGTCGACGGCGCGACGGGCCGTCTGATGGACCCCAAGTACCGCAACCCGGTGTCTCAGCAATTTAACTTTGGGTACCAGTGGGCCGTGACGACGAACTCTGTCGTCGAGGTCGAATACGTTCACGAACTCGGCTTGCATGAGAATAAGACGATCAATATCAATCCCACGATCGCTTCGGGGATCGGGACGGATTCCTCGGGCAACCAGTTCGTCATCGCAGCGCGTCCGCTCTCGGCTGCTTTTTCCGCTGCTGGCGTTCCAGCTCTTGGGCGAGTCATGGATGAACAGTCCATTAACCGCTCGCGGTATGACGGGTTGAACTTCAGCTACCGTCAGCGGATGACGAAATACTTCAGCCTGAATGCTAATTACACGTTGTCCCGGGCCATGGGATGGAGCGTCGAATCGGGAGGCACGGATGGATTCTCATCCTTCCGGAATTACCCGCATGATCCCCTCAACCCGTGGGATCCGCGCGATTTTGGACCAACCGATAACGACGAACGCCATCACACCTCGCTCAGCGGCATCGTTAAGCTGCCCTGGGGTGTCCAGGTGGCACCGATTCTCACTTACGGCTCGGCACGTCCATTTGACCTGAGATCGGCAACTGACATACTGGTCCGCGGAAGCGGTTATTCCCGGCCGGTAATCGTACCAAACTCAGATCCAACAAACTATACGGCAATCAGTGATGCCGTCACTGCATTCAACTGCCTGGCGGCTAGCACCTGCCACCAAGTTGGCTATGACACGTTGCGTGGCAATTACTTCTTCCAGACAGACCTTCGCGTCGCCAAGAACATTCGCTTGGATGAGGGCAAGAATCTTCAGCTCATCTTCCAGGCGTTTGATCTGACGAACAAGGCTAACAGTGGAAGCAATATTCACAATACGGCAGGCGCTGGAGGGTTCCTTACGCGTGAAGGCTTTATCAACCCGAACAGCTCGTTCACTCCGCGCGCGTTCATCGGTGAATTCGGCGCTCGCTTTACTTTCTAAGCGCGAACTACTCGAACCGGCTGATACCGGGGCTGACTCAGATGAGTCAGCCCCGGTTTTTCTTTTGGGGAGACCGCAATAAATCAGCCTTGGACGTCGCTCTTCTCCAAGGCTACTGTTATCAGTGGACGATGACTCCGGCAACTTGACCGGAGTTGCAATGCCCCTTAGAATTGAAGGTTCACGGTGATGCATTTTTTCAATTTGATGAATTCATCCACCAGCCCAGCGGGGACCCGCTGGGCTGCGCTGCTTTTATGGCGCTGGTTTGCGTGCGCCCAACCTTTTTGCGTGAGGCTGGAATGATGGACAGCGTGATTTCCGAGGGCCTTACCTTTGACGACGTTCTGCTTTTGCCGGGTAAGTCGTCCGTGCTGCCAACCGAGGTAGATACCGCCACGAACTTTGCGCGCAAGCTGCCGGTGAACATCCCGCTGGCCTCCGCGGCCATGGACACGGTGACGGAGTCGCGGCTGGCCATCGCCATCGCGCGGCAGGGCGGCATCGGGCTGGTACACCGCAACATGCCCATCGACCGCCAGGGCGAGGAAGTCGACCGCGTGAAGCGCTCGGAAAGCGGCATGATCGTTGACCCGGTCACCATCTCTCCGGACATCACGCTGCGGCAGGCGCTGGAAATTATGAACAAGTACAAGATCTCCGGCCTGCCGGTGACGCGGGGCTCGCGGCTTACAGGAATTCTGACCAACCGCGACTTGCGATTCGAGAAGAATCATGCGCAACTAGTCGGTTCGGTGATGACCAAAGAGAATCTCGTGACTGTGCCGGTGGGCACGACGCTGGAAGAAGCTGAACGCATCCTGCAAAAGCACCGCATCGAGAAACTCCTGGTGGTCGATCAGGACTTCAACCTGAAGGGCTTGATCACCGTCAAAGACATCCAGAAGAAACTGGAATATCCCCGCGCGGCGAAAGATGAGCACGGGCGACTGCGCGTGGGCGCCGCTGTGGGAGCGACCGGAGATTTTCTGGAGCGCGCCCTAGAGATGTCGAAAGCGAAGGCCGACGTGCTGGCCATCGACACGGCGCACGGCCATTCCGAGCGCGTGATGGAAGCGATCAAGGCGATTCGGCATCGGTTGCCGGAAATGCAGCTCGTCGCCGGCAACGTGGCCACTTACGAGGGCGCCAAGGAACTGATTTCGCTGGGCATCGATGGGCTGAAAGTGGGCATCGGACCAGGCTCCATCTGCACGACCCGCGTGGTCACCGGCGCAGGTGTGCCGCAGCTTACCGCCATTATGGAAGCCGCGAGGGCCGCGAAAGGCACGGACGTGGCCATCATTGCCGACGGCGGCATCAAGTATTCTGGCGACATTTCGAAAGCGCTCGCCGCCGGCGCATCGTGCGTGATGATCGGGAGCCTTTTTGCAGGCACCGAAGAATCTCCCGGAGAAACTATTCTCTATCAGGGACGCACGTTTAAGTCTTACCGAGGAATGGGCTCGACCGGAGCGATGGAAGCGGGCTCCGCCGATCGCTACTCACAGGAGAGCGCGGAGCGCGGCAAATCCGTTCCGGAGGGCGTTGAGGGCCGCGTGCCTTACAAGGGCTCTCTTGGCGGGCTGACCGACCAGCTCGTCGGCGGACTCAAGAGCGGGATGGGTTACGTGGGAGCGGCTACGTTGAAGGAATTCAGTGAGAAAGGCCGATTCGTTCGAATCACCGCCGCAGGCTTGCGCGAAAGTCACGTACACGACGTCATCATCACGAAAGAAGCGCCGAACTATCGCATGGAATAGTGGCGCATGGAGTAGCGTGAAAAAAGTGACTGAAGGAGCCAATTCTTAGTGCCGGAACTCCAGCCCTGGCGCAACCCGCGCCCTGCTCCCCATTTGCCAGAGATTCGCGCTCGCTTGCGGTCGCCCCGTGGGCCACTTTGGCTGCACGTCTGGTGGCCAGTATTCCTCTGGGCCGGCGTCATCTTCTCGGCATCCACGGACACCTTCTCCTCGGAGCATACTGCGTGGGTGTTCGAACCGATTCTGCGGTGGCTGGTTCCTTCGCTTACGGAAGATCAATTCTGGACAATCCACTATTTTCTGCGAAAGAGCGCGCACTTCACGGAATATTTTGTGTTTTGCCTGCTGCTCTATCGCGGCGTGCGCGGTAACCGCAAAGGGTGGCGCTGGACGTGGGGTCTGGCGGCACTCTTCTGCGCCGCAGGATACTCCGTCCTGGATGAAATTCACCAGGCGCTCGTGGCCAGCCGCAGCGCTTCGGCTTACGATTCCCTGCTCGACTCGATCGGCGCTTTCGCAGCTTTCGGCGTGCTATGGATATGGTTCCGCCGGCGGCCGTCCGCACGTGAAGCGGAAATAGCGGCGAGCAAAGTTCCTTCCGCATGACGCACCATAGAGTGGCGGACAATTTCCAAAGAACCGCGAGGAACAAAAAAGCCCGCTCCGGTTTGCCAGAACGGGCTGCTGAATTTGTGTTGGAAACAGGTGCTTAGCTCTTTACTTCGGCCGCTTCTTCCTTCTTTGCCTTTTCTTTCTTTTCCTTGAGCTTGAATTCGTAGCCGACCAGCTCGAGGATGGCTACCTTGGCGTTGTCGCCCACGCGGTTGCCGGCGTGGATGATGCGGGTATAGCCGCCGGCGCGGTCTGAGAATTTCGGCGCGATCTCGCTGAATAACTTCTGGGTGACCGCGGGCAGCATGATGTAGGAGGCGGCCTGACGGCGCGATTGCAGCGTGTCGCGTTTGCCGAGGGTGATCATTTTCTCCGCCACCGGACGCGCCGCTTTGGCGCGCGTGAGCGTGGTAGTGATCCGCCCATGTTCAAAGAGATTGGTGACGAGGCCGCGCAGCACCGCGCGGCGATGAGCCGGCTGCTTTCCGAGTTTTGAACCTGAGTTGAGATGTCGCATCGCTTATATTGTCCCTTGTCGCCTTACAGTTCGACGGTGTCTTCTGATGCCGGTGCGGCGGTTTGGCTGGGGAGCGGCGGCCAGATGATGCGGCCGTGCTCGTCGAACTTCATGCCCAGCGCGAGGCCCATCTTCACCAGTATATCCTTGATCTCGTTGAGCGACTTGCGGCCGAAGTTCTTGGTCTTGAGCATTTCGTTTTCGCTCTTCTGGACGAGCTCGCGAATGGTCTGGATATTCGCGTTCTTCAGGCAGTTATAGGAGCGCACGGAAAGCTCGAGCTCCTCGACGGAGCGGTCCAAGTGCTCGAGGCGCGGATCGTGGACGATGTCCTGCGGGGTTTCGACGGTATCCACAGGCTCTTCGAAGTTGATGAAGATGCTCATGTGGTCCTTCACCAGCTTCGCGGCGAGACCAATGGAGTCTTGCGGCGTGATTGCGCCGTTGGTCCACACTTCGATCATCAGTTTTTCGTAGTCGGTCATCTGGCCGAGGCGGGCGGCTTCGACGGCGTAGTTGACCTTGCGCACGGGCGAGTGAACGCTGTCGACCGGGATGTACCCGATGGGCAGGTCCTCGTCGTAGTTGCGGTCGGCGGCCACATACCCGCGGCCGTTCTTGGCGCGCATTTCGATCTGGAGTTTGCCGCCTTCGCTTACCGTCGCGATGTACACGCTCTTATCGAGGACAGCGAAGTCCGCGTCTTCCTCGATCTGCGCCGAGGTGACCGGACCGGCCTGCTCGACGTTGACGTAAATCGTCTTGGGCAGGTCGGTGTTGAGCTTGATGGGCACCTGCTTCAGGTTGAGGATGATGTCCGTCGCATCCTCGACCACGCCAGGGATCGAAGAAAACTCGTGCAGCACGCCTTCGATCTTCACAGCCGTGATAGCCGCGCCTTCAATCGAACTGAGCAGTGCGCGACGCAACGCGTTTCCCACCGTCGTGCCCCAGCCGCGCTCAAAAGGCTGCGCGGAAAACCGCCCGTACTTCTCGGTGAGCGATTCCAGCTCGGACGCAAGACGCTTCGGTTTCTGAAAGCCCTTCCACATCGTGTTCCTTCCTTCC
>Ga0066710_100008032_pt1 | contig 10185 bp, 7 predicted proteins | sample GraSoiAngelo_159_FD_79666 | JGI IMG/M metagenome (GOLD analysis project Ga0066710, IMG submission 79666) | Grasslands soil microbial communities from the Angelo Coastal Reserve, California, USA - 14_1009_16_40cm | ecosystem: Environmental > Terrestrial > Soil > Grasslands | place: USA...
GAGCGGTGAAATGGCGCGGAAGGATGCGAGCCGAGGCCGTTCGACGGACGAGGCGAGCGGTGAAATGGCGCGGAAGGATGCGAGCCGAGGCCGTTCGACGGACGAGGCGAGCGGTGAAATGGCTCGACATTGGACGGCGGTGCTTTTCACCGGTTCCGGCACGGCGGCGGTGGAGGCGGCGCTGGCCTCGGCGGTTCCTCCCGACGGTGGCGTGCTCGTCGTCAACAACGGCGTGTACGGCGAGCGGATGATCAGGATCTGCCGCGCCCACAACATCCGCCACCATGCGATCACCAGCGACAACGTCACCCCGGTGGCGCCTGCTGAGGTCGCCCGCGTCCTCCGCGAGCAGCGCGGCCTCAGCCACGTGGCCGTCGTCCACCATGAGACGACCACGGGCCTGCTCAATCCGGTCGCCGAGGTGGCGCGCGCCGCCGCGGCCGAAGGCCGGCGTGTCATCGTCGACGCGATGAGCTCGCTCTTCGGCGAGGCGCTCGACGTCACTGCCGACGGCATCGACTTCGTGACGGCGAGCGCCAACAAGTGCCTGCAAGGTGTCCCCGGTGTCTCGTTCGTGATCGCCCGCCGCAGTGCGGTGGAGGCGCTGCGAGGGCGCGCGCCGCGGAGCGTCTACCTCGACCTCTACAACCACTACGTCCAGCAGGAGGCCGACAACACCCCATTCACGCCGGCCGTGCAGGTGATGCACGCGATGGAGCAGGCGCTGATCGAGCTCGAGGTGGAAGGCGTGGCCAATCGCATCGCCCGCTACGCCGAGAGCTGCCGCGTGCTGCGCCAGGGGATGGCCGAGCTCGGCTTCGAGATCCTGGTGCCCGACGGCGTGCGCTCGAACATCCTGACCACCTTCCGCCTTCCAGGCGGCGTCAGCTACGACGGCCTGCACGAGGCCATGAAGCGCCGCGGCTGCGTGATCTACGCGGGCCAGGGCGACATCCGCACGTACGCCTTCCGCGTGTCGAACATGGGGACGCTGACGCCGCTCGACATGAAGGCGGCGGTGGACGCCTTCGCGTCGAGCCTGGAGGAGATCGGAGCGGCCGCCGCGCCGCGACGGGGCTGATGGGGCGGGCCAACAGCCACAAGAAGAAGATCGCGTGCATCGAGTCGCTCTGGGACGGCAACATCGAGCACCGTCTCAGCGTGGTCCCGATGCTCGAGCTGTCCGAGCGGGTCAACGACGTGGGCTGGGCCTACCTGACGTGCAACACGGAAGAGGAGCTGAGGTACAACCTCGGGAAGCTGCGCAACCGGCGTGGCTACGGCATCCTGTATCTCGCCTGCCACGGTCGGCCGGGGGAGCTCGTCTTCGACAAGGACACTGTGGAGATCGAGAAGCTCGGGCAATTCATGGGCGATGGCTTCACGAACTGGGTCGTCCACTTCGGGTCGTGCGCCACGCTCAACCTCGAGCACGCCCGCATCTCGCGCTTCATCGTGGCCACGCGCGTGTCGATGGTGCTCGGCTACCGCAAGGACGTGGACTGGATCGACTCGGCGGCCATCGACTTGCTGCTCTTCGATCGGCTCCAGGAGTACAAGAGCATGCATCGCTTCTGGGAGCACTTCAAAGGGCGGTATCGCGATTTGATTTCGCTCACCGGCCTGCGCGCGTTCCTGCGCTAGCGGACTCCTGAGGCGCCATCACCGGCAATCCGCCGGCCGGGACCAGCCTCGGGAACGGCGGCCGATAATTTCTTGACGATGGCATCAACGGCCTCGGCGCGAGTGGAGAAATCTGGGACGTCGGATTCTGGCGAGGTGACTCCACCGTAGCCACGGCCGCCTCGCGCACATCTGAACCCTCCGATGCGGCGACGACGGCCTGGCGGGGTCGCAACGGGTCGCGAAGACGAACTTCCACGCGGCTGCCGTGACGCTCCAAGACGACGCGGTCAGCGTCGATGGCCCGCACGATCCCTCCCGCGATCGGCTCGCCGACATGATAACCGCCCACACGTTTCGTCGCCGGATCTTGCAGGTACGCCACCGAAGTGTTGGCGTCGCCGAGCACCACGCCGTGAAGGCTGGGATTCGGGAGCGCGGCGGCTCCGCTGGCGAGCGTCACCGGCGACTCCGTCCGCGTGGGGCTGAACAGATTGCGCTGGGCAATGACGGGGCTGGTGACGACAGCGGGCGGTACAGGTGCGTCCACGAGCGCGGCGGCCAGCGACTGGGTGGACCGAGGTGCGGTCTGCTCCGGAAATGGCCGCTCCACGACCCAGATGATGTAAGCGGTGAGGAACAACGACACCATGACGAGGATCCAATTCACCGCGAGCAGTCGGCTCAGCATAAGATCGCCCCTTTGATCTCCGGTCCGAACACGCGTTTGAGCGTTCGGCCCTGCATGCTGCTTAGTTCCGCGCGGTGATGGTGCAAGACGTCTGCCGCGCTCGAACTGGCCTCGATATCGGAGGTTTGACGCAGCGGCAGCCGTCGCTGCCACGCGAGTATGAGCGTTCTGTCAGGCTTTCCGACCGCTGCCGCTACGGGTCGACGCCGGATCCTCTGACGATTTCGTCGCGTGGCGTCCGCTCGTCGTCTCGTTCCGAGCAACGTGGGGATGAGTCTCTCGATGACCACACGTGTTCGCGATGCGCACGAGGAAGGCTGCTGCGAGGTTGCGTTTTGCGAGAAAGCGAACGCCGCGCCGCGGGATGTCCCGCGACGCGGCGCTCGGTCGTGAAGCTTACTTCAGGGAGTTACGGTGACGATGACCGCCGGCGACGTGCTGCCGGTGAAGTTGGCGCCCCCGTTGTAGACGGCCGTGATCGAATGCGGACCCACGGTCTGGAGCCGTCTCGTGATGAGGCTGACCTGGCCCGAGGCGTTCAGCGGCCCGGTCGCGAGCAAGATGGTTCCGTCGAAGAACGACACGCTCCCGGTGGGCGTGCCGACTGCTGGCGGCGCTGGGCTCACCGTCGCCGTCAAGGTGATGAAGTTGGCCGACTTGATCGTCGAGGCCGACGTGGTGAGGCTCGTCGTCGTCCCGGCGACGTTGGGGTTGTTCACGATCTGGGTCACGGTCGGCGAGGTGCTGGCCGCGAAACTCGCGTTCCCGCTGTAGACCGCGGTGAGCGAATGACTGCCGGCTGCCAGCGTGGAGATGCTGAGCGAAGCACTTCCGTTCACGAGCGTCACCGTGGCCAGCGTGGTGGCGCCGTCCCTGAACGTCACCGTCCCGGCCGGTACGCCGGCCGACGACGTCACAGTGGAGCTCAGCGTCACCGCCTGCCCAACTGTCGAGGGGTTCGGAGTGGAGGTCAGGCTCGTGGACGTCGCGGCAGCGGCCGCGGCGTTCACGACTTGGGTCACCGTCGGCGAGGTGCTGCCGTTGAAGCTGGCATCGCCGCTATAGACCGCGGTCAGGGCATGACTTCCCGCGGCGAGGGTGGAGATGTTGAGCGAGGCGCTGCCGTTGACCAGCGTCACCGTGCTCAGCGTGGTGGCGCCGTCCTTGAACGTCACGGTTCCGGTCGGGGTCCCGGTGGCCGGTGCCACTGGGCTGACCGTTGAGCTGAGCGTCACCGTCTGGCTGGCCGTCGACGGGTTCGGCGTGGCGGTCAGGCTCGTGGTGGTGTTGCCGGCGTTCACGGTCTGCGTCCTGGCCGCCGAAGCGCTGGCGGCGAATGAGGCGTTGCCGTTGAAGGCCGCGATGAGCGAATGGCTACCGACGGCCAGCGTGGAGATGTTGAGCGAAGCGCTGCCGTTGACCAGCGTCACCGTGCCCAGCGTGGTGGCGCCGTCCTTGAACGTGACGGTGCCGGTGGGCACGCCCGCATTCGAGGTCACCGTCGAGCTGAGCGTCACGGCCTGGCCCAGGGACGACGGGTTTGGAGTTGTGTTCAGGCTGGTGGACGTGGCGGCCGCCGCGGGGGCATTGACCACCTGCGTGACCACCGGCGAAGTGCTGCCCGCGAAGGTGGCGCTTCCGCTATAGACCGCGGTCAGCGAATGACTTCCGAGGGCCAGCGAGGAGATGTTGAGCGAGGCGCTGCCGTTGACCAGCGTCACCGTGCCCAGTGAGGCATTGCCGTCTCTGAACGTCACCGTTCCCGTTGGGACGCCGGAGGCCGGTGGGACCGGGCTCACCGTCGCCGTCAACGTCACGGCTTGGCCAGTCGTGGACGGGTTCGGAGTGGAGGTCAGGCTCGTGGAGGTGCTCAGCAGGTTCACGGCCTGAATCACGATTGGAGAGGTGCTGCCCAGGAAGTCTGCGCTGCCGCTGTAGATTGCGGTGAGCGAATGATTGCCCGTTGCCAGCGTGGACACCGTGAGCGAAGCGCTGCCGTTGACCAGCGTCACCACGCCAAGCGAGGTTCCGCCGTCCCGGAACGTTACGGTACCGGTCGGCACGCCGGACGCCGGTGACGTCGCACTCACCGTCGCCGTCAGCGTCACCGTCTGCCCGACGGTCGAGGGGTTCGGAGTGGAGGTCAGGCTCGTGCTGGTGCTGCCTTGATTCACGGTCTGCGTGATCGCGGCCGAGGTGCTGGCCTGGAAATTCCCGCCGCCGCTATAGGCCGCCGTCAGAGAGTGACTCCCAACGGCCAGCGTCGAGATGGTGAGCGAGGCACTGCCGTTGACCAGCGTCACCGTGCCTAGCGAGGTTGCGCCGTCCTTGAACGTGACGGTTCCCGTTGGCACCCCGACGGCCGGTGGCACGGGGCTCACGGTCGCCGTCAGCGTTACAGTCTGACCCTTCACGGAGGGGTTAGGCGTCGAGGTCAGGCTCGTCGTCGTCGGTGAGTTCACGACCTGCGTCACCGCCGGCGAGGTGCTGGTCTGGAAATTCGGGCTTCCGTTGTAAACGGCGGTGATCGAATGAGATCCGACCGCCAGTGTGGAAATGCTGGTCGACGCGCTCCCGTTGACCAGCGTCACCGTGGCCAACGCAGTCGCGCCGTCCTTGAACGTCACCGTACCGGTCGGCACGCCGACCGCCGGCGCCACTGCCGTCACCGTCGTGCTGAGCGTCACCGCCTGGCCGGCCAGGGAGGGATTCGGCGTGGAGGTCAGTGTCGTGGTGGTCTGGCCCGGGTTGACAGTCTGGGTCCGCACCGCCGAGGTGCTGGCCGCGAACTCGAGATCCCCGCCATACGACGCGGTGAGCGAATGAGCGCCGGCGGCCAAAGCGGAGGTGACGAGCGATGCGCTGCCGTTGACGAGCGCCACCGTGCCCAGCGTGGTCGCACCGTCCTTGAAGGTCACGGAGCCGGTCGGGGCCAACGGGTCCGCGAGGGCGGGGGCCACCGTTGCCGTCAGTGTCACGGCCTGACCGAACACCGAGGGGTTCGGCGTGGAATTGAGAGTCGTCGAGGTCGCGGGCCGGACGTAGATCTTCCCGATCACATTGACGAAGAGATTGGTTTCGACCACGTTGACGCCAGACCCGCCGACGTTGGGGCCCTGGATGCGGAAGAAATTGGTGTTGGAGGGACTCCCGGTGATGGTGTGAGTAAGGAGGCCATCGCCGATGAACCCCGGCGTCGGGAGCGGGGGCGCAGCCGGGTCCCACGTGAGGAACGGCCCGGCGTTGGTCGTGGGAAGGACGCTGGCGAAGTTACAGGGAAGGGGCACGCCGAGGGGACACCCCTGGTCGATGGTGAAATTGATCGTCCCGGTCGCCGCCGCGACGAACGACTGGACGCCGAACGGACCGGTCACGGTGTACGTCGCGCCGGGCACGAGCCCGTTGGGGCGGACCCTGACGCGGTAGCGCGCGAACACGATCTGAGCGCCGGCGCCGTCCGCCGCCGTGCCCGTGGCCCCGCCGAAGGCCCCCTGGGTGCTCATCACCAAAAGGGCCCGGCCTCCGACACCGCCAATGTTGGCGATGTCGGCGGTGGTGCGCCAGTAGAAGAATTCGTCGGGGAAGTTGTTCGGAAACGAGATGGGCTGCGCGGGATTCGGAAACGTTCCCGCGAGGACGCACGGATCTGCAGGATTCGCCGCGTCAAGGCATTGTCCGAGCTGAAGGCCGTTCTTGTCCAGATACCACCTGGGATATCCATTGGCCGGGTTGATGGCGCCGACCGCGGCCAGGCCCTGAGCGTTCTGCGCTGAAGCCCAACCGGCGGCGAATACCACGCATGCGAGGACTGCCAGAGAGAGACACCACTTCAATGTCAAAGCTTTCATTTGCGTAATCTCCATGTCGTGAGTGCTGTTTTGAATGAATATCGAATGCCCTAGAAGATGCCGTCGATCAGGGTGGTCGTTCCTTCCGCGTTGGTCACCCAGATACGACCGATCTCGCATACCTGCGCGAGCGCGGCCGGAAGCGGCGAATTCAGGGCCATCGTTCCGGTTCCGGAGGCTACGGTGATCGTGCCCGCCGGCTCGCCGTCGGCGAAAACCTGGAGCTGCGTACCATCTGGAACTTCGACGTCCACCTGCAGGACGAAGGTTTGCTGCGAACCCTCTTCGCGGGACCGTACGAAAGCGAACCCGGACGCCGCGACGGCTTCACCGTCGGGGGTGGCGGACAGACTCGTCTTCTCGATGCAGTCGGCGGCTGCATCATTCGGGATCGCAACGGCCACCAGGAGCGCTGCCATAACGCACATAAAAAGTCCTTTCACTGGGATCGATCTCCTGTCGCCGTATTCGTAGCGGGTCATGGCGGTTACTCGGCGATACGCGCGGCGGAAAGCTTCCGACGGAGTCTGGCGACCGCGCTCAGGCCGGCACCGGTACCCAGGAGCAGAAGCGTGGCGGGCTCGGGTGTCGGCACTGGGCCCGGGGGAAGGTTGCTCTGGACGACTGCCCCGTTGAAGAACAGATCGGTGCCCTCGCGGAGCTGGTGGAGCCCACCGTTGTCGAAATTGGTGAGCGAGAAGACTGCGTTGAGCTGCTGGTTGGCGCCCAGACCACCGCCCAGCGAGTAGAGCAGGGCGAGCGTGACGTCATCAGGGCCGGCACCGATGTGATTGGTGTTGTCGAGCGTACCCGCGAGAATATTGCCCAGGAGGCTCCCGAATGGATTGTCGACCTGGAAAGCCGTGGCCGAGCCGTGGTGCGTCCCGATCGCGCTGTCCAGGTTGTTGTCAGTCGCGCCGGGAGTCGTGACGATGTCGGCGTCCAGCAGCGCGATGAGGTTTGCCGGAGCGAAAGTGGTGCCGGTCGGGTTACCGATGATGACGCTGATGGTGCCCAGGTTGTTGGCGTTGAGCCCGTTGGTGACCGAGACACTGAAGCCCTGCGCGAGGAAGTCGGAGAATGGGCCACCGCTGAGATTATGAGGTCCGATGATGATGTCCTGCTGGAGCGACGACGTCCCGTTGATCGAGGTATCGTTACTCGGAGACCACAGGAAAAGACTGAACTGATTGATGTCGATCGTTAACGCCGAAGCGGAGCGCGGCCCTACCACGAGCATCAGCGCAAAGCTGAGCCAGGCGAGAAGCGGCGCCCCTGATCCCATACGCGACGAGCAAAGCCGTCGAAACATATGACTGCCCTCCTACGGTTGATTTATTACTTCTGGTACAGGGTCTGTGGCAACTATTGTGCCTAGCCCGAAAGATATTGGAAGACCGCGAGTTTTCGATCCGCGACGTGGACGTCCGTAACATACGGCGACACTGAAATTTTTTCGCGGCATCGAGGAGAGCTGAGGGATTCCCGTCACGGCGACCTATACGATCGGTTCGAGATGACCGCGCCGTTCTTTCTCACCAATCGCGTAGACCGGACGGACTAATACGACGACACCCGACCCTCTGACCACTACGCCGCGACCGTTACCGCCGCCTCCTCTCCCTCCGACACGATGAAGCCACCGGTGAGTGACGGCAGCTCCTCGCCGATCGCGAGCGCGTCGCGCAGCGCCTGCGCTGGCGTCCGGCCGCCGAGGCGATAGCCCTGGTGGCTGCGTCGGAGATTGTAGTGCTCGAGGAAGACATCGAGGTCACGCTGAATCTCAGCCGGCTCGAGTCGTCCGGCCCACCACGCGGAAGCACTCATCAAGGAGCGTGCGATTCATCCGTTCGACGAGGCCGTTGGTCCGTGGGGTGTGCACGCGCGTGGTGCGGTGCTCGATCCCCTCCAGGCTGAGCAGGAGCTCGTAGGGATGCGACTCAGGCCGGCCGCAGAACTCACGGCGGCGCTGATCGTGACGGCGGCGCTTCGTAGAACGGCAGCACCCGATCATAGAGCAGATCGCACGCTCTCATCGGCATCTTCGAGGTGTAGACCTTGGCAAAGGCGAGCGAGCAGAAGACATCGACGACGACCTGGACGTAGACCTTGCCGACGCCCTTGAGCGTGCCAGAAGAAGGTGTCCTGATTGAGCAGCTCGCCGGGCCGCGTCGCCTCGACGTACGAGGGCGGCCACGCTGCCGACCTGGAAGGCGCGGCGGACCTCATAGAACGTGTCGCGGCGATAGCCCATGATGCGGCCGGCCTTCGAGACGCTCTGCAGTTCCTGGGCAAGATGCAGCAACGAGAGCTTGCGTCGAGTACTCTGAGCCAAGGCGGCCATTCGCAAACTCCTGAGTGATGGGTGCCAAGCAACTCGCAATCTCTCAGAAGGCCGAGTGGTCGCCGCTGTACTTTGTACGGCCGGCTCCAGCGGCGACCTGTCGGATAATTACCGCACTACTGCATGCGGACGGCATCCAGGATTCTCGCGGGCGGGGTTCTCTTGCGAGATCGGGCGGCAGCTGATCAGGCGGGTTGACGATGTGGGCTGAGCCCGTCTACTCGTAACACCGAGGACGAGTTCAGCGTCTGACGGCGCGTGCCCCCGCGAGCGGCGCGGGGGCACGTGGCCATCATTGGCGAGGTGATCAGCGTGCGGTCGATGCGTCCGCGGCCGGCTGCGGCGCCGCGTCGGCTCCGCTGACCCAGAACTTCTTCTCCGCGGCGAACTGCTTCTCCGCCTCTCGGGCCGGGATCGGCACCCAGATCCCGTCGTCCTTGGTGGCCCGCATGGCCTTCTTCAAGACGCCGGACGCGCTGGTCAGGTACGCGCGAACTTCCGTCTCCGTCCACGAGGTCAGCACGATCTGCTTGTGGCCCCGGGTCTCGGAAATCGTCACTGCGCCCAGCTTGCCCCCGCCCGGGGTGTTGGCTTCGCGCTGAAAGACGCTGATCGCGCCGTTGGCTTCCTTCATGCCGACGGCCGCAGCGAACGCGCCGTGGAGGTACGAGGCATTGCCCTGGGAGAGGATCCTGCGTTCGACGGCGGCCAGCGGTGCGGCCGCGTTCTTGTCGTGGGCCGCCTCCACGCTTGTGACCACCGGAGTCAGGGCCGCACCGAGCATCAGAACACCGAAGATCGTACGAAATGCTTTCATCGTCGCCCCCTCAATGATGTCGATTGAAATGTCTCGATCGAAATGCTTCACCGGATGCCGCGGCCCGGTGCTCCCGGCGCTCGGGAACCGAGAGCCGTCGGGCCACGACATCCGGTGAATCGCTACCTGCTACGAACTGCTACTTCACCGCGGGCGGCGGCAGGAGGCCGCTGCCCTCACCGACTGCACCGCCGATCAGCTGAGCCCGGAGGAAGGCCATGACCTTGTCCTGCTGGCTCGGACTGAGAGCCTTGAAGGCCGCGATCGAACCGACTGCCTCCGAATACCCGGCGTTGTCCTGCACGGCCAGCCCGTACTGCGGGTTGGACGTCGCGTTGCTACTGAGGTTGAGCGTCAGGCTGACGCACCCGTTGGCCGGAACCGAATTCACCAGCCACTGGGCGCCGACACCGTACGTACCGTCCGGACCGGCCATGTTGGCGTTGGTGGCCTTGAGGCCCGCCGACATCGGCCCGGTGAGAACGACGTGAATCGGAAGCGGCGTGCCGGCCGGGATACCGCAGATCGTGACCGGCTGCGTCGTGAGAGTGACACCGTTGACGATCTTGCTGGTGGCCCGCAGCTTGGTGACGGTGGCGTTGAGCGCCACACCCTCGTGGGCGAGGATCGTGTCCAGGAGCTGGGTGCCGACATACCGGCCGTCGCGAGTCCATGGCGTGACGGCACCGATGTCCCACAGCTCGGCCGTCTTCATGATGTCCGTCTGCTCGGAAACCGCCACGTTCGTCCCGCTCGTGTCCACACCCGCGGGCCGGCCGTTGCGCATGTTGGGCCCCATCTTGTGAAGCTTGAAGTCACCGTAAATCCGGAGACCAGGCCAACCTTCGGCCGTCGCCAGCCC
>Ga0066710_100008033_pt1 | contig 10185 bp, 6 predicted proteins | sample GraSoiAngelo_159_FD_79666 | JGI IMG/M metagenome (GOLD analysis project Ga0066710, IMG submission 79666) | Grasslands soil microbial communities from the Angelo Coastal Reserve, California, USA - 14_1009_16_40cm | ecosystem: Environmental > Terrestrial > Soil > Grasslands | place: USA...
ACGATTCCGAACCTAACTGGAACGAGCGCCCCTATTTCACTAAAGTTGAAGAAAAGCGCGGCCGCACCGGCTGGCACATCAACGTCGGTGCACAAGATCCGGAAGAAAAGCCCGAATCCGGACTACCTCCCGAATCTCCTTGTGATCGCTTTGTACAGACTCCCGGCTACAATGGCCAGCCTTCTCCGCAAGTCAGGATGTGCCTGACCTCCCAAGGGAGTCGCGTCATGCTTTCCGGCATCGGTGGCGACGAGGTCATGGGTGGTGTGCCAACACCCACACCAGAATTTGAAGATCTTCTCGCAAGAGCAAAATTCGGAGCCCTCGCTCATCAACTGAAAGTCTGGGCGCTGGAAAAAAGAAAGCCTTGGCTCCATTTGTTCTGGGAGGCCGCCAGAGGATTCTTCCCCCCCGCGCTTGTGGGTGTCCCGAAATACGTGCGGCCGGTCCCCTGGCTGCAGGTCAATTTTGTGAGGCGCTATCGGGCAGCGCTGACCGGCTACCCCTCCAGGACGAGACTCTTCGGTCCTCTGCCAAGCTTCCAAGACAATGTTGGCACACTCGATGCCCTGCGAAGGCAACTGGCGCGCACGGCGTTGCCCTTCGATCCCCACTTCGAAAAGCGCTATCCCTATCTTGACCGCAGCTTGCTGGAATTCATGTTCGCGATCCCGCGTGAACAACTTGTCCGCCCGGCCCAACGTCGTTCCCTCATGCGCCGCGCACTTGTGGGCGTAGTGCCAGACGAGATCCTGAACAGGAAGACAAAAGCGTTTGTTGCCCGGTCGCCGTTGGTAGAGATCTCAACGGATTGGGCCCATTTCGTGGGGATAACCCAAGACATGGTGAGCGGTTCGCTCGGAATTGTGGACTCAGAACGTCTTCATGCCGCCTTGCAGAAGGCTCGGCGTGGCGAAGAACTCCCGATGGTCATGTTGAATCGTACGCTTTGTCTAGAAGGCTGGCTCAAGGATCTTCGGGCCCTTGGAATTGTATATCTGGGCCCAACCCGGAAGTCTGCGTTGACACTGCGGGCTTCCTCACGGGGCCAGCAGCCGTGGTTTATGTAGGTGCCGATAGTGTTTGAGCAGGATGACGGGTTTAGCCGTGCTCCTGTCGATCGAACGGTTACCCCAAAGGACGAGGGAAGCAGATCATGAGCGCCCAATTTGGAAGATGGAATTTCGAAGGCCATCCACCCGCCCCGGATTACATCGAAAAGGTCAGCGCAACACTCGCTCCGTTTGGACCTGATAGTAATGAGTCGTACGCTCAGGGCGGCACAACGATCCTCTACCGCGCCTTCCACACCACCAAGGAATCGCACCGTGAAACGCAGCCGCATATCTCGTTATCCGGCGCAGTGATCACCTGGGATGGCCGCTTGGACAACCGCGCGGAGCTCATCAGCGAGTTGCGGGATGCTGCGACCAGGAACTCCACTGACGTTGCTATCGTCGCAGCGGCGTATGAAAAATGGGGCACCGACAGCTTCAGCAGGCTCGTCGGCGATTGGGCACTGTCAATCTGGAATCCCCGCGAGCGTTCAGTGTTGCTCACCAAAGACCCGATCGGTACCAAGCATCTTTATTACTCGATCGACAAAGATCACGTCACCTGGAGCACCATCCTCGATCCACTCGTCCTGTTTTCGGGAAAAACCTTCGCGCTCAACGAGGAGTACATCGCCGGCTGGTTCGCCATCATGTTCCCTGCTGCGCATCTCACCCCCTACGTCGGCATCCACGCTGTCCCGCCGTCTTGTTCAGTGCGGCTGTGGTGCGGGAAGCACGGCACAAAGCGCACCATTGGCAAATATTGGGATTTCGATTCCAGCAAGAGAATCCGCTACCGCACCGACGCCGAATACGAAGAACAGTTCCGGTCCGTCTTGTTCACCGCCGTCCAGCGGAGACTCCGTTCCGATAGACCTGTTCTCGCTGAACTGTCCGGCGGCATGGACTCTTCCTCCATCGTCAGCATGGCCGACACCGTCATCGCCCGCGGCGTCGCCGAAACCCCCCGCCTCGACACCATTTCCTGGTTCGACGACTCCTACGACCACCTCGAACCCGATACTAACGAATTCCACTGGATCACTAAGGTAGAAGAGAAACGCGCCAGATCCGGGCACCACATCAACCTCCGCGAGCTAAGAGCAAATGAGGTCAACTCACGAAAACCATTTGAATCCGGATTCGATAAGGATCGCTTCGGGCTAACTCTAGACTCTGACAGGTGTCTTCCTGAACTTTTCAAACGGTATGCGGCCTACATGAAGTCGCAAGGACATCGCGTTACTCTCTCTGGGATAGGCGGAGACGACCCTACGGGCGGCGGCGTACCCACACCCACACCAGAACTCCAAAATCTCCTCGTAAGGGCACGATTCGTCAAACTCTGGCGTCAACTGAACGCCTGGGCCACGAAGATGAGAAAGCCCCGGTTCCCTTTGTTCTGGGAAACCGTGCAAGGATTCTTCTCTGCTCCTGTAGGCGTGCCCAAAGAGATGCGCCAGGTTCCCTGGTTCGATCCAGGCTTCGTTCGTCGAAATCGCACTGCTCTTTGCGGTTATGTATCCAGGGTAAAGTTGTTCGGTTCTTTGCCAAGCTTTCAGGATCACATTGACAAATTGGAGACCAATCGAAGGTTTGTGGCGTACTGTGACGTTCACTCAGGGCTGCTTCGGGACATACGTTATCCCTACTATGACCGCGATTTTCTGGAGTTTATGTACGCGATCCCGCGGGAACAGATCGTTCGCGTGGGGCAGCGTCGATCCCTGATGAAGCGCTCCCTTGTCGGTATCGTCCCGGATGAACTCCTGAACCGAAGGCGAAAAGCGTTTGATCGGCCAGAGTCACCGAAAGACAGTTCAGCAGAATGGCCCAGTCTACTGGAGATGGGGCAGCACATCATGAGCAGTTCCCTAGGGATTATGGATCCGGATCGATTTCTGGAAGTTTTGCAGAAAGTTCGGCAAAACGAAGACGTTCCGATCCAAAGCCTGAACCGCACACTGACACTTGAATTTTGGCTACGTCACTTGAAGGTCCGGGGAATCTTGACGAACCCGATCCTAAAAAAGAATTTAAATTATTACTCTTGTTATTCTGAAAGGAGCGACGAATCTCTCCGCGCGTCTTTTGAGACTCAAGAAGGCCCGGCGCATCCTCAACCAAAGAGTTTCAGCTAGCTAGCAGCTGGAAAGCGAAGTCCAACAAAGAAAGGAGGTGAAAACCATGAAATACGAAACCCCAGAAATGACGGCATTGACGCCAGCGATCGATGCTATTCAGGCGGTTGGTTCAAAGCTCAGCACAGAAAGCTCAGATAGTGGCATTAAGAATGAGCCCACCGGTGCGTATCTAGACTGGGAGTAAGTAAGCCTCTGTCGGGAGCGTCCGCAACTCAGACGCTCCCGACAGTTTAAATTCAGCCCTCCCGTTTCGCCAAGAAAGGACGTGCACACCATGAAATACGAATCCCCAGAACTCACGGCATTGACGCCAGCGATCGATGCTATTCAGGCGGTTGTTACAAAGCTAAGTTTGGATAACCAGGATCTCCCTGGTCAGAACGAACCCACTTTTGCGTACGAAGACTGGGAGTAAGTAAGCCTCCCGTTTCGCCAAGAAAGGACGTGCACACCATGAAATACGAATCCCCAGAACTCACGGCATTAACGCCTGCGATCGATGCTATTCAGGCGATTGGCACAAAGCTAAGTCAAGAAAACCTGGAGAACGTTATTAACAAGAACGAACCGACTTCTGCATATCAAGACTGGGAGTAGGTAGGCTCTTTCGAAGGCGTGCCCAACTTCGGACGCTCCCGGCAGTCTAATCCATCTAATCCACCCTTGCCATTCCGCTAAGAAAGGAAGTGAAACGTCTAAATGAGCTGTTGCTACAAATATGATCCAAAGTCAACCATGTTGGTAAGCCGCATGGCTTCATAAGAGACAATAGCTTTGTATCAGTCAATCGCTGCATGGGAAAAGTGGGAGTAGGGGCTACGGCGACCATCCGCAGAGGTTTTCCCAAACGACGAGTCACTTCTTCTTTTCATTCTCTTCCTGCATTTTCCGCAACCCGCGCCACCGGACGTACTGCTCGGACTTAGGGTGATCAGGGTCTTCGTAGTCTTGCAGCCAGAAGCGGAACCAATCCACTGTTCCGCCCTGCGACGCCAAGCGCACCGCAGGATTCGTGAGAGTGTGCTCGTGCGTATTCAACATGACTAACTCCACGGGCTTTCGTAAGTAATGCATCATTGAGTATGGCTCCCACATGGAGAGCAAACTGACAGGACCTTCTCCAACCACCATCAATGGCGTATTGATCTTGTCGAGGTTAAAGCCGGGTGATCGATTCAGCCACTGTTGCAGGCCCTTCCCGTAAGGAGGTGTCTCCATTATTCGGTTGGCTTCTCTAGAACTTCGCTCTGGATTCAACATGTACTGCCAGTAGTCGAACATCACACCATCCGTAATCGAAGCAGCTTTGAGGTGAAGGGAGCCAGTCGTAAGCATCTCCATTACATAGAAGCATGTACGGCTGAATCCGATGATACCGATCCTTTCCGAATCTACTAGGCCCTCTGCTACTAGTTGGTTTGCCGCAGATTCGTAGCCATCGACAAAACACGGAGCCTCTCCAGATGTCACGAACTTACAGTTCCCCGATCCCGCTCCAGCCTGCAGCACGGCTATTCCTTGCGCAGCCAGTGCTCTCGCAGCGAATGATGTTGGAAATACGCCCGATGGTAAAAACCTCGATTCATCGAAACCGTGATTTTGAATCACGAGCGGATAACGCTGCCCGGGTTTGTAGTTGACTGGCTTATAGAGTCCTCCTCTCCACTCCCGCCCCTCCTTGTCTTTCCATTTGTAAGCACTGGCTTCCCCCCATTCGAGATTCTTCAGTTGCGGATTGGGGTCCCAAATTACTCGCGATGCTTCCTTGTTTGTAGCCACAAGCTGGGGAGGGTCGTTCAACCCTTGCTTTACTGTTACTCTGAGACCGTTGTGTTCTGCTTTGCCGATGCCCTTAATTTGACCTGAGACTTGCCAGGAACCGTCAACGGTGCGCTTGTACTCAGTGGCATCAAGCGACTCATCTACACGGTTGATAAAATTCACTAAAAGCCGTTGACTATCCCCGCTTACAAACTGAGCACCTAGAATCGTATGATATCCATCCTCGACTGCTGTGTCCGTTCGAACTTTCAACACTTCCACACAGGTGCGGGTATTGGAAAGTATCTCCAGAACGGCAATACAAGGCCGTGATGGCGCGTTATCTCTTGAACTGAGAAACGTTCCGGGCAGCAGAATTTCCTGACCATCGCTGGCCCAGCTAGGACCACGCCCTCCCCATCCCCAACCCGTATCATCGGCGGTTGGCGCCCCCGTCAACGATTCGACCGAGCCCGTTTGCAGATCGATCCGAACGTATTGGTGCGCTGAGTCGTGCCCGGAGTGGATACGAGAGCGAGACGATGCGTAAGGCGGCGGATACAACGTTTCCCATGACTGCGGAACATCATGAACCGGTAGGATGGTGACCAATGAATTGCCATCAGGTGATAACGAAAACTCTTGTTCTAAAATAAGTGGAACACCATTCTTCTCAACCTTGAAGTGTTTGTTGCCGAGAACGGCCCAGAGATCGTTGCGAGAAGACGAAGATATTTGCATTGATATCGGGTCAGCTGGAAAAATTAATTCGTAAATGGAACGTCCTGTACCGACAACCGCCGACGGCTGATCTTCATCTTGCACCTTCCTGCCTTCAGTCCTGTCAGAGCCAAGATAAACATAATGTTTACGGTCACGGATATCAAATCTATCGACTCGCTCCGTTGTAGGTGTCAGCGACTCAATAGTCTTCTTTCGAAGGTCGGCCATCACAAGCCGCTGATTCCCACTGGCAGTGTGCTCCAGAAAGGCAACTCCGCTAGAGTCAGAGAGCCAACGCCAATCATTGCTGATGCCTCCGCCGTCCTCAGCTTCTTTGCACGAACGGGTCAGCACCCATATAGGTGCTGGAGGGTGCGATTGCTCGGAATGCTCCATAAAATCATTGACATCCTGGGTGCGGAAAAACCGAAGAGAGTCCTCAACAACGTTTAAGTCCAGACGGCCGCGCTGGCTCCAGACAGCGAAGTAGTTCCCGTCCGGCGAAAAATGGATTTCCGGTGGCCTTCCATCGAGATCATTGAAGAGAGTTAGGGCGATCTCATCGCTCACAGTGAAGGGCTTCTTCGTTTCCTGCGCGTCGCAATTTCGCACTGCCCAGACGAGAGATGAAAGCAGGATCAGGATCGAAGTGATGTATGCCGTGGGGCGTTTGTCGAACAAAGTTATCTCCCGTGTATAACATCCCGCTTTATGCCCGAACTCTTAACGGAAGGTTTGCAGGCCAAAGGGCACAGAATGAATTCTCTGGCCCTTAAAAAACAAATTTCAGCGCAAACTGCATCGAGCGCGGCCCGCCCGTCTGGTACAGAGGACTCAGGACGCCGAGCGAATTCGCAAGGGTAGCCGTCCCCTGGCCGAACTGGGTCCCGCTAGTACTAATTCTTCCGAAGTTGGGGTGATTAAACATGTTGAAGGCTTCCGCGCGGAATTGCAGCCTCAGCCCTTCGTGGATCGGAAATTCGCGCCGAATGGCCAAGTTCATCTGTACGGCATCAAATCCGCGAACAAAGCCGCGAGGGAGCAGCCCCACGATCGTCGGGTTAGCGGGGCAACCGTGATTGACTGAACCTCCGACCGCAACAAGCGCGCAAGGGTTCACCGCCCGCCCTCCGGGGCACGTCTTTCCGGGAGCAAGATCTCCCAGCACTTGAAGAACAGACGTGCAATTGGCGCCGTAGAGATAGATTGGTTGACCTGACACTAAGTTCTCGCCTGACTCCATCTGTTGCTTAGTCACGGGATCAAAGATTAAATTTCCTTGTAGAGATACCGGGAATGCGGTTCTTGCGACGAACCGATCGTCCACTCCCCAATGGTTCAGGACAGCCTTAGCAAATTCATTCTGCCCCATATTCGGCACATCGTATGAGAAGGCAGCCGAAAGATTGTGGCGCGCGTCAAAATCGCAATTCCCGCGCCGAGGCGTGATATAAAAGTTCTCGGAACCATAGTCAATACAATGAGACCAGGTATAGGAGCCCAGTGCCGTCAACCCTTTGCTTAGCCTTCGCCGAAATTGCACCTGCAAGGAGTCATAATCCGATGTCAGGCCGTTTTGAGCCATTTGAAAAGTGCGCGCATTAGGGTTAGTTGAGTTTCTGAAGGCGTTTAGCTGAAGCAGCCTGTCTCCATGCGCGCCGACATATGAAACCGTAAGAGCCTGTGACCTACCCAGCGCTTGCTCAATGGAGACATTCCATTGAAGCGTATACGGGAGTTGGAGATGTGAGGGAAACCCGAAGATAGTCGACTGCTTTCCAACGGGTGGGTTAACAATCGTGGGAATCTGTGTTGCGGGATTTCCGGGAAATGGGCTGATTGGGCTGGCTGGAGATAAAGTTGCCGTGAATCCCGGGCCGCCGAAACCGATCGACCCATCCTGCTGACCGTTGTCAAAGAAAACCCCACCTCCTCCTCGCACCACAGTTTCCCAGCCCGGTGCGTCGTGCACTGCGTACGCCGCACCTAGACGGGGAGCAAAATTGAACCACGTGGTCTGCCATAGGGGCGTGCCCTGTGGCGCCAACGCCCAGTTACTAGGATCGGTCCCCTGAATCGTGTACGGCATCAAACCTTGTGTAACACTCGGTGCTGGGTTTACCTCCCACCGCAACCCCATCGACATGCTCAAGCGCTGTGACACCTTCCACTGGTCCTGAGCGAAGGCCGAGAAGTTTGTGTATAGCGGATATGCGGGAGCAGAAGTCTGGATTGCTATCAGTCCGCTCCCTGTATTGGTATTATTGGTCTCGATGCTCGTTTCATCAAAGTACACATATGTCGCATTAGGAGTTGGTCGCAGCGCCAGTGGCGTCAATCTACGATAGTCGACGCCAAACTTGAAGCGATGTGTGCCCAGAGAAAAACCCACCGTATCCACCAAGTTCCATTGCCTTTGCGCGACAGAAGACGGTTCCTGATCAAAAAAAAAGGCGTTATTGCCCAAGAGGAAGACGACTTGTGGCCACGATTGAGGCCCGAGCCCCGTAAGCTGCGGCAAATTGACAGGCGTGCTGCCGCCAAATGCAATAGAAGAGAAGAGAGTTGTTGCTTCGTTTGAGCTGTAGTTCAGACGGAAATCGTTAGTCCACCGAGTTGAAAAGATGTTAGTGAGCCCGGCCGTATACGTTCTCGCGCTGAAGGCTGCGTCACTCTTTACCCCCGCCTCCACCTCAAGATTCGTCGCACTGGAGGCTGTATCACTGAACCGGAAGAAAAGTCTGAGCTTATCATTTACGGTATGATCGAACCGTACACTGGTGGAATTGAGGGAGCTAGGGTTTGACCAAGCTCCAATAAATTGACCGACGCCATTGACGGGATCCTCCAGTCCGCCGGGACTTGGCAAAGGAAACGCGTTAACCACAGGCAGTAGTGCGCTCGCTGCTGGAGTTCTTTGGACAGTCATACCTGAACTATTCACGTAACTCGGGCATGGCCCAGAACCCCTCATGCAAAGGTCCGGCACAGGAGAAGTAGATGCCGGCTGTGGCTGGCTCAAACGCAATCCCTCATAGGAAGCAAAGAAAAATGTCTTGTCCTTTCCATTGTACAAACCCGGAATTCTAACCGGCCCACCCAATGCGCCGCCGAAATCGTTCTGTCGAACGGGAAGTTTCTTCACCCCAAGGTAATTGTTGAACCAGTCGTTGGCGTCGAAGAAGCCGTTACGCAAGTAGTCGTACGCTGTACCATGCCACTGATTCGTGCCCGATTTGGTCTCGAACGCGAGTTGGCCTCCGGGATTGCGGCCGTATTCCGCCGAGTAGGTCGAGGTATTCACGCGGAGCTCCTGGAGATCGTCCACCGAGACCAAAGACTGCGTAGTCCCCAACGCCGTCGCGGCAGGAACAGAGCCGCTAGGCCCACCGCTCGCAAGCCCTCCAGAAGGACTGCTCCCCACACCCACATTGGCACTCACACCATCCACCGTGTAGTTATTTGCCTCGGTGCGCTGCCCATTGATACTGAACTCGCCACTCGTGCCCAGCCCACGACCACCAGCATGCGTGGGGCTTAACGCCGTCACTCCCGGCGTGAGTAGAATCAAATCCTGGAAGCTGCGGCCATTCAACGGCATGTTTTTCACGTACGTTTGATCCACCACCGTGCTGACCGACGCATCCGTGGTATTGATCATCGACGCGCCCGCCTCAACAGTGACCGTTTCCGAGATCGCGCCGATAGGGAGCTTGAAGTTGATCGCGACAGCGTCCCGGACGTTGAAAATAACGTCAGGCTTTAGGACCGTTTTAAAGCCGACGTGTGAAACCTCGATGCGGTACGTCGCCGGCGGCAACTCGGGGATAACGTAGATTCCCTCCCTGTTCGTTTTGGTTGAGTATTTGAGGTTGGTGGCTTCGTTGATAACTTCGACGGTCGCATCAGCGATGGCAGCGCCCGACGGATCCACCACTTCCCCGTTCACCGTAGCATTTGGGCTTTGAGCAAGCGCGCTCCCGACCACTACCATGAGCAACGCGCACACACATAGCGTCTGTCGCACTGGAACCACCTCCAAAGCGAGCCTGACGGGGACTTAAGCCCGTTGTCCTATTTACGACAGCTTACGAATATGTGTACCGTGGGTTACCAGAATGACTGAGCCACTGAGAGATGCGTGTTAAGGAAAAAGAAACAGAGACCTGTGATCAGGGATGATTCGGTGGTACGCGGAGATAGGCGAAGAGCAATTTGTTTCGGCTCGGCTCAGGACTACCGCCCTTTGGCTCCACTGTTACAAAAACGGAATCGATTTGCTGGAGAGTCTGTGGATCGTCAACTTTCAATACCCACCGCTTGTTCGCAACGTTGTCCATATAAAAGATGCCCAAGCTTACGGTTTTTTTGTGATCCGGGCCACGTCGGCCCCAAGCCTGGAACGCATTCGCATTCGTAACTCCCGGTTGCTGGTCAAGATCGTAGGCATAGAAAATGAGCGACTTGTTCTTGGTAAAAAATACTCGGCCAAAGGGTTTTTC
>Ga0066710_100008036_pt1 | contig 10183 bp, 8 predicted proteins | sample GraSoiAngelo_159_FD_79666 | JGI IMG/M metagenome (GOLD analysis project Ga0066710, IMG submission 79666) | Grasslands soil microbial communities from the Angelo Coastal Reserve, California, USA - 14_1009_16_40cm | ecosystem: Environmental > Terrestrial > Soil > Grasslands | place: USA...
GACGCCCTGAGCGGGCTCCTTCACGTAGCTGAGATCTGGGCGCTGCACGCCGAGAGTTCGCTGTTTGGACACCAGACACTTTTCGTGCGCTGCGCGCCCGTTTCCTCGCGAGGTGTTCAGTGCGCTCCGGTTCCGTGCGGTGCTGCCGAGCGCTGCTCTGACCGGCGTATGCGAGCTCAGAACCCTGCCGCTCGAGAGTTCCCGAGGGTGCCGCTCCGCATCCCGGAGCCCCATCCCGCCGCCCAGGGATTCGCGACTCGGAGTCTGGGGAGGGGCTGATCGGACCCGGCCATTCGGCGTGGGCTTCTCGACGCTGCGCGGGCGAGGCCGAGGTGCTCTTCACGCCGAGCGCGACGAGCGACACTCGATCGCACGAAGCAGAGCATGCCCCGCAATTTGGCGGAAGATTACCCGGAGGCGGGGATAACCGGCGGACGCTGCGAAGCAGACAATGATCCCGTGGAGGGCGCTCTCCTCTGGCGACTCGCGATCCCGGTTGGCGATCTCAGGTGATCGCCTAGCACGGGGCTTGGCGCATAGAACCGGCGCGACTCCCAACCGGGCGGTACAGCATCCGCCTCCAACCCGGGGGGGAGCGGCCCCGAACATGGCCGCTCCCCTTCAACCGGTGCGGCGCCGCGCCTCGATCAGGAAACCCCCTTCTGGGGAGAATCGAGCGGCGTCAGCCCCTCGCGGATCGCGAACCTGGTCAGGTCGGCGACGTTGTGGAGATCGAGCTTCCGCATCAGGTTGCGGCGGTGCGTGTCGACGGTGCTGGTGGCCACCGAGAGCCGCTCCGCAATCTCCGAAGACGTGAGGCCCTCGGCCAGCAGCTGGAGCACTTCGCGCTCGCGCGGCCCCAGGATCTCGTACGCCGACGCGTCGCGCGGCGCGCGGCCGGCCGCGTCGACGACGCCGTCCGTGACTTCCGCACACAGGTACTTGCGGCCGTGGAGAACGGCCTCGAACGCGCGTCGGAGGTCGTCGTAGGCGTTCGCCTTGAGGATGTATCCCGAGGCCCCGGCGTCGAGGATCGCATGGACGTAGCGGCGGTCGGAATGACTCGACAGAGCCACGACCTTGATCGCCGTGCTCTCGCCGCAGATCTGGCGCGTCGCTTCGATTCCGTTCAAGTCGCGCATCGCGACGTCCATCACCACCACGTCGGGCCGGAGCTCTCGCGCGAGCCGCACGGCCTCCCGGCCGCCATCGGCCTCTCCGATCACCGAGAGTTCTGCGTCGTTCTCGAGGATGGAGCGCAGGCTCTCGCGCAGCAGGCGGTGATCATCCACCAACAGGATTCGCGTCGTCATCGCGTGTCCCTCCGAGACGGGAGCGAGATCCGGCACGTCGTACCCTGACCTAGCACGGACTCGATCTCGAGACTCCCGCCGAGGCTCTCGATCCGATTGTGCAGACTGACGAGACCGAACCCCTGCGTCGGCTTTGCCGGCTCGAAGCCCCGCCCGTCGTCGATCACGCGGAGCTCGATCGCGTCGGCACCGGCCCAGAATTCCAAACGAGCCTGCCCTGTGCCAGCGTGCTTGGCCGCGTTGATCAGCAGCTCCCGGAGACTGCGGTAGAGGGCGACCCGGATCACCTCGTCGATCGCTTCGACTTCGCCGTGCGTCTCCACCTCGACGTGCAGTCCGTATTTGCTCTCGATGTCTTCGGCCAGTCGCTCGGCCGCAGCGATCAATCCCACGTCGAAGAGCAATGCAGGACTCAGCTCGAAGCTGAGCGAGGAGATGCGCTCTCGCACCTGATTGGCGAGGCCATGAATCTCCCCGACCGCTCGGGCGCGGTCTCCCTCGAGGGCGTCCTGGAGCGCGCGCAGCTTGATCACGAGCAGCGACAGCAGCTGGCCGACATCATCGTGAAGGTCGGCGGCGAGCGTGCGCCGCTGCTCCTCCTCGGCCATTTCCGCGCGGGCGGCCGCGTCGCGCACGCGGAGCTCTGCGCGGCGCAGGCTCGAGCGATCGTCGACGAGCTCGTAGTAGCCGCGGATGCCGCCGTCGTCCGACCGGTCCGGCGCATAGACGATCGACACCCAGCGCCGCCCTGCGGCGGGGAACGCAATCTCGCCTTCGAAGCGACTCGTCTCTCCGCCGAGCGCTGCTCGCACGTGGTCTCGTACCTGGGCGTAGGCCGTCGCGCCGAGGATCTCGTGGAGCGGGCGGTCGCGGATTTCGGTGGCGCCGAGGCCGTGCCAGCTCGCGAAGCTGGCGTTGCAGAACTGGTAACGCTCGGTGGAGTCCACGTAGGACACCGGGATCGGCAGCGCGTCGGCCATCAGCCGCCGCTGATGCTCGCTCTCCGCGCGATCGTGCTCGGCGCGCCGCCGCGCGGAGAGGTCGAGCAGTGCGACGAGGAGCTCGTCCTGCGGCGAGCCGGCCAGGCGCGCCTGGCTCGCATGGAGCTCGACTGGAATCGAGGGGATGCGCTCGCTCGCCCGCAGCTCGATCTCGATCGGGCCAGGGCGCTTGCCGTCGAGCAGCGCCCGGCGATGGAGGAAATAGGCGTCCTGACTCGGCGCGGAGACGATCTCGCTGAACTTGGTTCGATCGACCGCGGCGGGATTCACGTCGAGCAACGCGACGGCGAACCGGTTGGCGCTCTGGATCCGTCCCTCGAGGTCCAGCAGGAGATAAGCGACGGGGGCGCTCTCGAACAGATCGCGGTAGCGCTGCTCCGACGCCGCGAGTGCATCGTGGGATTCCTCTAGCGTCGTCTGGACGCCGCGCAGCTCCTCGTTCTGGAGCTCGAGCTCGACCTGATGCACGCGGAGCTCGTGGAACACCTCCAGCATCGCGCTCTCTGCGGGTGCTTCGCCAGGCGCGTCCCCGAGTCCACGCTCGTCGGCGAGCCGGCGCTCGGCGCGGCGGCGCAGCGCCGCTTTCTCGGGATGCGGCTTAGCCATGGGGCCCGACCTCCTTCCTGTGTGCGTCCGTCGTGTCTTCGATCGCGAGCAGGATCAGCACGCCGGCCCCGAGATGCGAACGGTCGACGCGGCGGGCATTCAGCAGCAGCCGGCGCCGCCCGATGCGCGGGAACTCGTGCTCGAGCTCAAAGTCGTCGAAGCTGCGGTTGTCCGGAAGGATCCGCTCGAGGAGCTGCCGCAGCCCGGGGTTGTCCCACGCGCCGCCGTCGAGTTCGAATACGAGGCGACCCACCGCGCCGTCGGGCGGCACCTGAAAGCGCCGGAAGAAGGCGCGATTCGCGCGCACGACGCGCATCTCGGGGTCGAGGACGAGGAGCGGGTCGCGTATCGCCTCCAGCAGATCCCTCTCGAGCTCGAGGGCGGCATGGCTCAGCTCGGCGCTCTTCGCGCGTGTGGTATCCACGAACACGATCGCGAGCCCCTCGATCGCGTTGCGGGCGGTCCGATAGGGATTGATCCGCGCCGTGTACCACGCGCCGCTCTCCGTCCTCACTTCCCTCTCCGACGGTGTCAGGGTATCGAGGACGTGGCGAGCGGCCTCGAGCAGGTCGGGGTATCCGAGCGGGGCCACCAGGTTCGCCAGCGGCCGGCCGATGTCGGAGGCGACCAGCGGGATCAGCCGCCGCGCTGCGGGCGTGAAACGCCGGACCCGCAGCTGCTCGTCGAGGAACACGATCGCGATGCCAGTGGCGGTGAGCAGGTTCGTGAGGTCGTCGGTCGATTGCGCGAGGTTCTCGACCTTGGCATGGAGATCGGCATTGGTCGTCTGGAGCTCCTCGTTCAGCGACTGGGTCTCCTCTTTCGAGGTTCGCAGCTCCTCGTTCGTGCTCTGCACCTCTTCGTTCGCGGAGGCAAGCTCCTCGTTGGCGGCCTGGAGCGCTTCGATCGTGCTCTGGAGGTCCTCTCGCGTAGAGCGCAGCGTTTCCTCGATCTCGGCGATCCGGTCGCTCGGCGGGAGCGGCTCGGGCTCCGGCGGCCGCTCGACAGACTCGCGCGCGCCCTCGTCCAGCCGTTCGAACGTGATCAGCAGGGTGGGATCCCGCAGCAGGGCCGCCGCCAGCCGCGTGACGCGAACGCGAACCGGGACGAAGCCGCCATTGCTGCGAACCCGCGCGGTGCGCTCGGCGACGCGCTGATCTCCATTGGAGACGGCGCGAATGGCAGCGGTCAGCGGGCCGCGCAGTCCGCGGCGCGCCATGTCGAGCACGTTCAGGTTGGCCTGCCCGGCTGCCGGCTCGAGGAACTCGCCCGTGCGACCGTGGATCTGGGACACCTGTCCGCGCGGATCGACGAGCACGGAGGGCGGCCCGTAGAGGTCGGCGAGGTGGCGGCGGAGCAAGTCAGCGGGCGCAAAGCCACGCGGCGGCCCCGCACCGGGAGCCGGCTTCGGCAGCGTTAGGCTCGGAAAGGACGTCCGACTCGCCCACTCGATCGCGACCGGACGGATGGCAGCGGATTCCGCGCACCGGAACAGCTTCCAGCGACGGGCGACGGGCGTGAACAGCTCGTCGAAGCCGGTGACGCTCTCGGACGATCCGAGCAGCAGCAGCCCGCCCGGATTCAGGCTGTAGTGGAACATCGGCAGGACCCGCTTCTGCGCCTCGGTCGTGAAATAGATCAGCACGTTGCGGCACGAGAGCAGATCCAGCTTCGTGAACGGCGGGTCGCGCAGGAGGTTCTGCACGGCAAACACGATGGCCTCCCGCACCTGGCGGTCGACCACGAAGGAGCGATCGTCCCGGGTGAAGAATCGCGCGAGCCGCTTCGGCTCGACCTCGGCGGCGATCCCTTCCGGGTAGCGCGCAGCGCGCGCCGTCTCGATCGCGTACGGGTCGCTGTCGGTGGCGAAGATCTGGAGCTGCACGCGCGCCTGTGCGCGCTCGATCGCCTCGAGCAGCAGGATCGCGATCGAGTAGGCCTCCTGCCCGGTGGCGCAGCCCGGAACCCAGGCGCGCAGCACGCCGTCGCTGCGGCTCGCGACCAGCTCCGGCAGCGCCTGCTCGAGCGCCGCGAACGCCTCCGCGTCGCGGAAGAAGCCGCTCACGCCGATCAGCCAGTCGCGGGCGAGCGCAGCGAGCTCCGCGGGGTTCTCCTCGAGGAAGCGGGTATAGACCGCGAGGTCGCCCAGCTGGTGGAGCTGCAGCCGCCGCTCGATGCGCCGCTCGATCGTGCCGCGCTTGTACTCGGAGAAGTCCTGCTGCGTGTGCTGCGCCACCAGCGCGATGATCCGCTCCAGGGAATCCGCGCCTCGTGGCACCACCGCGCGTGGGGTCCGCGGGTCTGCAACCCGGCGCGTATGCGCGAGCAGGCGCTCGGCGATCTGCGCGAGCGGGAGCACCAGGTCGACCGCGCCGGTGGCGATTGCGCTCGCCGGCATGCCGGGGAACTCCGCAGATTGGGGGTCCTGTGCCAGCGTGAGCCCCGCCATATCGCGAATCGCCGCGAGGCCGAGCGCGCCGTCCGCGCCGGACCCCGACACGACGACGCCGACGGCGCGCTGCTTCTGATCCTGCGCCAGGCTCCGGAAGAAGGCGTCGATCGGCAGCGGCGTGTGCAGGCGCTCGATGCGTCCCTCGTGCCGGAGCACGCCGTCGTGCACGCCGAGGTACTGACCGGGCGGGGCGACGTAGACGTTGCCGGGCGCGAGCGGAGTTCCGTCGCTGCCCTGCGAGACGGTCATCGAGGTCGCCTTGGCGAGGATCTCCGCGAGCAGGCTCGGAACGCTGGGGTCCTGATGACTCACGATCACGACGGCGAGGCCCGAGTCCGCGGGCAGATGGCGCAGGATCTCCTGGAACGCGGCGAGCGACCCGGCGGATCCCCCGATGCCGACGGTCGGGAAGCCCGCGGCGGGGAAGATCTCCGCGATCGGCGCCGTGGGCTCGGACGCGGCGTCGGTTCGGCAGCTGTCTGCTTCGCTTCGAGGCGCGTTCGCCAGAGAGTTCCTCCTCTCCCGTCGCCGCGTACTCCGGATCGCGCCACGCGACGCGATCCCCCACCAAGAGGATCGCACAGGTGGCGAGGAGCCCCGCGGCGATTCGTCCTGGCGCCGCCGCGTCAGCCGTCGATCAGCCAGCGCACGGCCCGCAACGCGAGCCAGCCGATCGTAGCCAGATAGGTCAGCGCGAACCCTGCGACAGCGAAACGCTCGGCCCGGGTGCGAGGATCGGGCGCCGCCCAGGTAGACGTTTCGACGACCGGTCTCCAAGAACTCTCCTCCACGACTGGCCTCGCCTGATCCTCCACCAAGACGAAGCCGTATCGCTGCTGGGCGCTCGAGCCGTCTGGGGGGTGGTGCATCGCAGTGCTCAGGTGTCGGAGTGAGGGACCAGCTTCGTTCGCGAGCGCAAAAGAAGCGATCCCCGAATCAGGGGATTCGCAGCGCCGGAGGGGGGGTCTCCGTGCCAGCTGGCGGAGGTCCTCGCCGCATCTCGGAGCAAAGATTGCCCCGAATAGCAATGAAGCCAATCCATATCGGCTCGCGCGTTCGCGTCGCTGGGAAAGCGGCTCTCGGTCCTATTCGGCGCTAGGCCGATCCATGACGCTGCGCAAGACTCGATCGATACGCCCTCGTGCGCGGGAAGACGAAGATGTACTCACTCTCGAAGGCACCGCCGTCGTCGTCGAAGCGCGTCTCGCTCCCGTAGCACGCCGTGCATCGCCGCGACTAGCGACTGCGTCAGCGCCTTGTCGTCCACGCCCTTCGCCTCTCGATCGCTGCCTGCCTGTTCGCCGTCGCTTGCGCGACCCCCATCGTGACACCCGTGGCAGTCCAGCCGATCACGCCAGGGAGTGGCCAGGGTGTCGTCACTGATCGGTCGCGGCTCTCCGCATGGTTTCTTCTCCATTGTTTTCGGCTGCCGAGCTCGATCCGGAGCGGATGGACTCCGTCTCACCGCATCGCGTTGACGAGCTTGCCCGTGCCCGCGCCCCAGCGCGTGATCACGGCGATCACCCCGGTGACCGGGGCGTCCACCCAGTGCACGCGGTCGCGCTTCAGGATGTAAAGCGCTCCTGCTGCCGGCGTCGGCACCGACGGCACGAGCACGACGCAGCGACCGTCGTCGAGCTCTTCGACGATGAACGCGGGTGTGAGCGCGTCCTCGATCTCGACGAGAACGGGCTGGAACATTGCGTCTTCGCTCTGACCCGAGACGCGGCGCATCGCGCTGCGCAGCACGCCGAAGCCCGGGATCCTCTCGAGCACGTGGCGCTCGAAGCTGCGGAACATCCGGTGCCCTACCCGCGTGCGCATCGCCAGGCCTGTCGCGAAGCAGATCGCCACGACGATCAGCACGGTCAACAGCCCGCGCATCGACTCCAGGGACTCCGGCAAAAGTGCAGCAACCGGGGCGAGCATCCCGCTCAACCCCGCCAGCGCGTTCGCCAGCAGCAGCACCGAGAAGTAGATCGGGACAATGACCAGCAGCCCGCCGACGAGCGTCGACTTCGCGAACTCACTCAGTGCCTTCATCGATCGTCCTCCTCTGGTGTGCAGCATACGCCCACCGCGCAGTCCACGAGTAGGGAGTCGCGCACCGAAAACCCGGGAGTCGCTCAAGTCGCCGGAGTTGAACTAGTATCCGCGCCAATCGTGTCTCGATTGCTCGCGGCTTGCGAACGCAGGGGACGATGCGCGACGAGGACCGGGAACGAAGCTGGGCTTGCGACACTCTCCAAAGCGATGCGCGCCCGGCCGTATCCGGCCGGCGCGGACGACCGCGAGCGCTCCGGCTACGGCACTTTACCGGGGGAGGTCAATGCGATGAGAGACATTCTCAAGGATCGCGAGCGCGGCGACGAGGCCGTGTACTTCCGCAAACAGGACGAGAAGCTCCTGCAGAAGATGCGGGAGCGGGCGGCCCTCGAGGAGGTGGCACAGGCGCTGGCCGACAAGCTTCGCGTGGACGACCGCGAGCTCCTGAACCGCGTGGTCGATCTCGGGCTCACGCGGGATACCGGCGCCGCGATCCTGCTCGCGCCGCTCGTCCAGGTTGCCTGGGCCGAGGGATCGGTCAGCCCGCGCGAACGCGAAGTGGTGCTCGAGATCGCCGGCTCGCGCGGTGTCGCGGCCGGTTCGGGCGCGCACCGACAGGTCGAGTCATGGCTCGCGCAGCGCCCCTCCGACGCGCTGTTCGACACCGCGCTGGAAGTGATGAAGGCCGGCCTCGCGGTGCTCCCCGATGCCGAGCGGGAAGAGCGCATCCGAGAAATCGTCGCGGCCTGCACCCGCGTCGCCGAGGCGACCGGCGGAGGGCTCGCGAAGCTCCTCGGCATGAGCACGGGCATCGTCGGTCAAGAGGCTGCGGTGCTCGATGCGATCGGGGCGAAGCTGAGGAGCGGCGGTTCTTCGCGCCAATAGCATGCTGGCCGACGTTGCAGGGGTGCGCCCGGGCACCCTTCCGGCACCTGCGCCTCCCCAGTGTTGGAGCGCGAGGTCGCCGTCTTACTTCTTCAGACTGCGAACGTACTTCACCAGCTCGTCGATCTGCTCCGGCGTCAGCTTGCCGCCGTATCCAGGCATCATTCCCTTGTCGTTCTTTACGCCCTTTTCGAGCGCGGTTTTGAAGTCGGCGTCCGACTTCTGCTGTACCTCGGCCGAGCTGAGCGCCGGGACCTTTCCCTTGCCCGCGCCATTCTCTCCATGACACATGGCGCATTTCGCCTTGAACAGGTCCGCGCTGCTGTCGGCCGACGACGCCGTCGAAGTCGTGAGTCCCAGAACCAGGGCGCCCAAGGCGACAGGCGTTCACCGGCATGATCGCCGGGAAGGCCGGCGACGCGAAGTCGAGGTTCCGATCGATCGACTCGTAGCGCCCGCCGAGCGCCATCAGATTGCCCGAGTCGAGGCGATACACGCCCTCGACGCCGCCGAACAGCCGCGTCCAGCGGTCGATGAACTCGTCCACCTGGGTGCCGTTGGCGTCGTCGAACAGCGCAGTGTTGCGATGGATGTTGTTGTCGCGCTGGTCGAACTTGAAGTAGCCGTTCGCGCTCAGCGCGCCGATCAGGTGCACGTCGGTCGTGAAGTTCGCCGAGGAGTAGTACAGGCGGTTGTCGCGCAGGCCGGCGGTGTGCTGGAAGGGCGTCAGATCGTCGACCTGCTCGAGCACGGAGAGCTGCAGTCCGCCCTCGAGCACGGCCCGGTCCGCGAGGCGACTGCGGAACCGCGCGGTGCCCGTGTAGCGATCCGTATCCGGGATGAAGCCGATCGTGTTGTTCGTCGGCGCGACGCCGCCGCCGAGCGCGCTCTGCAGGATCGCCGACGCGTTCTCGCGGAAGCGCTGGTGGTCGAAATCGAAGTCGAGCGTGATCAGGCGACCCGGCGCCAGCACCAGCCCGCCGCCCACGGTGCCCACCTCCTGATCGCGGCGCTGCGCGAGTCCGATCCATTGGTTCGTGGGGTCGATCAGGAAGCGGAGCTGGCGGTCGCCCTGGCGCGCCTGGTAGCCGCCGCGCAGCGAGAGCTCCGGAGCGCCGATGTCGCGGAGCCGGGACGCCGGGCCTTCGAAGGATGCGAAGAGCTCGTCCAGGCGGGGTGCACGGAGCGCAACTTCTGGGACACGATGTCGCCGTTCTACCGCCAGATGCCGGATCTGCTCGGCTTCGGCGTCGAGCGCACCGCCGACACGGTCGGCCTGGCGCTGGCCGCCGGCGCGACCGCAGGCGTCGCGGTGCACGCGGTCGGTACCGCCGTGCGACACGCGCGCAGCCGGTCCGCGGAGGCGGGCCCGGTGCAAAGACCCTTGCGGGACACTTCGGCGGAGCCGCCACCGACCTCCCCTTTGAGCGCCCGAGCGACCGCGCTCTTGGACACGCCGAGTAGTGCCGCGATCTCGCGCAGGGAACGCCCAGTACGTCGCAGTCGACCGATTCGCTCGCTCTGGTCGCTTTGAGCCGTTGCGTTGCCCGACGGCCTCTCCGCGTGCTGAGCGGCCCTCATGCCGGCGACGACGCGTTCGCGGATGAGGTCCGCGCTCGAACTCGGCGATTGCGCCGAGCACGATGAACAACTACGCCGAGTATCTCGGGCGAGGTGGCGATGGCTTCGAGTACGTCGAGCCCCGAAGCTGGAGCTGGGCGAGGTGCCGGCCGACTTGCTGGCGCGGCTCGCGATTGCTCACCGGCTGCTCACACGGGCGACCCGTTCGCCCTGCCGGAGTTTCTTCAACGCACCGAAACTGTTCTAGTATCCTCCCCGGAAGCGTTCCCGGCGCTGGTGCCCGGCTCGGACTTCAAATC
>Ga0066710_100008038_pt1 | contig 10183 bp, 12 predicted proteins | sample GraSoiAngelo_159_FD_79666 | JGI IMG/M metagenome (GOLD analysis project Ga0066710, IMG submission 79666) | Grasslands soil microbial communities from the Angelo Coastal Reserve, California, USA - 14_1009_16_40cm | ecosystem: Environmental > Terrestrial > Soil > Grasslands | place: USA...
AATGGTTAGCCGTGCGGTCCGACTCCGTAGCCCGACGCACAATCAGCCAGCTGGTGAATAAACCGAACTACAGCCCCTTGAACACTCCGCCGCCCTCAAAGTCAAGACCGCTCCGCACACTCGAGAGGTCGCCAGCGTCCGGGCCGCAAATCCCCGCGAGCACGAGAACAGTGTCTTCGACGCCGCGGCCCATCGGGCCGAGCTTGTCGCGCCACCAGCAGAGCGTCATCGCGCCCGTCCGCGGCACGCGACCGAACGTCGGCCGCAGTCCCGTGACGCCGCAGCGCATCGCGGGATCCACGATCGATCCCTCCGTCTCGCTGCCGATCGAGAACCCGACGAGGGCCGCCGCCGTCGCGGCGCCCGGCCCCGCGCTGCTGCCGCCGGAACCCTCCTCCGGAAGCCACGGGTTCATCGTCTGGCCGCCGAACCAGATGTCGTTCAAGGCGAGCGCGCCAAGGCTCAATTTCGCCAGGAGGACGGCCCCGGCGCGGTGGAGGCGCGCGACGACGGCCGCGTCGGAGTCGGGGACGCGGTCCCGATACGGCTCGGCGCCCCACGTCGTCGAGATCCCCTTCGTGTCGAGAAGGTCTTTGGTTCCCCAGGGAATACCGTGGAGCGGCCCTCGATATTTCCCCCCGGCGATCTCCGCGTCGGCTCGCCGCGCCTGGTCCAGAGCCAGCTCGCGCGTCAAGGTGATGACGCACTTCAACTTCGGGTCGAAGCGTTCGATCCTCTCGAGGTAGATCCGCGTGAGCCGCTCCGAAGTCAGCGCGCGCGTCTCGATCCAACGCGAGAGGACCGAGATCGGCGTGAAGGCGATGTCCTCGTCGCGTCCAGGCAGAGGGCGAGGCCCGGCCGCGCTCCGCACGAACCGGTCGGCCGGGGGTCCGGCGGAGATTCCCGGGATCATCGGATCCCAGCGGGTCGCCGGGGCGACCGAGTCTTCCAGGACGATCTTCCTCGGGCCGGTGCGGCGCTCCATCGTCTGGGCCATCGCCTGCCGCCAGTTGCCCGCGGCCTGCGCGCGCTCCGCCGCCGTCATCTCCACGCGCATGAGCTTTTCGGCCTCCGCGAACGTCGCGACAGTCACCTCGGGCCCCACCGGCGGCGCCGTCCCGAAGGCCGGCGGCGTTCCCGCTGCCGGAGTCGGCTGCGGAGCCGGGACGGCCGCCCGGGCATCCGCGGCCGCGCGGCCGGCAGCCGCGACGCCGATCACTCCCGCGGCCGTCCGCGCAAGGAACTCCCGGCGGGATTCCGGCATGGTGTCTCTCCTTGGGCGCAATCCTAAGCCCGAACACGGAGCCGGCCCACCCCCGACGGACGCCTTGGGCGGCGGAATAGAATTCCGCGCGAGAAATACCTCTGAACCCGGACACGAACGGTTCGTACAAGACCTCGAGGAACGGGATTTTTCAAGGGGGGAAGCGTCATGAAGGTGATCGCCCGCGCTCTGCTTCTCGTCATCGTGCTCGTCGGCCCGGCGGCGGGCCAAACGCCGGACAGCGACACCGCGGCGAAGCTCAAGGACTTCGACGCCTGGATGGCCCAGACCCTGAAAGACTGGAACGTGCCAGGGATCGGCGTGGGCATCGTCGTCGGGGACAGGCTGGTCTTCGCCAAGGGCTACGGTTACCGCGACTACGACAAGAAGCTCCCCTTCACTCCGAACACGCTCTACCAGATTGCGTCGAACTCGAAGCTCTTCACCGCGGTCGCCGACGGACTCCTGGTCGAAGAGGGGAAGCTGACCTGGGACAAGCCGGTCCGCGATTCCGTCCCGTCGATCCGGTTCTACAACGACTACCTGAACTCGACGGTGACCCTGCGCGACATGCTCTCCCACCGCACGGGCATCACGCGGCACGACTCGATCTGGTACCAGGCGCCCGACTCGCGCAAGGAGCTCTTCGGCAAGCTCGTCTACATGGAGCCCAAGGAGCCGCCGCGCACGGTCTTCCTCTACAACAACATGATGTACGCGGCCGCGGGGTATCTGGTCGAGCTCCAGTCGGGCAAGACCTGGGAGGAGTTCGTCCGCGACCGGATCTTCAAGCCTCTCGAGATGTCGAGCTCGACGTTCTCGGTCGCCGAAATGGTCAAGCGGCCGGACTTCGGCGTGGCCTACACGGAGAAACGCGACAGCTTCGAGATCCATAAAATCCCCTATTACGAAGACACTGCCGGCATGGCCCCCGCCGGAGCCATCGTCTCGAACATCGACGACATGTCCCACTGGCTGATCGCCCTGATGAACGAAGGCCGGTACAAGGGCAGGCAGGTCCTCCCGGCCGGGGTCCTCAAGGCGACGATCCAGCCGGCGATCGCGCAGCCCAACACGCTCGCCGAGGTCCGCGGATGGTGGGAGATCCTGAACCCGGCCTACGCCATGGGCCGCTCGACGGCTTCCTACCGGGGGCACCTGCTGACCTACCACGGCGGGGATCTCGACGGCTTCCACTCGCAGGTGTCCTTCATGCCGCAGGAGCACATCGGAGTCCTCATTGCCGTCATCGGCGACCACGCCGCGATCCTCTACAACCTCGTCAGCTACAACGTGTACGAGCGCCTCCTCGGCATGGACCAGACGCCGTGGACCGCGCGTTGGCTGGACGTGCGCCTGAAGGGCAAGAAGGCCGCGACGGAATCGCGGGCGAAGGCGGGCGCGGACCAGGTCAAGAACACCAGGCCTTCCCACCCGCTCGAGGACTACGTGGGCGAGTACGAGCACCCGGCCTACGGCTTACTGAAAATCGGGCTGCTTGCCGGCCAGCTCCAGTTCGACTTCCACAAGATCGTGTTCCCGATGACGCATTACCATTACGACCGCTTCGACACGCCCGACGACGAGCGCTACGGGAAATGGTCGGTCAACTTCGGAACCAACCCGCAGGGCGACATCGACCGAGCCTCGATGTCCCTGGACGAGGCCGAAGCCGCTTTCACGCGCAGGCCGGAAAAGCTCGATCGCGACGTCCTCCGAGAGCTCGCCGGAACCTACGAGACGCCCACGGGCTCGAAGTTCCAGGTCGTCTTGAAGGAGGACGGGAGCCTGTTTCTCGTCTTCGCCGGCCAGCCCGAGAGAAAGCTCATCCCCTACAAAGGCGTCCGGTTCCGTGTCCCCGAGTTCTCCGACGTGGTCTGGGAGTTCGTCCTCGAGAATGGAAAGGCGAAGGCCTTGAAGCAGAGGGACCCGTCGGGAGAGTTCACCTACATCCGGAGGTGAAGCCGGACGAGGTTTCCGAATGCTCCGCGTGACTCCGGCGATCCTGATTCCCGAAGACCTGCTCGAGGAACGGTTCGTGCGCGCGTCGGGTCCCGGAGGACAGAACGTCAACAAGGTCTCGACCGCGGTGGAGCTGCGTTTCGACGTCTCCGCCTCGCCCTTGCCCGAGGACGTGAAGACGCGCCTCGTCGCGCTGGCGGGCAGGAAGATGACGGCCGAGGGAGTGCTCCTGATCGACAGCCGCGAGCACCGCACGCAGGCCCAGAACCGCGCCGAGGCCCGAGGCCGCCTCGTTTCCCTGCTCCGCCAGGCCGCCGCCCGCCCGAAGCGGCGTAAGAAGACGAGGCCCACCCGCGCGGCCCGCGAGCGGCGCCTCGTGACGAAGGCCCGGCGCTCTCGGGTGAAGGCGCGGCGCGGCCGGGTCGGCGCCGACGAGTAGCGTCCGGCTTCTCCTCTCACTCGGAAGAGGGGCGGCGGAGAGGATCGCGGAAGACGCGGCGCGGTCAGCTCGCCCTTTCGATGATCCGAATCACCGCATCCGCGACGAATATGCGATTCCTCCTCCGACCCGTCGCTTCGCGCAGAACTCCCGCGCGAACCAGCTTGTCGATATTGAGTTGAGCGGAGCGCTGCGTGACGCCAAGACGCTTCGCGGCCCCGGGGACAGTAACGGCCGGGTAGGAGAACAGGTCTTCCAGGAGCCGGAGAAGAAGAGCCGACGACCGGGCCGCCTGGAATTCCTGGCGGTATTTCCGCCACAGGTCCAGAAGGCGCCCCGCTCGATCGATGGCGTCCCGGGATTCCCCGGCCACTCCCGTGAGGAAAAAGTCCATCCACTCCTGCCAGTGCCCGCGCCGGCTGACGCCCAGAAGCCGCCGGTAGTATTCGGCACGGTTGCGCTCGAAGTAGGCGCTCAGGTACAGGAGCGGATGCGGAAGAAGTTTTTCAGAGGCGAGGAGAAGCGTGATCAGGAGCCGCCCGATCCGCCCGTTTCCATCGAGGAAGGGATGGATGGCTTCGAACTGGTAATGAGCCAGTCCGATCTGCACGAGCGCCGGGAGGCGTGATCGGGCGTGGAGAAACTTCTCGAATTCCCCGAGGGCTTCGTGCATTTCCGCCGCGGGAGGAGGAACGAAGGTCGCATCCATCAAAGTGCATCCGGAAGGGCCGATCCAGTTCTGCGATCGACGAAACTCGCCCGGAGTCAGATGGCCGCCGCGCGCACCTCGCATCAGCCGTTCGTGCATCTCGCGGATCAGCGCCAGACTGACCGGCAGATCCTTCAGCCTCCCGAGGCCGTACTCGAGCGCGGAAACGTATTTCGCCACGTCGCCCACGTCGGGACTCCGCTCCTCGCGCGCGCCCGAGGCTTCGAAGAAGAACAGATCCGAAAGAGATGCCTGCGTCCCCTCGATGCGGCTCGACAGGACAGCCTCGCGGCGGATGAAGGGCGCTATGAAGAGCCGCGGATTCGGGAGAGTTCGGGAGGTGCCTGCCAGCTCGGCGAGCGCCCGATCGGCCTCGGAGACCGCCGAGGCCAGCTCCCAGGTCAGCTTCAGCGTCGGAGGCAGGGCGCCCGGGACGTATGCCCAATAGCCCTGAGGCGTCCGGAGGAGCCGACCAGGCTTTTCCTTTGAAAACTCAGAGGGTTGCACGTTATGGTACTCAGCTTCGCAGACTTGAATATTATGATACGCTTCAGCTCAAAAGTATATTAATGATCGGGGACATCATGAGATCCGGGAAGAGAAGATGGCCGTGATTCCGCGCGATTTGTCCGGCTTCAATCTGGCTGCGTGTCTTCTCGGCGGGGTGATTCTCGCCATCGGCGCCGCCGGCGACTCGCCCTCCGGGCCTGCCCGCAGCACCCGGTACGAGGACCTGCTCTCCGTCTTCAGAGACTGGCGTTCCTTCCAGAAGCCAAAGGTCGTCGGAGGCGTGCCGGACTACAACGCCGGCGCGATGGCCGCGCAGCAGCGAGAGCTCGCCTCCTGGCGCGAGCGCCTGGCCGCGATCGATCCGTCCGGCTGGCCCATCGCGCAGCAGGTCGATTACCACGTCGTGCGCGCCGAGATCGCCGGCCTCGATTTCGATCACCGGGTCCTGAAGCCCTGGGCCAACAACCCCGCCTTCTACGTCACGGTCTTCTCGGAGGAGAGCGATCAGCCCGCCCGCGAGGGCCCCTTCGCGTTCGGCGCGGTCGAGCTCTGGACGTACCAGTTCCCGCTCTCGCCGGAAGAGACCGCGCAGGTGGACGCCGGGATCCGCGCGATCCCGAATCTCCTGGCGCAGGCGAAGGTCAATCTGACCGGCAACGGCGGAGATCTCTGGATCTACGGAGCGAAGAGCATCCGCCAGCAGAGCACGGATCTCGCGCGGCTCGCGGCGAAGGTCGCAGGCGCCCCGGCCGGCTTGAAGGCGGACGTCGAGAAGGCGAGGCAGGCGACGGACGAATTCGCGTCCTGGCTCGATTCGCGGGCGGCGGCGAAGACGGGACCGTCCGGGGTAGGCGTCGAGAACTACGACTGGTACCTGAAGAACGTCCAGCTCGTCCCGTACACCTGGCGGGAGGAAGTCGCGGTCATGGAGCGCGAGCTCGCGCGCGCGCAGGCGCTCCTCGCGATGGAGGAGCAGAAGAACGCGAAGCTGCCCCCGCAGGCGCCGATCACGAGCGCCGAGGAGTACTCACGGCGGTTCGATGCGGCGATCAGCGAATACATGGCGTTTCTCAGAGGTCACGAGATCCTCGAGGTCCGGGACTTCATGGAGCCGTCGCTGCGCGCTAGGATCGGCAGCTTCCGTCCCGGCCCCCGGGAGTTCTTCGGCGAAGTGGACTACCGCGACCCCGAGGTCATGCGCACCCACGGCTATCACTGGTTCGACAAGGCCTGGATGGCTCGAATGCCCCACGCGAGCCCGATCCGCCGGGGACCGCTCCTCTACAACATCTTCAACACACGCACCGAAGGGCACGCGACCGGATGGGAAGAGCTGATGATGCAGGCCGGGATGTTCGACGCGCGACCGCGCTCGCGCGAGCTCGTATATATCCTCGTCGCCGAGCGCGCCGCGCGGGCCCTCGGGGAGCTGAAGATGCACGCAAACCTGGCGACCCTCGAGGAGGCCTCGGCCTTCGCCTGCGCCAACACACCACGGTGCTGGCTCAGCATGAATGGAGAGCTCGTCCGCGCCGAACAGCATCTCTATCTCCAGCAGCCCGGCTACGGAACGAGCTACCTGATCGGCAAGATCGAGATCGAGAAGCTCCTCTCCGAGCGCAGGCGGCAACTCGGCGAGAGCTTCAGCATGAAGCGCTTCATGGAAGAGTTCAATGCCGCCGGCCTGATTCCCGCCTCCCTCCTGCGCTGGGAGCTGACCGGCCACCAAGCCGCGGACACGGCGCTGCGCCCGGCCCGGCGGGCTGGACTGCCCGAATGAGGCCTGCGCCGATCAAGCCTCCCGTCTCGATCGAGGTCCTCGAGAAGCTCGACATCCGGGCCGGCACCATCCGGTCCGTCGAGGAAGTCGCGGGGTCGCGCAAGCTCGTGGGACTCACCGTCGATTTCGGCGATCACACGCGCACGATCCTCTCCGGCATGAAGGGCGAAAGGGAGAACCTTCAGGAGCTCGTCGGCCGCCAGACTCTCTTCGTCGTGAATCTCGAGCCCCGAAGGATGGCCGGCCTGATATCCGAGGGGATGCTTCTGGACCTCGGATCCGCCGACGGCATCTCTCCCGCGTTGGCTGTACCGGAACGCCCGATCCCCGACGGCTCCCGCGCGGATTGAGCCCGAGAATGTCCGTGCCCGGCCTGGACCTCGGAAGCTTCTCCCTCGCGGGGATCCTCATCGCGGTGGCCTTCAGCCTGGTAGGCTTCGCCGCCTTCCGCTACGGAAAGAAGAATGCCGAGCCGAGGCACCTCTTCCTCGGCATCGCGCTCATGGCCTACGGTTACTTCGTCACGAACGCCTGGCTCTCCCTCGGCATCGGTACTGTCCTGACCCTCCTTCTCTTCTTCCCCGAATGAAGCGAGCCTTCAACCCTGACTCGCTTGCCCGGTGGACGCGAGGTCAGTGGCTGGTTCGGGACAGTTCTCCGTGAGGCCTGAGGACGAAATCGCAGATCGGAGAGGAGCAGGGCTCGGCCAGTCTCGCCAGCCATTCCGGCGAACAGTCGAGCGGCGAATCGCAAAGAGGGCAGACTCCCTCGCGGATGCTCTTGACGAAACGCGGATCCCCGCAGCTGATGCCGAAAGGGTGATCGTCCTCGTCGCTCAGAAGCGCATCGACGGATTCAAATTCAAAAAGCATTGTTGCCCCTCCTTCCCCGAGGACCGAACACCAACTCCGCTCGGGATGAGAGGATTCTGCAGCGGCGTCCCGGACAGTTGATGTCCGTCTCCGGGGAAAGGGCGGTCTCTTATCCCGCAAGAGCCGTCCGGGAAGCCCTGACCTTCCCGGAGACGACCGGGATCACCCGTCTCCGGAGAACCGCCGGCCGAGAAACGGCCACCCGGGAATCCGCGGCGCTCCTCATCGACCCGGCCGGGCTTTTCACTCGCGGATGCACGACACAAAGATCGGGCCTGACGGCCCGCAGGACTTCGTTTCCCGCCCTGGCCAGGCGAGCTCGCTTCACGAATGAATCCCGCGTCAGGCGATGAGCGCGAATCCCTATCTGTGAGAACGCCACCGTCAGGCTCACCGCCGGAATCGCCCACAGGACCAATTGAAGTGTCATGGCCTTATGGAAACATCGAATTCCGGTTGGAACAATTGGACCTTGGTCCTCTAACTTTGGTCTCCCCACTTTGGTCATAGATCGCCGTCCGGCGCTCTCAACGGCACGGGTTAGGATCGCGACCGACCGTCAGGCGATCGGAACCCGGCGATGACTCGAGATCTCGACACGGCCGTGAAGCTGGCTATCTACCGCACGATCGCGGAGACCGGCCGCGCGCCGACTTCCGCGGAGGTGGCGGCCGCCGAGGGGCTTGCCGAGACGGAAGTCCGGGCGGCATTCGAGCGCCTGCACGCCAGGCGTCTCCTCGTGCCGGAACCCGGAGACCCGACCCGCATTCGGATGGCGCCTCCTTTTTCCGGCGTCCCGACCGCTTTTCCCGTGGACGCGCGCGGCAAGCGCTACTACGCCAACTGCGTGTGGGACGCCTACGGCATCCCGGCCGCTCTCCACGAAGAAGCCGTCATCCCCGCATCCGATGGCTTTTCCGGGGAGCCGCTGACCCTCGAGGTCCGGGACGGCCGGCCGATCGCAAGGCCGTACGTTGGTCATTTCGCCGTTCCCGCGGCCCGCTGGTGGCAAGACATCATCCACACCTGAGCGACCATGTTGCTCTTCCGGTCGGAAGAGACGGTCAAACGCTGGTGCGACTCGCGCCGGCTTCCCCCGAGGCCGCTCGTGAGCATCGATCAGCTCTGGCGGCTCGCCGTGGCGTGGTACGCGAACCGATTGACGGTCGACTCCCGCCGCCCCGCTCCCGACGAGATGGTTTCGGTGTTTGCCTCGATCGGTCTCACCGGCCCGTTCTGGGATCCGAAATCCGACGAATGGCAGTCCGGCCGGTAACGCAGGCGCGTAACAAAGACTCCAACCGTTCCTAAACGCCGCGGCGTGGCCCGTCCCCGGGATGAGTTATGCTGTGGAAAGCCGAACTGCCCGGCGGCGGGGAGGAAAAATGGCGACGCAGACCCTCCAGGACGAAAGACACAGAATCATCGGGTATGTTGCGACACAGCCCGACGGACGCCAGATCCTCGAAGACGCGCGCCACATGAGGCTCGGCTACTACGACCCCAAGACGGATAAAACGGAAGATGCAGCCCACAGAGTCGTGGGCCAGGGAAACCTTCTTCCGACGCTCCTGAAGAAATAGCCTCGCCCTTCAGGACCGAGAGACGCCGGGCTCGCGGGCAGGCTTCTTCTGTTCGCCCCGGACCTCGCGGCGGTCCGGCCCCTCGAACTCCTCGACTTGCTCCTCGAAATCCTCCTTCTCTCTCCTGGACATCCGATCGTCCGGAGTCGGAGGCCTTTCCTCTCTTTTCTTCCCGCCGCCTGGTTTCGTCATTGATTTTTCCTGTTCGAAGTATCTCCCAGATCCAGGCCACAGGTGTCCCACAGTCCAATTCGGTGCTAATGTCCTTTCGTCGCGGCTCAGTTCTTGCAGAGCGCCGGGGCGTACAGGAAAAATGTGAAGGTCGAGTATCGCGAGGTCACAGCGTCTGCTTCATCGCGTGGTGGGCAATAAAATGACAGATTCACAGCGTTTCGGGCGGCTCGGAAGGTTTCTCTATCCGGCGGGGATGCTCCTCGGAGCCCGCGTCCTACTCGTTCCGATCCTGGGCAACCGGATGCCTCTCGCGGTCCAGCAGGATCCGGCCGTCCTGGCGGCGCAGTCTTCCCCGTACGACTGGTTTCAGTACAACGGCAACTCCCGCCACGATGGGAACAACACGCAGGAGACGGTCCTCGGCGCGTCCAACGTGGCGAGCGTGCAGTTTCTCTTTCAGACCGCTCTCCCGTCGATCGCCGACGGAGCTCCGGTCTACCTGGCCAACGTCTCGACGCCAGGCGGCACGCGCGATCTGCTCTTCGTCACGACCAAGGCGGGGCACATCATCGCTCTCGACGCCGCGACGGGCGCCCAGGTCTGGTCGCATCAGTACCCGGCGGGCACCTGCAGGATCAACAACGGCTCGTCGCTCTGCTACACGACTTCTCATCCCGCCATCGACCCGAACCGCCTCTATGTCTACAGCTACGGCCTGGACGGCTACGTCCACAAGTGCCAGGTCGGCGACGGCACCGAGATCACGGCGGGAGGCTGGCCGGAGCCCTCGACCCTCAAGGGATTCAATGAGAATGGCTCCTCGGCGCTTTCCTTCGCGACTTCGGCCGGCGGCGCGACCTACCTCTACCTGACCCACGGCGGCTACCCCG
>Ga0066710_100008039_pt1 | contig 10183 bp, 6 predicted proteins | sample GraSoiAngelo_159_FD_79666 | JGI IMG/M metagenome (GOLD analysis project Ga0066710, IMG submission 79666) | Grasslands soil microbial communities from the Angelo Coastal Reserve, California, USA - 14_1009_16_40cm | ecosystem: Environmental > Terrestrial > Soil > Grasslands | place: USA...
CCGTCGCGATGAACCCGGTCACCGCCCCGATCAGCATGACGCCCTCGAGTCCCAGGTTCACCACGCCCGCGCGCTCGCCGACGAGCTCCGCGAGCGTCGCGTAGAGCAGTGGCGTCCCGGAGATGATCGAGCCGGCCAGGAGACTGCGCACCAGCGCGCTCATCGTCCGGCTCCCTGCCGGCCGAGCACGACGAACAGCACGACGGACATCAGGATGTTCACGACCGAGCCCGGCAGTTCCTGCGTCATCTGCAAGATGTCTCCGCCCGCGACGATCACCGCGAGCACGAACGACGCGGCGACGATGCCGGCCGGGCTGCCGCCGGCGAGCCAGCTGATCAGGAAGCCCGAGTACCCGTAGCCGGGAGACAGGCTGGGCCTGAGACGTCCCTGGATCGCGGACACCTCCGCCATGCCGGCGAGACCCGCCAGACCGCCGCCGACGAACATCAACAGGACGACGTAGCGCGTGATCGAAATTCCGGCGCGCCGCGCCGCCTCCGCGTTGCCACCGATCGCGCGCATCTCGAGGCCCCAGCGCGTCCGCGCGAGGACGAACGCGAAGACGGCCGTGGCGACGAGCGCGAACAGGAGGCCGAGATGCACGCGCGTGCCGCCGAGCGTGGGCAGGAGCGCGCCCGCCGGAAACTCCGCGGTCTGCGGGTAATTGACGCCTTCGGGATCCTTCCACGGCCCGAAGACGAAGAAGTTCACGAGCAGGATCGCGACGTAGTTCATCAGCAAGGTCGCGATCGTCTCGCTGACCCACCCGCGCGCCCGGAGCGCGCCCGCCAGCGCCGCCCAGAGACCACCCCCGACGAATCCCAGCGCGGCCATCGCGGGGAGCAGCAGCCATCCCGGCAGCCCCGGCAGGTGGATCGCGGCCCACGTGGCCGAGAGCGCGCCGACGAAGAGCTGCCCTTCGCCGCCGACGTTGATGAGCCAGATCCTCGCCGGCACGGCGACGGCCAGCGCGGCCAGGACGAGCGGGATCATCTTCACGAGCGTTTCGGAGAATCCGTACGAGGAGCCGAGCGTGCCCGCGAAGATGTCGACGTACGCGCGCAGCGGATTCTTTCCGAAGACGAGCAGCACGGCCGCGAACACCGCGAGCGCGACGCCGAGGAGGCCGGCGAAGCGCGCCAGAGCGTGGAGACGGGGATCGCGAAGCACGGACGCGTCAGACACGAACGGGCCGGCTTCCGGACGTCATCAGGTGGCCGACGTCGTCCATCGCGAGCGTGTCCGATGCGCCATCGCCCGGCGCGCCGCTTCCGACGATCCGGCCGCGGAACACGACGACGAGTCGATCCGCCAGCGCGAACAGCTCGTCGAGATCCTCGGAGATCAGCAGGACGCCCGCGCCACGCTCGCGCGCGCGAGCCAGCAACTCGCGCGCGGCGACGGCGCTCCTGACGTCGAGACCGCGCGTCGGGTAGAAGGCGATGACCAGGCGCGGCTCGCGCGCCATCTCGCGGGCGAGGATGACGCGCTGGACGTTACCGCCGGACAGCGCGCCGATCGGGCGGTCCGCCGACGGAATCGAGACGCCGAGACGTGCGAGCGAGCGTTCGAGGTCGGTCCGCGCGGCATCCCAGTCGATCGCGAGGCCGCCGGCGCGCGCGTACTTCCGCGTATCGCCGAGCACCATGTTCTCGAGGATCGTGAGTCCGCCGACCGCCGCCATGCCGAGCGCGTCCTCCGGGATGAAGACGACGCCGCGCTCCCGAAGCCTCGCCACCGACCATCGCGTCGCGTCCACTCCCGCGTAGCATTTCCGGCCGGCGCGGCACGGAGCGAGCCCGATGATCACGTCGCCGAGCTCGCGCTGGCCGTTGCCGGCGACGCCCGCGACGCCAACGATCTCGTGTGGCCAGATCGTGAGGTCGACGTTCGTGAGGCCGGTGGCATGGCCCTCCGGCGGGACGCTCACACCCCGCAACTCGAGAATCGGCGTGGTCTCGCGGCCACGGGTCGCCGGCGCGCCGCGTGGCGCCGGGCTCACCGCCCCACCGAACATCAGGGAGACCAGGATCGACGTGGTCGCCTCCGCGCGACCGAGCGAGCCGGCGACGGCGCCCTGGCGCATCACCGTGATGCGATCGGCGCACGCCAGGACTTCCTCGAGCTTGTGCGTGATGAAGACGACGGCGTACCCGTCGCCGCGCAGGTTCCGGAAGATTCCGAACAGGCTCTCGACCTCGTGAGGGGCGAGGCCTCGCGTCGGCTCGTCGAGCAGCAAGATCCGGGCGTCGCCGAGCAAGAGCTTCACGATCTCCATGCGCTGTCGTTCGCCGACGGAGAGTTGCCACACGAGCGCGTCGGGATCGGTCGCGAGCCCGTAGCGGTTCGACGTGTCGCCGATGCGACGCGCGATGGCTCTCCGATCCAGCACGGCGCCGAGGTCCGGCAGGAAGAGCGCGATGTTCTCGGCCACGGTCAGCGCGGGCACCTGCACGAGCTCCTGGAAGACCATGCCGATGCGATGGCGTCGCGCGTCGTGCGGCGAGGCGATCGCGATCGGGGCGCCGTCGAGGCGGATCTCGCCGGCGTCGGCGCGAGAGAAGCCGTACAGGATCTTCATCAGCGTGCTCTTGCCGGCGCCGTTCTCGCCGACCACGGCGTGCACTTCACCCGCATGGAGGTCGAGGTCGACGCGGTCGTTGGCGACGACGCCGGGGAAGGCCTTCGTGATGCCGCGCAGGGTGAGCAGCGGCGATGCGTTCATCGACCCGGATACTATAATGGCGCCGCGATGACGGCCATGAACGTCGGCGCGGCGAATCGTGAGGCTCTCGAGCGACTGTGTCGGGCGCGGCCGGCGTGGACGGCGGTCCGGCCGGCGCGCGAGGCCATCGGCCTCTCCGGCCGTACGTTGCTGCACGCGGGCCCGCCGATCGAGTGGAAGCGAATGTGCTGGCCGATGCGCGGAGCGGTCCGCGCGGCCGCGCTCTTCGAAGGATGGGTGCGCAGCGCCGAGGAAGCGGATGCGCTCGCCGCGGCCGGCGAGATCACGTTCGTCCCGTGCGCGAGCCACGGCGCGGTCGGACCGATGGCCGGGATCATCTCGCCGGAGACGCCGGTGCTGGTCGTCGAGGATCGCGTGAACGGCACCTCCGCGTGCTCGTTCATCGCGGACGGGCCATGGGGCCACCAGCTGCGCTTCGGCGCGCACGGGCCCGAGACGCTCGCCGGACTCGCGTGGGTCCGCGACGTCGTGGCGCCGGCGTTCGCGACGGTGCTCGAGCGGGAAGGCCCGATCGACCTCGCCAGCCTGATGGCCCAGGCGCTCTCGATGGGCGACGAGATGCACATGCGGAATGCGGCGGCGACCGGGTTGCTCGCGCGACGGCTGGCCGCTCCGCTCGTCGCCGCTGCCCCGAACGCCGCGGAGCTCGAAAAGATTCTTCGATTCGTCACGCGCGACAACGACCAGTTCTTCCTGGCCTGGTCGATGTGCGCCGCGAAGGCGGCCGCGCGCGCGATCGAAGACCTTCCGGGCTCGACGGTCGTCTCGACCATGGCGCGCAACGGCATCGAGTTCGGCATCCGCGTCGCCGGTCTCGGCGAGAGGTGGTTCACCGGACCCGCAAGCGTGGTCGACGGTCTCTACTTCCCCGGCTTCACCGCCGCTGACGCGAATCGTGACACCGGAGACTCGGCCATCATGGAGACGTACGGGCTCGGAGGCATGGCGATGGCGGCGTCGCCCGCGGTGCAGAAGATCGTCGGCGCAAAATCGTTTGCCGATGCGGTGCAGACCACGCGCGACATGGGCGAGATCTGCGTCGGCGGCAATCCGCTGTTTCCGATCGCGCCGCTCGGAGGAGACGGGACGCCGACCGCGATCGACATCCGCAAGGTGGTCCAGACCGGGATCGTGCCCCGGATCAACACGGCGATCGCGCACGCGAAAGCCTCGCGCATGATCGGCGCCGGCATCGCGACACCACCGTCCGGACCGTTCGTCGACGCGCTCGTCGCCTTCGGCGAGCGCTATCCCGCCTGAGTCGCGCCTCTCGCGATGCCGGTCCGCGCGACCGTCTGGCGTGGCTTCTACCAGGACTCCGTCGTGCTGATGCACGTCGCCGCGGAGGTCCGCGCCCTGCCCGGCGTTCGTCTCGCCGCGGCATTGATGGGAACGCCGGCGAACCACGAGCTCCTGTCGAGCGCCGGACTCGCGACGCCGGACAGCAAGAATGCGACGGCCGCCGACCTGGTTCTCGCGGTGGACGCTGCGACTGACGCCGAGGCGGAAGCCGCGCTCGCCGCAGCGAAAGGGTTCTTCGACGAGCGGCGGCGGGCGCGCGAATCGACCGGTCGCGCGCTGCCGCGCACGCTCGACGGCGCGCTCAAGCAGATGCCCGACGCGAACGTCGCGCTGATCTCGGTGCCCGGCGACTACGCGAAGCTCGAGGCCCTCACCGCGCTCCGCCGCGGCCTGCACGTGTTCCTGTTCAGCGACAACGTGCCGGTCGGCGACGAGGTCGAGCTCAAGCGACTGGCGCTGGCGCAGCAGCGACTCTGCATGGGACCAGACTGCGGCACCGCATATCTCGGCGGTGTCGGGCTCGGGTTCGCGAACGTCGTGCCGCGAGGCCGCATCGGGTGCGTGGCGGCGGCGGGCACCGGGTTGCAGGCGGTCGCATCGCACGTGGCCACGCTCGGCGAAGGCATCTCGCACGGGATCGGCGTCGGTGGGCGCGATCTCTCGGCCGAGGTCGGCGGCATGATGACGTTCTTCGCGCTCCGGAAGCTCGCCGACGATCCATCGACGGACGCGATCGTGATCATCGCGAAGCCACCGGCGCCGGAAGTCATGCCACAGCTCGATGCGGCGATCCGGACGATCACGAAGCCGGTGGTCGTCTGCGCCCTCGGCGCGGCGGTCCCGGCCAGCGCGCCCGCGACGTGGGTGACGACGCTCGAGGACGCCGCCGAAGCGGCCGTGGCCGGGATCCGCGGGCGCGCATGGGCGCCGCGATCGTTCACTGACGCCGCGGCGGTTCGATCTCGTGTCGCGGCGATCGCGGCCGGCGCGCGGCCGCGCGGCGCGTTGCTGGGTCTCTTCACGGGCGGCACGCTCGCGCACGAAGCGCGCGTGATTCTCGAACCGCTCGTGGGTCCGGTGAACATCGATGGCGCCGCGCCGGGGAGCGCGCATCGGGTGATCGATCTCGGCGCCGACGAATTCACGCGAGGCCGCGCGCACCCGATGATCGACGTCGCGGCACGCGACAGCCGCATTCGCGAGGCCGGCGCGGCAGCTGACGTCGCGGTGTTGCTCGTCGACCTGGTCCTGGGCCGCGGCGCTCATCCGGATCCCGGGCCATCGCTGGCCGCGGCGATTCGGGATGCTCGCGCGACCGCCGAGCGTGACGGCCGCACGCTCGTCGCGATCGCGTCGGTCGTCGGTACCGACGGCGACCCGCAGGGGCTCGCGCGGCAAATCGCGGAGCTCCGGGCCGCCGACGTCCACGTTCTGCCGTCCAGTGCGCAGGCCGCCCGCTCCGCCGCCCTCGTGCTGGATCCCCGTCTCGCGTCGCGGCTCCTGTCGGCATGAACACCACCGACGTCATGCCGCAAGAGCCGCTGCGCGTCGTCAACGTGGGGCTCGAGCTGTTCGCGCGCGAGCTTGAAGCCCAGGGCGTCGAGGTCGTGCATGTCGACTGGCGACCGCCAGCCGGAGGCGCGGAGATCGCCGCGCTGCTGGGGCGCCTCGGCGACTGATCGCTAATTCGGAGACGATCCGATCACGAGCAGGGGACTGAGAAAGGTCCAGATGCGAGGCGGCGCCCGACGGCCGCACGCGAGGCGTACTCCCTGTACGTCGAGCGTGCGGCCGAGGGCGCCAACGAAGCAGATGGGCCTTTATCAGCCCCCTGCTACAGCCAGCGGCGGACGCGGCGGCGGTACTCGTCGTACGCGATTCCGAACGTGGCGCCGATGTAGCGCTCCTCCCGTCGGATGACGGTCAGCTGCAAGATCACGAGGACGATCGGCAGGAACAACAGGATCCAGATCGAGTTCAGCAGGAGCATCACGCCGAGATACACGAGGGTCATCCCCAGGTACATGGGATTGCGAGACAGCCGGAAGGGGCCGTGCGTCACCAGTGTCGAAGCCGGCCGGTTCGGAATGATGGTCGTGCCGGCGCCGCGGAACGTCGCGACGGCCCACGCCGCCAGGCCGCTTCCGCAGACGACGAGCACGCAGCCCACGAGCGCTCCAGCGGAGCGCGCAGCCGGTCCAGCGAGCTGCAGCGGGAACGCACGGTCGAGCAGCCATCCGGCAATGATGCCGAGGACGAACAGCAACGGGGGCGGATAGCGAACACCCGGACCGGACGGCGACGAATCAATCATCGAGACTGACGTGAGCGCGCGCTCCAGGGTCGCTCGGGTTCATCGCTGTCTCAGCCTGCGCAAGCCAGTAGGTCATCTCCATCGCGCGATACATGGTCGCCGCGCTCGCAAGATGCTCCCGGGCCGGACCGCGCTCGCCAATTCGCTGATAGAGCCGGCCGAGGCCGAGCCGGCAGTGGGCGACGAGAGGGCGCATGCCGAGCGCGTCGGCAAGTGCGAGCGCTTCGCCATAGCGCGCTGCCGACACGTCGACGAGGTCGCGCGCATCCTGATGCGCCGGTGCCGCTCCGGCCAGGTACAGCGCGTACGCCTCGGTGCCCCTTGTCCGGTGCTGCCGCGAGAGATCGAGGGCATGCTGCGCCATGGCGTCCGCGTCGGCGAAACGGCCGGCCAGCAGATAACCTTCCCCGAGCTGCACCGCGATCTGCTCGCGGCCCACCTGCCCGGTCGCCCGCTCGGAAGCAGCCCGCTCGAGAAGGGACAGTCCGTCCGCGACGCGGCCCGCCAGCGCGTGGGCCAAGCCCAGGCCTGCGGTGATTTCGGCAACGAGGTTCTGGATGTCGCCGCGCTGACACGTCTCGAGCGTACGGTCGAGAAGGAGGGCGGCCTGGTCGACGTCGCCTTTGCGCAGGCGGAGCATGCCGAGTCCGAGGTAGGCATGCATGAGCGTGAAGGGCTCGTCGACGCTTTCGGCGATGCGGATGGCCTCCTCGGCCGTCACGATGCCCTCGGCAAACTCGCCCAGTTCTGCCAGGGACCAGGTGAGAAAGCAGCGTGAGAACACGGAGAGCGGGCCATGCTGCCCGAAGCTCTCGAGGCGCAGCGCCCCCTGCAAGACCGCCGCGTTGCGCCTGAGACCCTCCACCGCTTCCCGATGCCGCCCGAGGATGAAGTAGACGAAGCTCAGGAAGAAGGTGCTCATGACTTGAAGGCCGGGCTCCTCCTGCGCCTCGGCGATGGCGGACGCGCGCTGGCCGGCCTCCACGGCGCGATCGTAGTCACCCGCGAGACAGGCGTGCGGGGTCAGGTGGGTGTAGACCCAGCCGAGACGCTGCGGATCATCGAGAGCGTGGGCCAACGGCACGGCGTCCGTGAGAATCGCGAGGATCTCTCGATGTCGCCCCAGCGGCAGGAGTGCGTTGCGGAGATCGAGACGGATGTCGATCGATTCCGCGAGTCGCTCGCGGGACTCCGGCAGATGACGCAGAACGTCCAGGGCTTGTTCGAGAAAACTGACGGCTTCACGGTACGCCGATCGAGTGGCCGCCCTCGTCGCCGCCTGTCGCAGGTACGCGAGGGCCTTGTCCCGGAGTTCACCGCGGAGCGCGTGGTGAGCGAGGCGCTCGACGTGCTCGTTGAGGCGGGTCGCATGGACCCTCTCGATGACGTCGGCAATGCGCGCGTGGAGCATGCGCCGTCGATCATGGAAGATGCCGCCGTACGCCACCTCGTGGGTCAGCGCGTGCTTGAACGTGTACGCGACGTCGGAAGAGAAACTGTGGTCGTACAGGAATTCGGCGCTCTGCAGACGGCCGAGCCGTTGCCGGAGCGCCTCCTCGTCCTCGTCGGCGATGGCCTGGAGGAGCGCGAATGGCACGTCCTTGCCGATGACGGCAGCGGTCTCCAGCAGCCGTTTGTCGTCCGCGGGCAGACGATTGATGCGCGCGGCGAGAATCGCCTCCACCGTCGCCGGGACCTCGATGGTATCCACGTGCTCGACCAGGCGATACGCGCCACGGTCGCCTTGCACGATGTTCGTCTCGACCAGGGCCCGCACGCTTTCTTCCATGAAGAGCGGATTCCGCCCCGTCCTTCCCGCGAGGAGGCTCTTGAGGGGAACGAGAGAAACGTCCCGCCCCAGCAAGGCATCGAGCAGCTCGTCGGCATTCTCGGACGGCAGCGGATCGAGGCGGAGCCGGGTGTAGTAGGTCTTGCCTCCCCAGGCGTGGCGATACTCGGGCCGACAACTCAGGAGCAGCAACATCGGTGACGCGGGCACGCTCTCGACGAGAGCATCGAGCAGCGCCTGCGTCTCGGTATCGATCCAGTGGAGGTCTTCGAAGATCGTCATCAATGGTTGGATGTGCGCCTCGCGCACGAGCAGGCGCTTGACCGCGTCGAGCGTCTGCTGCCGGCGCTGAGCAGGGTCCAGGTCGAGCCAGCGATGGTCCTCGACCGGAACGTCGAGCAGCGCGAGGAGTGCCGGCAGAGAAGGGGCGAGGGCGCCATCGAGGGCGAGGAGCTTGCCCGTCACCTTCTCGCGGACGTCGCGCACGTCATCACGATCATGAATCGCGAAATACGTCCTGAGGAGGCTGACGACTGGTGCGTAGCTCGTCGCTTGCTCGTACGAGGTGGCGGTGGTCTCGACGATTCGCCAGCCCGCCGGACGGCAGGCGTGAGCGACTTCGTGGATCAGCCGGGATTTGCCCATCCCCGCCTCGGCGAGAAGCGTCACGACTTGCCCCTCGCCGCTTCCCGCGAGGGCCAGCTGGCGTCGCAACGCTTCAAGCTCGAGCCGCCGGCCGACGAATGGCGTCATCGCTCCCCACAGCCCGAGCCCCGGGCGCTCCCGCCCCGTGAGAAGGTAGACCGACTTCTCCTTCTCCAGCCCCTCGCCGGTCGATGCCAGTTCGAACCGGCGCTCCAGGAAAGGCGCCGTCGCCCCGCTGGCGACCGTCTCGCCCGGCTTCGTGCCATGCAACAATTGCTCGAGCAGGACCCACTGATCACGCTTCGCGTTCGCGTCGATCTCGATTCGGGTTCCGATGACTCCGGTCAAGACCGGCGCGACGTGCAGCCCGATCGTCACCACCGGCCCGCTACCGTCGCTCTCGCGTGTGCGCTGCGCGGCTTTCTGAATCGCCATCGCCGCGTGGGCGGCTCGGCGCGGCCCATCCTCGACCGGATCGAGCCCGAAGGCGGCGACCAGGCTCGCCAGCGACACCTCCTCCACGCGCCCGCCAAAGCTCTGCACCTTGCCGATGACCGTTTCCAGTGCGCGGCCGGTCTGTGCCGGTGTCCCGACACCGTCGACGCAGCGGAGATCGGCTCGCAGCAGTGTGATGCTCCGCCGCTCCCATTGAAGTGCCGTCGTCGGAGTCGTCGCGACCGCGGGAGCGGCGACGGGCCGCACTCGCGCTGGATCCGCTTCGCCGGAGGCATCAGGGCGCAGACCGAACTTCGCGAGCCGCGCATAGACGGTGTTGCGCGCGATCCCGAGCCGGGCAGCCGCGTGCGAGACGTTCCACTGCGTCTCTTCGAGCGCGGCCAGAAGGTCCCGGCGCAGCATCTGGTCGCGGCTCGTGGCGGTTGCTGGAGGCCGCGAGGGAACGACCGTCCCGGCACTCCCGGTCTCGAGCGGACCCAACGTGTGAGCGGTCACCACGGGCCCATCGGCAAACAGCACCGCGCGCTCGATGACATTCGCCAGCTCACGAATGTTCCCGGGCCAGGTGTACGCGAGCAGTCGGGCCTCCGCCGTCGGATGAAGGCGCTTCGTGGGCAGCCCGTACTCTGCGCAGGTCCTGGCGAGGAACCGCTCGGCCAGGAGCAGGACGTCCCGACCGCGATCACGGAGCGGCGGTACATCGAGCGTCAGCACCGCGAGTCGATGATAGAGATCCTCACGGAAACGTCGCGCGCCGACGCACCATTTCAGATCGGCATTCGTGGCGCTGATGAGCCAGATGTCGACGTGCTCGGAACGCGTACTGCCCAGTCGCCGCACCGCGCGGTCCTCGGTCGCGGTGAGGAGCTTGCCCTGTAACGATTCGGGGACCAGCGACACCTCGTCGAGGAACAGCACCCCGCCGTGC
>Ga0066710_100008040_pt1 | contig 10183 bp, 8 predicted proteins | sample GraSoiAngelo_159_FD_79666 | JGI IMG/M metagenome (GOLD analysis project Ga0066710, IMG submission 79666) | Grasslands soil microbial communities from the Angelo Coastal Reserve, California, USA - 14_1009_16_40cm | ecosystem: Environmental > Terrestrial > Soil > Grasslands | place: USA...
ATCGGACGGTCCCCCCACGCCATTCCGCATCGGGCCCACCGTCCGAATTATTTCTGTACACCGCTTCGCGGCCTCCTCAGTATCGTCCGGTCCCCCCACGCCATTCCCCATCGGGCCCACCGTCCGCATTATTTCTGAACACCGCTTCGCGGCCTTCTTACTATTGGCCGGTTTCTCCACGCATGCCTCTATCGAGCACCCGCCGTGCCATTTGCCGTGCTGCGCGATTGAGTCGGATGGCGTGTTTATAAATCCATGCAGTTGTTTGTGGTGGATGCAGCTCCAGCCGGGTCAAATTGCGGACCCTGCGTGCCCAGTGGAATTTGTATTCCTCATTGCCGTGCAGGAAATCGTATTCTGCGGCTCCCTCTTCGATAGCCCTTCTGATGGCAAGCCCCATCGTCGTAACGCCAACGCTGTACTTGCTATAGTCCGGGTCGAATCCCGATTGGTAGAAATAAAAAGTCGGACCATAACGTAGTCCATACAGAGCTGCCACGGGTCTGGCATTTAGCCAGAGGATCAGAAGCCGCAGCCACCCCCGTTCCGCGGCAAGCTGGACGAATTCGCGATGAAATGCGCGCACCGATTCGGAGTGAAACGCTTCGGATACTCCTCGCGTTCCCCAACGTTTGCGATGCAGATCGACAGCAATTTGCAACGCCGTTTGCGCGTCACTCGCCGTCTTTACACAGTCAACGCGCATGTCGAAGGTTTTTGGCAGATTTCGAAGATACCGATTGATGTTCTTGCGGACGTTTGGCCCCAGAGTGGCTACGTAAGTGTCCCAAGTATGACCTCTGAGATCGATGTACGGACAAACGTTCAGCTTCGCTTCCACAACTGTCCACGCATGCTGACGCAACTGGTCCGCTAATACGGAAGAGAGACAACTTTCGCTTCGGAGTTGGCTGAGCTGAAGCATGCGTCCGTGGCTGTGCAAGTAATCGGCGAATTCGACCACTACTTCACATTCGCGGCCTCTCGCTGCGATCACGTCAAGATAGTCCGAGCCGATCACCCCGCTGCCAAGAAATTCCAAAGTGCAAGGCATCATGCGCGCAAGCTGTGCCGCCCGTTCGACCACCGGCAGAATGCCAATCAGTTCCCCGCCTTCGCGCGCTGTGACAATGGAAAGCCGCCGGCCGTCCGCCATGTGTTTCCACCAGGCCGACAGCCACTCATGCGTCAGGAAGACAAAATCGGACCTGCTGGATTCGAGAAGTGCATTCCATTCACTACGAAGCTTGAGGAATTCGTCAGCGGTTTGGATGATTGCTAGTTGCATGATGGCTGGAGATACCGAAGTCTTATCGTTTTACGCAGTCTTGCAATGCTTGTGTGTATGCGAGGACTTGCTCTTCAACCATACGTCCTTCCTTCCGGTGACGAAGTAGTACAGTCCGGCGAGAGCAGCCCAATTCATGAGCACGAACGTATACGGCAATGACAGCAGACGTCTCATGCGGCTCTCTCGCTATCGTTCGGGATCAGAATCGATGGAACGATGTCGCGCCTCGATAGAATGTACCCGGCAACCGCGAACGCGTACCATGCGGCTTGCAGCGAAAACGTCACCGCGTAAATGCCGCGCACCATCAAGAGATTCGTAATGAAAAGAGCCAGCAACGCCCACGGAGCAAGCAGCCTTCCTACTTTGTGCGAAACAAACTGGATGAAGATCGGGTTGCGCCATGGCAAGAGCGCTTGTGGCAACTGAGCCAGCAGTTGATAGTTCCCGCAGAGCGTTCGGACCTTTCGTCCGTATTCTGCGAGCGCGCAGCACGCAACCACGTCGTAAGCCCGGGCGTGAGGCTCAAAGACTGTTCGCTTCCCTTTCAGTACGATTTGCAACGGCGTCACGACATCATCAAGGATGGTGTCTTCGGGCAGGTCTTGATATAGCTCGCGACGAATCGCGTAAATCGCTCCGGTTGCACCCGCGATGGAATGAATCTCACTTTCCATGGAACGGAGCGCCTTCTCATAGCGCCAATACAAGCCGACATCCGTCGTCGCTTCTTGTGCGGATTCATCGATCAATAGCAGTTCACCGCTGACGGCCCCGACGCTCTCATCGGCGAAGTTGGCGACAAGCTCGCGAATCGCGTTTCGGGCGAACGTTTGCCGCACGTCTGCAAATACAACGATCTCGCCCGTCGCGCGGCGCAACGCCCGATTCAGCGCGACGGCTTTGCCCAGGTGCTGTTTGGAGTGGACCAGCTCGACGCGTTGTGAAACGTATTTCCACACGATAAATTCGGAGCCATCTGTCGGGCCATCAAGCGAGACAATGATCTGGAGCTTGCGCTTGGGATAGTCCAGCTCAAAGCAATTCTTCAACTTCCTTTCTAGTCTCTCCTGCTCGTTGTGAGCCGCGATGACGATGCTTACCGCCGGCTCGCAATGTTGCTTCTTCACCGGCCGTGCCCCAAGCCGCCGGCAGAGCATCAGGAGGCCGGGATAGCCGAAGTAGACATACAGGACAAATGCGAAATTCACCCAAAAAATGGTTTCCATACAAGATTTTTTTTGCACCGCGAAGCGGTGCTGAATCATCCCTATTCCACCGTCACACTTTTCGCCAGATTTCGCGGCTTATCCACATCACAGCCGCGCAAGACGGCGATGTAATAGGCAAACAATTGCAGAGGTATGGTGGACAGGATCGCGTTTACGAATTGGTTTGCCCCGGGAATGTAGATCGTGTAGTCCGCCTTGTCCGCAATCTCCTGATCTCCTTCAGTCGCGACTGCAATCACGATCCCATCGCGGACCTTGACCTCTTCTATGTTGCCCATGGTTTTTCGGTACACGGAATCCTGCGGAGCCAAAACGACAACAGGCATCTCGTTATCGATCAGCGCGATTGGCCCGTGCTTCATTTCGCCGGCCGGATACCCTTCTGCATGAATGTATGAAATCTCCTTGAGCTTCAGCGCGCCTTCCATCGCGATCGGGTATTGAATGCCCCGGCCCAGGTACAGAACATTTCGATAGCGCCAGAATTTCCCGGCCAGCGCGGCTATTTCTCGGCTTTTCTCGAGGAGCGTTCTGATTTGATCGGGAACATCGCGGAGATGGCGTACATGCCGCTCGATTTCGCGCTTTGGCAACGCGCCGCGCCGCTTTAGGCCATCCACCAAAACGCTCGAGACTTCGCGTGAGCCGGTATATCCAACGATTCCGCACATACCTACCTCCCAGTCCGTTCCCGTTGGCCACAGATCATCTGCCCTCGCCTTTCATGACTACCCCGATGGTCTTGAGCAGAATCAACATGTCGAGCCGAAGTGAAATGTTCTTGCCGTAATAGAGATCGTATTCGAGCTTGCGATACGCGTCTTCGACGGACGCCCCGTAGGGATACATGACCTGCGCCCAGCCGGTGATCCCCGGCTTCACATAATGGCGAAGATCGAAATACGGAATCTTCGCTCTGAGCAGCTCGACGAAATATGGCCGCTCCGGCCGCGGGCCGACGAAACTCATCTCGCCGCGGAGCACATTCCACAGTTGCGGCAGTTCATCGAGCCGGCACTTGCGAAGAAGCGCGCCAACGTGTGTGATGCGATCGTCGTTCTCCTTGGCCCATGTTGGCCCGATATGCCGTTCGGCATCTTGTCGCATCGAGCGGAATTTATGGACCATGAAACGGCGGCCGAGCAATCCGACGCGCTCTTGGCTGAAGATCGCACACCCGGGCGTGTCTAACTTGACGGCAATTGCGATCAGCCCCATCAGCGGCGCAGTAATGACGAGAAGCGCGGATGACAAGAGAACGTCGATAGCGCGTTTCAGCACGAGGTAAGACTTCGAGGCGCAGAAGCCGTTTGCAAATATCAATCGCTCTGCGGAAAGGCCTGCAATCCAAATCTTGCGGTTCATCCGCTCGACCGACTCGAGTGCGCTTTCAATTTTGATGCCGCGAAGCTTCAGATCGATCAAAGCTTGCGCAGCTATGCTGTCCAGCTGAGCATCAGATTCCGCAACAACAACTCGCGAAACCGTTCCCTGCTGAGCCAGATGTCCAAGATCGGAATACTCGGTTATGCGAAGGTTGTCTGATGTCTCCTGATCGACAATCTCGGTGTATAGCTTCCGCACGATGGCTTCTGATCCAACCATGACGGTGCCTTCCGACTCTTGCCGGCGGATGACGGAGCGAACGATAGGCCTCAGAACAACCAGGCTGAAGATCAGGAAGCAAGCGGAAGCGGTTGCGGTCGCATAACCGGGCGACAGTCTGGGAAAAATGTAAAACAGAAGCACGGCCGCTAATAGACCGGCTCCGGCGGACTTCAATACCTTTTGCAGGAATATCTGTGTTTTGGAATCGACCAGTAGTTCGTCGACCCCGTTTAGGTGAAAACAAATCTGGCAGGAAAGAAGAACGATAACCAGGCCGAGACTTTCACCCATGAACTGCAAATGCGTTCCCTCGCCCAAGTGCCGCGCCGCAAGCAGCACCGCGAGTGAAAAGACTGACGCAACTGAGTAAAGCCAGAGGCTGATCATGGTGTCTTTCGCACCGCGGAGCGGTGCTGGGAAATTAGCCAGCTCCCAGCACCGCTCCGCGGTGCGAGCCTGTCACGCCAGCTTTTTGTAGTACTCATACGCATAGGCGTAGCGGCTCCTCTGGTAATCGACATCGTTGAGAACGGCCCCAAGCAGGTTTGCTGCTTCGAAGCCTTCGATTGCGTGTTGGAAAAGCTCGCGCGGAGTCTGGCGCGCGCGAATGACGAATAGCACCTTGTCGACAATGCCTGCCAGAATCTGGCTGTCAGCGATCGGTAAGACCGGCGGCGCGTCCACGATGATGTATGCGAACTTCTGCTTCAACTGTTCGAAAACAGCCCGGGCTTTGGCGGAAGAGAGCGCGGCAACGGGGTTCGCTTGGGAAACGCCTCCCGGAATGACGTACAGCTGTTTGAACTGCATGACGTACCGGTCGGGGTTTCCGTCGCTGTGAACAAGTAAATTGTGAAAACCTTTGTCTGTTGGAACACTCAGCTTCAGATATTCGCCAATGCGCGGTTTACGCATGTCGGCATCCATCAGGAGCACCCGGCCGTCGGTGGCAGCCGCCAGAGCCATCGCAACATTGATGGCGGTAAGGGACTTACCTTCGCCTCCTGCGGCACTCGTGACGATGACGGTTTTGGCTTGAGCCGCATCGCATTGTTGCTGCACCCTCATCGCGAGAATCCGGTACTGCTCCGCCGCGATAGAATCCGGCTCCTCGACAGTGACGACCGACGGTTGCGTCCGTTTCTTATTTCTGTTTTGAATGTTCGGAACGATGCCCGCGACGGGCAATGTGCTGAATGACTGAAAATCATCGACGTTGCCGAACGTCGTGTCGTTCTGCTCAAGCACAAATATCAACGCGAGCCCAAGTCCTAGGCCGGCCACGACTCCCAGTGCCACGAGCCGCACTCGCTGGGGGCTGAACGGTGCTCGCGGCAATCCGGCCGGCTCGACAACGGCAAATGCGATGCCGCCCTCGGATTGTTCGAATCCTTTTGCCAGCTTCGTGTCCAGCTGCTTGTCCAGTAACGCATGGAACTGCATTTCGCCAACTTTCAGCTCGCGTTCCATGTCGTCTATGACCTTTTCGTGTTGCGGAGTCGATTCGAGACGGCGGCTGTAAGTGTCCATCTGCGCGCTGAGATTTTCCTGATCCCGCTGGTAGGCCGCGATCCGCTGCTGTATGCCTTCGAGTTCCGACTTTAGCTGCGAGTACCGGAGATATGTCGGACTCGGTTCGCTGCGGCCTTTCTTGGGCTGTGACGCAATCGTTCTCTCCAGGTCCGAGATCTCTCGTTTCTTGGCTACCACAACCGGATGCTGGGCCGTATAGCGCGTCTGCAGTTCGGCAAGCTGGATCCGCAGCTCATCCAGCTTCGCTTCATCGGGCGTCTTTTCATGAACCATCGGTTGCTCGAGAACGCCTTTCGATTCCAGATCCTGGAGTTCACGCTCAATCGAAGCTCTCTTCGCCTGCTCTTCTGCGATTTTGGTTTCCCGGTCTTGAATTTGTTCTTTCAGCGAGTCGATAGCCTTGATGTTGTTATCGATGTGGTCCGGCAGCGCATGCACGGCTTTCGTCTTGTAGTTCTGGATCTGATCATTCTGCCGTTGCAGGCGGTTCTTCAAATCATCGACCTGCTCGTTGATGACGTTCGCCGCTTCCGACGTCTTCTGCTCCCGTTTGGCCGACGCATTCTGCGCAAACAACTCGGCGAGCTTGTTCGTGACGTTCATCGCGTCGTAACGGTCACCGGCTTCATAGGTGAGCTGAAACGAATGCTCGCTATCGACTTTGATTCCGATCGCCTGCTTGAATTCATCCAACTGCTGCGGCGAGAGGTCTCCCTTATTGGAGCGATATCTTTTGGATTCCCGTGCAGCCGCTTTCAGTACCGGTTCGCTATACAGCACCTCACGAACAATCCATAGATGGTCTTCAATGTTCAGCGGCGGAGGCGCAACGTGCCTCAAGTATTCAGGAGGCGTAGTCTGGGCGGCTGCGATAAGAGCCGTCGCGCGAAATCTGTCGGGTTGCAGATGGGCGAAAATTGCGAAACCGGCCGTCAGCAGTATTGTCGAGATCATCAGGATGAACTTCCGCCGCCGTAATGCGTCAAGTATTGAAAAGACCGATAAAGAATTTCCTGCCGTGCTTGCCATTAGTCCTCCTCCAGACTCCGCCGCCGCCGTTCGTGATCCGTGAGTGCCACATACTGCGCATCTTCGTTCAGTCGATTCGAGCGCCGCTCGCTTTCGCTGGACAGCGAAATTTCGATTCCCATCATGAAACGGTTGCGCGAGAGCGGTGCTCGCACATAGTCGTTCCTGCCTTGGTGGAATGAGTCCAGGCTCGCGAACAGGACATTCCTGTCGCTCAGGCGATAGTCAAAGCGGGCGCGGCCCATCAGCGACTTATTACCTTCGACAACGCGGTTGGATGCGTCTCGAGAGATCGTCGTATCGAATAAGATCGCGGTTCTCCGTGTAGGCTGGCCTCTCAGCCGCATGAGAATGACATCGTAAAAACCATTGCTGCCGAGGCCGTGAGCAAAGGCGTTTGGGGGACCCGCTTGAAATGCGAGCGTGCGCATGTACCCGCCTGCAGCCCAGAAAAGTCCAATCCGCTTGTGGAAGCTGCCGCGAACCGTATAGTTCATTCCCGTATCCAATTTGATGATGCCTCCGGCGAATTCCAGAACAGTGCTGGGATTCAGACCGAACCTGTACTCCAATGTTCCGCTGTTGATGGGGTGTTCGATTCGAGGGGGAATGTCTAGCGCATCATCGGATCTGTTGGGCTGATGGATAGGCGTTATTGTGAAAAGCGAATACGTTGCGCGAATGCGCTGATTCGGCCGCAGCATTCTGCTCAAGCTCAGCGAATATCCGCTCGACCTTGAATCCAGAATCTGTCCATGGATCGGCTCTGGCCGGCCGAACTTCGTATAACCACCGTCATATCGGATGGCCACATTGGTCAGCGGAGTGGGCTGAAACTCCAGAGCTGCATGGACCTCGTTTTCGTGGTATCGGCTACGCGGCAAGAGCAGAAACACATTGCTTAAAGCGCGGCCGGGATCTTTGGACGTCTTGTAGTTGTCCGCGAGCCAGATCTGAACGTTGCGCCTGAGATGATAGCTGAAGCTCGCTAACGCCTCGTGATTCATCGCATTCTGATCGCTGTTGTTCTTGAAAAGCTCGAATTCCGGTACCCACGACAAAACAAACTGGCGCCGCCTGGAATCGTTCTGATACGCCACCTTCGGCAGCGTCAACATGAGAACTTTGTCGTCGAGCCGCTGGGTATGGACATCGGGCGTTCCGGACTGAACGCGATCAACGAGGAAGTTGTTGTCGGCGCCCACGGCAATCTGCATCGGAGCGACAAACCTGAGACCTTCTACGCCTGTCTCGGCTTGCTGCGCCGCCAGCTTCGAGGAGAACGAACACAAACACACTACGAGTATCAGTTTCTTCATAGGTCCCTTTAGCCCGGTGCGAAACCTACTGGACGTAGATCTTGTCGTACGGCAGAACGTAGAACGGTTCGAGCCGGCGTCCTTTGAGTTGGTCATCCAAGTTGACCTTCAGATGACGTTGCTCGCCGGAGGGATCTACTCGTATGACTGTAATCTTGTCCTTCTTCGCGTATTCCGTCAGGCCACCGGCTAGAGCAATCGCGTCAATTACGGTTGCGCGATCTTTGATTTTGTACACGCCAGGGCTCTTGACTTCGCCGAGTACCGACACCTTCGGGCTGTTGACTTCCTTGACAACGACAGTGACAGCCGGCTCCGTGATGAACTGCGCATATTTCGAGGTGATCTCCTTCTGGAGTTCCTTTGCCGTCTTTCCGCTCGCCGGCATTTCACCGATGAGTGGTATCGAAATCTTCCCGTCGGGTCGGACCGGCACTATCGCGGAGAGTTCCTTCTCTTGATATACAGAGACCTCGACAACATCATCCGGTCCGAGCTGGAATTCGCCGTCGCCGTAGGCGCGAGCCGCGTTATCCGCTGGCTGCTTCTGAGCGTGAGCTGTGGTTATGAAGGCTATCGATATAACGACAACGACGAGTCCGATCGTGAATCTCATTTGCGCTCCTAACTGTGTTTCGTTAGCAACACTGCAAAAGGGATGCCAGCACGATGGACGTGGTTTTCAATCGATTAAGGGGCGGGTGGAGATGAATGGGAGTTCTACTTCGGAATAGCGATTCATTGACACACTGTAGGGGCGCTCTGTGAGCGCCCGAGGGGCGGTAACCGCCCCTACAGTTTCAAAACGGCAAAGAATGGAAATCTTTGCTACGGGCGGGTTTGGTGAACGAACTCGGCGTGTTCTGCCGATTGTCCATCTGCCAGCGCTTGAGTTTATTCAACAGCGCCTTGTAGCAGATGTTCAGCCGGCGCGCAGCTTGTTTGCGATTCCAACTCGTCTCTTCCAGCACACGCAGGACGAGCTCTCTTTCAGCTTGTTCGGCGGCGCGCGTTCCGACGTCCTTGAGCGACATATTGTCTTGTTTCGGCTTGGTTGAAACCGGCGCCGCATTGGATTGAGGCTGCTCCTTGACTTCGGAGAGATTCACGTTGATGTCGGGCAAGATGAGGTGTCGTTTGACGGCATTCTCGAGTTGGCGAATGTTTCCGGGCCAGTCATAGCGCAGGAATGAATCCATCAGCGGCGCCGATATCTCGTCGATGGAGCTCTTGTACCGGTCGTGGTAACGGCACAGGAAGTAATTGCAGAGGAGTGGAATGTCTTCACGCCGTTCGCGCAAGGGTGGGATGTCGATCCGAATGACATTTAAACGGAAGTACAAATCTTCGCGAAATTTACCGCTCGCGACATGTTCTTCAAGATTGATATTCGTTGATGCCAAAACGCGCGCGTCGACGTGTATCGTGCGTTTTCCACCCAGGCGGGTGTATTCGCAATCTTGCAGGACGTGGAGCAGTTTCGCTTGCAGGTGCGAGGTCATCTCGCCGATCTCATCCAGCAGCAGCGTGCCTTTGTCGGCAAGCTCGAATTTGCCGGGCTTGTCATTCAACGCTCCAGTAAACGCGCCACGTTCATAGCCGAATAGCTCCGATTCGAGCAACTCATTGGGTAGAGCCGCGCAATTCACTTTCACAAACGGCTTGTCGTGCCGCGAGGAATGCGCGTGGATGTATCGCGCAAGCACCTCCTTGCCGACCCCGGATTCGCCGGTGATCAGCACGGGGACGTCTGTATCAGCAACGTGCTTCGCAATTTCCTTAATCTTCAGAACCTGTGGATTCGTCGAGAGAATGTCGCCCGCATCATACGAATCAAGCCGGCGCTTAAGCGTCTTGACCTCTTCCTTGAGCTTCTGTTTTTCGACAACGTTCTCGATGGCAAGTTCGAGTTCTTGTTCTTCGAAGGGCTTGACCAGGAAATCCGCGGCGCCCAGCTTCATGGCGTCGACGACTGTTTTGATCTGCCCGGCTCCGGAGAGGATGATGACGGGAATCGACGCATTGATCTTCTTGACGCTCTCTAATACCTCGATGCCGTTGATGCCGGGCATCACGATGTCCTGAACGATCACGGAAGGCACGTAGCCGGCGGTCAACCTCGCCACGGCCTCGTCGCCCGACTCGGCACATTCCACCGTGTACCCACATGA
>Ga0066710_100008041_pt1 | contig 10182 bp, 6 predicted proteins | sample GraSoiAngelo_159_FD_79666 | JGI IMG/M metagenome (GOLD analysis project Ga0066710, IMG submission 79666) | Grasslands soil microbial communities from the Angelo Coastal Reserve, California, USA - 14_1009_16_40cm | ecosystem: Environmental > Terrestrial > Soil > Grasslands | place: USA...
CTCGGCGCTGTTGAGTGCCGGCGCCGAAGGCGAGAAGAAGTTTTGCGATTTCGTACCTCTCGGCGCGGTCGGCGGACAAAGCGGCAATGAGCGACGGGAAACCGGCGTGGTCATCGTAATTCGGGTCCGCTCCGAGTCCCAAAAGTGTACGGACGAACGCGAGCGGGCTGCGATAGATCGCGTACTCCAGAATGATCTCTCCGGCCGCCCGCGGACCGCGGCAGTTCGGGAAATCGGGCGGATTCCCCAGCAAAGCCTTCAGCGTTTCCAGGTCTCCGCGCACATAGGCTTCGTGGATGGCAAGCGCAGCGTGCATCTCTGCGGTTAATTTTAGACCCCATAACGGGAACGTTATTCAAGCCGGCCGCATGACGCGCGTAATGGCGGCCGCCATCTGCTCCCACCTCGAACGCTCAGCCGCGAGACGTTTTCGTCCGTCGGCAGTGAGACGGTAATACCTGGCGCGGCGGTTGGTGGACGAGGTCTCCCATTTGCCGCTGATGACACCGCCTCTTTCGAGGCGCTGTAGCGCCGGGTAGAGAGAGCCGTGGTCGATAGCGAGCACTTCATCCGAAAGGCGCTCGATCGCCCTGGCAATTTCATACCCATTGGCAGGCCCCGCGGAGAGTGTCCGAAGCACCATCATGTCCAAGGTGCCTTGCAGCAGTTCCAGTTTCTCGCCTGCTTTCTTCCCCATGTGCCGTCACTTACGATAACATAAATTCGTAGTGGATGATCTACAGGTAGATTCTCCACTATCAGCTGGATGTCGGGCCAAAAAATGAGGCAATGGCTTACGCGGGTCGCAAATGCATTCCGGCACTTTCGCGATGACGCGGATTTGAAAGCCGAACTGCAAGTTCATCTCGAGCTTCACGCGGAGGACAACGCCGGCCCCGGCGTTTCGATCGAGGAAGCTCGCAGGCTCGCGCGGATCAAACTCGGAAGCACCCAGGCCGTGGTCGAGAATGTTCGCGATCAGGAGTTCATTACCATGCTCGAAAATTGCTGGCGGGATCTTGTTGTTGGAATCCGCGGATTGCGAAAAAGTCCGGTTTTTGGCCTCACGGCGATCCTCACGCTGGCGATGGGAATCGGCGCAAATACAGCGGTGTTCACCCTTCTTTACGGTTTGCTCCTGCGGAGCCTGCCCGTGAAGGATGCGCAACATCTCGTCCGGATCGGCGTGATCGATGCCAGGCAGCCGCGGCCAGCGTCGTTTGTCCCATATCGCATGTTGCAGGAACTCCGGCGAACACAGAACTCATTCGTTGACATTTCGGCGTGGAGGCAGGACACCGTCACGATGGACGATCGGGACGGAACGCTTCGCCAGTATTTTGCCGGTTTCGTCAGCGGAAACAGTTTTGAGCTCCTTGGAATCACTCCGCATCTCGGTAGACTGATTGCGCCTTCCGATGACATTCGCGGCGGTCCCGCGGAGGGCTGGCCGGTTGTGCTGAGCTACGGGTTTTGGATGGACCGTTATGGCGGCGATTCCGGCATCATCGGCAAGCCGGTTAAAGTGTCCAACGAACTCGTAACGGTCATCGGCGTGGCGCCACGAGGCTTTCAGGGCGTCTGGCCGGGGATCGATCCGAAGCTCTACTTGCCACTGCAATACCTGACGGTTCTTGCCGGCCGGGACGATCTGAACACACCGGCGTCAACCGCCTTTTGCGCGGCAATCGCCCGTCTCAAGCCCGGCGTATCGATCAGCGCGTCGAACGCTGAACTCGGCGTCCGGGAAAAGGACCTGCTCACCGCGTTCATGCCGCCGGAGTTTCGGCGTACCCCCGCTTTCCAGGCAGCGAGGCTGAAAGTCGAATCCGCCCGCACCGGTTTGCCGACGTTTTTCGGCCGCACATATTCGGCGCCTCTTTTCCTGATGCAAGGTTTGGTCGCGGTGGTCCTGCTGCTCTGTTGCGTGAACGTGAGCGGCCTGATGCTTTCCAAGATTCATGAGCGCCAGCGTGAGTTCGCTGTTCGAACCGCCATAGGGGCCGCGCAGTGGCGTCTGATCCGTCAATATTTGACGGAAAGCTTTGTAATCGCCGCTACCGGCGCCGCACTCGGAGCCGCGGCAGCCTGGTACGGAACCCCGCTGCTGCTTCAGTTTTTCCGCGACCCGAACTGGCATACAGGGATGTCTGTGCAGCCGGACAGCATGGTCTTCCTGGTCACAGGAGCATTTGCGATTCTTACGACGCTGTTTTTCGGCATTTTCCCGGCGTGGCGTGCAGGCCGGTCGGATGCCGGCATGCTTTTGAAGGCCCGGACCGTGGGCGCACGGAGGCGCGCAATCGGCCGAGCCTTCGTTCCGGTCCAGATCGCGCTATCTCTGGTGCTGGTCACCCTCGCGTCGCTGCTCTCAGAAAGCCTTACGCGGCTTCGGAGCGAGCAGACCGGATTCGACCTGGACCACGTCACCATTCAGACACCACCCTTCAACCGCCTACCGCAGCGCGGCGAAGCCAGGCTGGATCTGTATCAACGAATGGTGGATCGGATCGGGCAGTCCTCCGCCGTTCAGTCCGCAGCTGTGACATGGTACACCCCGATGACCGGTTCGCAACCGACGGCAATGTTTCAAGCCATCGCGGATGGCGTCAATCCTTCGGAGAGCGTCCTCATGGCATACAACTACGTCGGTCCGGGATATTTCCGGACGATGGGTACGAAAATTCTGGCAGGGCGCGAGTTTGAGAGGAATGAGCGCAAGCGCGATGTCTGCGTTTTGAATCAGGCAGCGGCAGCCTTCCTGTTCGGACACCAGGCGCCTGTGGGCCAATACTTACGGAGCACGGACGTGAATCGGTTTCCAGGAGGCATTTCCTGCCGCATAATCGGCGTTGCGGAAGATGCGAAGTTCGCCAGCCTTCGCGAACCGCCTCCTCGCACCGTGTATGTACCCCTGTCGAGCGATTCGTCCGATTCAACCGGAAACCTGGTGTTTCTGATCAACTCACGGACGAAGGCAGACGCGATTGCCGCATACCGCACTGCTCTACGCGAGATCGCGCCGACTATTCCCCTGGTGCTGTTCGCGACGCTCCGCGAGCAGATGGATGCCGCTCTCGGGAGCCAGCGCGCTATCACGATGCTGAGCAACGTGTTCGGGCTTCTGGCTCTGTTTCTTAGCGCGATCGGCTTATACGGAATGCTTTCATCGAGCGTTGCTCAACGTACCGCCGAGATCGGGGTCCGTTTGGCACTCGGCGCGCAACGCGGCGCCGTGATCCGGATGGTTCTCTCAGACGCTCTGAGGATTGCGGGCGCGGGAATTCTTGTGGGCGCGCTGGCGCTTGGCTTCGCGGTCGGCTATGTCAAGCACATGCTCTACGGAATTTCGCCCTTGGACCCCACCACTTTGGTCGCCGTATCCGCTATGCTGGCAATCGTTGCGCTCATTGCTGCTTTCATTCCCGCTGTGCGCGCCGCTTCAGTTGATCCGATCTCTGCTTTGCGCGCTGAGTGAGGAGCTTGCCCCTTGCCGTTCAAGCGATAGGATTCTCAAGGTGCTCGAGCGCGCGGGCCTGATCGTGCGTGGGCGCGAAGCCCAGTGGAGGCCCTGCCGGCTTAAGGCAGGGCCGCTCAAGGACGTGGCAGACTGGGTGGAACAATATCGCCGTTTCTGGGAGCAGAGCTTCGATCGCCTGAACGACTATCTGCAGCAACTTCCAAAAAAGGAGTCGCCATGAACTTCTTGAACGACATCAAATTCGCGGTCCGGTCGCTCGCGCGCACCAAAGGGCTTACGGTCACCGTGGTGCTCACGCTGGCGCTCGGAATCGGCGCCAACGCCGCCATCTTCAGCCTGGTACGCGGCGTGCTGCTACGCCCGCTGGTCAACCGCGACGAGGACCGGCTGATCTACATCCGCCAAAGCGCGCGCGGCATCGGCGCCGAAAACACCACATTCTCCGTGCCCGAAATCCAGGATCTGCGAGAGCGCGTCAAAACGCTGAGCGCGTTCGGGGACTTCTCCACCATCGGCTTTACAATGGTCGGCCTGGGCGAACCGCGCGAGGTCCGCGCCGGCGTCGTCGGTGGATCATATTTCGAGGTGATGGGCCTGCACCCCGTGCTCGGCCGCCTGCTTGACATGCGCGACGACGGGCCCAACGCCGCCGGGGCTGCGGTGCTGACCTACCGGTTCTGGACCACCGCGCTCAAGAGCGATCCTTCTCTCATCGGCAGAAACATCCGGCTCGGCTCGCGCCCTGCCACCATCGTGGGCGTTCTGGAACCGTCGATACCGTATCCGGCGGAAACCGAGATCATCGCAAACGTCGTGACCAGTCCGCATCATCTGTCGGCAACGATGGTGACCGGACGCGTCCATCGCATGACCGAGCTGTTCGGCCGCCTCGCGCCCGGCGCCGATCTCGAGCAGGCGCGCGCCGAGCTTCGCGCGGTCCACGGCGCGATGGTCAAGCAACATCCCGAAGCGTATTCCGCAAAGGCCGACTTCCGCATCGACGCCGTGCGGCTCCGCGATCAGATCACATCGCGCGCCCGGACCGTGCTGCTCGTGCTGCTCGCGGCGTCGGCGCTGGTGTTCGTCATCGCGTGCTCGAATGTCGCCAACCTGATTCTCGCGCGGACGGTCCGGCGCGAAGGCGAGCTGGCGATCCGGGCGGCGCTCGGCGCGAGCACCGGCACGCTGCGCCGGACACTACTGGCCGAAAGCCTTCTGCTTTGCGGCGCCGGCGCTGCGCTCGGCGTCCTCAGCGCGCGCCCGATGGTGGCCATTCTCGCCCGCTACGCGTCGCGCTTCTCCGTCCGCGCTCTCGACCTGACGGTCGATTCAAGCATGCTCTGGGTCGGCACGGGGCTCGCGCTTCTGGCCGCCGTGTTTCTCGCCTTGGTCCCGCGACTGCCCTCGGCTGACGCGTCGCACGGATTCGCACTCGCAAGCGGCAGCCTGCGCACTACCGGCACCGCGAGCCGCCGCCAGCGCGTCTTCGCCGTGACCCAGATCGCCGCGTCGTTTGTGCTGCTGGCCGGCGCCAGCATGCTGCTCAAGACGCTGCTCGCGCTTCAGGCCGCCCAGACCGGATTCGACACACGCCGCGTGCTGGCCGTGAACGTGCCCGTGATCACCTACGGACGGACGCCCGATCAGATCCAGGGCTTTTACAAGGAAACGATCCGCCGCGTCTCGGAACTGCCCGGCGTCGACCGCGTCGCCGTCGGCACTGTCGTCCCGTGGCGCGACGCTGGCAACTTCGGTCCCGGCTTCGAATTCTCCGCGGATGGCCACGTCCGCGCGCCCGGCGAAGACAATCCTCGCGGGCGGTTCCGCACCGTTTCACCCGGATTTTTCGCGGCGCTCGGCGTCCCCATCATCGCGGGACGCGATTTCACCGATGCCGACCGCAACGGCAGTGAACTGGTCGTCATCGTGAGCCAGAGCCTGGCGCAGCGCATGTTCCCGAACCAGGGTGCGGTTAACCGCCACATGATGTGGACCGATCCGGTGATGAAGTTCATCGACGTCAGCCTGGCGCCCCGGCGGATCATCGGTGTCGTAGCCGACGTTGACGACGAGAACGTGGTGCCTGGCCCGGCGCTCACCGTCTATCAGCCAATGGAGCAGGAACAGCTATGGGGCGGCCGTCTGTTCGTTCACACGCGCAGTGATCCGTACAGACTCGTATCGCCGGTCACGCGCATCATCCGCGACCTGTCCGTCGATCAGCCGGTTGAGCGCGCGGCGACGCTCGAAGACATCCGGGCCGAAGTGCTCACGCCGGATCGTCTGAACGCGCTGGTGTTCGGCGGCTTCGCGGCCGTCGCGCTGGCGATTGCGGTGGTGGGCGTAGCGGGCGTGCTGGCGTTCTCGGTCAGCGGCCGTACGCGCGAGTTCGGAATACGGCTGGCGATCGGATCTCAGCCGCGGAGTCTCGTGACCGGCGTGATCGCGGAAGGCGCCTTGATGGCGGCGTCGGGCATCGCCGCGGGCGCGGCGTGCGGATTCGCGCTCGGCTCTCTCGCGGGCAACTATTTCCAGGATGTGCGCATGCCGGACGCCCTGCCCATAATCGGCTCGGCGCTCGTGCTGCTGGCCGCCGCGGTCATCGCATCGGTGCTGCCGGCGGCCCGCGCCGCTCGCGTCGACGTCATGCAGGCCTTGCGGTCGGAGTAAAGCATGTCGTGTTCGTTGTCTCCTTTTCGGATGAGCAAGGGAATGTGACGCGGCACCCCATGAGCCACGCTCGAGATGCCGGGCGCGCCGCGATAAAGGAGGGCTTTACCGGAACGCTGGACCAGCTTGCCGCATACCTGGCGGATCGCCACGGAGGAGACCGCCCACGACCCTGATCCCGCTGGTGGTGGTTTTTTTCGGCTTGGATCGCCATCTTCCGGTAAACTGGAAAGAGCGGGCAATTCAGTTGAAGCCACAAACGACATTCGGGTGGAAATTGCTGGCCTTGCTTGTGGCTGTGGGCCTTTTGGCCGCAAGCCCCGGGATCCCTGGCTTTGACCTTGATTCCCAGCAGTCCCATGCTTCGGTGAATCCGGCCGCAACAGCAAACACGCCTAGCGCCATCGCATTCCCTTCGCGGGAATCTTTCAAAAGTGGCGGGGGCGTTCCGCTACGCCTGAAACACCTCAGTGCTCACCAATCGAAACTAGTCCATTCGCCGTTATTGAGCAAGGCTGAATTGCTGCCCGGGCCCGGCTCTTTGCGTCGCAGTCCCGCCCATCCGCTTTCCAAACTGGGCCGCTCTCCTCCTTCCTGGCCGATTTGATCCGTGACATTAAGCGCCGGTTCGCGCGGTTGAAATTGCGCAGAGCCGGCCTACGACACGAGTCTTGTGCCCCTGTTGGGGAACGAAGGAGATTGCAATGCCGTCTGAAAAAAGCTCGCACCCAGAAAACGAACAAGAGACTAAAGAAGCCGGGAAAAAGGACCTTGATTACGATCCGAAGCCGCTAAGCCTGTCGCAGAATATTGTCTTCACGCTTAAAGTGCTCGCCGGCGTGGCGGCTCTTGTTCTGCTGCTCTGGCATCTGGATGGTTTGGTAGCCAGGTGACCAACCGTCATAATGACTCCTGAGACAGTGGCACGTGGGCATCGCTTCTGACTTCGTGCTCATCGTCGTCGCGGGTTTGCTGGGCGGGGTGCTCGCCCGCGCAATTCGCCTGCCCTTGCTTGTCGGCTACGTAATCGCCGGGGTTCTGGTCGGCCCTTACACGGCGGGGCCAACCGTTGTCCAGATACACGACATCGAACTTCTGGCCGAAATCGGCGTCGCCTTGTTACTTTTCTCTCTCGGGCTGGAAATCTCGCTGCGCGACCTGCAGCCGGTCCGTCGGATCGCTCTGATTGGCGGACCCCTTCAAATCGTTCTCACGTGCGCGGCTGGTGCGGCTGCCGGCTCGCTCATTTTCGGAATACCACGGCTGGAGGCGGTCTGGCTGGGGGCCATGATTTCTGTTTCCAGCACTATGGTCGTGCTCAAGACGCTGTCCGCTGCAGGCGTAACGTCGACCCTTGCAAGCCGCGTCATGATTGGCCTGCTTGTGGTTCAGGATCTGGCCGTGATCCCGATGCTCATCATCCTGCCCCAGTTGGGCGGCTTGGACAACGTGCTTCCTAAACTTGCGCGCCAGGTCGGGATTGCGGCCGCCTTTCTAATAGCAGTCATTGTTCTCGGCACGCGCTTATTGCCCTGGTTGCTCAAACGCATTCTTGCGTGGGGGTCGCGGGAATTATTCCTTGTGTCCGTTGTAGCCACCGGAGTCGGCGTAGGATACGGTACATTTAGCGCGGGTTTGTCGTTCGCTTTGGGTGCCTTTGTCGCCGGCATGGTTTTGAGCGAATCCGAATTCAGCCACCAGGCGCTTAGCGATGTCGTTCCCCTTCGAGATATTTTCGGATTGCTTTTCTTCGTCACCGTTGGAATGCTGTTCGATCCAAGCTTCGTTGTGGCCCATATCAGGCAAATCGCTCTTCTGGTCTCGCTGATCTTCCTGGGGAAATCCTTAATTATTGGCGGGCTGGCGCGGGCGTTCGGATACGGAAACATGGCGCCGTGGATCATAGGGATAGGGTTGTCCCAAATCGGAGAATTCTCCTTTGTGCTGGCCCGGACCGGACTCGGCGCAGGCTTGCTTTCAAAATCAACCTACGACCTTGCGTTGAGCTGCACGATCGTGACCATGGCTCTTTCCCCACTGGTTTCGAGCGCCGCACTCCCAATCGGACGGGCGTGGCGACAGTGGCGCGGGCCAGCACGGGATGTGAAAGCCGTGGAACTACCCAAGATGGAGCTAAAAGGACACGTCATTATTGCCGGCTACGGACGAGGCGGGCGGGCCGTCGCGCGTGTCCTCCGGGACGCGGGAATTCCGCTTGTGATCGCCGAATGGGATCATGCCACGTTTAGCGATGCGCAGGCACAGGGCGTTCCCGCCGTGTGGGGTGACGTTGCCCAGGAAGAAATCCTCCACGCGGCTCAGATTGAAAATGCCCGAGTCATCGTTCTGACGATACCTGAGCAGAGCACGATCCGGCTGAGTGTGGAGCGCGCGCGAAAGATGAATCCATCGCTCATCGTGATCGCCCGCGCGATGCGCGAACACAATATTGCGGAGTTACGAAGGTTGGGCATAAACGCGGCGGTCCAACCGGAGTTCGAAGGCGGCATTGAGATGGTCCGGCAAACCCTGGCCTCCTATAGCTTCGATGAAATCGAAGCTTCACGGCTCATTTCCAACCTCAGATCGGATCTTTACGGGGAAAGACTTTAATCCGAGCCCGTGAGGGGTTGGAGTTCGCCGAGCATCGTCGGGATGAGCTCCGAAACCGTAGGGTGAATGTGGACCGCACGTTGAATCACCGTATACGGCGCCTTAGCGTACATGACGTCAAGGATCGAGTGAATAGCTTCGTCACCGCCGGTGCCCAGGATGGCGGCGCCCAGGATTTCGCGTGTTTGCGCATCCACCACGATCTTCATGAACCCCTGCGTCTCGCCCTTCTCCACGGCACGTGAGACTTTTGTCATGGGGCGTTTGCCGGCTAGCGCCTGCCGCCCGCTCTTGCGGACCTCCGCCTCCGTCTTGCCCGCGCGTCCAAGTGGCGGGTCGATGTACAGCGCGTAGGCAGGGATACGGTCGCTGACCCGGCGCGAGTCGTTATCCAGAAGGTTGGCTGCTACAATTTCCGAATCGTTGAAGGACGTGTGCGTGAACCCGCCTTTCCCATTGCAATCGCCCAGGGCCCAGATTCCCGGTGCGGTGGTAGACAATTGATCGTCGACAACGATGTAGCCGCGTTCGTCCAGCGCAACGCCGGCTTTTTCAAGGCCTAGGTCGTCGGTATTCGGGCGCCGGCCCACTGCCAGCAGCAGGTGCGTTCCGGTGACCTCGGTAGCGCTGCTCGTGCAGTCCACCTGTGCAATAATCTCCTCGCGTCGCCTGGAAAAGCCGATGCATTTCGCATTCAGGCGGAAGTTGACGCCTTCGCGCTCCAGGATTTCCTGGATGGCACGGGATACGTCTTCGTCTTCACGCTGAATCAGGCGCGGCCCCATCTCGATGATGGTGACTTCGCTTCCAAATCGCCGGAACATTTGCCCGAACTCCAGCCCGATATAGCTGCCGCCCACTATGATCAAGTGCCCCGGAAGAAAATCAATGTTCATCATCGAGCTGTTGGTGAGGTAATCGATCTGCTCGAGTCCAGGCATTCGAGGCACAACCGCGCGCCCTCCCACGTTGATGAAGATCCGATCGGCCGTGATCCTGTCCTGGCCCACGCTCACTTCCCGGGGAGACTCGAAGCGGGCGTGGCCCTCGTAAACAGTGCAGTTTTCCATCTGCTTCAGCCAGTTCTCGAGCCCAATCCTCGACTGCCCGGAGACGTCGTCCTTCCTGGCCTTGACGCGCCTCATGTCCACGCTCACGCTGCCCTCAATAGCCACACCGAAATCCGCGGCGCGCCGTGCCATGTGAGCAGCATAGGCGCTCGCCACCATCGTCTTGGTCGGGATGCAGCCGGTGTTCACGCACGTGCCGCCAAACAACTTGCGTTCGATGATCGCAACTTTCATGCCCGCCCCTGCCAGGCGCTTGGCGAGGAACGGTCCGGCTTGCCCTGTGCCGATGATGATCGCGTCGAATCGGTTTGTCATGACAATCGAGAGATCGCAATTGCGTCCTCGAGC
>Ga0066710_100008042_pt1 | contig 10182 bp, 8 predicted proteins | sample GraSoiAngelo_159_FD_79666 | JGI IMG/M metagenome (GOLD analysis project Ga0066710, IMG submission 79666) | Grasslands soil microbial communities from the Angelo Coastal Reserve, California, USA - 14_1009_16_40cm | ecosystem: Environmental > Terrestrial > Soil > Grasslands | place: USA...
CGCGCGAGCTCGAGCAGGCAACCGGACGCGTGGGCGCGCATGCGGCGCTGGCGAAATCGGTCCGCGACTTCGCGGCGTATCGCACGTCGCAATGCGCATACGTCAAGGAAACGATGGCGAGCGGCACCGGCGCGGCCCAGGCCCAACTGGGCTGTCGCATCGACATGAATCGCCGCCGCGTGCGCGAGCTGAAACCGTAAAAGCAGAGCGATTCGAATGGCAATTACTCTCCAGGACGCGCTGCAGCGCACGATCGAGCATCGCGAGATCTTCCACGATGAGATGCTGTCGCTGATGCGTCGGATCATGAGCGGCGAAGTGACGCCCGTGATGATCGCCGCACTCACGGTCGGCTTGCGCGTCAAGAAAGAGACGATCGGCGAAATCGCGGCGGCGGCACAAGTGATGCGCGAGTTCGCGACGAAGGTCGATGTGCCCGACCCTGACGCGCTCCTCGATATCGTGGGCACCGGCGGTGACGCGGCGCACACGTTCAACATTTCGACGGCATCGATGTTCGTTGCTGCAGCGGCGGGCGCGCGCGTGGCCAAGCATGGCGGTCGCTCGGTGTCATCGAAGTCGGGCAGCGCGGATGTGCTCGAAACGCTCGGGGCGAATATCATTCTTTCGCCAGCGCAAGTGACTCAATGCATCGCCGAGACCGGCATCGGTTTTATGTTCGCGCCGAACCATCACAGCGCGATGAAGCATGCGGCGCCGGTGCGCAAGGAGCTCGGCGTGCGGACGATCTTCAACATCCTCGGACCGCTGACCAATCCGGCCGGCGCAGCGAACCAATTGATCGGCGTGTTTCATCCGGACCTGGTCGGAATCCATGTGCGCGTGCTGCAGCGTCTCGGCGCGCACCACGTTCTCGTCGTCTACGGCAAGGATGGGATGGACGAAGTGTCGCTCGGCGCGGCGACGATGGTCGGCGAGCTCAAGAATGGCGAGATTCTCGAGTACGAGATTCATCCCGAAGACTTCGGCCTGCACATGAAATCCAATCGCGGGCTCAAGGTCAAGGACGCGCTCGAGTCCAAAGAAATGCTGCTCGAAGCGCTGGCCAACGTCGAAGGCACGCCGCGTGAAATCGTCGTCCTCAATGCCGGTACGGCGTTGTACGCGGCCGGTGTGGCAGACTCGATCGCAGACGGCATTCTGCGGGCGCGTAGCGCGATCGCGAGCGGTGAAGCGAAACGCAAACTCGATCAATTTGTCGCGCTAACGCAAAAGCTCTCGTCCAAGGCCGCGTAGATGCGGGAGCCACGTGAGCAACCCGGACGATATTCTCGCGAAGATACTGACGGCCAAGGCGGAGGAGGTCATTGCCGCCCAGGTGGCGCGTCCGTTTGCGACGGTCGATGCCGAAGCGCGTCTGACGCCGCCCCCGCGGGGATTCATTTGGGCGCTGCGGACGCGGATTGCGGAGAACAAGCCTGCGGTCATCGCGGAGATCAAACGCGCCAGCCCAAGCCGCGGCGTTCTGCGCGAGGACTTTGACGCGGCCGAGATTGCCGCGGCGTACGAGCGCGGCGGCGCCACTTGTCTATCGGTGTTGACCGATAGGCCGTTTTTCCAAGGCGCGCCGGAATATCTGGTCGAAGCGCGCATCGCGAGCGCGCTACCCGCGCTCCGCAAAGAATTCATCATCGGCGAGTATCAAGTCGCGGAATCGCGGGCGCTCGGTGCCGACGCCATCCTGCTGATCGTCGCGGCGCTCGACGATGCGCGGCTTGCTGCATTGGAAAATTGCGCACTCGACTATCGGATGGACGTTCTGGTCGAAGTCCACGACGAAGGCGAGCTCGAGCGCGCGCTCAAGCTCAAGACACCGCTCATCGGTATCAACAACCGCGATTTGCGGACGTTCAACGTTTCGCTGCAAACGACGCTCGATCTGGCGGCCAAGGCGCCGGCGGATCGCATCATCGTCACCGAAAGCGGCATCGTCGCGCAACGCGACGTCGCGCAGATGCGCCGCCATGGAGTCAATGTGTTTCTTGTCGGCGAGGCCTTCATGCGCGCACCGGATCCGGGCGACGCACTCAGCGCGCTCTTCGGATAGCCGCACGGCGTTTGTTATGATGGCCGGCGCTTCTTCATACGCGCCTCTCGCTGAAGATACTGCACCGATGTCGGCCATCGCCGCCGAGAACGTCAGCAAGCACTGGACGACCGCCGTAGGTCAAGTACGTGCGGTCGACGCGATCTCGTTCGAATTCGAGCCCGGCACGCTCAACGTGCTGCTGGGGCCTTCGGGTTGCGGGAAATCGACGACGCTGCGGTTGATCGCCGGTTTGGAGACCGCCGACGAAGGGCGCATCTTCATCGCCGGGCGCGATGTCACGCGGCTTCCGCCGGCGGCGCGGAACATCGCGATGGTGTTTCAAAGCTATGCGTTGTTTCCGCATTTGAGCGTTGCCGAGAACATCATCTTCGGGCTGCGCGTGCGCAAAGTCCCGCGTAACGAGTCTGCGGCACGGCTCGCCCGCGTTGCCAATCTACTCGGTCTCGCGTCATTGCTTGAGCGCAAGCCGGGACAACTTTCGGGCGGACAGCAGCAGCGCGTGGCACTGGGCCGCGCGATCATCGCGCAGGCGCCCGTGTGTCTGATGGACGAGCCGCTGTCCAACCTCGACGCGCAGCTCCGCGCCGAAATGCGCCAGGAAATCCGCGCGCTGCAACGCAAGATCGGCATCGCCATGGTCTACGTGACGCACGACCAGGTGGAAGCGATGTCGATGGCCGATCGCGTCGTGCTGTTGTCCGCCGGCAAGGTCGAGCAGACGGGAACGCCGGTTGAGCTTTACGAGACGCCCGCGAACGTTTTCGTCGCGCGGTTCATCGGGACGCCGCCGATGAATTTGTTACGGCTTGAGCCGAGCGCCGGCGGTGCGGTCATTGCGGGAACCGATGGCCCGGCATTTTTCCCCGTCGAGCATGCGAGCGCGATGTTGGGCGTGCGTCCCGAGCACATCGAGATCGGATTCGAGCGGGGTGTGCGCGCAGGCGTCGAGAGCGTTGAATACCTGGGCGGCGATTCGCTGATCGTTTGTCGAGTCGGAACCGAGCGGGTTGCCGTTCGCGCCGCGGGCAGCGTCGGCTTGTCGCGCGGTGAGTCGACCTGGCTCAGATGGCCGCCGGGCGCACAGCATTATTTCGATACGAGCGGCAATCGTCGCGAAGCACACGATCGTCAGACGACGGCAACGATGTTCGCTTAGCTTTATTTTGACCTATTGGCAAAAAGGGAGGGGACCATGAGGTTGCGCACGTTTCAACGTTTGATTGTCAGCGTCGCGGCTGCGCTTGCTTCGGTAATTGCGTTGGCGCAGGCGCCCGTCGAGGTGTCGTTCTTTTATCCGGTCGCGGTCGGCGGGCCGATTACGAAGATCGTCGACGGCCTGGCCGCCGACTTCGAAAAAGAGAATCCGGGGATCAAGCTGCGGCCGATCTATTCCGGCAGCTATCAGGAGTCGATCGCGAAGGCGCTGACGGCAGTGAAAAGCGGCGAGCCGCCGGTGACGTCGATCCTGCTGTCGACCGACATGTTCACGTTGATCGACGAGGACGCTATCGTCCCGTTCGACGATTTGGTGAAGACGCCCGAAGACACAGCGTGGCTCAAGAGCTTCTATCCGGGCTTCATGGAGAACAGCCAGACCGGCGGCAAGACGTGGGGCATTCCGTTCCAGCGGTCCACTGTTGTGCTGTATTACAACAAGGAAGCGTTCAAGGAGGCAGGGCTCGATCCCAACAAGCCGCCGGCGAACTGGAAGGAAATGGTCGACTATGCGCAAAAGCTGACCAAGCGCGACGCGTCCGGCCGGGTGACGCAATGGGGCGTGCAGATCCCGTCGTCAGGGTTTCCTTACTGGCTATTCCAGGGACTCGCGATCGAGAACGGCGTCAACTTGATGAACGCCGCGGGCACGGAAACGTACTACGACAAGCCCGAGGTGATCGAAGCGTTGCAATACTGGGTCGACCTCGTGAAGAAGTACAAGGTGCATCCCGAGGGCATCGTCGAATGGGGCACGACGCCGAAGGACTTCTTCGAGCGCAAGGTTGCGATGGTGTGGACGACGACGGGCAACTTGACCAACGTGCGCAGCAACGCGAAATTCGATTTCGGTGTCGCGATGCTGCCGGCGAACAAACAGCGCGGCAGCCCCACCGGCGGGGGAAATTTCTATCTGTTCAAGAAATCGACGCCAACGCAACGCGAGGCGGCGTTCAAATTCATCAAATGGGTGACGACGCCGCAACGCGCCGCGCAATGGGGTATCGACACGGGATACGTTGCGGTGCGGGCCGACGCGTGGGAGACGCCTGCAATGAAGCAGTACGTGGCCGGATTCGCCCCGGCGGCCGTTGCGCGCGACCAGTTGCCGTATGCGAAGGCGGAGCTCTCGACGCATGACAATCAACGGGTCACCAAAGCGTTGAACGACGGGTTGCAGGCGGCGCTCACCGGCACGAAGACGCCGGAACAGGCGCTGAAGGACGCCCAACGGGAATCAGAACGTATCCTGCGGGCGTACAAGTAACGCTCCGCGGAACGAAGGTGACACGCACGAAAGAGTGGCTCTATGGCTGGCTGCTGTTGCTGCCGGCGATGGCGCTGCTCGTTCTGTTTACGCACTATCCCGCGGTGGCCAATCTCTGGCACAGCTTCTATTCGACGCCGCGCGGCAGTCGGCAGGCGGTGTTCGTCGGCGTTGATCATTATCGGCAGCTCGCCGACGACCCGATCTTCTGGCAGGCGTTGTCGAACAATCTGTGGTACGCGCTCGGCACGATCCCGCTGTCGATCGCGCTCGCGCTGATGATGGCGGCGTGGGTCAACGGCCGCATCGCCGGGCGTAGCGTGCTGCGTCTCGCCTATTTCACGCCGACGATCCTTCCGATGATCGCCGTCGCCAACATCTGGCTTTTCTTTTACACGCCCGAGTACGGCTTGCTCGAGCAATTCCTTCGTCTGTTCGGCGTCCCGACGCACAACTGGCTCGGCAGCCAATCGACGGCGCTCCCCGCGATGATGGTCGTTGCGGTGTGGAAGGAAGCCGGCTTCTTCATGATCTTTTATCTCGCCGCGTTCCAATCGATGTCGCCGCATCTTGCCGAAGCGGCGGCGATCGAAGGCGCGTCGCGCTGGTATTTCTTTCGCCGCGTCACCTTCCCGCTGTTGATGCCGACGACGTTGTTCGTGCTGGTCAACGCCGTGATCAACGCGTTCCGGCTGGTCGATCATGTTGTCGTCATGACACGCGGCGGACCCGACAACGCTACCGCCCTTTTGCTCTATTACATCTATGAGATCGGCTTTCGCTTCTGGGACAGCGCGTATGCGGCCGCGCTGACGATGGTTTTGCTCGTGCTGCTCGGAGCGGCAGCGCTCGCGCAATTCCTGTTTCTCGAGCGCCGGACACACTACCAATGAGTTCCATCCTCGTCGACGCACCGACAGTTCTTCGCGGCGATATCGCCTCGAGACAATCGACGCGCGGTTCCATCAACGTGATCGAGACGGCCGCCGCGTGGCTCCTCGGAATCCTATGGGTGTTGCCGTTGGTGTATGCATTGTGGAAAGCATTCCACGCGCCAGAATATTCGACGCGATTCGTGCTATCGGCGCCATGGACGCTTGCTAACTTCATCAACGCCTGGCACGCCGCACCGTTCGCGCGATACTTTCTGAACACCGTCATGCTCGTCACGATGGTGCTGATCGCGCAACTCGTGCTCGTCACGCTCGCCGCCTATGCGTTCGCGCGCTTCCGCTTTCCCGGTCGCGGTCTGCTTTTTGCGCTGGTGCTCGTCCAGCTGATGATCATGCCCGATGTGCTGATCGTCGAAAACTATCGAACGATGACGCTGCTCGGACTCAAAGACACGATACTCGCGATCGGCTTGCCCTACATGGCGAGCGCATTTGGCATCTTCCTGCTGCGGCAGACGTTCAAGACGGTGCCGCGCGAGTTGGACGAGGCCGCGCGCATCGAAGGCTGCTCGCCGCTGCAGACGCTGTGGAAGGTCTATGTGCCCCTCGCGCGTCCGACATATCTGGCCTACGCGCTTGTGTCGGTGTCGTATCACTGGAACAACTTTCTCTGGCCGCTGATCATCACCAATTCGGTGGAAGCGCGCCCGGTGACGGTCGGACTGCAGGTGTTTTCGGCCACTGACCAGGGTATCGATTGGTCGATCATCACGGCGGCGACGCTGTTATCGACCGGACCTTTGCTGATCGCTTTTCTCCTCTTCCAGCGCCAGTTCGTTCAATCATTCATGCGGGCGGGAATCCGATGAACGTGATGACCTGGAATGTGCAGTGGTGCCGCGGCGTCGATCAGCGAGTCGATCCCGCCCGCATCGCGTCCGAAGCAAAGCGCATCGCCGATTTTGACGTGTTGTGCCTGCAGGAAATCGCCGACAATTTTCCCGACCCCGATCTCGGCGGCAGCGCGGGCGAAGACCAATTTGCGCTGCTCGCGACGCTTCTGCCAGGGTATACGGCCATCCCAGGCATCGCCGTCGATCAACCGGCAAAGAACGGCCGGCGCCGCCATTTCGGCAACATGATTCTGTCGCGCTATCCTGTGAAGCAGGTCTACCGGCATCTGCTGCCGTATCCCAGTGATCCGGGTGTTCCGGGAATGCCGCGTATTGCGCTCGAAGCCGTCGTTTCCGCACCGCTCGGTGACCTGCGCGTCATCACGACGCATCTCGAATATTATTCAGCGCTGCAACGCATGGCGCAGGTCGATGCGCTGCGTACGATTTACGCCGAAGGCCACGCACACGCCCGCGATGGCCGGGTCACAATGGACGACGGCAGCCCGTTCCAAACCTTCATCCGTCCGCAGTGGACCGTCATCACCGGCGACTTCAATTTCGAGCCGGACGCGCCGGAGCATCCCAGGATGCTGGCGGCCTTCGACGACGGCGCGCCGCCGCTGTTCGACGCTTGGCATGTCGCGCATCCGGGAACACCCCATCCGTCGACGTTCTGCATCTATCAAAAGACGGATTCCAGCGGCGACGAATTGCATTGTGATTTCATCTTCGCCGGCGGCGGCCTAGAACACCGCGTACGCGGGATGCACGTCGACCAGCAGACGCAGGCCTCCGATCACCAGCCCGTCACCGTTACCCTCGACTTGTAGCCCCATCCGGCGAGGCGACTACAATGGAGGGCTGTGCGAGCGGCATTTTCTGCGCCGTCCCGGTCAAACTCGGCTTTGAATCCCCTGCCCGCTTCCGCCGCAGCACTCGTTTTCACCGGCGAACGTTTTACGCCGGAGAGTCGCGGCACCATCTGGTACGAGCACTGGCATCGCTACTGTGCGGCTGCGAGTCTCACGGATGGACGCCGGGTGCTCGATGCAGCGTGCGGTGAAGGGTACGGAAGCGCGCTGCTCGCGCGCCACGCGGCGGCGGTGATCGGCGTCGACATCGGCGCGGACGCCATTGCACACGCGAGGTCGCGTTATCGTGAGTCGAATTTGACGTACATCCAGGCATCGGTGACCGCGCTTCCGCTGGCGCCCGCGAGCATCGACATGATCGTCTCGTTCGAAACGATCGAGCATCTCGCGGAGCAGCGCGAAATGCTCGTCGAGTTTCGCCGCGTGCTCGCGCCAGGCGGTGTGCTCGTACTGTCGTCGCCCAATCGGCCGGTGTACAACGAGTCCGGCGACGTCGCGAACGCCTTTCACGTGCGGGAGCTCGATCGTGACGAGCTGAAGACGCTGCTCGACGATCACTTCCCCAATCAATCGTGGTATGCGCAACGCGTGCTCGCGCATTCGCTGTTGTGGCGCGATCGCGGCGCTGGCGACGGCGTGTCCTTTGACGTCTTCGCCGACGACGGACCCTCGCGGGGGACATCGCCGGCGGCGCCGATGTATTTTGTCGTCGTGTGCGCAGCCGCCGGTATTCCGCTGCCGGACTTGCCGGCCCTGTCACTCTTCGACGACGGCGAGCTCTCGCTGTGGCGCGAGTTTGCGCGCGCCGCAAAGCGCGAGCGCCAATTGACGTGGGACGAGCTCGATGCGCGCAAGATCGCCGAAGACCGTCTGCGTGACCTGGTAGACAACGTGAATGCGCTCTCGAGCGAGCGGCAGAAGGCCATGGCGCTCGAGGCCGCGTTCGCCGATGCCCGGGCGCGGCTTGCCGATGCCTCCGAGCGATTGACGAGCACGCAGGCAGCGCTGGCGCGCGAAACGTGGGCGCATGCTGAAACACGCGCGCGCCTAACGTATCGTGAAACGTTTCCCGGATGGATCCGCTGGCCGCTCAGCGTGGCGCGGCGGCGATTGACCGTGCGGCAGCCATGACGCCTATCGATATTGTCGTTCCGGTTTGGCGCGGTGCCGATACAACCCGGCGGTGCCTGGAAAGCATCTTGGCGTCGACACCGCGCACGCCGTTCGAGTTGGTCATCGTCAATGACGCGAGCCCTGAGCCCGAGCTCGCCGGCTACGTTCGCGAGCTGGCCGCGCGCGGTGTGGCGACGCTGATCGAACAGCCGTCGCCGCAGGGCTACGCCGCCGCGATCAACCGGGCGTTCGCCCAGCATCGCGATCGCGACAAGGTCGTGCTGCAGTCCGACGCCGTCGTCGCCGGCGATTGGCTCGACCGCCTCGCGCGACACGCCGCTGCACGCGGCGTAGGCGTGGTCGGTACATTCACGAATGCGGTGGGCGTCGCGACGTACCCGCTGCCACGTGCGCGAAATGCGCTGCCGCGCGGCTACTCGGTTGCCGCGCTCGATGCACTGTTCGCGCACGCCAACGCCGGGCAGGCTGAGTCGTTGCCGGCAATGCACGGTCCCTGCCTGTATTTCCGTCACGATTGCATTGCGGCGGTGGGCGCGTTCGATGGCGCCCCGCTCGGCAGCGATTACGGCGTCGAGATCGATTTCTGTCTACGCGCGGGCAGCGCCGGATTCCAGCATCTGCTCGCGGGCGATGTCTTTGTCTTTCATGCCGCGCACGCTTCGTATGGTGAGCAGAAGGCGGAGCAACTCTCGGCGCGAACGCAGCAAGCATTGTCGAAGCTGTATCCGGCGTTTTTGCAGCAACAGCAAGCGTTGCACAATCGTGATCCAGCCCGTGCGTTCGCGCGTCGCGTCGACCTGCTGCGCCTCTCCGAGTTGCCGAAGCAATTGCTGTTGTTCGTATCGCATTCCTGGGGCGGTGGAATCCGGCGCTACATGAACGACGTCGCGGCGCTCCTCGAGGAGCGCGCGGAGGTCCTTTACCTCGAGTCGGCCGCCGACGATGTCGTCAAGCTGTACTGGCCGCGCGAAGGCGAGTGCTTTTCGGCGTATTTCCGGTTTCCAGCGGAAATGACGCTGCTCGCAGACGTCTTGAAGTCCATCGGCGTTGCGCGCTTGCATTTTCACCACGTGCACCGGCTGCCGCGCGCGATACTCGAGTTGCCCGCGGCCGTCGGCGTTCCGTTCGATTGCACGCTGCACGATTACTTTTCGATCTGTCCGCAATACCATCTGGTGACGGAGGATGGTCATTACTGCGGTGAGCCTGACGCGATCGGCTGCGCCGCATGTCTCACCCGGCGGCCGGGACAGTGGGGACTCGACATCAACGCATGGCGCGGGATATTCGGCACGTTCCTGCGCGGCGCAGATCGGTTGATTGCACCATCGCAGGATGTCGCGATACGCATCCAAAAATATTTTCCCGAGCTCGCGATCAATGTCTGGCCGCATCCCGAAGGCGTGCCTGCCGAGGCAAGGCGCGTGGGCCGCGTCGTCGTGCTCGGCAACCTGACGCCCGCCAAAGGGTTGCACGTCGTCGCGGCCTGCGCGCGGGATGCCGAGTCGCGCAGGCTTCCACTCACGTTCCGCGTACTGGGCTCGACGACCGAGCCCGTGCCGCAATTTCCGGACGTGCCGCTGTCGATTGTCGGGCAATACGAGGATGCCGAGCTCGCACAATTGCTGGCCGCGGAAAGAGCCGACGTCATTCTATTTCCCGCACAAGTCCCGGAAACCTACGCGTACACGTTGAGTGTTGCGCTCGCCTCCAGCACGCCGATCGTTGCCTCCGACCTCGGCGCGCTCCCGGAGCGGCTCATCGGTCATCCGCGCGCGATGACCGTGCCATGGGATGCCCCGCCGGGTGAATGGAACGCAGCACTGCTGAAGGC
>Ga0066710_100008043_pt1 | contig 10182 bp, 10 predicted proteins | sample GraSoiAngelo_159_FD_79666 | JGI IMG/M metagenome (GOLD analysis project Ga0066710, IMG submission 79666) | Grasslands soil microbial communities from the Angelo Coastal Reserve, California, USA - 14_1009_16_40cm | ecosystem: Environmental > Terrestrial > Soil > Grasslands | place: USA...
CCCGGCGTCAGCAGCACGTTTGCGGGCTTCAAATCGCGATGAATGATCCCGTGGGCGTGCGCCACGGCCAGGCCACGCGCAATTTCCTGCAGCACACGCGCTTTCTGTTGAAACGTGAGGCTGTCCGCAAACTGATCGATTCGAAAACCTTGGATCAGCTCCATTACGATCGCTGGCGGCTCGTGTTCGTCGAGCACGGCATGAATCGTGACAATCGCCGGGTCGTCAATCGCGGCGGCTTTCCGCGCCTCCTCAAGCAGCGCGCGCTGCGTTTCAGAGCCAAAGACCGGCCGCAGAATCTTGAGGGCCACCTTGCGGTGCAGCTTCTCGTCCCACGCTTCATATACGGTCCCGAGTCCGCCCTCGCCGAGTTTTCGCTCCAGTCGAAACCCCGTAATCCTGGGAACCGCAACCCCTAAACCATGAGCTTCTGGAGCAGTACCCGCCTGGCAGGGCGGCGCCGCCGCGCCGCCATTCTCGGACTCCGCCAAAAAAGTTCCCGCCTTCTCATGCGCCAGCAGAAGCGTTGCGATTTCCTGGCGCAATTCCGCATCGTCGGCACACGCCCGAAGCAGGAACTCTTGCCGCTCTACAGCCGAACGGATTTCAAGCGCCTGGCCGAACAATTCTTCGATTGGTTTCTGCTTTGCCATTTTCGGGCACAAATTCTCGAAAATACCTGATCTCTTTTCCGCGCCGATTGCGCATTGGGTAGGGACGGACCGCTGGGTCGTCCGATATAGGCCGAACCGTAGTCACTATGATCGCGGAAATCAATCCGGCCTTTTATAGTGTGCAAAATGAGAATAATTAAAGCCTATGAAAATGATTACACTTATGTTTGTAGCAGCAGGGACGCTGCTACTGACAGGTTGTTGGCAGAAATCCGTGCAGCCGTTCTATACGAGCCGCGACATCGCTCCCGACGAAAAACTCATCGGAGCATGGGAAAACTCCGAATCCTCACAAGACGACAGGCAGCGATGGCTCTTCAAACAAGCGAGCCCGCAAAACTACACCCTCGATCTTTCAGATTCGAAGGGCAATAAGCAGCAATACGTGGCGTACCTGTTCAAATTCGAAGGACGGCGCTTTCTGGACATCGTCACACAAGAGCGCAGCCTGAGCACGATCCCGGCGCACCACTTATTCCGAATCAGCGAACTGAGCGGCACGATGAAAATCGCGCCGTTAAATACAGGCTGGGTCGGCGATTATCTGAAAGAGAATCCACAAGCGCTCCAACACATCAAAGTTTCGGATCCGGAGCACGCCGACGACCGCGAAAAGGATGAAATTATTTTGACTGCGGATACCACCGCGCTCCAGAGCTTTCTTCGAAAGCATCTGGATGAGGAAAAGCTCTTTGCCGATGCCGATACGCTGACTAAAGTCCCAGAAAAAGCGGCTGTAAAGTAGCGCTGGCAGGGGAATGCTGTCCTGACTGCGCCGCGAGTCTGAATGAACGAGATCACGCGCATTCTCCAGGGCGAGTCGGACAGCCCGACAGCGCCGGAGAAACTGCTGCCGCTTGTCTATGAGGAACTGCGCAAACTGGCGCGGGCTAAAATGGCAAACGAATTGCCCGGCCAAACACTTCAACCCACGGCCCTTGTCCACGAAGCCTACCTGAGACTTGTCGGAAATGATCAAAAAGCCTGGGCGAACCGCGCTCACTTCTTTGCCGCCGCCGCGGAAGCCATGCGCCGCATTTTAATTGACCGCGCCCGGCGTCGCAACGCGGCTCGCCATGGCGCAGGCCTTGAGCACCTGCGCCTGGACGGATTCGAAATCGCTGCGCCTGCCCCGGATCCGGAACTCCTCGCCATCCATGAAGTTCTCGAACGCTTCGCAGCAACCGATGCTCTCAAAGCCAAATTAGTGAAGCTGAAGTATTTCGCCGGCCTTTCAACCCACGAGGCCGCGGCCATTCTCGGAATTTCTTCCGCCACCGCCAAGCGCCACTGGACCTTCGCCCGCGCCTGGCTCTTCCGCGAAATCCAACGTAAGGCGGATTAGCCCCGTCCAGCCTTGGGACACGACCGTCGGCACGTCGATAAAGATAGTTTCTCCCTACTGATCCGAGCGCAAACTGCCGATTTGAACTATGGACAGATGAGCCACGCACAGAGCACTAGCAGCGAATGTAAGAAAAGGTTCCTCAAAATGAAGAATTCCCAATTGGGTTGGTTATCTATCGCAGTCGGATTGGCCCTTCTTGGCCGGGTAACCGATACCCGCGCGGATGAAAAAAAAGAAAAACAGGAAAAACAGCAGAGTCCCGCCGCCAAGCCCAAAGCTGCGCTGGCCAAGCCAAACGAAAAAGTGAACGCGGCCGAGAAACCCGTCGAGAACCCAAGGCATCAAGTTGATAAGCCAACCGTGAGGCCAAACGGGCCGGTTGAGACACCGAAGCCAGTAATTCAGAAAACAGGGGACAGACCAAAACCACCGGGTGAAAGGCAGCTCGACAAGCCAAAGCCTCAGATCGAAACGCCTCAGCCGCCGCTTAAGGAAGTGAAGAAAGGCAACGTAATTGAACGCGTCTCACCATCCAATAAGGTCAGAGAACGCACGACGGTAGACAAGAAAACGGGAAACGAACGCACGCAACACATCAGTCCCACGGGGAGAATTGAGAGGGAGGAAGTGCAGGGAAAAGATGGGACGAAGCAAATTACACATTACGATTTGGGACGGGAAAAAAGAAAGCAGGTCGTCCATGCAGATGGACGCACCGAAGTCACCGAAGTTCATTACAATCGCGATGGGCAGCCGCGAGCGCGAGAGACAATCGTTACAGATAACAGTGGAAAAGTCGTTTCCAGGACAGTCGCCGTTCGGCAGAACCTGGTGATTAAGAATACCACTATCGTTAACAACACCACGATCGTGCGCAATTATCACCCGGGACGTTTCGGCTTTGTGTATCACCCGGTCGTCGTGCGGCCGGTCGTATTCGTTTCATGGTACGATCCTTTCTGGTACACGCCGCTCGGTCTTCCGATTTACCACCCGTTCCACTATTCCTGGGGTTGGTATCAAGAACCCTGGTACCGCTGTCATGCGTACTATTGGGAGCCGTACCCGGTTTATGCAGCGCCTTCGTATTGGGTCACCGATTGGCTGGTCGCCGGCTACATCGCTGATCGCTACGCTGTGGCGGCAAGTGCCGCTCAGACGCGGGAAGAGGTTCGCCTCGCTCGCGAAGATGCCGAGAAGGCAAGGATAGCTGCTGAACAGGCGAGGGACGCCGCCGAAATCGCCGAGGCCAAAGCGGCACAGGCTGCCGCCGAAGCCAGAGCGGAGCGGGCCGAAGCGCGAGTCGCCAAAGCCGAGCTCGAAGAAGCGAAAAGAAAAGAACTGGCCAGTAAGCCCAATCCCAACGCGACTCGCATCGACAAAGAAACCAAAGATGCCTTGAAAGACCAGGTCGAGAAAACTATCGCGGAGAGAAAACAGTTCGCCGAACAATCCGCGAAAGGCGCCAATCCGGTTCCTCCGGACGTTACGGCAGCGCTCGCGGATCCAAAACACATCTATCCAGTCTCGAAGACCATCAGCGTGACTCGCGCAGAAGACAACAAACCCGCTGGCACTTTGACCGCTGGTGATCTTCTCAGAGTGGAATCCGGCCAGGAGAAAGCTCTGGCAAACGCGACCGAAAATACGCCCATCAACATGCGGATAATAACTTCCAAAGGCGAAGACGATTCAGTGCCCGCCGGCACTGTGATCGCCGTCCCGCTCAAAGAACTGCAAGAATTCGACAACGAGTTCCGGGCCAAAATCGACTTGGGACTCGCTGAGGCCGATGCCAACAAAGACCTGTTCAAGAAGAGCGTTGAAAACCAGAGGACGGCTTCTCCTGCCGCAGGCCGATAGGTAGGCAAAGCGTTGCCGCCCGCCTTCGCATCCCTTCCGGTGAATAAACCTCCCGGTACGCCAATCTGACTTTACAGGGTGTTCCGGCTGGCATACGCTTAATCCGGCACACTCTTTTATGATGAATTGCTTGTTTGGAATGCTAAACGGATGGGAGATCGCTCTCATCCTGGTGGTCTTTTTCCTGATTTTTGGGGTCAAGAAGCTTCCGGCGATGGCTAAGAGTCTGGGGCAGAGCATAAAAGAGTTTAAAAACAGCTTTGGCGAAAAGGAGCAACCCGAAGAATTGCCAAAGCGTACGGAAAGCTAATGAAGCCTATTGAAGCTTAATGAAGGCTATTGAAGGCTAAAAATTTAAGAACCTATGAATACAATGCTGTTTCTCGGAATGCTAAACGGATGGGAGATTGTCCTCATCCTTGCCGTCGTCCTGGTGCTGTTCGGCGCCAAAAAGCTGCCCGAACTGGCCCGCGGCCTCGGCTCGGGAATTAAAGAATTCAAAAAGGCCACTCGCGAAGTGACTGATGAATTGACGAACGTCATGGACGAATCGCCTCCCCCGCCGCCTCGCAAACTTCCCGAAAAAGCCACAACGGCTGCTGCAGGCGAGAAACCGCCTCTTGAAAAAGACGTGACCGAACCGGCCGCCACCGTTCCGCACTCAACCGAGCCAAAGCCTTAACGCAGCGGGGGATTCTGCCATGCTCTGGAAGAACTCGGAGGGACGATCTCCGCGAGTCCCACTAATCCTATGGCCGACGAACCGCTAGAGCCTCCTCTGGAAGAAGAGGAAGGAGGTCCGATCAAACCGTTCCTGGATCATCTTGAGGACCTTCGCTGGGTCCTGATCAAGTGCATTTCCGCTCTAGTCGTTGGGATGGCAGTCTGCATGGCTGGCTCCCCATGGCTTGTCACAATTCTTAAGCGTCCCCTCCCTCCGAAGATGAAAATCATCATTTTTGGACCGGCCGAAGGCTTCATGCTCTCAATGAAGATCAGCCTGTTCGGAGGTGTAGCGCTTGGCCTGCCATTGATTCTTTATGTCGTAGGACGATTCGTGCTCCCCGCGCTGAAAAAAAAGGAAAGGAAGTACTTTCTGCATGCGCTTTCGATTGGCGCTGGTTTGTTTTTCTCCGGCGTCGTTCTCTGCTATTTCGCAATGCTCCCGATTTCGATGAACGCGTTGGTGCAGTTCAACGATTGGCTGGGAATCACCACCGAGGCATGGCGCGCGGGTGAGTACTTCTCATTCGTGTGCTGGTTTATGATCGGCATGGGATTGAGCTTCGAGATGCCGATCGTGCTGCTCACACTGGTCAAATTGGGAATTATCGAACACAAGACGCTCGTGAAGAGCCGCCGGTACGTGTTTGTTATAAATCTCGTCGTCTGCTCATTTATAACACCAGATGCTGTCACCACGATTTTCATGATCATTCCGCTCCAGATATTGCTCGAGGCCTCAATTTGGATTTCCTCACATTGGGAACGCCAAAAAAAACGTGAGGAAGCCGCGCTGATGACCAGCGAACAGAGCCATCAGGCGGCTTCGGATTAATTCGGTTTAACCTGGATGTCGAAATCTCTGCCGCTTTCGGTTCGGACGTCTCGGAACAGCACAAAACCTCCTTTACAGATTTGCGTTTGGATGGAATAAATCCTTTCAGTATGCGTAATTTGGGTTCTCTAGGTCTTCTCGGACTGGTTCTAATCGCTTCCGGCTGCGCCGGCCCCGAAGAAAAATTAGGCCGCGGCCTGCGCAATGTAGCCGAGTTTGCTCGAGGAGGCCAAATTCAACGATCCATGGAGCAGACGTATCTCTGGGAAGGCGCCGACGCTGCCTACACCACAGGTTTCATCCGGGGGCTCAACCGCAGCGCGGCTCGCGCTGCCGTTGGCATCTACGAGATTGTTACTTCTCCATTTCCTCCTTATGGCCCGGTCCTCACGTCAGACCGTCGCGTATTCCCGGATGAGTCCGTATCAACGATCACATATCCATATGGCGGCCTGGTCCTCCCGGCTAATCCACCTTACCCCGCAAATTACACACCAAAAATTATTTCGGATTCCATGTTCAACACCGATTCAGCTCTTGGTTTCGGCAGCGGCGATGTGCTTCCGAAAATTCCAGGCAGCCGTTTTCGTATTTTCGATTGAGTCAGAAGGATTTCGCTCTCTTGGTGGGACGAGCGTACTTGTGAGCCGATCCGCAGTCGGTTCCTTTCTTTTTCCGCGCATGAAGCTCGAAAAGCTTTCGCCCTGCAAAGTTAATCTGCTCCTCTATATCCTCGGCAAACGCCCCGACGGGTACCACGAGCTGGAAACCGTGATGCATCCAGTCGACGTGTGCGACCGCCTCGAATTTTCCCGCCAGGGCTCTCAAATCAGTTTGTCGTGCAACATCGCCGACCTTCCCGTCGGGCCGGCAAATCTGGTCTATCGCGCCGCTGCGGCCTTCCTCGAACGCGCCCGCATCTCCGAAGGGGTGAAAATCCATCTGGACAAACGCATCCCCCTCGCCGCCGGACTCGGCGGCGGCAGCGGAAACGCCGCCGCTACCCTCCTCGGCCTAAATGCTCTCTTCGGTGCTCCGCTAGCGACCGAGGTCATCCACGAACTCGCCGCAGCGCTCGGTTCTGACATTCCATTCTTCCTGGACCCGAACCCCGCATTGGCCACTGGTCGAGGAGAAAAGATAACGCAGCTCCAGCCCTTCAAGGCGCTCCAAGGTTGCTTTTTCCTGCTACTGTATCCCGGCTTTGGCGTCCCCACGGCATGGGCTTACAAGGCCCTGGCGGACTTTCCATCCGCTTTACGCGGAAAACCTGGCCGCGCAGCCGGTCTGATCGAGGCGCTCAATACCTCCAACCTGCAAAGCGCCAGCGCCCATTTCTTCAACTCGCTCGAAGCCCCTGTGCTCCACAAATATCCTTTGCTGCAAATCCTCCAGGAATTCTTACGCGAAAATGGCGCGCCCGCGGTCCTCATGTCCGGCAGCGGCTCAACTACATTCGCAATTCTGGAAAGCGAACCGAGAGCGCGCGCAACAGAGAAGAGCGCGAAGGAGAAGTTCGGGGATCTTTGGACGGCAGTCGTCCCTATTTAAACTATTGGAGCGCGGGTCTGCGAACCGCAGCACATGCCTACCTTCCAAGCTGCTGCGGGTCACAGACCCGCGCTCCGTTACATGGAGACTTTTACTTCCTTGCCCGTTTTCGCGGAGGCGTAGATCGCATCAAGTATTTTCTGCAGCTTGAGAGACTCTTCGATCGCAACGAGCGGACGCCGGCCGTCGAGAACACAGCTCACGAAATGATGTACCCGATCTTCCGGATACGGCACCTTCGGTTGGGCGAGATTGATGGTCTGATAACCATCGGCCGTATTCCGAAACACTCGCGCCGGAAAGAGGCTCAACCCCGCCTCGGTGCCCAGCAGGTCAATGCCGTTCTCGCGCGCATCCTCCGGATGGAATGCGGCCCAACTTGATTCAAGCACAATGGTGCGACCGCTCTTCAATCGCAGCAGCGCCACGCTATAATCCTCCACGTCGCACGGTTTTTTTGGATCAATTTCGCTCTTGCCCCAATCAAACTCGCCAAGCCCGCGCGGACCGAATTTGCTGTACATCTGAGACGTGACCGATGTGACGTCAAATTCCTTGAGCAGATGCAGGCAGGCATCCAGCATGTGACCAGCGATATCATATGTGCAGCCGCCGCCGGCATATTGCTTTTGCGTGAACCACGATCCAATTCGCGGAATTGCATTGCGGCGCAGCCAGAAACAGCGTGCGTGATAAACCTCGCCCAGGTCGCCGCGATCCAGCAACATCTTGGCGTGTTGCGTGTGGCGGTTGAAACGAAAATTCTGCGCAACCATAACCACGCGCCGCATCTTCTTGGCCATATCAACAATTTTGGCCGCGTCCCTGGCATTGGTTGCCATCGGCTTTTCCAGGAGCACATGCTTGCGCGCCTGCAAGGCTTCGATCGCAATGGGCGCGTGCAAATGATTCGGTGTGGCGATAATCACTGCATCGATATCCGGCTGCTCAAGCAATTCACGGAAATCGGAATAGATTCGCGGAAGCCGGAACCGCTCGCTGGCCTCTTTAGCGCGCTGGGCGCAGGTCTCGGAGATGGCCACCGAAGAAGCACGCGGACAACTGCTCAAACTAACCAGGTGGTGGATGCCTATTCCACCGGCGCCGATTACCGCGCATCGAAGTTTATCAGCCATAAGCTATTAATATGCTTAGATTGCACGCCAGGCTCCCGGAGGGAGACATGACTTCAGTTTTTTATAAAAAATTTGATGCTCCGGGGTCAAGCGTGGACTGCCGAAAAATGAGAATATCTTATGGGCCGGGCAAGAATTCCTTAGGATTTTGGGCTATTTTCCCCTAAATTATTGCTGGCCAAGCACTTGCATTTTGGCTAAACCACCCTCCGAACATTAGGAATGGCAAACCATACCGTCGAATACCTCCAGTCCGATGCTGCCGAAACGGCCATTGAGATCGGGGTTTTGGTCAATTGCATGATTCTGGACGCAATTGACGCCAAGGCTAGCGACATCCACATCGAACCTTGGGAAAGCACCCTTGCGGTTCGCCTTCGTTTAAGCGGCGTGCTGACTGAGCTGGTGCATCTGCCACTCGATTTGATGGAGAAGATTTCCGGTCGCTTCAAAGTGATGGCCAGCCTCGTGAGCTATCAAACCGGCTTGCCGCAGGAAGGGCACGCCTCCGCGGGACCGGAACTGGGCGGTGTAGAATTGCGCATCTCAATTTTCCCGACCACGCGCGGAGAAAAAATTGTCGTTCGTCTTTTCGATCCCAGCAATCGCAGCTTCGATATGGCCAGCCTTGGGTTCGACGAGGAAACGCTAACGACTTTCACGAAGCTTCTATCGCGTCCAAGCGGGATGATGTTACTGACTGGTCCCACCGGCTCCGGAAAGACCACGGCAATCTATTCAGCCTTGTATTGGCTTGTGCAGAAGCACGGGCCATCAGTGAGCATCGCGACGGTTGAAGATCCGGTTGAATTCAACCTGCCTATGATCGCGCAGGCGCAGATGAATCCCGCCCAGGATTTCACTTACCCCGTTGCGTTGCGCTCGCTGATGCGCCAGGACCCACAGGTCATCATGGTGGGCGAAATCCGCGATCCCGAAACCGCGAGCATCGCCGTCCAAGCCGGGCTCACCGGCCACCTCGTCATCAGCACCATCCACAGCGGCATTGCAGCGGGAGTTTACGCTCGCCTCATCAACATGAATATCGAGCCATTCCTCTTGGCATCGAGCATCAATGCCGTGCTGGGCATCCGGCTCATTCGCAAGAACTGCACCTTCTGCACCGAGACATACCAACCCGAAGTCGGCCTCGTGAAGCTGATACCATCAGATATCGCCTCCGATATTGAATTCCGCCGCGGCGCCGGCTGCCAGGAATGCATGCACACCGGGTTTGCCGGGCGCACCGCTGTCACCGAACTCCTCGTTGCCGACGAAGTCTTTCGCGATGCCGTGCTCCAGAAAATGCCCACGCGAGCGCTGCAAGATGTCGCGATCAAGCAGGGTATGCGCACCCTCTGGCGCAACGGTCTGCAGCGCGTCGCCAACGGCCAGGTCCCATTGGAGGAAATCCTGCGCGTGATTGCGGTGGATCAGTTGTAAGGTCGTTTCGCTGATGCACGCGAATCGGACATTGAAAGCGGCAGAGGACTGCCGCACTCCAAGACGCTTCGCGATGCACTGCAGCGTACGAAATTCCGAAGGTCTTGGAGTGCGGCAGTCCTCTGCCGCTTTTGTCCCCTTCGCCAGAGGCGCATGACACTGGCTACCATTCTCGCAATCCTCGCCGGCCTAAGCGCTTGCCTCTTCCTCTGGCAATTGGCCATTGCTGGCAGGTTTCCTCTGCATTGCCGCCGCGCCCCGCCTTCCACTTTTCCTGGCATAACGCTGTTGAAGCCACTGAAAGGCACCGACGCGAATACGCAGGAATGCCTTCAAAGCTGGCTCGAACAATCATACTCCGGCCCGTTGCAAACGCTCTTCGGAGTGGCCGATGTCGACGATCCTGCGTGCGAGATCGTCCGCGGTGTTAAGGCGGCATATCCGGACAAAGACATTGAGCTAATCCACTGCCCCAAAGGCCTGGGCGCAAATGCCAAGGTCTCCACGCTGGTGCATCTGGAATTGCGGATCAAACATGCTCTCCTCGTCGTGAGCGATGCTGATGTCTGGGCTCCAAATGATCTGCTGCAGCAACTCCTCGCAACATTC
>Ga0066710_100008044_pt1 | contig 10181 bp, 9 predicted proteins | sample GraSoiAngelo_159_FD_79666 | JGI IMG/M metagenome (GOLD analysis project Ga0066710, IMG submission 79666) | Grasslands soil microbial communities from the Angelo Coastal Reserve, California, USA - 14_1009_16_40cm | ecosystem: Environmental > Terrestrial > Soil > Grasslands | place: USA...
AGAAGGGGCAATGGACCCCGAAAGAGGTCGTCGTGGCGCTCGACGCCCGGTCGGGCCGCACCCTCTGGGAGCACGAGTACGCGGCCTCCACCGCGACGATGGATTTCACCAACGGCGCGGGCCCGCATTCGACACCGCTGATCGTGGGCGACCGGCTGTTCGCCGCGGGAACCAACAAGCAGTTCTTCGCGTTCGACACGTCCACCGGACGCCTGATCTGGTCGCACGACTTCGTGCGCGAGTATCGGTCCCCGGGCAACGCGCTGCGATATCCCGTCACGCCGGGCTACGCCGCGAGCCCGCTCGCTTACAAGGACACGGTCATTGCGATGGTGGGCGGCGCGGATCAAGGCGTGATGGCGTTCGCCCAGGACGGCGGCCGCGTGGTGTGGCGGCCAGGACGGTTCTCGGACATCGCGCAGGGCTCGCCGCAGATCGCCAGCGTTGACGGTCAGGACCAGCTCGTGGTCGTGTCAAACGACGGCGTCCACGGGCTCGATCCAGGCACCGGTCAGGCGCTCTGGGGACCCGTCCCGCTCGAGAAACAGTACGGCGCTCACATCAGCACGCCGGTGTGGAGCCCGCAGGACCAACTGCTGTTTTTTTCTGCCGCCTACGACGGGGGAAGCAAGGCCCTCAAGCTCACGCGCACCGGTCAGACGACGAAAGTCACTGAGCTCTGGTTCTCGAGCAAGATGCGCGTCCACTTCGGCAACGTGCTGCGCATCGGTCCGCTTTACGTCGGCAGCAGCGGCGATCTCGGTCCCTCCTTTCTGACGGCACTCGACGCCAGGACCGGTGTGGTCGTCTGGCAGGACCGGAGCTTCGCGAAGGCCAACCTGGTGTTCGCCGATGGCAAGGTGATCCTGGTTGACGAGGACGGCACGCTCGGACTGCTGACCGTGGCGCCGGAAAAGGTCACCGTGCTGGCGAAGGCCACCGTCACCTCGGCTACGGCGTGGACCGCACCGTCGCTCGTCGGCACGACGCTCTATTTGCGCGATCGTGCGAACATCATGGCGTTCGACCTTGGAAGGAAGCCGTAACATGCAATCCACGATCCTGGCGGTGCTCGTGGCGGTGACAGTGTCCGCGGCCGGCCCCGCGGCCCAAAGCCAAGCGCCGAGACCCCAAAGCCCCGAGCCTGAAGCCCAAAGCCAGAAGAGGACGCTCTCCGGGACGATTACCGATAGCATCTGCGCCACGGGCGGCCACGCCCAGATGCGCATGGGGCCGACCGACGCAGACTGCACGACGGCCTGCGTCGCCGCCCACGACGCCAAGTACGTGCTGGCCGACGGCAAGGACATCTACGCGCTGAGCGATCAGCGGACGCCGGAGAAGTTCGCCGGGCAGAAGGTACGGGTCGTCGGCAGCCTGGACGCCAAGACCAACACGATACAGGTCGACTCGATTACTGCTGCAAAATGAGTTAGTTAGCGTCGCCGCCCCGGGAGGACGCCCCCTCGCTTTTCTTTTGCCCTTGGCCGCACGGGGCCCTCAGGTCTGTTACATTTATGAAGGCGGTGTAGTTTGTGGAAAGGAGTCCGGTGATGGTTCGGTCCATGGCTCGTTGGGCGCTTGGGGCACTCGCGGTTGGCGCAGTGATTGCCTTGCCCGGTTCGGCGTCGGCTGCCGAAAAGAAGGTGACCTTCTCGAAGGATGTCGCGCCTATCTTCCAGTCGAAGTGCGTCAACTGCCACGAGCCGGGGTAGATCGCCCCGATGTCGCTGAGGACCTACGAAGACGCGCGGCCGTGGGCGCGGTCGATCAAGAACCGCGTCTCCACGCGGCAGATGCCCCCGTGGCATCTCAACCGCAGCGTCGGCGTCCAGGAGTTCAAGAACGACATTTCCCTCACCGACGAGCAGATCGACACCATCGTCGCGTGGGTGGACCAGGGCGCGCCTCAGGGTGATCCCAAGGACATGCCGGCGCTCAAGCCGGTGACCGACAAGCTGGTCTGGCAGGGTGAACGCGACGGCTACGGACCGCCCGATATCATCGTGCGGGCTCCGGAATACACGATGCCTGCCGTCAGCCAGGATCAGTGGTGGCGTCCTGTGACCGAGATCCCGCTCACCGAGCCGCGATGGGCGCGCATGGTCGAGATCCGACCGACCAGCCTGAAAGGGCGCAAGATTGTGCATCACTCGGTCGCGTACCTCGTTCAGAACCCGGATGATCCCGATTCCGATTTCATCAACCGCGGCCTGGCGAGCCCGCGCTTTATCCCGTCCGACGATCCGGCCGCGCTGGTCAACGCCCGCCCGTTCCTGATGGAATGGGCCATCGGCAAGGGTTATGACCGGTATGCCGACGGCACCGGCAAGCTCTTGAAGCCTGGCGAGAAGATCTCGTGGGATCAGCACATTCATTCGGCCGGGGAGGACGTGACCTCCGGATCCGAGCTCGGCATCTGGCTCTATCCGAAAGGCCAGGAGCCCAAGAAGCGCAGCCATCTCGTGGGCTTCACCGGCTTGAAGAACGGCGCCCAGGCGCTCGACATTCCGCCGAACTCGATTGCCCACACCGAGGGGTTCACCGTGCTCAAGGAGAACACGGTCATCACCAACTTCCAGCCGCATTTCCATCTGCGCGGCAAGGCGATGATGGTCGAGGCGATTCTGCCCGACGGCACCTCGCAGGTTGTGAGCTACGTCGACAACTTCAACTTCAACTGGATGACCAACTACATCTACACGGAGGACTCTGCGCCGGCGTACCCGAAGGGCACCGTCATCCACGTCACCGCCTACTACGACAACACCGCCAACAACAAGAACAACCCCGATCCCAACCAGTGGGTCGGATACGGCGACCGGACCGTGGACGAGATGGCCCACTCCTGGATGAATGTGTACTACCTGTCCGACGATGAGTACAAGGACTGGCTCGCCAAGCACGATGGCAAGCCGGGTGTTCGCAGCAGGAGCACCTCGCGCACCACGCAGCAGCAGTAGCAACCAGGCCGAGGGGAGCCGTGGCCGGCTCCCCTCGAGCCGCGGCCACGCAGTCGCCCGCCTTCATCAGCCCGCAGGGCACGTCTGCGGGGCCCAGTCGAGGAACACTGGTTATGACTCGACGGACGGCTCTCACAGCGGGTGCTGGCCTTGTGCTGGCCCTCGGGGCTCTCGTTCTCGCCCAGCAGCCAATCCGACTCCCGTCCTCGCCTCCCCAACTGTTCGGCGCGAGCGTGACGCCGGCGTTCGAGGGCTGGTGGGACAATCCCGATGGCACCCATAGTTTCCTGATTGGCTACTTCAGCCGCAACACGGAGGCCGTAGTCGATGTGCCCATCGGTCCCAACAACAAGTTCGAGCCGGGAAATCCGGACATGGGGCAGCCGACGCACTTTCTTCCACGCCGCCACTTCGGGATGTTCGTCGTCAATGTCCCGAAGGATTTTCAGAAGACGCAGAAGATCACCTGGACGCTGACCGTCGCCAGCAACACCGTCAGCATCCCGTTCCACATGCACACCGATTATGGGATCTCGGCCTTCAAATCGACCGAGGAGGCGAGCGGCCGTCGGTTCAACGAACCGCCGTCGATCCGCTTCGCCGAGGCCGGGCCTGCGATAAAGGGCCCGATCGGCACGCCTCTCAAGGCCATCGAGCGCACCGCCAAGGTCGGGACGCCGATGCCGCTCGACGTCTGGGCCGAGGACGACGGCGTCTACACCACCGGCACGAACGCCCCGCTGCTCGCCGATCGGCCGCCCGTGACCTGGGCGGTCACGAAGTATCGCGGCCCCGGCACAGTGAATGTGGGGGAGGGTCTGAAGCTGACGACAACCAAGGGCGGCAAGGCCATGCAGGCTTACGCCGGCAAGGGCTCGACGACGGTGTCCTTCAGCGAGGCCGGCGACTACATGTTGCACGTGCAGCTGAACGACTACTCCGGTCAGGGCGGCGGCGGATCGGGCTGCTGCTGGACGACCGCGATCGTCAAGGTGCAGGTGGCGGCGGCCGGCGCACAATAGAACTGAATTCCGGATCACGCTGAGGTGCGTATGACGCTCAGGTGCAGCGCCCGTCTGGTCGCTCCGTTGCTGCTCGTCATCGTCACAGTCGGCCAGGCGCAGCAACCGCCCACCTTCGGTGTCCCCGTGCCTCCGCTGGGCGCAGGCCCCTTCGTGTTCGACACGGCCGAACAACACAAGATCCGCGTTGTCGTGACCAAGGGATTCTCCCATCCGTGGGCGATTGCGTTCATGCCCGATGGGAGGATGCTGATTACCGAGCGCCCGGGACGTCTGCGCGTCGCCCGGCACGGCGCACTCGATCCGCAACCCATTTCCGGCCTACCGCAGGTCCGGACCGACGGCAACGGGGGCCTCATGGACGTGGCCCTCCATCCCCGATTTGCCGACAACCACCTCGTGTACCTGACGTACACCAAGCCCGTCGGTGGTGGGAAAGGGGCGCCGGCGCTCGCGAGGGGCAGGCTCGAGGGCAATGCGCTCGTCGACGTGCGGGATCTCGTGGTGACCGACGCCTACGAGGGCAATTCGGGATTGAACGGCCGCGTCGTGTTCGGGCGCGACGGCATGGTTTACATGTCCACCGGCGGCAACATCGGAAAGATCTCGCAGGACCCAGCCAGCCTGCGCGGCAAGATTCTGCGTCTGACCGACGATGGTTCGGTGCCGAGCGACAATCCGTTTGTCGGTCGCGCGGGCTACCGGCCGGAAATCTACACGCTGGGACACCGGAACACGCTGGGTCTGATCGTCCACCCGCAGACCGGCGCGCTCTGGAATCACGAGAACGGTCCCAACGGGGGCGACGAGATCAACATCATCCTGCCCGGCCGGAACTACGGCTGGCCGATCGTCAGCTTCGGTCGCGACTATCCGGGACCGCGAATCTCCGAACATCCCACGCGTGAAGGCATGGAGTCGCCGATCGTCGTCTGGCTGCCTGCGATCGCCGTGGCAGGCATGGCGGTGTACACCGGGGACCGCTTTCCTTCCTGGAAGGGCAACGTGTTGGTGGGCTCGCTTCGCCAGGGCGGCATCCCGGGCACCGGACACCTGGAGCGCATCGTATTCAACGCGCGGACCGAAGAGCTGCGGCGAGAATCGCTGCTCACCGCGCTTCGGCAACGCATCCGCGAGGTCCGCGAAGGACCCGACGGACTGCTCTATCTGCTCACCGACGAGGACGACGGCGCGCTGTTGCGCCTCGAGCCGGCACCTTGATGGGCTCCGGGCTTCAGGCTTCCGGCTTCAGGAGAGCTCCCATGCTGAACCGGCGTCAGTTTCTATCTGCGGCAGCCGCCAGTGCCATGACGTTTGCGCGTATCCCGAAAGCTCTTGGGGCGCAGCAGACGAAGTACGACCTCATCATCAGAGGTGGGCGCGTTATCGACCCCTCCGTTCGACTCGACGCGACCCGCGACGTGGCGATCTCGGGCGGGCGCATCGGCGCTGTCGAGCCCACCATCGCGGGGGATGCGGCCGAGACGATAGACGCGCGCGGCAAGCTCGTCGTCCCGGGACTTCTCGACATCCACACCCATACGGGCCGGTCCCCTGATGGGCCGAAGCTGGTGCTGCAGGACGGGGTGACCGGCTGGATCGACGCCGGATCCCAAGGGGCCGACCGCATCGGCGACATCGTCGCCGTCGCGCGGTCCTCTCTGCAGCCGGGGCGCGTGCTGATCAACATCGGGCGGGCGGGGATTCTGCCTGACGGCGACACGATGGATCTCGCCAGGGCCGACGTCGCCGCCGCGCGCGACGCGATCGCCAAGAACCGCGACTTCATTGTCGGCGTGAAGGCCCGGCTGTCGAGGGACGTCGCTGGTGCGAACGATCGGGAAGTGCTGCGACGCGCGCAGGAGGTCGCGAGCTCCTTCGGCCTGCCGCTGATGATTCACATGGGGCAGACCGTCTCACCGCTTTCCAAGCTGTTCGATCTCCTGAAGCGCGGCGACATCGTCACGCACATGTTTGCGCCGCCGCCCAACAGCATCGTGGACGACAGCGGACACATCCTGCCGGAGGTCCTGGCTGCGAGACGCCGTGGCGTGCGGTTCGACGTCGGCAACGGTCAGACCGGACACATGCGGTGGGACACCATCGGCGCGATCATGAAGACGGGTTTCTGGCCCGACACGTTCTCCACCGACTGGGCCACCAACAGCCGCAGCACGGGGGTGATCGACCTGCCCAACTGCATGTCGAAGCTGCTGGGGTATGGGATGACCGTCAGTGAGGCGGTCGCGCGCGTCACGGTCATCGCTGCGGGCACGTTCCAGCTGTTCCACGACCGCGGGACGCTCAACGTCGGCGCGCCGGCTGACGTGGCGCTGCTCGAGCTGCGGGAAGGCTCGTTCGAGTTTCTGGACAATTACAAGAACACGATCACGGGCCGGCAGCGGTTCTTTCCGAGCGGCACCGTGCTGGCTGGGAAGCCGGTTCCGCGCGCGTAACGAACTCGCTCGGGCTACAGGCTTCAGGCTACCGGCGTCAGGCTACGGAGCCCAAGCCTACTCCATCCCCTCGATGTCCCCGAGATCCTTGGGTAGAACCGGTGGCGCGCTTAACGGTCTGCCTCGGCGGGCGACTCGTAACGATGCACGGTGATACGTCCGCGTCTGCCCTCGACACGGTCTGAGGTCATGACGATGATTATCGATCGGGTTACACGAAGCCCGGTGCCGAAGCCCACGTGATAGCTTTGAAGGCCCAACCATGCGTAATGACCGACCTGACCTCACGTCTAGCGCCGCCCGCCCGAAGCCCAGACCCATCATGAGACCGGCGCGGCTCGATGATCTCGACGCGCTCGTCACCGGCAACCTGGCACTGGCCGAGGAGTCTGAGCGGCTGCGCCTGAACAGCGAGACGCTTCGTGATGGTATTCGCACGCTGCTCGAATCGAAAGCACCTGGACGGTACTGGGTGGCCGAGCTCAACGGGCGCGTCGTTGGCCAGTTGCTCATCACCTTCGAATGGAGCGACTGGCGCAACCGGATGGTGTGGTGGATTCAGTCGGTCTACGTGCTGCCCGACGTACGGAGGACTGGCGTGTTCCGGGCCCTGTTCGATCACGTCCGCGACGAAGCTCGGCGGGCTGGATCAGGCGGCCTCCGGCTTTATGTGGATACGAGCAATGCCAAAGCGCAGGCCGTCTACAAGGCGCTCGGCATGAACGGCGACCACTATCACGTGTTCGAGGACATGTTTGCCGAGGAGATCTTCACGAAGGACGCGTCGCCCGGCTCGTGATCGGCCGGCGCTCTCATTGGCGCTGCGGTGACTCGAGCGCCACACCACCACGGTGGCATCTCCCCATGACCGGCGCATGTCGCGGGGACTACGCGCCCGTAAACAGCTGCTCGCGCGGACAGCTCAGTGCGAGTCGGTGTGGACAGGTCGCACGCGCTCCAGCGCCTGGATGGACGCGCGCCGAACAACTGGCGGCGTAGCCCACAGACCCGACCGACTGCTTGATTCGACCGGCGGCGCCCTCGTTGCCGGCCGCGCGCATTGAGTTTCCCGGCCAGTTGACGAGCGTTGCAGGGCCGTGCTGGGAGCGCCACTGCTCGCTGACGGCGTCGAGGTGCTTGGTGAAGGCGAAGGTCGTTCCGCTGCTGTCCTGTCGCACGACCGTTGCAATGGTCAGGTTGGGCAGGTTCAATCCGGGATTCGCGCCTGCAATGCGCGGGTCGTTCCAGTTGGTGATGGCCCCGGTGAAGATGCCGACATACGCCTCGCGCGGCAGCTTCAATTCCGGGTTGTCAGGCAGGTTGTACGCGAGCGCCACACTTCCCGCCGTAAGGGGCACGAGCAGGGCTCGGTCGCGTACCATCGCGATCTCGTCGTCACGCATGGCGGCATCGCTGGCGCCGAAATCGACGCGGTCGCGCTCGACAACATTGTGCCCGATGTAGCGTCTGACGCCCTCGCCACTCCCGACCGCCTCATACGTGATGACAATGTCGGGGTGCTGGCTGTGGTAGATCCGAAACCATTCGTCGTAGAGCACCGCGGGGAAGGTCGCGCCCGCGCCTCGAAGCCACACGCCTCCTTCGGGCACCGCTGGCGCAGGCTTGCTATCCGCCTTGACCGGCACGCTGCTGCCTGAACACCCCGCCAGGATGAGCACTGACGCCACTGCGGCGGCGGCAGGTATGGACCAGAGCCGACCGATGATTGGAGCGTGCCGCATGGATGGATTCCAGGTGATCAGCTGAACTCGCCGCGGATGTACTGCTGCGTATGCTGATGACGGGGGCTCTGAAACATCTGCTTGGACTCACCGAACTCCACGAGGTAACCGGTTCTCCCGCCCTCACTCGTATCCACGTAGAGAAACCCGGTGTAGTCAGCCACGCGCTGCGCCTGTTGCAGGTTATGCGTCACGATGGCGATGGTGAACGTTTGCCGGAGCTCGAGCATGAGCTCTTCAATCTTTCGCGTCGCAATCGGATCGAGAGCCGAGCACGGCTCATCCATCAGAATGACTTCGGGTTCCGTGGCAATGGCTCTGGCGATGCAGAGCCGCTGCTGCTGACCGCCCGACAGCGACAACCCGCTCTTCTGCAGCTTGTCTTTCACCTCGTCCCACAGCGCGGCCCCGCGCAGCGCCATCTCGACCTTCTCGGCCACGTTGCCCTTGAAGCCGTTCAGACGAAGCCCGAACGCCACGTTGTTGTAGACGCTGGTGGCAAACGGGTTCGGCTGCTGGAAGACCATGCCGATGAACCGGCGGACGGCGACCGGGTCGATTCCGGCGTGGTAGATGTCGCGACCGCGATACTTGACGTGTCCTTCAAAACGGAACCCGCGCACCAGGTCGTTCATGCGATTCAGACAGCGCAGGACTGTGCTCTTGCCGCAGCCAGACGGCCCGATGAAGGCGGTGATCGAGTTCCGCCTGATGGGGATGGCGGTGTCCCTCACCGCCTTGAAGCTCCCGTAGTAGAGCTCCTTGATGTGGCAGTCGAGCACGACATCGCGGGGAAGCATGCCCAACCCGCCAGCGTGCGGCATGTGCTGAAAGCCGCCTGGAACGCCGCCCGTCGTGACATCCAACATCACTCGCCTCTCCTAAGACTGATGAACACGACTTGATGACAGGCTCTGTCCAATCAGGTTCGCGCTGAGTACCAGCAGGACCAGAACCAGCGCAGCGGCCCAGGCGAGCTCGACCTGGTTCTGAAACGGCATCCCGGCGAAGTTGTAGATGAGCACCGCCAGCGACGCCGTTGGCTGCATCAACTTGACGTGACCGCGAGACCAGAGCCAGTAGTTGCTGAAGAGCGCGGTGAAGAGCAGCGGCGCCGTCTCTCCAGCCGCGCGAGCCACAGCCAGCATGACGCCCGTGAGGATCCCCGGCAGCGCCGCAGGGAGCGACACCATCCAGACGACCTGGCTGCTCGTGGCGCCCATGCCGATGGCTGCGGCCTTCATGCGAGTCGGCACCATGCGAATGGCGTCCTCGGAGGTCAGGACGATTGTCGGCAGCATCAGGATCGACAACGCCACCGCGCCGGCGAGAACCGAATACCCTCCCGTGGCCAGCACGACGGCCCCGTACGCGAAGACGCCGGCCAGGATGGATGGAAACCCGGTGAGCACCTTTCCGCAGAATCGCACCGCGCTGCTGATGCGGTCGTCGCGATGGGCGAGGTATATCGCCGTCAGCAGACCGACCGGGACGGCGACCAGCATGGCCGTGGCCACGATGACGAGCGTGCCGGCGATGGCGTTGCCGAAGCCGCCGCCCTGTTCGAGCGGTGCCGGTGGCAGCTGGGTCAACACGGTCAGACTCAGCTTTCGGCCCCCACGCCAGATCAGCATCAGCACGACCGAGAACAGCGGTATCAGCGCGAAGACCGTCATGCCGGTCACGAGCGCCGTCAGCCCGAAGTCCACAAGTGTCCGTGGCCGCCGGAGCGATCGCTCCAGATAAGAAAGGTCGAGGCCCTCGAATGGATCCGTACTCATTTCGTGGTCGTTCCGCTGATTCCCGTTCGGCTCGACGATCATTCGACTGGCGCGAGGCTGGCCCGCTCGACAATCAGGGCGCCCACGACGTTGACGACCAGCGTGATCCCGAGCAAGACCAGCGCGGCGTACATCAGGACGCCGACCTGCTTCGCGCCCGCCTCTGGAAAGTTGTTCGCCAGGAGCGCTGCGAGCGTGTTCGCCGGCGAAAAGAGCG
>Ga0066710_100008045_pt1 | contig 10180 bp, 6 predicted proteins | sample GraSoiAngelo_159_FD_79666 | JGI IMG/M metagenome (GOLD analysis project Ga0066710, IMG submission 79666) | Grasslands soil microbial communities from the Angelo Coastal Reserve, California, USA - 14_1009_16_40cm | ecosystem: Environmental > Terrestrial > Soil > Grasslands | place: USA...
GCGAGTTTCATGAGTTTCAGCACCTTGTAGATATCGACATTGACGCCGCACAGCGCGACCTTGATCATCTTATCGCCAGCCGCGCTGGCCAGAGTTTCCAGAGCTTTGAGCGCACTCGAATCGATGCGATGCACGGAAGAGAAGTCCAAGACAACTTCTCCCCCGGCACCGTCGAATTTTCCAAGCGCCTCTTCGAGAACACGCGCCACACGGTCTCCATCAATTCTAAGCCACATGGTATTCACTGGCATACGCATCACCATCCTTCCCTGTGTGCTGCTCACGTGCAGTGCCCGCCTTCGCCAGGCCTCGCCCCCGGTAAGCGCTCCAAAACAGATCGGCTAGTTCGTCCAGGAGCGGCATACGAGGATTCGTCGGCCGCCACGAAGGATCGTCGAAGGCGATCTTGATCAAATCGGGCAGCGCCCGCTCGAATTCTTCCTTCGAAATTCCCAGCTCGGCGATCGAACGTGGCATCGCCAATTGGTCGAGTAACTGTTCCGTAGCCGCCACAAGATTGTTCACCTTCTCGGGAACCGTATCGCCGCCCAGCCCCAGTAGGTCTGCCACCGCAGCGTATTTCTTGTGTGCGGTATAGGCTCGCTGGTGTGGCGACGGCATGAACTTCGTGGGCACCGACGCATTATACGCAATCACGTGCGGCAGCATGAGGGCGATGGCCCGGCCGTGCGCGACGCCGAAGCGCGCGCCGAAGGCATGAGCCAGCGCGTGACACACGCCCACCGAAGCGTTGGAAAACGCCAGCGCCGCAATGCAGGCGGCATTGTGCATCATGGTGCGTGCCTCTTCATCGTGCGGGTGCTCATAAGCGATGGGGAGGTATTTGAAGATCAATCCAATCGCTTGCATGGCGTTGGCGTCGGTGTAGGGTGAAGCATAAACCGAAACCGCAGCTTCCAGGGCGTGAGTCAAAGAGTCAACGCCAGTATCAGCGGTAAGGCTCTTGGGCATTGACATTACGAACTGCGGATCGACGATGGCCACGTCCGGACTGAGCGAGTAATCGGCGAGCGTCACCTTGCGCCCGCGCTCTTTATCGAACAGCACGGCAAAGGGAGTCACTTCGCTTCCCGTTCCGCTAGTCGTGGGAATGGCAATCAACCGCGCATACTTCGTTTTCTCCGTCGGGTACTGGACCACGCGCTTGCGGATATCCAGAAACGGCGCGCCCAGTTCCTCCAAGTCAGCCTGCGGCGATTCGTACTTCAGTTTCATGATCTTCGCCGCGTCGATCACTGACCCGCCGCCCAGCGCGACGATTTGGTCTGCCTTGTAAAAATTGAGCTCCTCCACGCCCTGCATGACGGTTTTGGCTTCGGGCTCCGCCTCGGGAATGGTCAGGACGTGGACGAGAGTCTGCGGTGGCAGATGCCGCCGCACAACCTCTACGTGGCCGATTTGTTCCAGGATCGGGTTGGTCACGATGACGGTTGAGCGCGAAGGGAATTGGCGAATACTCTCGACGGCGTTCATGTTGAAATAGATATGGTTGGGAATGCGGAACCACATGGGCGCTTGGGCCCTCCTCGCGACCCTTTTGATGTTCAGATAGTGGTAAACGTTTACGTTATCCGTGGTGCTGTTGCCGCCGCCGGTCCCACATCCGAATGAAAAGGTGGGCACCATGTCATTGTACACGCCACCGATCGCTCCGATTGATCCCGGCGAATTAACAAGAATCCGTCCTGTGTTGATGACCTGGCCGAATTTTCGGATGACCTCTTCATTCGAAGAGAAGACGACCGCCGTATGTCCGATTCCCCCGGCATGATTCACGTCTACGCACACCCTGAGAGCCTCATCGACGGATTTCGCTCGATAGACCGAGAGCAGCGGGAAAAGTTTCTCGACAGAAAGGGGATGTTCGCGGCCTACACCTTGAATCGGCGCAATCAATAGCTTGGTGTTCGGCTTGACCGAAAGACCGACGGCACGAGCAATGTCGACAGCCTTCTGGCCGACTGCCATGGGCAGCGCGAACCCTTTTTCGGAATCAATCAGCGTGCGCCCCAAGAGCGCTGCCTCTTTCTCATTGCAGATATGCGCGCCGAGCTCCGCAAATTTTTCCAGCACGAAGTCATAGACCTCATCATCAATCACCACCGTCTGCTCGGAGGCGCAAATCGTCCCGTTATCGAAGGTCTTGGACGTAATAATGTCTACTACGGCCATATCCAGGTCGGCCGTTTTTTCCAAATAGACCGGCGTATTGCCGGGCCCTACACCGAGCGCCGGTTTGCCCGAGCTGTAGGCGGCTCTGACGACACCACGCCCGCCGGTAGCATCAATCAAGCCGACGTCTTTGTGGTGCATCAGGTAGGCGTTGTCCGCGAGCGTTGGCGATTCCACGCAGGTAAAGACGCCCTCGGGCGCGCCGTGCTTCAGCGCCGTCTCGTACATGATTCGGACGGCCTCCTGGCAACATCGCCAGGCTTTTGGATGCGGACTGAAAATGACCGTGTTCCGCGTCTTGATGGCCATGATGCATTTGAACAGAACCGTGGCAGTGGGATTGGTAACCGGCGTGAGCGAGAAAATGACCCCGATCGGTTCAGCCGCCTCTACCAAGCCGCGTTCCGGGAACTCGCGAATCGTGCCAACGGTACGTTTGTCTTTGACATAGTTGTAGACGAACTCGGTGGCCACCATGTTCTTAATAGCCTTATCTTCCAGAACCCCGATTCTGGTTTCCTCAATGGCCAGGCGAGCCAGGTGTTGAGCCTGTTCCATGCCGGCCGAGACCATCGGTTTGACAATGCGGTCGACATCCTCCTGGGTATATTGCGTAAACACCGCGGCAGCGGTTCTGGCTTGACTGACTAGTCCTTCCAGGTAAGCAATCCGGTCTTCAGGGAGACTTGACGAGTTCTCGGTCATACTTTACCGTCCTTTCAGAACGTTAACGCTGCGCATGCTGTGCAGTCTCTCGAGTAAGAGAATTTGGAATTCGATTGGTCTTGCTTGTTCGAATGGCACTTATGCAGCACCCTCGGCGCCGATCACTCGCGGACCGGGTGCCCTCGCAGGCCGCGCCGCTCTCGCCCGCTCAGGAGCCGGTGTTGCGACGGCTGCGGCACGGTTCGCCACTCGTCTTCGCTGGGCGCGAGGTGCAGCCACTCGGTCGCGGCTCTTCTTCGATCCCGCATGCTTTATCCCTGCCGAACGGCACAGTTCCTCAAATGCTATGTAGAGGAAATCGCGCAAACGACGAACGTCCGGAGCCACATGAGCGTCCGCGATGAGCCCGAAACGGAGCTTCCCATCGTAGGTTTGCACCGCGCAATTGATCCCCAGGTCCCACCCGGTCGGCACCTGCGGATAAATCGCAATCATGCGCCTTCGGACTGCATACAGAGGCATCCGCGGCCCCGGCACATCAGTACAGACCATATTGAAGAGTGGTACCGGCAATATCACCTGCGGGAGGCCACTCAACAGCAGCGCCTGTAGCGGAGCTGGAGCCGCGGCAATGCAGCCGCCCGCAAGCGCAACCAGGTGGGCCGCCCCGGCGTGCTTCATGGTCTCCGTTCTCTTGGAAACGGCTTGCAGCATCTGGACCGGGTCCCGTACGTCCATGGGTAATGCTACCGGCATAAACGAGATCTGGTTGCCCGGACTCTCGCTGTTATCCCCATTCCGCAGGTTTACCGGACAGACGATACGCACGAACCGGTTAGCCACTGTTTGCCCGTGCAGTCTTACGTAGCGCGCTAAGGCCCGCGTCAGTACGGTTAGAATGATGTCGTTGACCTTACCGCCCACAGAGTGGCGAATAGCTTTTACGTCAGCGAAGTCGAAATCCGCCCAGCAGAACTTCCGGTCGCCGCTACACGCTCTATTGAAGGGGAGCCTCTCTATGGATGCTGCCAGTTCTGGCAACAAACCCACCATGCCCTTGAGCGCGTCTTGCGTCCGATCGCTGAGAAGTGTCTGCGCGAATCCCAGCAGGCCCTTCTCGACCGCGATCAAATCTTCGAGTGCGCTGTGGACGGCGCTGTCGATTCCGCCCGTCAGGGGTTGCTTCGACGAGGACCGCTTTGGCGCGTGATGCCGTGGCGCGCTGATGGGCGTGGAGCCCTCAGGCGTCGAATCGAGCATCAGTTCTATTAAGCGCATCCCTGATACGCCGTCGGCCAGCGCATGATGCATTCGCCAGATCATCGCCCCGCGGCCATCCTTCAAGCCGTCGACCACGTGAATGTCCCAGAGTGGCTTATTGCGGTCGAGTAGTGGGCTGAGAATGCGCCCCGCCAGGTCTTCCAGTTCGGCTTCTCCACCGGGTGAATCGAGGGTCACCCGGAAAATATGCCTGCGGATATCGAAGTGAGGATCATCCTGCCAGGCGGGCGAGCCCAGATTCAGCGGAGGCACGACGACGACCTGCTTATAGCTCGGAACCAAAGGCAGCTTGGACTCGGCGCTGGCAACAAATTCTTCGAAGGGTATGGGCCCGTCAAAAATCAACACGACAGCGATGTGCAAGGGTAGCTCCTTGCGCTCGAGATAAAGAAAGGCGGCGTCCGCTGCGGATAAATGGCGGCCGGCGGAGGGTTTTACTCGTGGGTGCTCCTGGCCTCCACCCACTCCACGGGTTCCATTCTTAACCCTCTGCCTCTTCCGGCCGGACCCGGTGCCTACAGGTGACCGATCTGGCATCGCAGTGCCTCCTTTCCTTTCTTTTCTTTGCGGCCGAGCCTTGCCCAACCCAGCTTTACCCTCTTATTGCTTGGTCCCTTTATATCCTAAGGGATACGGCGCTGCTGTGATCTTGGTCACACACGTTTGTGACACGCGCACCGTGAACTGAGGCTTTTAATGAAACCTAGTGACCCGGTCAGTGCCTTTTCCAGATGCCCCCAATTCGCCGTTCCTGCGCTTGGGCGGCGAGGTGCCTGCCAAGGAGTCAATGGCGGAATCGGCTCTTTAAGTCGTTCGGTTACCGTTAATGAATGTGCAGACTTGAGGTTTACTCAGCGGGTTTGATGGCTCGTCCGACGCGCGGGCTGCTGGATGATCGCCGTTGAGGTCCGCTGCCGTGGCTCTCGACTCCTTTCGTGCCAGCAATGATAGCTGAGTTTGACAGAATGCGCCGCACCTTTTTGGGCGAAATTGACAAACGCGCCGCCACGCGCGACACTTTGCGGCCCTCGCGTTTCCAAACCTTGGGAATCACAATACCCGCAAACTCCTCCGTGATTTGCTGGAAGGTTTTATCTCCCACGATACCTTCTGACCATTGACGGAGCAGGGAATCGATGCTGCCCGCCTTGAGAAGCTTCTTTTTCAGCGCCTGCAAGTCTTCCCAAATATAGTCCTGTCCCTCGGGTTTGAGCAGCGCCGCGGCCCGGTCGCAGCACTCGCCGGCAGAGTGCGGCTCGCCGAAGAAATCGTTGGCAAGCACGAAGCCTTGCGCGATATAGGCCCTGGCCAACAGCCGCCGATTCTGGGTGTGTTTGGCCGATTCTACGGCTTCGCGGGCGAAGTCCAAGGCAATTTGGGCTCGATGACTGAGATCGGCTCTCTCTTCAATCTGCTCTTCGAACCGGGCATTCTCGACCATGGACTGCAGGATGCGGGCTCGCGCCTCCAGAATGAAGTCGTTCTTATCCTCCCCCAGGCGGTATGCCGCCGCACCCTGGCTGGCCGCGCCGTCCAGATCACCGCTGTCCAGGCACAGCAGCCCACGATTCACGTGTACGGTACCCAGGCCTCGGTGATCGTTACGACGCAAGTAGACCTTCTCTGCCTGAGCCAGATCTTCAAAAGCCTCGGCCCGCAGCTTTTCAAGGTGCCCTCTCTCCCGCGGCTTGAAAGGAGCAGTGTGCGTCGTCCCGCGCGATGCGGTTTTCAAGCGTCGCGCCGCTTCTCGGTCGATCTTTCTGGCCAGCCGCAGGGCGATGAGGCGCTTCACAAAGGCGATATTGGCGAGCGCGCGGGCGAGATTACGATGCTGCGGGTTCCGCTTCCTGTACTCCTCAATGGAATCGGCGAAGTGCTGGATCGCCTGGTCGTACCGGCCCTGGCGGCGCGCGATCCTGCCGTAGGCGGACTGGACGTTGCCTCGTGTCACGTAGTCGTCGGTCTCGATTAGAACTGTCTCGGCCCCCTTCAGAATCCGCTTCGCTTCCTGGGGCTTCCCTTCCTGAAAAATGAGCCAGCTCTCCAGCACTTGCATAACGGCGGCCATCCTGGGGTGTCCCAAGTGCAGCGCGAGTTCCTTGCCTTTGACGGTGTACTTCAAAGCGCTGTCGTACTTACCCATCGTCCTCTGGCAACGCCCGATCCAGAAATTGGCGATCGCCACCAGTTCCTTGTCCTGAATCTCGTTTTCGAAAGTCAGGACCGTTTCGAAATGAGCGATGGCGCTCTCCAGGTTCTGCTCCGACATGGCCACCGAACCTTCCGCCATGCGGACGTGCAGGTAGTCGGAAAGCGGCATCGCAGCCCTGAGGCTCTGGGGAAAGCGCGCGAGCAGTTCTTTCAGCAGCCGGGGCTGGTCAAATCCAATATCCACCCACTGCGTGAGTTGGCCGAGGAGAGTGGCGGCATTCTTCTGGGATGGATCAAGACCGACAAACAGAGCGCGATGGTTTTCGAGCCAATCAATGCCGCTGCCTATCCGGCGCGAGACAAGGTCATGCCTCAGCCGTGTGATGACACTGTCGGCGATCTTGGGCTTTGGGCCCTTGCTGGGGGTCTTTATGGCAGGCATGGTGCCGCTCGCAGCACAGCCACAGGTGAAAGCCTCAGGCACAGTTGGCCGCGGCTGCCGCTGGCCATACCCCGGGCGGTAACAGGCCGGCACTCAAGAGGCATGACTGATCGTGTCTTTAGTCAATGTGGTCGTAGGCTACCAGGGTCAAGAACTCAGGAAAATCCGCGCTCGCCATCATGCCCTCAAAAACCTCCGATGCCGCCTTGAATCCCCCGGAATCGAACCGCTCACTTCCAAGCTGCCGTCGCAGTTTTTCCAGCTCTTCGGCAATAGCGCGACGCACGAGGTCCCTGGTCACGGTGCGGCCGTCGCTCAGTGCCGCTCCGTGTTTCACCCACTGCCAGACCTGCGCCCGGCAGATCTCGCAGGTGGCGGCATCTTCCATGAGATTATAGATCGGAACGCAGCCATTGCCGCGCAACCACGATGCCAGATACTGCAAGCCTACGTCGATATTCCAGCGCAGCCCTGCTTCCGTGATTTCTCCCTCCGGCACCTTCACCAGGTCCGCGGGAGTGACCCGCACGTCGTCGAGGTTACGGAAGATCTGGTTGGGCGTTTTCATGTGAGTATCGAAAATCTCTTTCGCAACCGGCACCAGCCCCGGATGCGCCACCCAGGTGCCGTCGTGCCCGGCGCACACTTCACGAAGCTTGTCCTGCCGCACCTTCTCCAAGGCTGCCTCGTTGGCGGCGGGATCGCCCTTGATCGGAATCTGCGCCGCCATGCCTCCCATGGCGTGGATGCCGCGACGGTGACATGTTTGGATAAGCAGAAGTACGTAGGAATTCAGGAAAGCCCGGTCCATCGTGACCAGGGCGCGGTTCGGGAGTACGAAATCAGGGCGGTTGCGGAACTTCTTGATGAAGCTGAAGATGTAGTCCCAACGCCCGCAATTGAGTCCAGCCGAATGGTCTCGCAGCTCATAGAGAATCTCGTCCATCTCAAACGCCGCGAGTATGGTTTCGATCAGTACCGTCGCCCGGATCGTGCCGCGCGGAATCCCCAGCTCGTCCTGGGCGAAATTGAATACGTCATTCCACAGCCGCGCCTCGAGATAGCTTTCCAGCTTGGGCAGGTAGAAGTATGGCCCCGTTCCCTTGGCGATCAGGGTCTTGGCATTGGGAAAGAAGAACAGGCCGAAATCGAAGAGCGAGCCGGAGATTGGTTTTCGTCCCACCAGAAAGTGCTTCTCCTCCAGATGCCAGCCGCGCGGGCGGACCATCAAAGTCGCGGTTTGCTTCGCCAGCTCGTATTTCTTCCCTTCCGGGCTGACATAGCTTATGGCCCCTTTGACCGCGTCCCGCAGATTGACCTGGCCGTCCAGATTGTTCTCCCAGGTGGGAGAGTTCGAGTCTTCGAAATCCGCCATGAATACGCTTGCCCCGGAGTTCAAAGCGTTGATGATCATCTTCCGGTCCACGGGCCCGGTAATCTCTACGCGGCGGTCGAGCAAGTCGTGTGGAATCGGCGCCACAGTCCATTTCGCGGAACGGATAGCAGCTGTTTCCGAAGGAAACTGCGGCATCTTGCTGGAATCAATTTCCAGTTGCCACGCCTGCCGGGCCCGCAGAAGCTCCTGGCGGCGGTCCTCGAAGTTCTGGGCGAGCTTACCAAGGAAACGCACCGCTTCCTGCGAGAGTATTTGCGATTGGGCTTCACTTACCGGCCGGGTGATCTGCACTTCTTCTTGTTGCACAGGAATCATGGCTTTCTAACCTCCTGGTAAGAATCTTAGTCAGCGGAGCGGCCACGTGCCGTGCGCAGGGCCCGCGCCGGACGAGTAGTCCGATTCGGACGGGTCCATTTGATCCATCTTACGGCTTCGGGCTTTACTTGTAGACGCGCAATACGTCTGCCCATTCAGAGGCCCATGGAGGAGAACGCAATGTCGAGCAATCCGGAACACAACGGAAATCAGGCTTTTTCGATTACCAATGCTTGGAACACAGATCCTCGCTGGAGGGGGATCGAACGTCCCTACACTGCCAGAGACGTGGTGCGGTTGCGAGGCTCCGTCGTCGTCGAGCACACGCTGGCACGGCTGGGGGCGCAACGATTGTGGGACCTCCTGCACACGGAGGGCTACGTGCCCGCTCTTGGCGCTCTTACCGGCAACCAGGCAGTCCAGCAAGTGCAGGCGGGATTGAAGGCCATCTACGTGAGCGGGTGGCAGGTGGCTGCGGACGCCAATGGCGCGGGGCAGATGTATCCCGACCAGAGCCTGTACCCGGCGAATAGCGTCCCGGTGCTGGTCCGCGCGATTAATAACGCTTTCCAGCGTACCGACCAGATCCATTATGCCGAGGGTCGCAACGGTATCAATTGGTTTGCTCCCATTGTAGCCGACGCAGAAGCCGGTTTCGGCGGCTCGCTGAACGCCTTCGAGTTGATGAAGGCCATCATCGAGGCGGGCGCGGCAGCCGTCCACTTTGAGGACCAGCTATCTTCAGCCAAGAAATGCGGACACATGGGCGGAAAAGTTGTGGTGCCCATCCGAGAGTTCGTGGAGAAACTTGTAGCCGCACGCCTGGCCGCGGACGTGACCGGCGTTCCCACCCTGATCATAGCCCGCACCGACGCCAACAGCGCCCGGCTTGTGACAAGCGACATCGACGCCCGGGACCACGCTTTCTTGGACGGGCAAAGGACCGTGGAAGGCTTCTTCCAGTTCCGGGGCGGAATCGACGCTGCCATCGCTCGCGGTCTTGCTTACGCTCCCTACGCCGATCTTCTGTGGTGTGAAACCTCGGAACCTAACCTGGAGGAAGCGGCTCGGTTTGCCGAGGCTATCCATGCAAGGTTCCCGGGAAAACTGCTGGCCTACAACTGCTCGCCGTCGTTCCACTGGAAAAAGAAACTGGAAGATGCTGTCATTGCGAATTTCCAGAAGGAGCTTGCGGCGATGGGCTACAAATTCCAGTTTGTGACGCTGGCGGGCTTCCACGCCCTGAACCTCAGCATGTTTGAGCTTGCCCGCGAGTATGCCCAGGCGGGAATGGCCGCTTACGTCCGGTTACAAGAAGCCGAGTTCCGCCGGGCTGACGACGCCAGCTATCCCGCAGTCCGGCACCAGCGTTTCGTGGGCACGGGTTACTTCGACGAGATCGCCCGAACCGTGGCGCAGGGCATCTCTTCTACGACCGCCTTGACCGGCTCCACGGAGGAACAACAGTTTGAGGAGGAGCCGGCTGTGCTTGGGGGTGGCCGCAGCGGCCACACGGCGTAACGATGGCCACGCGATCTACTCGGACTCAAGTCGGCGCCAATCGTTCGGGTACGAGGCTGTACACGAGTGGGCTAAACACGAGCCCAACGTGTGTCGCGGAAACGTCAAAATCAACACTCGGATAGCCCGTCTGGCAGACGTTTCAGTCAAGGATACCGTCGGTGCGAGTATCGAGTGCGGGCTGGCGTACTGACTTTGGAAACTTACCCTTCAGC
>Ga0066710_100008046_pt1 | contig 10179 bp, 13 predicted proteins | sample GraSoiAngelo_159_FD_79666 | JGI IMG/M metagenome (GOLD analysis project Ga0066710, IMG submission 79666) | Grasslands soil microbial communities from the Angelo Coastal Reserve, California, USA - 14_1009_16_40cm | ecosystem: Environmental > Terrestrial > Soil > Grasslands | place: USA...
CTGCGGCACGACTTATTGGTACGCTGCCGTCCACGCGATGGACGCTCATCAGCCCCTTGGCCAGGCCAGCGTTCGCGCGGCTTCGGCAGCGCTGACGCCCAAGACCGGTGCGCTTCAGATCGAGGGACAGGCACCGAACATCCCGGAGCCCCTTCCGCCGGGAGTCAACAACACCCTCGATGTCGCGAATCAGATTGCTTCTCGGTTCCGGCCTGAGCACTACGCGGCGATCCAAGCGGTGATCGACAACAGCTACCGTCCGCTTCGCGCCCGGCGGCGGTGGCCGGAGTCTACGAGATGAGATCGTCGTTCACCTTGCCGCCGTTCGGTCCGCTCAAGGCCCCGTAGACCTTCCCCTTCGGCCCGCGCATGGTGCCGGCCTGCTAGTCTTTGAGCTTCGGCGGGAGGGCAACTTCAGCAAGCTCGGCGAGCATGCTTTGCACCTCTTCGAGGTTGCAGCCTTGCGCAACGACGTGAGCATGACCAAGTGGTCCGCCAGTTGGGCTGTAAAAGACGCGAAAAAGGTCGCTGGTTGCTTGACGTGCGCGCGAGATGTCGATCTCGCAGAGGCCAAAGTTATGAGCTTCGCGTGCTCTATGTTTCGTAGCGGCATCGTCCACGCTGACGTAGCCCTTCAAGAGAGCCGACAACTTACCTCGGTCTATCCAGCGAGGGCGAAACACCGCGAACGTCGGTTTTCCTTCAACGAAGTGGCCGGCGTCAGGGAGGATGCGCCGATAAATCTGACCTTCCCTGATTTCGTCGCCGTCCGCATAAGGAGGGAACCGCATGCTGCGGACGGCGAGAGGGGAAACTACTTCAGATAACGAGCGAGAACGTCCGCCGCAAAACTCTTGTAGGTGCTGATCGTCCCCTTCGTGACGAACTTTCGGTCATGGCTGAGAACTAGGTACGTCGCACCGCCCGGTGTGAAGAGCGCATCAACTTCTCCACACCCTTTCTTCCTCCAGATCAACGCGACACCGGGGTCCGAGATCGGACTAACCAGAGGCTGGGGCAGAGCGTATCCGATCGTCTGACCGACGACGCGCACACACTGCTTGGCCTCCTCGCGCTGACCGAGGTCGACTGGGTAGGCGTCGTACGAGTCCCAACCGCCGGAGGCAGTCGTTTCCTTCAGTTTGTCGATCTCTTCGATTACGTTGTCCAAGGGGCTCATGGTCTTCAACCCTTTGTTCGGCGGTATCTTACTCCCGCGTACCCTCCAGTCAACTAGGTAAAATCCTTGTCGTCTCTATGAACTTGGACGTATCCAACTGGGTTTTGGATGCACGTCCTGTGCCGGTTACCATTTCGATGGACATCCTGACATTAAGATGTTGATATATCTAGGAAAATGCCTGTACTCCTCCAGACGACACCTCCGCCGGATTAGTGTAAAAATTGCACACCAGGTGGTCCAAATGGCGCGTGAGCGTCAGTAGACTGCGCAGCGTGCCGCCGCCAGGGTGCTGTCGCGAAGTCAGCTTCCCACGGTGTACGCCGCGAGCCGGACGATGTCGGCCGGCGCGTCCGTGACGATCGCCGACCGAGCGCCGGTGTGCTCGCGCTCGTCAGCGCCGCGCAGAACGCCAGCGCGGTCAGCAGTAGGCGTCCTCGGCGGTCGAGCATCCCGAGAAGTCTACCACCGCCGCCGCTGGCGCCCGACGCGGTAGAGGTTACGCCGCTCGGTTCACGCCTCCTCCTGCGCGTGAACCACGCGCCCCCACGCGATCAGCTTCTCGACGTGCGCGTCGGAGAGCTTGCCCTTCGCGAACTCGCGGAAGTCAGCTTCGGCACCGGGACCGAAGCCACCGTAGACCAGGGCGCGGTCGACGTACCAGGTCAGGAGCTGATTCACGACGGGCGTCTTCAAGTTCTCCTGCACGGCGAAGTTGAGGAAGTCTTCTTCCGCTACGACGTCCCACTTCGCCTCCGCGTGGGCTGGCATCCAGGGAAGCTCGGCCCCGACGAAGCGACGAAGCTCGCCAATGTCGGGCGCATCCGCCAGATCGGCGGCGTCTGGCTCCTGGTACTTCTGCTGCAGGTACTCCCGCACGTCGGCGACCGCCTTGGCGTGATCGACGTGCGTCTTGTCCATGTATGCCGGACTCTTCATCAGCTTCGCGAGCTGCGCGTCACCCGCAGCGGGGTCATCGGCGTGTAACGCTGCCGGCTGCTCTGACGCAGTACTCGGCTGCCGCGTCGCCGGCTGCGTCGCGGGCTGGGGCTTCGGCATGGTCGTTGCCTGCAGCTTCTGCGCCTGCTGCGCCAGTGCGTCGGCCATTTGCTCTTCGAGTGGTCGTCCGTCGGCCATGATTAGCTTCTCCCATAGCTGATAGGATCGAAGTCCGAATCAGCTCTCGTTTGTTTCGGCTGTGGACGGAAGTCGTCGGGACGCTCGATGCTCACGGCCACGCCGTCAGGCGCGCCGCTCGCCTTCAACGCCTTCAGCTTCTCTTCGATCTGGCCGACCACGTACTCCAACGTCAGGAGTTGCTCGCGAATCGAGTCGGCGGTCTTCCGTTGGCGCTCGACATCAGCGCGAATGCGTGTCGGCTCTTTTTCCGCCATGCCACCAGTCGGGAGAAAGGGCATCGGCGGCCAGTTGGTTAGCTCCAAATCATCGTCGACGTGCCCGCCCAGGCCGGCATGACGGCCAAGGTTCCCGACACGACCGGGGATTGCCTGTAGCTCGTAGCGCGCGCTGCTGAACGTCGCCTGCACGTCGGCGATAAGGCGCGAGACGCGGTTGAGCAAATCGACGTTGACCCCGCGCAGGCGCAGCGCGGACCAATCGACGCGCGAGAGTTTCTCCAGGCTCTCGCCGCGCTGTTTCCAAATGGTTTCAACGTCTCGGAGTATCGCCGCAGCGTCGGCAATCGTCGGAGCAAGCGCCTCTTGCGCGTCCTTGACCTTGCGGTCGTAATCGCTCGCCGTCGCCCTTGTTGCAGACGTCAGGATGTTCGCGCTGCGCGCCAAGGAATCGAGCGTGGGCGCGCTGATGATCTCGACGGTCACCTTACGCACAGGTGAAGGTTTGGTGTTCTCGACGGACATGGTTCCCTCCTCGGAAAAAGTGGTGGCCCGCAGGATGCCGGCTGCGGGTGCCCGGGTTAGGCTAGGCGCCCAGGTTTTGGCGAAGCTCGGCCATCTGCGTCCGGATGACGTTCAGCTTGCCCTGCGCCTCGACCTTGGCGGCATACACCTCGTCGTGCCCCTTCTGCACTTGCTCCAGCTCACGGCGCGCCTCGATCAGCCGCGCGTTGACGGCCGCACAGTCCGCGTGTGCCGCCTGCCGGCGCGACTCCGCTTCCCGCGCTGCGCTCTCGACGGCCGAGAGCTTCGCGGCGGCAGCGCGCGACTGCGCCTCCCGCTCCTCGATGGACCGGACGGCTTCGAGCAAGCTCTTGGCGACTTGGACCGCGTTCTCGTACACGATGGTGCTCACGGTGTGACTCCTTCCGGCATCAGCCGGTGGGTTGAGGTATTCGCGTGGAACCGCCACGCGGGCGGACAGCGCAAAGATGCGGGGTCAGGGTAAGAACGACGCCGACCGGGCGCGAGAGCGGTAGGCGCGGCTGGCGGCAGCCTGAGCCGCTCGGACGGAACGGTGCTTCCGGGGTCGTCCGCCGACATGGCGGACGGACTCGACCGTCATATCAACCTGTCCAAATTGACCGGACTGGCGCGGGCTCGCGAAGCCCATCTGCATGGACCCCGCTACATCCCCACAGGCAGCCTCGTCGGCCTCCGTTTCCTCCCGCTTCCGCGCCCTCGCCGCACGGGCGGCGGCGATATTCTGTCGGCCGATCTCGGCCCGCAAGGCTGCGATCCGCTCACGCTTGGCCAGCTCCAGCCGGCACTCAGCGCAGACGTAGGCCAGTCGGTCGGCCTCCGGTAGCGGGCAGGGGTTGCCGCCTGTATCGCGCCCTGAACGGGTGTAGCTCTCGCGGCGCGTCGCCAGGAGCTGGGCGCAACGGGTGCAGATCAAGGCGTCTAGGTACTTCTCGCGGAGGATCTTGATCTCGACCGCAGGCAGCAGAGGTACGCGAGCTGACGCCCGGCGTCGTGGGCCAGGGCTCTGACCCGCGCTCTCGAACTCGTCAACGTGGGCTTCGGCGTCTTGGACGACCAACGTCTCGGTCATGGCTCCCTCCTTCTGGGGCTCAAGCTGCTGGGTACAAGCACACGTCAACCGGTGACACAACCAGGTCGACCTCGTGGAAAATTGGCGCCGCGACGGAATCAAGCGGGCGCGAGGGCGCGCTGGCGCGATTTTCCGGCCATAGGGGGGTCGCGTTCCCAGAATCGCCGGGCACCGCGCCGCCCGGCGCGCGTCGACGGTCCTCGCCGGCCGGCCGTAGGCAGCGCCGTCGGGCGCCCTCGGCGCCGATCACCTGATCAGCCATCACGCGCGTCCTTCTGGTGCGGCGCGGAGTTACGCGGCGGGAGACGCTTCTTGTGCTGACCTTGCGATGCGCCGGGCGCCTCTCGGCTCCTGGCGCGCCAGCCAGGCGAGCAGGCGCACGCGATCGAAGCGGACGACGCGCCCGCGTCTGAGCACCGGCATCGAGGGGTCTTCGAGCGCCCAGCGCGAGACGCTCTTGACGCTGATCTGCAGCAGCTCGGCGACCTGCGCGGGCGTGAGGTACGCAGGCGGCGAACTCCCGTTCGTCTGGAAGGAGTCAAGCTGGTCGTTCATGACTGCACCAGGCGAACGCCGCATTTCGAGCAGAAGCGCGCGGCGAGGTCGGCGATGGCGCTACAGGCGCCACAGCGCGCGCGCATCGCGTCCGAGGACCGATGACATGGACGATGGCGCTGTCGTCGGTCCTGCTGGCGCTACGGCATCCTGACGCCGCACCGCGCGCACGTTGACGAAGCCACAGGTCGAGCAGGGCTCGTCGTAGACACGCCCCGCTGCCTGGTCGTCTGCGCCGCATCCCTGGCACGGACCGAACATGCGCCGCCTGATAATCAGCGGCTTCTCTCGCTTCGCGATCTGCTCGCGGAGCTGGCGAAGGCGCTCGCGACGGTTACTCCGCACGGCTGTCTCCAACGACGACGACCGTCTTCTTCGCTGCCTCGTGCGTCAGCTTCAGCTCCTCTGCGTCCTGGCGCACCTCGATCAATCGAATCGCGACGCCCGCCGCCTGCGACAGCGAGTTGAGCACCGAAGGCGAGAGCTGGCCCGCGACCACGGCGGCTGCTGCAGACTCTAGCGTCTGGAGGATGTTCGCTTCGCTGGAGAACGCCGGCCTGGGAAGCTCGGGAAGCTGCACCCGTAGATGACCGCCCATCCGCCGCTCCAATGCGACCTGTTCCGCCAGGACAGGATCGTGCTGGGCTTCGTGATGACGGCATCGGTCACCCCCGCTCATCGGTCGCGTTACGCAGTCGGCACCGGCCGCAGTCTTGGCGATGCAGCGACGGGCGCCAGGCACGTTGGCAGAGGCCGGTTGCTTGACTCCCTGTGGTTTCGGCCCGCGAGGCGTGACAGGGTTACGGATCGATTCGTCTGACATGGGTCTCCTCTTTTGGGTAGTCGAAGTTGTGCTGGGGGTCAGGACACCACCCAGAGCATCACCGCCAGCCACGAGGTTGTGGTGTTCTGGGGTTCTCACCAGAACATCAAACTTACTAATGCGATACCCCGCGTGGCTGGGGGCAGGACACCAGATCATCACTGGCTGGAGCTGGTGTTCTGCCTACTCGGCCTCGGTGCCACACAACTCTTTGATCTGGTCGTCTGACCACCCTGGCGGGGTCCAGTACCAGCCGGCCGGGGTCTGGACCGACTTGATCCCCAACCGCTTCTTCGTCCGGTCAGCGGTGCTGGAGGCAATGTCCTTCTCGGCGCAGAGCGCCTCCATCGTCTTCGCGAGCACGGGGCCGTTCGCCAGCGTCGTGCGGAAGATCCCGGCCGCGTCGTCGCCAGCTCGTGGGTTCGCCGCCCGGCGCAGCGCCTCGTCCGGCGTCATCGTGACCCGCACCGGGCTCCACTTCACTTTTGCCGTGGAGATGCCAGGGTCGAGTCGAGTCCCGACGACGGTGAACGCGAACCCGGCTGGCCGTGGTGCGATGTTCATCTTGGCGCACAGGAAGAGCCGCTGGTTCGAGTCCTCTGGGTCTTTCACCACGGCGAAGGTCGCCCGTGACAGCGCCGTGAAGGCGACCGAGCCGAGCACGCGCTGGAGCGCGTTCCGCTCGACGTTCTTGTTCAAGTGGATGATCGCCAGGACCGCGATCCCGGTGCGCCCGGCCATCGCGACGAACGGCGCCAGCGTGGCCCGGACCTCGTTGTCCTTGAACGTGTCGACGCCGGGCAGATATGCGCTCAACGGGTCCACAATGAGGAGCGTCGGATCTCCGAGCTGTGCCATCGTGGACTCGATCAACGCGACGTCGGTCTTCAGCGAGATGCTCTCGTGATCGCGTTCTGCTCTCAGTAGCGCGACGTGCGACATGTCCGCGCCTGCTGCCGCCAGACGCGGCTTCGACGTGTACTTGGCTGAGTCCTCTGCCGCCAGGATCACCACGTCCCGGCCCCGGCCGATCCCTGGCGCCTCGTCGGGCCACGGGCGCCCGGCGCTGATCCGCGCAGCAAGGTCGGTCGAGGTCAACGACTTGCCGAGGTCGGGATCGCCGACGAGCAGCGTCACGGCGCCACGCACGAGGTAGCCGGGCCAGAGCCACGGGATCGGCTCCATCGGGATGTCCGCGAAGCGCGTCAGGACGAGCCGCTTCGTGTCGTTCAGGCCGTTCTCCGATCTCGGCGTGTACACCTCCTCGCGGTCAGTGATCGCCTTCCTGATTGTCATCGCGCCATACGTCTCGCCGTTTCGGCGGGAGTCCCACTTGTCGCGCATCAGCTTCGACTGGCGAAAGAGCCGGTCCATTTGCTCGGCGTCCTTCCCCGTCCAGAAGGCCAGGTAGTCGCAGAGCGCCAGATCCGCCGCCGAGTCGTCGTCGTGGTGCCCGTTCGTGTCGCCGTTCCACAGCGCCCTGAACTTCGCGCCGTTCTTGGCCGCCTGCGCGCGGACCAGGACGTCCTCGTCTGTGAGGCCCGACGTCGTGTGCTCGCTCGGCGTCGCGGCGACTGGCTGCACGGCACGACGGCCAATCGCCTCGGCGACGTGAGCATGGAGCGCCGCGATCTCGGCGCCGCGATCTTCGACCGACTTCGGCGTCTCCATGATGTGGCGCCCGGTGATCGTGAGATAACGTGCGGTGTCGTACATCTCGATCGCGACCTTGTACTTCTTGGTCGAGCGCCAGCCGTCGGGCAGGGTGCCGCGCGCGATGATCCGGATGCCCTGCGTCGAGGGCGAGACCTCGGTGTAGGAGTTGATCGCGTCGATGATCCGCCCGGCCTCGTCGTCCAGGTGTACATCGTCGAGGACGTGGTCCAGGTCGATCCCGACAAAGCCCGAGCCACCGAGCATGAAGCCGACCCCGTCGAAGACCTCGGGACGGTACGCGGCCTTGGCGACGTCGAAGGCCGACCAGGTTGCCGGCTCCGTCGACGAAGCGAGCGCGCCAGCCGGCGTGTACGGCACCTTCGTCCAGCGGTCATCGCGTTGCTCGTACTTCCACATGACCCAGTTCGAGCACGCCGTCAGCTCCTTGGGGATGAGCGCGAACACGGGCGGGTAGGTCGTCGGCTTCGCGGTGGCGTTCATTGGCCCACCTCGGTCAGCATCGCGTCGAGGCGTCGCTTCATACGCAGGAACGTCGTCAGCGCGACGCGGGCCTCGGCGGGGAAGACAAAGAAGGCCTCGCGGGTGCCGCCGGACTTCTGGATGCGGGTCGGCTCGAATCCCGCGCAGGCGAGAAAGGCCGCCGTCGGGACCGAGCCGGTGGTGACTTCGAGATCATTGTGGGCGTCCATGATGTCTCAGCTTTCGGGGTGACGAATAGTGTGGTGACTGAACGGGTGTCTGCGGTGAGAAGAACTACGGAGTTGACGGGGTCTACTTCGCGGGCTGCTCGACCGCGCTTGCCGGCGTGGGCTCGCGGTACTGGCGCCCGAGCAGGCGCTTCAGGTCCTCGGCCGTGACGAAGATGCGTCCGCCGAACCGGACGACCGGGATGTAGCCTCGGTCGATCCAGCCCCGGAGCTGGCCCTCGGTGAGGGGCGTTCTCTTCGCGGCCTCCGGGATCGTAATGAGGTCGGCCAGGTTGACGGAGTTGATGGACGTCGACATCAGGGTATTTCCCTTCTTTTCGCAGGGTTGTGTGGGGGACTACATGCGACAACGTACGTGTTCTGGCCCCTACCTGGCCGACGTCGAGTCCACGCTTCTCACATAGTGCGGAATAACCTTCGGGGCCAGGGCTGGTAGGGGGCTACGATGAGGACATGGCGGACGAGACAGCGACCAAGAAGAAGCTGGGGCCGGTCTCGCGGGACGAGCGGGCACGCTACCGGGCGCGGCTGGCGAACGACGCGGACAGGGGTCGGCCCGAGACGGCGACGGCGGAGAAGCTCTGCTCGGTCCTCGGCGTCGACCCGCTGTCGCTCCGTGTGCCGCGAGAGAACGACGCTGGTCGCGTCGCCGGGCAGGCTTTCGTGGTCGCACTGGATACGATCATCTCCCTTGGCGATCGCGGCAAGCGGCTCACGCGCAATACGCTGTTCGACGCGCTCGCTCGGTACTGGAGCATTCGCTACCGCCGCGCCCGTCTACGCGGCGCCCGGATCAGCTACGACATGCAGCGCTCGACATTCCGCCAAGCGTCGCGCGAGCTGCTCATGGCCGGGGTCAACGAGGAGGCGTTGTGGGACCTGCTCGTCAGCCAGGTCGAGGTCGTGGCGAAGCAGCGGGTGTCGCCCCATCCAGGACTCGCGCAGCTCTACACTCTGCGCCGCGCCTCCGGCCGGGGACACGCTGGCGGGGGCATCGTCGAGCTACGTGATGGTCCGCTCCTCGATGAGGTCCGGTACGCGATCCTGCGAGACGCGCAGTACCGGCGCCCTCTGCACTGGCGACTACTGCTCGCGGACGAGCACGCGAGCCCGCTGCCGACGCGCCACGAGACGTGTCAGGAGCGCCCGTACGACGAGGTGCAGACCGGCGCGCGGTCCCGCGAGGTGATCGCGATCCTCGAAGCGCCCCGGATCCGGTTCCACGTCGAGCAGTTCCGCGAGGACTTCGAGATGATCGAGGAGTTCCTCGCGACGCACCTCCCGCAGACCTCGCACCAGCGGTATGGTCGCAAGGCCGTTCAGAGCACCCTCAACGGATTCCGGAGCGTGTACGAGCAGGCGGCCGGGATCGGCGGCGTCCAGCGCGACGCCGACGGCCGGGCCTACGTGAGGATCCGTAGCCGGTTCTTCGTGGCCTTGAATCGCCGGTTCCACGCTCACGACTTCTGGCCCGAGCACGTCCCGTCCGAGCTGCGCGAGCGCTGGTTCAGCCCGGACGACATGTCCGCGTACGGCCTGATCGTGGACGACCGCGACCCCGATCGGCTCATCGAGGTCGGCGGGACCTGGACCCAGCAGTTTGTTGAGCGTGACATCTCGTCGAGCCACACGCAGCTCCGCGCCGCGTTTCTCGACCTCCCGGCCCTCGAAGCGCTCGCCGGGAGCAAAGACCCGAAGTTCGGGGTCTGGCTCACGGAGCAACTCTGGGCTCTTCACGAGCGGGACGATGTCCTCGCCCCGGACTACGCGGGACCGTCCGACAAGCGGCTGATCGAGTTCATGAAGGCGATGTGGCTGCGCTGGAACTACGGTGGGAAGTTCGGGCGGACCGTGCAGGATCTCGCCGACGACCGGGAGACGTACGGTCCAGGCTGGAACAGCAACGTGTTCGCGACTGGCGGCGTGCAGCGTGCCGAGCAGTTCTGGCGCGCGTTCCTCGCCACGCTTCCGTCCGAGTGGGCACCAGCCCTGACGACGTTCCTCGACGCATGTCAGTACATCGGGCGGCACGCGCACCCGAAGCGCGGCCTCGTCCTCACGGCCCCGCTGGAAGGCGCGCTGGTGCAATGGAACCCAATCGGTCGCGCGCCGCTGATGGTCCCGATCGGTCGGCACCATCTGGAGATGCGCGCCTGCGGCGTGCTCGCGAAGGTCGGCAAGCAGAAGAAGTTCATCCCGCGCTGGCGCGTGAACCTCGGCGAGCTGTCGAACCGCGTCGCCCCTTGTCTCGTTCACATGATGGACGC
>Ga0066710_100008048_pt1 | contig 10177 bp, 9 predicted proteins | sample GraSoiAngelo_159_FD_79666 | JGI IMG/M metagenome (GOLD analysis project Ga0066710, IMG submission 79666) | Grasslands soil microbial communities from the Angelo Coastal Reserve, California, USA - 14_1009_16_40cm | ecosystem: Environmental > Terrestrial > Soil > Grasslands | place: USA...
CTCGATGAGCCAGTTGCGCAGCAGCAGGAATCGGTTGACGGCGCCCGCCGCATCAGCCTGTGCCCGCTGGTGGAGCTCGACGATGGATTCGATGAGGGAGGCGTAGTTCACGTCGATGATCGACGCCTCCATTGAAGCGCAGTTTGGGAAACAAATTGTTCAGAAATCTGAACTACTTCTTCGTGCGGCTGCGTTACGCAGGAACGATCTGTTTTCGGCGAGGAATCTTCGCGAGTAATGCTTCTGCCGTTACTTGGGGCACGCGCGCGAGGAATTCGTCGATCAACGCCTGTGCGTCGTTCAGTTCGGTCTTGAAAACCACTCGCCCCATTGCTTCCTGAGCGCACGTGTGATACTGCTCGGACGAGACGATTTGGATTTCCTCGTTTACCTGTCCCCAAAAGACTTCCAATGGGTTTTCCGAGGCCCACCACGGATAGCTGTATTTCGCTTTCGCATGCGCGATAGCCCCCTTCTCAGCGTCCTGCGTCAACGTGGATTCGCCCTTCTTAGCGCCAGTCGCGGATCGTGGAAGCGACACAGCGCCGACTGTGGGTTCCGAGAACATGACTTTCTGCGCCATTGTTGACGAGTGTTGGTCGCGGAGGTGGCCGTAGGTTTTCATGGCGAGCGCGCCTCCGTCTTTGTGTCCAAGCCACCGGGAAACGGTCGGAATATCAACTCCAGCTTCGATGCAGCGTGTCGCGAATAAGTGGCGCAGATCGTGATGTGTGAGCCGGGCGATGCCGACCTTCTTCGCAGCTCGGTCCATGGCTCGCTGGCATTCGCCAACGCGCATTACATTCGCGGTTGCGGGTTCGTGTGGCCGATCTTGCCTCGAGCGTTCAAGCAAACGGCGCATATCGGGTATCATTGGCACTTCCCGAGTTTCGCCGGCTGCCTTGCCCTTGAGGCCAGTCTCGGGTTCGCCGCTCACGGAAATTTTGCCTCGCCGCAAATCGCAATCCGCCCAGGTGATGTATCTGGCTTCGTTGATGCGGAACCCTCCAAAGGCGAGGAATTGGACCAATTCAGCGCAAGGTTTCGAAAAACCCGAGCCACTGCTTTCAATCTCCTTTACAAATTTGTCAAACTGATCGGGTTCAGGCAAACGGAGGCGCTTTGAAGTTTCTGATAGCCGTTTCATCTCTTTCGCCTTGGCGGGATTGTCGCGCCTGGCGCCCGCTTCAATTCCGATCTCAAAGATGGCACGAAGGATTCCGAGAGTATGATTGAAACTCGTCGGACTGTACTCCGTTGCAAACCGGTTTCGCCACTCGACGCACTCTGTCTTCGTGATGTCCCTGATGGCATTGGTCTTCAGATCCGGCCAGGATTCGAAGAGCGCGTCCAGGCGTTGTTCGTGGTACGCCTTCGTTTTCGGTTTGTAATCCGGAGATGCCTTGACCCTTTCCAAATAGATTTCGGCGGCGGCCTTAAAAGCAATTCGTGGATCGCTGCCAGAGGCCAACAACGCTTGCTCCTCCTTAATCTCCTTAATCTTGTCGGGCAGCCGCTGTGCGGCGATGCTCAAAATATTGGTCTTCAAGCCGCGCCAAATCAGCTTGCCGTTGTTCCTCAATCGGACAAAGTATTTTCCGGATGAAACGTTGCGAACGAGATTGGCGTATTTGGTTTTCTGCCAAAGGCCGCCGGCTTCAGGGTCGGTTTTCACGTCGTTTGTCGCTTTCATGCCTCAGTATAGAAATGAGTATAGAAAAGTCAAATTTGCGTTGTTAGGTTTACTTGTAAGTTACGTATTTAAAGCATAGTGCGCCCGTAGCTCAGTTGGATAGAGCAACTGCCTTCTAAGCAGTTTGTCGCGCGTTCGACTCGCGCCGGGCGCGCCATGTCATTCGCGATCTTCCATTGCCGATTTCAAATTTTCCAAACCATGCTGAATCTTGAAGAACTCGCCGATCTGTTCGAGAAAAACCGCGCCGCCGCCCGGGCGCGAGTGAAGGAATTCTCCATCGGCAACCAGCCGTTCTCATTCAACTCGCAGCCTGCCATCATGGGCGTGATCAACCTCTCTGCCGATTCGTGGTATCGCGAAAGCGTCTGCCTGACCGCCGAGGCCGCCATAGCACGGGGGAAAGTCCTCCGCGCGCAGGGCGCCGCGATTATCGACCTGGGAGCGGAGTCCACTCTCGAGCAGGCCGCGCGCGCGAGCGAGGCGGTCCAAAGCAGCAAGCTGTTGCCGGTGGTGAAGGCGCTCCGCGCCGCCGATATTCTTGTGTCGGTGGAAACGTATCAACCGACGGTGACGCGCGCGTGCCTGGAAGCCGGCGCGAACGTCTTGAATCTCACCGGCGCCGACCGGACCGAGGAGATGTTTCGCATGGTGGCCGGGCACGGCGCCGCGGTGATCATCTGCTACGTTCAAGGCTCGAACGTTCGTGAAGTGGGCGATTTCGAGTTCAGTGCGGATCCCATAGCGCCCATGTATGAACATTTCGCCCGCCAGATCGAGATGGCGCTGAAGCATGGCGCCGAGAAAATCTTCCTCGACCCCGGCTTGGGCTTCTATTATCGCAACCTGCGGGACAGCGCGCTCCGCGTGCGACATCAGTTGACCGTTTTCCTGAACACCTTCCGGCTCCGTACACTCGGTTTCCCGATCTGCCACGCGCTGCCGCATGCTTTCGAGTATTTCGGCGAAGAAGTCCGCTGCGCCGAGCCGTTTTTCGCGGTGCTCGCCGCGCTGGGAAAGACCGACCTGTTCCGCACGCACGAAGTGCCGCGCGTCAAGGCAGTGCTGGACACGTTGAGGAACTATTAGAATTCTGTCGCGCGCCCGGTCGCGAGTCGCGCATCCCCATGACCACAATGCTCGCTTGTCAGTCTCATCATTTCGTGATCACAATCCGATACAGGCAATGAGAACAATAAAGTCATCCAAACCAAGCGACCCGCTCCGACCCTATTCCAGCATTGTCTTTGACGGCCCCGAACGGGCCGCCGCCCGCGCGATGCTGTACCCGATCGGATTCAAGCCGGAGGATTTCCGAAAACCACTCATCGGCATCGCTTCCACCTGGGGCCAGATCACTCCCTGCAACATGCACATCGACAAGCTCGCGCTGGAAGCCCAGGGCGGCGCCAATGACGCAGGAGGTAAAGCGATCATCTTCAACACCATCACCGTCTCCGATGGCATCTCGATGGGCAGTGAAGGGATGAAATACTCGCTCGTCTCGCGCGAGGTCATTGCCGACTCGATTGAAACCGTCGTAGGCTGCGCCGGCATGGACGGCTTCGTCGCCATTGGCGGCTGCGACAAGAACATGCCCGGCTCGCTCATCGCGATCGCGCGGCTGAATCGGCCGGCCGTGTTCGTCTATGGCGGCACGATCCTGCCCGGTTGCATCACGGGCGACTCTCGCAAGCTCGACATTGTTTCCGTTTTCGAGGCCATCGGCGCCCATGCGAACCGAAAAATCACCGACCAGGAGTTTCAGGCCATCGAGCAATGCGCCATTCCCGGTCCCGGCTCCTGCGGCGGCATGTACACCGCCAATACCATGGCCTCGGCGATTGAATCGCTGGGAATGAGCCTGCCGAACAGTTCCGCGCAAAACGCCATGGCCAAAGCGAAGGTGGAAGATTGTCGCCGCGCCGGCGCCACGGTCGTCGAGATGCTCCGGCGGGGGATCCGCCCGCTCGACATCCTGACGCGGAAAGCATTCGAGAACGCCATCACCGTGGTCATCGCCCTCGGCGGTTCGACCAACGCTGTGCTCCATCTGCTCGCCATCGCCCACGCCGCCCGAGTCAAGTTGGCGCTCGACGATTTCATGCGCATTGGCAAACGCGTCCCCGTGCTCGCCGATTTGAAACCGAGCGGCCGCTACCTGATGTCGGAACTCGTCGCCATCGGCGGCATCCGGCCGCTGATGAAGACGCTGCTCGAGTCCGGTCTGCTCCACGGCGAGTGCTTGACCGTCACCGGCCAGACGATGGCCGAAACGCTGGCCGACGTGAATCCGTATCCTGCGGGCCAGCAGATCATTCGCCCACTCGACGACCCCATTAAGAAGGACAGTCACCTCGTGATCCTCTATGGCAACCTCGCGCCGAAAGGCGCCGTGGCCAAGGTAACCGGCAAGGAAGGACTTCGCTTCACCGGCCAAGCGCGTGTATTCGATTCTGAAGAGCAGGCGCTGGATGCGATTCTCGACGGCACCGTGGTCAAGGGGGACGTGGTGGTCATCCGCCACGAAGGCCCGAAGGGCGGCCCCGGCATGCGGGAAATGCTCTCGCCCACTTCGGCGATCATGGGCAAAGGACTCGGCAAAGACGTGGCGCTCATCACCGACGGGCGATTCTCCGGCGGCAGCCACGGCTTCGTCGTGGGCCACATCACACCGGAGGCGTACGTAGGCGGACCCATCGCGCTGGTGAGAAACGGCGATCCCATCACCATCGACGCCGAGAAACGCGAAATCAGCCTGGGGATTTCCGCCGCGGAGTTGAAGAAGCGTCGCAAGGCGTGGAAAGCGCCCCGGCCACGTTACACGAGCGGCGTGCTCGCTAAGTACGCGCACACCGTCACGAGCGCCTCGCACGGCGCGGTGACGGATATGGAGTTGGAGTTGTGGACCGGTTAAGAAATACAGAAAGTTGAACAAACATGGGCGTCGAGAAAACGCTGGAAAAACTCCTGCGCGGAGAATCCGACGCCAACATTCGCTTTGAAGAGCTTTGCCATCTGCTCCAGGCCAAAGGCTTCCGGATGCGCGTTTGCGGCAGTCATCACATCTTCACGCAATCCGGCGTGATGGAACGTATCAACCTTCAACGCGAAGGCTCAAAGGCCAAGCCGTATCAAGTTCGACAAGTCCGCAAGATTCTGGCAACCTACAAACTGTTATGAAACAGAACAGTTACGAGATGATCATCTGGTGGAGCACGGAAGACGATGCCTACGTGGTGGACGTGCCGGAACTCCCCGGCTGTATGGCTCACGGCGCAACGCGCCAGGCCGCGATCAAGAATGCCGAGGACGCCGTCAAGTTCTGGATCAAGACCGCGAAAGACGACGGGAAGGAAATCCCGCAACCTCGCGGTCGGCTGCTCGTCGCATGATTGACTGGCGGTACGATTGCATTGGTCACTATGGATTCTGACCGCGCAATTAACGAGCAGATCGAGCGTTACCGGCGCATGACGGGCGAGCAACGCCTGGCCATCGCACTGGAGTTGCACGAACTTTCCTGCAACGTGTCGCGCGAAGGCATCCGACACCAAAATCCCAACGCCGATGAAGCCGAGGTTGAGCGATTGTTGCGTCGGCGGCTGGAACTGGCCGGGCGATGACGGAGCAGGAACTTCTCGTGGATAGCCTACGGCGATTGAATCGCGCCGAACTCACGTATTACCTCACCGGCTCGATGGCGAGCAACTATTGGGGGATTCCGCGAACGACGCACGATCTGGACTTCGTCATTCAACTGGCGCCGTCCGCCGTTGGGGAAATCGTAGCGGCATTCTCTCCCGATTACTACATTGAGGAAGCCGCCGTGCGCGCCGCGTACCAGCCGCCGCATCAATTCAACGCCATTGATACGCGTTCCGCGTTGAAGGTAGATTTTTGGCTGCCAAAGCCCGAGCCGTTCGACCGGGAGATATTGCAGCGCCGCATGCGCGTGACACTATTCGGGCGAAACTTTAGCTTAGAGACCTCGATCCAACTCGGAGCTTTCATCGTTCTCGCTCAGGCGTGGATCCTTATCGAGAATCTTTTGCCGTACCGAATCCAAACAGCGCTCGGTCGGTTAACCACGGACGGGCTGGCCCTCCTCCAGTTGGTCACGTCCAAATCACCGGATGTTCTGAATTCGCGGCTTGGAGTTCACGTCGCCGACGCCGCAATCCAAATTCAAACATGGACCGAATGAGAATCCCAACTGGATTCCATCAGTCACCCCCGAGCTGAGCGGCAGGAGCTACCCTGGGTCACCCGACCAAAAAAGCATCAACCCTGAGAGGTTTGAATCCACTCGCCAATCCATCATCAACCAAGCTCCGTCAGGAGCGACATCGGGTCTGTCGGACAATTTCCGTTCAGATCGTTAGGTTAAATATGTCGCTCCTACGGTTCTTGATTGCTTTCCAGGATGGCTTTCTACAAAGATTCCGCTCCTGACGGAGCTCCTTTCGGCCTCGCTCAGACGTCTGAATTTTTCAGTCCCGTCAAGGGCGAAATAATTGTAGGAGAGAAGGCCATTTCGATAATTTCCACGGTCCGTCTGTAGCGACATCGGTTTTAATCGCTACGGCCATTCGTGAAAAGCCGTGTCTGAAATCAGCTTTTATTCGTGTGATGAGTGGTTAACCGATCTCAACCCAGGATTCCCCAAATGGGTTCCGACCCGGCTTCGACCAGCCGCACAGGGCGGCCGTTGATCTCGATTTCCATCTTCTTATGGTCGAGACCCATCTGGCAAAGGATCGTGGCTTGCAGATCACTGATGTATTGCGGGTTCTCTACTGTCCGATAACCGAATTCATCGGTGCTCCCGTGAACGGTGCCTCCTTTGACGCCGCCTCCCGCCAGCCAGGAAGTGAACCCTTTTGGATTATGGTCGCGCCCGGTGGTGTTCTGTGACCAGGGTGTCCGGCCGAATTCGCTCGTCCAGACCACGAGTGTGCTTTCGAGCAACCCCCGCTGTTTCAAGTCACGAATGAGGCCCGCTATCGGCTTGTCGGTCTGCCGGCAAAGGGGCGCGTGGCTGGCGATATCGTCGTGGGCGTCCCAGGCGCCATTGCCGCCCCCCGCATGACAGATCTGAACGAAGCGGACCCCGCGCTCGACGAGGCGACGCGCGAGCAAGAGCCGCTTGCCGAAATCGTCTGTCTCCCTCTCTCCGATTCCGTAGAGGCGTTTGATGGATTCGTGCTCACTCGAAAAATCAACCGCTTCCGGCGCCGAAAGCTGCATTCGCGCCGCGAGCTCGTAAGCCCGCGTGCGCGCCGCGATCGCGCTGTTGATCTGGTAGCGATCGCGAAACTCGCGGTTGAGGGCCTCCAGCGCGCGCATTTGCCGCTCGCGTTCCGAGGGGCTGAGTCCCTGGCGCGGATACAAGTTTTGCACCGGCACGTCACCGGGCTGGAATGGCGTCGCGGCCACCGACGCGCCCAGATAACCGCCGCTCAGTTGGACCGGGGACGATGGACGCCCAATGTTCACGAAGGCCGGCAGGTTTTTGTTTTCGGTGCCAAGGGCGTAGGAGACCCAGCTCCCCAGACACGGGTGCTCGATGAGCCGGTCGCGATGCCCGGTCGCCATCTCGATCACCGCCGGGAAATGATTCGTTTCATGGCACCACATCGAGCGCACCACCGCGATGTCGTCGATCACACTCCCAACGTGCGGGAACCAGTCGGAAACCGGGATGCCCGATTCTCCGCAACGGGTGAAGACGCGATGGCATGGAATCACCGGACGCTTCATCTCCGCCAGATTGTCGCCGAATCCGACCGCTTCAATCAGCTTGCCCGCCCATTTGTTGTCCTTGGGATCGAAGGTGTCGATGTGGCTCACCCCGCCGCACATGAACAGAAAAATCACCGATCGCGCGCGCGGCGGACGGTGCGGCAGCAACCGGGTTTCCTGGATCTTCCCTTCCTCGGCCCAGAGCGCGCCGAGGGCGGTCCCGACGAATCCCACTCCTGCTTGAAACAGGAACTTTCGCCGGGCGATCCGGCCGCAAGGATAGATGGAATTGCAGTTCATCGATGGCCTATTTTCGCTTGCGCGCGAGCATGGGGTCGATGAACCCACCCCCAGCCCCTTCCAGGAGGGGTGCGGTACCGATTGGCCAGTTCCCCTCCTGGGAGGGGTCAGGGGTGGGTTTGCCGCCGACAGGTTCATGGCGAGCCACGTGAATCATTCGGCCGTCAGCGCACATACAAGAATTCATCCATATTGAGCAACAGCCAGGCGAAGCCTTTGACCTTGCCGGGCTCGCTCTGAAGGTAGTCGAGCGCCCTGGCCAGCTCGGCGTCTGAAGGCGGACGCCCGAGGGCGATCCTGAAGCCGAGGGTCACCGCGGTCGCGCAGTCTCCGCACGATTCCTTGGCGAGTCGCTCGGCGAACCGGCTGCAAACCTCTTCCACGAGTTCATGGTTCATCATGAACAGCGCCTGAGGCGCGGTCACCGTCTGGTTCCGACGCGGACAGGCCATGCGCCCATCCTCGGCGTCAAAGGTCTGAAGATAATCCGGCATCGCATTCGTAAATGAAAGATAGCCCCGCGACATGTATGCCGCGCGCCGGTTCGAGTCCACCCCGGTCTTTCCGCCCTCGAACGATTTTCCGCCCACTGTCAAATCGAGTTCGCCCGCGACCAGAAGAAGCGCATCCCGGATTGGTTCCGCCTCGAGTCGGCGCAGCGGAAATTTCCAGAGAAACTGGTCCTCCGGATCGATCCGGCGGTTGGCCGATTCCCGGTCTGGCGGCCCGGATGAAGCGCGCCGGTAGGTTTCGGAGGTCACGATGAGCCGGTGGAGCCATTTCATGCTGTATTTTTGCGCGATGAACTCCGAGGCCAGCCAGTCGAGCAACTTGGGATGAACCGGTTCGCCGCCTATCGTGCCAAAATCACTCGAAGCGTGGTGCAGGCCGGAGCCGAAATGCCATTGCCAGATCCGATTTACCGCTACGCGCGCGAACAATGGGTTCTCCGGGGCGGTCAGCCAGTCCGCAAATGTCTCCCGGCGTCCGTCGCGAAATTCGGGCTTCGTCGGCGCGAACGGGAATCCGGGTGGCACGGGTTGGCTGAGCTTCGGACGCGTGGGATCGCCGGTCGTGAGCACGTAGTTGGTTTCAGCGGCCCGCTTGGCATCTTCTTCCACGGTCCAAAACACCGGCAACGGTTCGGGTGGCTTCAATTCATCGATCTGTTTCAAGTAGTCCTCATACTGCTTCACTTCTTCGGCCGGCATGACCTCTTTAATCTTGGGCGGGTCAATCCGCAGAACGGGGTAATAATCATCGGCGATCTTCTGTTCCCGCGCGGTACGCGCCTTCTCCGGCTTGCGAATGGCGGCTTGCACCTCTTCCGGAAGAATCGACAATCTCTCTTCGTAGAGCCGGTCGTGGTACGGCGCGATGAACCGCCGCATTTTTTCGACGAGGGCCCCGAGTCGCGCCTGGTACTGCTCCACCGCCCGGCCCTGGGCAAAGACTTCGCTGGCCGTGGCCAGGTCCACCCGACGCAACACGAGCGGGTCAAACAGCGCTTTCATCGAATAATAATCGGTCTGCGCGATCGGGTCGTAAAAATGATCGTGGCATTTTGCGCAGCCGACCGTCATTCCCAGGAAGGCGCTGGAAATGCTTTCCACCGCCGACATGGCCAGTTGCTGGTCGGCATTCATCAGGGACGTCGCGCCGCGGGCCAGAAAACCGAGGGCAAACAGGTCCTCCGGCCGCGGTTCAACCGGCGTCAGATGGCCGGCTGCGGATATGGTTCGGCGTTTGGCGGCGCGGTTGCCGCAAATCTGCGCGCGCACAAACGCGTCGTAGGGCAGGTCCTGGTTCAGCGCGGCAATGACCCAGTCGCGCCACAGATGAATTCCCGGCGCGGCAGGCATGTTCTCGTCGCGGTCCGCATACCGCAGCACATCGAGCCAATGCCGCCCGTAGCGAACTCCATATTGTTCGCTCGCCAGGAGTCGGTCCACCACCTTGTCCATGGCTTCAGCCGATTCATCCCGCAAAAGAGCTTCCTGTTCCTCGAGGCTGGGCGGGAGGCCGATCAAATCGAACGAAACACGCCGCAACCAGACCAGCCTGTCCGCCGAACTCAGCGGCGAGAGGCCTTTGTCCCGACACTTCTCCTCGATAAAGGCATCGATGGGATTGGTCGATGAACAGACGCCTCGCGGGATTTCGGGACGCGCCAGCCCTTTGAGGGACCACAAGTCCGTGTTCTTTGCCACATCTTTGGCGAAGAGCAACGCCGGGACACATACCAGCCACGCGCAGAAGACCCACACCCGGGATGCGGCCGAGGCCGTGCTGGAAGCGGGCACGCTATGAAACCCGCCACGCTGTCTGCGCGGAAGAGCCAGTCCGGTACCCATGATATCTGCTGGTATCACAACACAACGGATGGGCAGCCGCAAGCGCCAATTCGCTGTCTACTACTACCCATGAACCTGGTAGCAG